>Ga0194120_10000446_pt1 | contig 78138 bp, 68 predicted proteins | sample TA2MahCa65mmetaG_FD_148642 | JGI IMG/M metagenome (GOLD analysis project Ga0194120, IMG submission 148642) | Freshwater microbial communities from Lake Tanganyika, Tanzania - TA2015019 Mahale Deep Cast 65m | ecosystem: Environmental > Aquatic > Freshwater > Lake | place: Tanzania: Lake...
CGCGCGAGTTCCTTCTTCCGCGCCAGTTTCTTCTTGCGGGCCAACTCTCTCTTCCGCGCGAGTTCCTTCTTCCGCGCGAGTTCCTTCTTGCGGGCGAGTTCCTTCTTGCGGGCGAGTTCCTTCTTACGGGCGAGTTCCTTCTTACGGGCGAGTTCCTTCTTCCGGGCGAGTTCCTTCTTACGGGCGAGTTCCTTCTTACGGGCGAGTTCCTTCTTGCGGGCGATGGCTTTTGCCTTGGCAAGTTTTATCTTCGCGGCTTTTGCGCTTTTCGAGCTTTTCGATTTCTTCGAGCCCTTTGACTTCTTCGATTTTTTCGTCTTCTTCTTCCTGCGCTTACCCGATGCCATTGCTACCCCTCGAGTCGTACGAAACTCAAACCTTGTTTCTTGACCGCGTTACGCTACCCGATTTACCGCCACAAATACTCCTGCACCGTCGAGATCGGCATTCGGGGTTGCGCCCTTGGCGACATTGCCGACAATCAGGTCGACGGCCAAAGTTTCGGTCTTGATCATCTCGTGGTGAGCCGATACCTGGCTTTGCATTTCATCGGGCAGACCCAACTCGAGGCGAATGCGATCGGAGACGTCCAGTCCCTCGTCGCGACGCTTTTGCTGAACCAATCGAACTATGTCACGGGCGACTCCCTCGGCGACGAGTTCGGCGGTCAGTTCGATGTCCAAAACGACCACGCCGCTCTCGCCGCTCAACGCCCCGCTCGCCCCCGAAGACTTGGGCACGAGTTTCAGCTGATACTCGCCCGGCAGCAGTTCGACCGAACCGACTTTGACGACATCGCCGACTCTTTGCCACTCACCCGCTTTGACCGCCTTGATCACGGTCTGGGTGCTGGCGCCAAGTCTTGGCCCGACCACACTCGGAACGACCTGAAGTTCGAACGCCGCTACGGACGAAACGTCATCGATCAATTCGACGCTGCGCACGTTGACCTCGTCGGCGATGATGTCGACGAAATTCTTCAGTGCACTCGAGTTCGCCGAGGCGACCGTGAGTTTGGCCAACGGTTGGCGAACTCGTCGCGAGTGCACCTTGCGCAGCCCCAAAACGGTCGAGCAAACATCGCGCACGCGATCCATTGAGGCGACCAATTTCTCGTCTTTCTTCAGTTGTTTCGTGGTCGGCCAATCTTGAAGATGCACGCTGCGCTCGCCAGTCAAACCCCTGAAAACTTGTTCGGTGATCAACGGCAATACGGGTGCGGCGACTCGGGTCAAAATGTGCAGGACGGTGTGCAGAGTGTTGATCGCCTCGATTTCGCCCTGCCAGAATCGATCGCGACTGCGGCGAATGTACCAATTGGTCAGAACGTCCAAAAAAGTGCGAATCTCGGCGCAGGCCGCGAACAGATCGTAGGCATCGAAACTCTTCGTGGTTTGTTCGACGAGGCCGCAAAGTTTCGACAAAATGTAGCGGTCGAGGACGTTGTCGCTGGAAGTGTCGAACTTGCCGAGAGCGTTCTCGGCGTTCGCATAAAGCGACAGGAAATACCAGCTGTTCCAGAGCGGGAGAATCACATGACGCACGGTGTCGCGCATGCCCTCTTCGGTGACGGCAAAATCTGAACCTCGTAGGATCGACGACGAGAGCAGATACCAGCGCATCGCGTCGGCGCCGTGAGTGTCGAAAACCTTCATCGGGTCGGGATAGTTGCGCAGGCTCTTCGACATTTTCGCGCCGTCCTCGCCGAGCACGATGCCGTGGCTCACGCAGTTTGAAAACGCCGGTCGGTCGAACAAGGCGGTTGCGAGAACATGGAGCGTGTAGAACCAGCCCCGCGTCTGGCCGATGTATTCGACGATGAAGTCGCCCGGATAATGGTTTTCAAACCACTGCTGATTCTCGAACGGATAGTGAACCTGGGCGAACGGCATAGAACCGCTCTCGAACCAGCAGTCGAGCACTTCGGGCACGCGGCGCATCATCGACTTGCCGGTCGGGTCGTCGGGATTCGGTCGAACCAAATTGTCGATGGTCGGACGATGCAATTCGGCGATGTCGACACCAAAATCGCGTTGCAATTCGGCGATGCTGCCATAGACGTCGATGCGCGGATAGTTGGGGTCGTCGCTTCGCCATACAGGTATCGGCGAACCCCAAAATCTGTTGCGGCTGATCGTCCAATCGCGCGCATTCTCCAACCATTTTCCGAAGCTGCCGTGCTGCAAGTGATCGGGCACCCAACGCACCTGTTGGTTGAGCTCGAGCATGCGATCACGAATCGCCGTGACTTTCACGAACCAAGAACCCACCGCCTTGTAGATCAGGGGCTTGCCCGTGCGCCAACAATGTGGATACGTGTGGTCGCAGGTTTCGTGTCGATAAACGACGCCGCGATCCTTGAGCATCCGGATGATCCCCGGGTTGGCGTCAAAAACCAGTTGTCCCGCAAAGTCCGAAACCTCGGCGGTGAATCTTCCGCGCGAGTCGACGGGCACGACCAGATCGATCGCCGCTTCTTGACAGGCGCGCTGGTCGTCTTCACCGAAACCCGGCGCGATGTGCACGACGCCCGTGCCCTCTTCGACCGTCACGAAATCTCCGCCGAGGATTCGAAACGCGTTGGGTTGATCAGAAAAATAATCGAACAGCGGTCTGTATTTTCGCCCGACCAACTGCGAACCCAAAAGTGTCTGCACGACTTCGGGTTCCGGAAACTGCCGCTCGTATGCCGAGAGCCGGTCTTTGGCGATGATCAACTTTTTCGCGTCGTGTTCGATTACGACATATTCGATGTCTGGGCCGACGGCCAACGCCAGGTTGGAGGGCAAGGTCCACGGCGTTGTCGTCCACGCCAAGATGACTTCGCCCGACTCGAGTGCGAAGCCGACAGTCACCGCGGGGTCTTGCACCTGCTTGTATGCATCGTCCATTCGAGTTTCAGTGTTCGACAACGGGGTTTCGAGTGCCCATGAATATGGCAACACCTTGAATCCCTCGTAGATCAGCCCTTTGTCCCACAAAGTTTTGAAGGCCCACATCACGCTCTCGATATAGGAGGTATCGAGGGTCTTGTAATCGTTCGCGAAATCAACCCACCTGGCTTGGCGGGTCACATAGCGCTCCCAATCGCTGGTGTACTGCAACACGGATGAGCGGCAATACTCGTTGAACTTTTCGATTCCGAAGTCGGTGATCGCCTGGCGGCCCGAGATGCCGAGTTGGCGCTCGGCTTCTGCCTCGGCGGGAAGCCCATGGCAGTCCCATCCGAAACGACGCTCTACGCGCTGACCTCGCATTGTTCGATAACGAGGCACGGCATCTTTGACGAAACCCGTGAGCAAATGGCCGTAGTGCGGCAAACCGTTGGCGAACGGTGGCCCGTCATAGAAAACAAATTCGTTCGAGCCCTTGTCCCCCGGCTTGCGCGCGTCGACCGATGCTTCGAAAGTTTTGTCGCGCTTCCAATATTCGAGAACTTCGTTTTCGAGCGATGGAAAACTCGGTTGCGGTTCTACCTGCGGATAAGCCACGAGATGACTAGCACCGCAGGATCATGCCCTGCACGACGATCTGCAGGAAAAGCAAGATGACCAGGGGCGTCAGGTCGAGGACGCCGGTGCGCGGCATGAAACGACGAACCCAGTCGAAGACGGGCTCGGTGAATCGGCCGACGAAATACGAGATCTGCGCCACGAACCCGCCACTGGTCGCGGGAAACCAAGACAGCACGACACGAACGATGATCATGTAGATAAAAATCCGCGTGGCCAGACAAAGAATCGAGAACATGGAAGAATCAAACCGCGCTAACCGCGCGAGATTCGAGCGCCGTATGGCTTCATCATGAATACACCGTTGCTCATTTTCTCCATTGAGCCGTTGTTGGCGTAACAGACACCGCTGGCAAAATCGACGATTCGTCGCATCGTCTTGGGATCGGTGGACTGCACATTGATGATCACCGGATTGCCCTCTTTGAAACGATCGGCGATTTCTTTCGCGTCTTCGTAACTGATCGGGCGAATCGTCACCGGGTCAACCGCCGGCATCACCGGACGAGCCACCGCTTCCGTGCGACGACCGGGCACGGGTCGCACGGTCACACCCGAGTCATGTTGGGCTTGTTGAGCGCGCATGCCCTCTGAACGGCCACCGTAATCTGAGTCGTCGTCATCGGCATCTTCGGGTTCGTCATACACGGTGCGCCGTCTGCCGCGGGCCGGCGCGCGTCGGCTTCGATCTACGGCGACTGAATCGTCGTAGTCGTCATAGGCCTCATCGGGACCCAAACCCAGGTAATCCATTGCGCGACGAAACATAGACATACTCAGATGCTAGTTGAATCAGCGCGTGAATTTCGAATATGCGCGCGGTTCTCGGCACGACGCAAGCGAGTCAAACCCGCGGTCCGAATATCGCCGTACCGATTCGAATCATGGTTGCACCTTCCTCGATGGCTACCTCCAAGTCGGCCGTCATGCCCATGCTGCAGTGCTCGAGCCCCAAGTCATCGGCGATCTTGCGCAATAGGCGAAAACCAGGTCGTGCCTGCTCGGGTGCCGAATCGGTCGGACCCACGGTCATCAGCCCGATCACCTGCAACCGGCCGTCGATCCCGAGTTTCAGCAAATTCTCGACCTCGGCGACCTTGCAGCCGCCTTTGTCCGGTTCGTTGGTGGTATTGACCTGAAGCATGATTTTTGCGACCCGATCTTGCGCCGAATCGTTGTAGCGCTTGGATATCTCGGCTATCAGTTCGGGTCGGTCGACGCTTTGCCAGACGTCGACAGAGTTCTTGAGCAGCTTGATCTTGTTGGTTTGCAGGCGACCGATGAAATGCACGGTGAGACGTTTGTCGGCCGGAACTTCGGCGAATTTGGCGGTCAGTTCTTGGGCGTAATTCTCGCCGACACCATCGCAGCCGGCGTCGAATGCGGCGACCATCGCATCGGCGCCGAACGTCTTGGTCACCGCGACGAGTTCGACGTTCTCGCCACCCGACGCGGCGATGCGCCGTCGCACATCGGCGACCCTCGCCACGACCAAGCCCGAATCGACGGTCGTCATGCCGTCACCGACATGCGCGCGCTATTTCAGGAATGCTGGGAGATCGTCGTCGTCATCTGCCCCGCGCAACGGATCAGATGTGTTGCCGAACAGATCCTTCAACCGACCGCCCCTTGGTTCGGGGCGCACGGTGCCCGAGGTGGCGGTGTTTCGACCGTCTCCGCGGGTGGCTGTGCGTTGCACGGCGCTGTCCCAGCGCTCGAAACCAGCGGCAACCACCGTGACTCGCACTTCGTCGTCGACATCGTCGTCGATGACCAGACCATGGATGATGTTCGCGTCTTGGTGGGCCACGCCGCGCACAATTTCCATCGCGTTCGTGACCTCGAACAAGCCGATGTTCGAAGGTCCGGTGATGTTGACCACGATGCCACGCGCGCCTTCGAGCGACGCCTCGAGCAACGGTGAATTGATCGCCGCGTTCGCCGCCAATACTGATCGATTGTCGCCGCTCGCCGCACCGGTGCCCATCAACGCGGTGCCCGCATTTGCCAAAACCGTCTTGACGTCGGCGAAGTCGGTGTTGATCAAACCAGGGGTGGTGATCAAACCCGTGATGCCCGCGACGCCCTGCACCAAAACTTCGTCGGCCTTCTTGAACGCGTCCAAGATCGAGGTCTTGTCGGTCGAGATCGCGATCAGGCGCTCGTTGGGAATGACGACAAGCGTGTCGACTTTGTCTTTGAGCGCGGTGATTCCGGCATCGGCCTGAACCGACCGACGACGACCCTCGAAGGCAAAGGGCCGAGTCACGACCGCAACCGTGAGCGCACCTTCGGCCTTGGCGATTTCGGCGATGACCGGCGCGGCTCCCGTGCCCGTGCCTCCACCCTCGCCGGCGGTGATGAAAACCATGTCGGCGCCGGCCACGACCTCTTGAATTTCGTCGCGATGTTGTTCGGCGGCTTCACGACCAATTTCGGGATTGGAACCAGCGCCCAGACCCCTCGTCAGTTCGCGACCGATGTCGACCTTGACGCTCGCGTCGCTCAACAGCAGCGCTTGCGCATCGGTATTGATCGCGACGAACTCGACGCCGCGCATGCCCGACTCCATCATTCGGTTGATCGCGTTGACGCCGCCTCCACCAACGCCGATTACTTTGATTACTGCGAGATAATTTTGCGGCTGTCCGACCATTTTTCCCCCACTATCGGTTGAGTGCCTCAAGTCTGCCACAAGCGTTGCAGCCGACCAAACATCAGCCCGATGTTTAGACGAGTTTTGAAAAGTCTCTACTTTGACTTTACGGTTGGTGTCCTCGGGTCGGTCAAGTCGATGGCGATGATCTGTTTTGGATCTTGTCGACGCAACAACACCACCAGCGAAACCAATTTGTTTTGCAGTTCGTTGGGAGGGCCGAAATTGATCAGCGTGCCACTGCGCAACGTCATCAACAATTGGTTCGGCCCACCGACGCCGACATTCAATACCTTGTCTTCGAGTTCTTCGGGAAGTCCGCCCGCAAGTTGTGCCGCCGCCTTGTAGACCGTGCCCGCGCTCGCTCCAGGGGCCAGGTTCGGCCCGACTCCCGTGATCTGCAAATACTGGGTCGGTTGACCGGTCTCGACGGCCAAGACTCGGCCTTGCGCGTCGACCACCCGCGCGCGATTATCCACACCGATGTAAAAAGCGATGGGTTTTCGCTCGACGATTTCAATCACCAACCGCGACGGAAAGAACTGTTTGATACGCACCGACTCGACCCACGGGTCGCCCTCGAGGCGACGAGCCGCCGAATTCGTGTCGACCGTGAGGATTGATTTACCGTTGAGCGACTTTTCGACGGCGATCAAAAGGTCGGCACTGATGTATCGAGCCCCCTCGATCTGAATTGTTCTGACACCGATAATCGGCGAGGCCAAAATTCCGATGATCAGGGTCAACACACCGACCACGCTCGACGCGCCGAGCAACAATCGCCGACGATTGGTCTTCAGGTTTCGCGCGATCTGGTGACGACGCGAACTCAGTCGGGACTCGGGAATGACATTGCTCGGGTCCGAGGTCGGTGCGACATTCACCGAACTCGTCCGTTCATCGATCGGATTGTCGACATCGATCGGTAGGCGAAGGTCGTCATCGACGATGACGATTCGACCGTTGTTGGTTTTCAGCGTCAGCGATGTGGTCGACGATTCTTCGGGGGTGGGCGACGGGGTCTGGCTCGAATTGTCGGCAGGCTTGACCACCCTCAGATTCATCGTCGGCGTCGCGTCGCCCTCGAATGCATCGGCCAGTTCGGCGAGCGCCTCTTCGGACAATTGCTCCGAATAACTCGGTATCGGGATCGAAAGATCGGTCGTGTGCGACGAACCAAAGGCCGCTTCAAGTTGCGTGTCGCGACGAACCTCGGCCGTCGACTGTGCACCGGCCGCGGCGGCGACGGTCGAGGAGAAACCCACCAATCGAATTTCGCTGCGCAGTTCGATGCCGTGCGCCTCGCTGACTCGTTGTCGAACGAAGGTCATCAACTCGACCACGTCATCGGCCCTGCCGTCTTCGTCGGCTTGAACAAAATTTGCGTGCTTCTCGGAGATCATCGCCGTGCCAATTCGGTAGCCGCGCAAACCCAAATTGTCGATCAGCTCCCCGGCCGATGAAGCCCCCGCAACCGGATTGACGAAAACAGAACCGGCGTTTTGCCCACCGGGTTGGTGATCGCGGCGCCATTTGACGATCTCGGCGAGGCGGTTCTCGCCCTCGGCTTTGTCGCCCCATGCCAGACGAAGCGTCGCCGTCAAAACGATGTGTTCGTCGCCAAGGTCTGAGGCGCGAAAACGAAGACCCAAATTGGCCGCCGAAATATTCGCCTCGATCCCGCGATTCAAATGAAACAGCCGCACGCTCAAGAGCGAAGCGATCATGTCGGAGCCGTGACCGCCGGCGTTCATGCGCACCGCCCCGCCGATCGAACCGGGCACCCCGACCGCCCACTCGAAACCCCGTAGGCCAGCGCCCACGCTTTGTCGAGCGATGATCGGTAGCGAAGCCATCCCCCCGACCGACAAGATCGGATCCTGGCCTGCCTGCGGCAACAAGATTTGCTCGGCGAACGGGCCGAGCGCAATCGCCAAACCACAAAACCCTGCGTCGCTGATCAACATATTGCTCCCCCGCCCGAGCATCAGCACGGGGACCTTGACTTTCTCCAACGCGCGCGCCGCCGCGTGCAGATCTTCGACGCTCATCGCCCGCATGAACAATGACGCAGACCCACCGACTCGATAGGTCGTATAGAGACCGATCGGCTCGTCGCGCGTGATGCGGTCGCCCAACAGCGACGCCAGGCGATTGAGATCTTTGTTGCGGGGTCGATTCAAATCAGTGATCAAACGCTGTTGCCTTTGCGTCGCGCGATGATCTCTTCGGGCAGCGAGTCGATATCTCCGCAGCCCATCGAAATGCAGATGTCGCCCGACTTGAGTTCACCAGCCAAAAATTCTACGAGATCATCGCGCCGCGGTTGATACACGACACTGCGATCAGGGTGGGCGCGTCGAATCGCGTCGACCACGAGTCGACCAGTGACGCCAGGTATCGGCGCGGTGCCCGAGGAATAGATGTCAGTGATCACGACCAGGTCGGCATGCTCGAACGAGTCGGCATACAAATGCGAGATCTCCGCCATGCGATTGAACCGATTTGGCTGGAATACGGCCACCACCCTCGACCATGCGTCGGTGTCATCACGGGCACCGGCCAAAACGGCACAGATTTCGCCGGGCAAATGGGCATAGTCGTCGACGAATGTGACGCCGTCGTGATTGCCACGAACATCAAAACGGCGCACGACTCCCCCGAACCTCGCCAAACCCGCGACGGCGTATTTGAAGTCGACACCGAGTTGCATCGCCATGGCGATCGCCGCCAACGCGTTGCCGACATTGTGCACGCCGCGTTGGGCAATGCGAACCTCGCCCAACCTCTGCAACGAAGACCCTGATCTGGCCGAGACGACAAAAGTTGCACAACCTTCGGCGAATTTGATCTCGCCGGCCTGATAGTCGGCGTTCGAATCGCCGGCCACCGAATATGTGGTCGAGTCGGACGATTCGGCGATGCGCGCACAAACCGGATCATCCACACAAAGCACGCGCGGCCCGTGAATGTTTTTTACGAACGCCTCGAAACTCTTCTCGATCGCCGCGATCGACTTGAAGTAGTCGAGATGGTCGACATCGACATTGGTCAAGACCGCGCCGAACAAGGGCAGGTGCGAGTGCGTGCCGTCGCTTTCATCGGCCTCGACGACGAACAAATCGCCGCCGGTCCATGAGGCGCCACGACCGAACTCGCGCACATCGCCGCCGATCAAGTAATTCGGGTTCAGACCCGCGGTTCTCAAGATCGCCGTCAACATCGAGGATGTGGTCGTCTTGCCGTGGGTGCCGGCCACGCCGATGCTCTTGGCCCGACCGCAGATCGCCGACAAGATTCCTGCACGCGAAATCAGTCGAATCGATTTTTCGCCAGCCCGTTGATATTCGATGTTGGCCGCGGGTATCGCCGGCGAACCCGTGACAAGATCGCAATCGTCGACGACGCTCGCCCGATGCGGCACATTGACGGCGACGCCGAAATTGCGAATTCGCTCAATCACCTCGGTGTGGCGAACATCGCTCCCCGAAACCTTGTGTCCCATTTCGGCGAGCACGGTCGCGATCGCCGACATTCCCGGGCCTCCGACACCGACCACGTGAATTCGTCGGGATACCGACAGATCGACGGGCATCTCTCGACCTGACGCACGGAAAATTTCGCTTGCCAGGGTCGTGTGCCGATGTTGCGCGCCCGCCTTGTGCGCAGTTTCGGCGGTCGACTCGAGCAGCGCTCGGTCATCGATGACGGCCACAATTTGTCTGGCGATGTCGGCGACGCTCGCCGATCGTTCGTCGATCACGATCGCCGCACGCTTCTCACCCAGCCACGCGGCATTGGTTGTCTGATGGTCTTCGGCGGCGTCGCTCCATGGCACGAGCACGCTGGCGATACCGATCGTCGCGATCTCGGCGATCGTGCTGGCGCCGGCCCTGGCCACCAACAAATCGGTTGCAGAATAGACATCTTGCATCGCCGTGGTCGGATCCAGACGTCGGTACAAAATTCTTGCGTCCGACCCGAGTTGCGGAATGTCGGCGTCGACATAGCGCCTGCCTGTGAGATGAATCACGCACAGGTCGTCGCGATGCTGGTTGGTTTGCACGATTTCACGCGCCACCGCGTTGAGCCTCGCCGAACCAAGTGAGCCGCCCATCACGCAAATCACCCGGCGGCTCGACGGCAAGTCGAGTTTTTGGCGCGCGACATCCCGCGACTGCGCCAAGTCAAGGTTGCGCAGAACCCGCCGCACGGGTGCCCCGGTGAGCACGGCATTTTTGAGTTTCGACGGCGCGTAGGCGACGGCGGTCGTCGTCGCGCGGCGCGACTGTAATCTTGTGGCCAGACCGGGTCGGCTGTCGTACGAAACCGTAACCACGGGAATACCCAGACGATTCGCGGCGCGGGTCGCGGGCACGCTCGCGTATCCTCCGACAGAAACGACGACTTTTGGTGAGAGTGCGTCGAGCAATATCTCGGCCTGCTTGGTCGCCGCCGCTAACCCGCGCAGGGTTCGCAAGTTTTTCGAGATCATCGACGGCGAGACCCGACGAACGAGGCCCCGCACCGACAACAGCGACATCGCCAAACCAGTTGGCGGAACCAGCGTCGTCTCGACCCCGTCGACCGAGCCGATGAAATGAATCTGCGAAGGCTCGATGCCGGCATCTTGGAGCAATTCGGCGATCGCCAAGGCGGGAACCACATGACCGCTCGTTCCACCACCCGTGATGACGGCGAAGACTTGGTGGCTGGATCGGGTCAAGAGTTTCTACTTGTGGGTGTCGCTCACTTCATGTTACGCGCGACGTTCATCAGAAGCCCCGCGGCCGACATGCAGACGAACAGCGAACTTCCGCCGTATGAAATGAGCGGAAGTGTCAAACCCGTCACCGGCATCGAACCCGATACGCCGCCGATGTTGATGATCGCCTGGGCGGCGAACCACATCGTCACGCCACTGGCCAAAAGTGCGCCGAATTTTTCTTGTGCCCCCATCGCCGCTCGAAAACCGAGCAACACGAGAAGCAAGAATCCACCGATCACCGCCACCACGCCGATCAGACCGAACTCTTCGGCGATCGTCGAAAAAATGAAGTCGCTGTGCGCCAAGGGCACGTAACCCCACTTGCCGGTGCCCGCACCGATGCCGACACCCGAGACCCCTCCGTTGGAAATCGAAAGGATCGATTGCCAAACTTGGTAACCGAACGAACCTTTCGTCTCTTCCAAATTCATGAACGCCATCCAACGATTTCGGCGCGACGAACTGACGAGGGTGATCAACAACGCAGCGAATGCCGCCGAGCCCCCGATCGCCCCGACTACGCGCATCGGGATGCCCGACATGAACATCAGCATCAACACGATGCAAGTCATGACGATCGCACCCCCCAGGTCTCCCTGGGCCAAACACAGAAGCACCGACACGCCGAGCGCGACCAAGATCGGTCGAATCACGCGACGAAAGTCGGCCACCTCTTTGTTGCGACGACCGAGCAGGTTGGCGCAATAAACCAAAAGCGCCAACTTGAGAAACTCGGAGGGTTGAAACCCGATCGGCCCGATCTGCACCCAGGCGCGCGCACCGTTGATGCTGATACCGATGTTGGGTGCAAACGGCAGGAACATCAACACCCAGGCGAACATCAAGAAAAAGAAGACTTTGCGACGCAACATCGAATACGGATACCTGTAGCACAAGGCCATGCCGAGGCCGCCACAACAGGCCCACATCACCTGCCTGAAGAACATCGACCACGGGCTTTGACCGCGGTTCAGTGCGACGATCGACGACGAAGACATGACCATCACCAGACCGATGGCGATCAGGGTCAAAACCGTGAGGAAAATTGCAAAAAAGGTTCTGTTGGCGGGTTTGTCGCTGATGCGTCGCGCCGACAGGATGCCGCCGTGGTCGAGCACCGCCCGGCGCCGTTGGGCCAGGGTCAATACCCGATCTGCGTTTGTCGAAGTAGTAGTGCTCATTTCGCCTCGATTCTTCTCTTGGAGTTGATCAGTTGATTGACTTCTTTTTTGAACTCGACGCCGCGTTCGCCGTAGTTGTTGTACCAGTCGAAACTCGTGCAACCCGGCGAAAGCAAGACGACATCACCACCGCTAGACAGCGAGTCGGCCAAATGCACGGCCTCCCGCATCGAAGTCGCCGTGCGCACCTCGCAAACACCTGCGAAGGCGCGAACGATGTCGGGCGCCGACTTGCCGATCGCCACGACGGCTTTCATGCGATCCGGATATGCGGCCATCGGTGCCAGGTCGAGGTTCTTGTTCTTTCCTCCGGCGATCAACACGATCGATGCGAACGAATTCAACGCCGCACTCGCGGCGTGCGGGCTCGTCGCCTTCGAGTCGTCGTACCAACGCACACCGATATCTTCGGCGACGAGTTCGATGCGGTGCGGGGCGTTGACGAAAGTTCGCAGCGCCTCGGCAACCTCGGTGCGGTCAGCCAAGCCCGACTCGATCACCAATGCGGCGGCGGCCAGCGCGTTGGTGACATCGTGGGGCAAACTTCGCGACATTTGATCGATGGCGAGGATCTCGCCGTGGGGCGAATTGAGTTTGCCGTTTCGCGCGTGGTAATCGCCCGAGGATTTGCCGAAACTGACGAGGCGCCCGTTGCACCTTTTGGCCAGGCTCGTGATCATTTCGTCTTCGGTCGGTGCGACTGCGACGTCGGTATCTGAAAGATTCGCCCAAATCTTGGCTTTCGATGCCCGATACGAATCGTGCGACGCGTGCCAATCGAGGTGGTCTGGCGCGAGGTTCAGCCAAACCGATGCTTTGGCGCGAAACTTGCGGGTGAACGCGAGGCGAAAACTCGAACACTCGACGGCGAACGCCTGCGCGTCGGAGCCGAGCGCGGATATCAGCGGCACCTCGGTGTTGCCGACGGCGACGGCTCTGCGACCTGCCGTGTTGATCATCGCGGCGGCCATCAGGGTGGTGGTTGTCTTGCCATCGGTACCGGTGATCGCCACCATCGGTCGGGGATTCTTCGTCGCTTGTTCAAAGCAGTAAGCAAGTTCAATTTCTGACTCGACCGGCTTGTTCAGGCGCCCGGCCACCGCGAACAAACGATGGCTCTCGGCGATACCGGGCGCGGGCACGACTCTCTGCGCCTGATGCAAAAGTTTTTCGATCTCGATATCGCTCGGCGCAAACTGCACCTTGCAGTTCAGTTTTTCGGCAAACTCGATGTGGCTGTCTTCGCGTCGGTCGTCGGCGAGCAAGACGGTTTCGCCGCGACTTACCAGTTCGTCGGCTACCGCCCTGCCGGCGACAGCCAAACCGTAAACGAGGGTCGTCGTCATGTCAGCGTCGCAAACTGTTGATGTTCTGGATGTTCGTGAAGTCGGCGATGAAAATCGCCACGGCGGTCGACACGCAGATCGCCGAGATTATCCAAAAGCGAATTATCACCGTCGTCTCGGGCCAGCCACTTTGTTCGAAGTGGTGATGAATCGGGGAATTCTTCAGCAGACGCTTTTTTCGACCCGAGGCTTTGAACACGCCCATCTGCACGGCGACCGAGCCCGCCTCGAAAACGTTGATGCCGCAAATCAGGGGCAACAGCAGATGCGTATTGGTCGTGACGGCGAGAAGCCCGAGCGCGGTGCCCAGGCCGAGTGCGCCGACATCTCCCATGAAGATTCGCGCGGGTGCGGCGTTCCACCACAGAAAACCACCGCAGGCGCCGGCCAACGACGCCGACAAGACGGCGAGGTCCAGCGGGTTGACGACATCGCCGTAAATCTGCGGGTTACGAAACGCCCAATAGGCGATCACGGTAAAGGCGATGAAACCGAACGAAGCCGAGCCGGCGGCCAGACCGTCGAGGCCGTCGGTGACGTTCACGGCGTTCGACGTGCCCCAAACCAGCAGCGCCGTCCAGGCGACGAACAACGGCCAGGTGAATGTGATGCCGGGCAGATCGGCCCGAGTGAATGAAAGCGTCTCGCTGACACCCGTGGCGGCCGTCAACCACCAGGTCAAAGCGATGCAAACGGCGAAGGTGATGTAGCCCTTCTTGCTCCAGAACAGGCCGCGGTTGTGTTGGCGTTGCACCTTGAGGAAGTCATCGAGAAACCCGATGAACGAAAGCACGAATACGGCCGCCCAGATGATCATCGCCTGATCTGAAAACGGCAGGCCACCGCGAAAATGGGCGACGAACCACCCAAATGCGGCCGAGAACATGATCGCGATACCACCCATCGTCGGTGTGCCCTGCTTTTTCAGGTGTTGCACCGGTCCGCGGTCTTCGGCGCCCAAAATAGGCTGTCCTTTGCCCAGGCGTACGAAGACATTTATCAACAAGCGGGTGCCGATCAGCGACGCGATCATCGATACGGCGGCGGCGATGAGTATCGCGATCACAAGGCGGCCCTCAACAATTCGCGTGAAACATCGGCGTCGCTGAACTTCTCGTCTTTGTCACCGATCGTTTGGGTGGTTTCGTGGCCTTTGCCGGCGATCACCACGATGTCGCCCGGCTTCGCGTGTGAAAATGCTGTCGCAATCGCTCGGCGACGGTCGACTTCAACTTGCAGGTCGCGCGCCTCACCCACCCCCGCCAGAATCTGGTCGATGATCGATCGAGCGTCTTCGTTACGCGGATTATCTGAGGTGACATATACGACGTCGGCGAAATTGGTCGCCACCGCCCCCATCTTAGAACGCTTGGAGTGATCGCGTTCACCGCCGCAACCAAACACGACGATTACGCGGCAATTTCTCGAAATCAGTTCGCGCGCCGCCGAGAGCACGTTTTGCAACGCCTCTGGTGTGTGCGCATAGTCGACGATCACGCCGAATTCTTGACCCGCTTCGATCGACTCGAATCTGCCGGGCACCGCGCCTGCAGCAGCCAAACCTCTCGCGATGTCGCGGTGGGCGACACCAAGTTCGGCTGCTGCAGTTGCGGCAGCTAGCGCGTTCATTAGGTTGAAACGACCACCGCACGAAACTTGAATTTCTTCACCGCGCCAATGGAAGCTCAGTTTGTTGGCACTCGCTGCGACCTGCGTCGCGTCGTCGGCGCCGAAAGTCGTGCACGCGATTCGAGGCTCGGCGCCGAGCGAGTCGACCAGCAAAGAACCGTGCACATCGTCACGGTTGACCACGCAAACCTCCGTGAATTGGGGCGAGAAAAGTCGGGCCTTTGCCGCAAAATACTCTTCGGTCGTCTTGTGAAAATCTAGGTGGTCTTGCCCCAGATTCGTGAATATGGTCGCGCTGAAACTCGTGCCTTCAACGCGACGAAGGGTCATCGCATGGGACGAAACCTCCATCACCACCGCTTGACGGCCGTTGGTCAACTCGGTGACGAATGAGCGCTGCAAATCCGTCGACTCGGGGGTCGTGCGTGTGCCCGAGAGCGTGCCGAAAACCGTCGTAGACCACCCGTGCTGGTTCAAAATCGACGCCAAAAAATGGGATGTCGTGGTCTTGCCGTTGGTGCCCGTGACACCGACTACTTTCAATTTCTTGCTTGGTCTGCCGAACATTTCGGCGGCGATGAAACCCATCGATGAGCGCACATCGTCGACGACAATCTGCGTCAGATCGATCTCGAGACGCCTTTGCACCAGCAATGCGACCGCGCCAAGTTTTTTGGCCGCCTCGGCAAAATTGTGGCCGTCTTGTTGTTCGCCGACGACGCAACAAAAGATCGAATCGTCGACCACGCGAGAGGAGTCATGCGTGATATCGACAACGCCGACCGAGAGGTGGCCTACGGTCTCGAGAACTTTCACCTCCGGTGCGTTGGCGAGAATATCGCTCAGCGGGCGCATCGAGGAAGCCGTCATTTCAGTGACTCGGTCCGAGTTCTGGGGGTCGAGAGCCGACGCATCCGGCATCGTCGCCTTCGGGGCGCATGTTCATTTCGTTGATCAAGACCTGACCGATACGGGCAAAGACGGGTGCGGCCGCTGTGCCACCAAAGCGATCCATCGTGAACGGATCGGGTTCATCGATCGACACCAAAACGGTGAATCGTGGATTGTTCGCCGGAAGAAAACCGACGAACGATGCGAAATAGGATCGGGTGCCCTCGTCGCTGACGTATTTTCCGTTCTCTTGCAGTTTGTAGGAGGTGCCGGTTTTCCCGGCGACGCTCATGCCTTGAAGTTTGGCCAGTTTTCCCGTTCCGTAACACACCACATCGGTCATCATCGCCGTCACCGCTTTCGCCGTGGTCGAAGTGAGGACTTGATGCGAGGCCGACTCGGGGGTCGCCGATTCAACGCCGTTCTTGTCGGTCGTCTTGAGCACCAATTTCGGTGCGACATACACGCCGTTGTTGGCGATGGTATTGACCGCGGCCACCAGCTGCAGCGCCGTGGATGTATAGCCGTAACCGTAGGCGAACGTAATCTTCTCCGTGCCCCGCCACTTTGCGACCGGACGCAACGACCCTCGCGACTCACCCGGATACTGCACGGGAGTCTTGATGCCGAAACCAAATAGTTTCAGATACGCGAAGTTCGTCTCGAGAGCGATCGTTCGCGAGATCAGCACGGTGCCCAAGTTCGAAGAGTCGACCATTATCTTGCGCACGCTCATGTCTTCACGCTCGTGCGGAAACGCATCGGTGACTTTGTACTCCCACTCGGTGCCTTTGTCGAACCACTGGTATCCCGGCACGCTGAAATTTGTGCCCGCATTGACCGCGCCCTCGTTCATCGCCGCGGCGATGCTGAAAACCTTGACCACCGAACCCGGTTCGTTCGCTTCGACGACGCCAAAGTTGCCCGACTCGCTCGTGTAACTACCGTCGCTGTTGCGACGCACGTTCGACATCGAGAAGATCTCGCCTGTCTTGGTGTCCATGACGATCGCCGCACCACCGCGGGCACCGAGACGCTCGACCTGCTGCTTGACGATTCCGTCGACCTGAAACTGAATCGTGCGATCGATGGTCGTGGTGAGGCGACCGCCTGGCGACGACTCGGTGACCTCTCCCGAATTTGCGGCGATCGATTTGCCGCCGCTGTTCACCTCGCGGACTATTCGACCATCAACGCCCGTGAGCATCTCGTCGTATTTGAGTTCGAGTCCCGAGATGCCGACACCGTCGATGTCGGTTCGACCAACCAAGGCTTGAAGGCCCGAGCTGGTGAGCGCCCGACCAGATTCGCGATACGACGAGACACCCTTCAGCCCGAGCGCGAGTATCGCCTTGGCCACCTCGGAGTCGGCCTGACGCGCGATATAGACGAAACTTGACGACTTGTTTTGAAGTTTGGTGGCCAATTCGACCTCTGCCTGCGGATCGAGTCGAAGTATCCCCGCGACAGCGTGGGCCACACCGACCGGGTCGACCACCGATCGCGGATCGGCAAATACCGTGCGGGTCGGCACGGGCAGCGCCAGTTCGCGTCCGTTGCGATCGACGATTGAACCGCGCTCGGCGCGCAGTGTCTGCACGCGTGTGCGCTGGGCGACGCTCGCCTCGCGATAGTCGCCGGCCCAAACCGTTTGCAGCATCACGACGCGCGCACCCAGCAATAGCAGTAGCACGACCACGACGACGAACATCTTCAACATTCGCGGGCGAATATCCCGCTCTTGCCCCTGCATGCCGGTTGTGAAATAGTCGCGCGTGCGATTGGCCATTGAAGCCGAACGATATGAAAGTCTTGAGTTGCGAACCCGGTTCGCATCGATGCGTCGACCGCGCCTGCCCCCGTCGGCGCCGGCGATGGTGCTCACGGCGTCGAGCCTTTGGTCGTCTCCGAGAACAAGTCGGCCAGCAACGGTGGTTGCGAAATCGTCTTGTCCATCGAACCGGTGGCCGCCAACACGCTCGCCACCACATCGGCGGGAATCTCGGCAAACTGCCCCGTCACGCCTTGTGACATGCTCAGCCTCATCGCTTGTTCACGCAGGTATTCTGGGGCCCGTAGTTCGGCGCGCTGCTGGCGCAATTCGTCATAATGAATTCGAGCCAGTCGAACATCTGTCGAAACTTTGTCGAGTCGAAGTTGTTGCTCGGCGATAACCGTCTGAAAAATGACCACCAGCGTGCACAGTGCGGTGATCACAAAGATGATGAGGGTCGCCCGCGAATAGGTTCGGGGCTGAATCGTTGGGACGAGCCGAAGGTTGGGACGGGTCTGCCGGGAAGTGTCGGCCCGCTCTCGAGAAGAAACCGGGGCGCCGCTCGGGCGGCGGCGGCGCACGGGTGCGGGACGGGTTGCGACGGCGGTCGCCATCTAGTTGCCCACACCGCTCAGGGTCTTTTCGACAACACGCAACCTCGCCGATTTGGCGCGGCGATTCGACTCTTGCTCTCGGCTCGTCGGTTGCTTGGGCATGCGCACGCGCCGCGTGCGGCGCGCCCCTGAACGGGACTCGTGCACGAACGGCGATGCGTCAAGGATTCTCGCGTCGCCTCGTTCGGAGTCGGCGAACACCTGCTTGACAATTCGGTTCTCGCCCGAGTGATAGCTCAACACCGCCACACGACCACCGACCTTCGTCGCGTCGATGGCCTGTTCGAGTGCACGCGCAAGAATCTCGAGTTCTTTGTTGACCTCGATGCGAATCGCCTGAAAAGTTCGCTTGGCGGGGTGTCCGCCGGTGCGACGCGCCGGTGCCGGAATCGCCGCAACGACGACTTCGGCGAGGTGGGCAGTCGACTTGATCGGCCGCGCCGAAACGATCGCCGAGGCGATGCGACGCGCAAACCGCTCGTCCGAGTTTGCTCGAATCAGCCCTGCCAATTCGGCCTCTTCGTAACCGTTGACCACATCGTCGGCCGAAAACTCGACGCGTCGATCCATGCGCATGTCGAGAGGCCCGTCGTTGCGATAAGAGAAGCCCCGGGCGGCAACATCTAGTTGCGGCGAGGAAACGCCGAGATCGAAGAGCGCCCCCGAAATTTCATCGACCGACATTTGCCGCAGCACATCATGGAGATCGTCAAATCGCGCGCGACGCACGGTGAGACGATCTTTCAATTTCGGATCATTGGCGATCAATTTTTCGGCGTTGGCGATCGACTCATCGTCCTGGTCGAGTCCCAAAATCTGCAGATTTGGATGAGCGGTCAAGATCGCCAGCGAATGCCCGCCGTAACCAAAGGTCGCGTCGACCACCAATCCGGCGGGCACCGAGGCGAAGCACTCGACAATTTCGGCGACCATCACGGGTTGGTGGGTCTCGAGCAATTTCTCCGAAGCATCCATATATACGTCGCCCACGTCGCCAGGGCCATCAGTCGGTTGTTCAGTGCCCCGCTTCTCAGCAGCCCCCCGGCCAACGGTGCCTTCGGGATTTCTCCCCGAATAGCGAGATGGAAGCGGGCGGAGTTGGGGGCTAACCATCTTGTCAACCGGGAGACTGCTGAGAAGCGGAACTCTTGCAACTTGTGACGGTTGCGAAGCTTGTTGCTTGACCCCCCTTCGCTCTACTCGTTGCCTGCGAGTTCTTGCGCACCCGAATCGCTGATTCGCCTGTGTCGCTGTGGATCCCAGATTTCGACGCGATCAAATGAACCGCTGACGATCACCCGCGAGTTCAGCTCGAGCCCCGCGTAGGCGCGCAACTTTTCGTCCACGTTGATCCGACCCTGGGCGTCCACCGAAACTTCGACCATGTTCGAAGCCAGGGCGCGCTGTTGTTTGCGGTCCATCTCGCCGCGACGAACCTTGTCCATCGCCTCATTGGCCACGGACAAGAACGCATCGACCGTCAACACGTCGACGCATTTGTCGCGCCCCAGCGCCAGATAACAAGTCGGCTCGAAGCGGGGCCTGAATGCGGCGGGCAGGGCGACGCGACCCTTGGGGTCCAATTGCCGCTCATGCGCCCCAACAAACACGTTTCCTCCCGCTATTTCCCAAAACCCGATTACTTCTTGGGTTTTAGAGCTCCCCCTAACACCCGGCGAAGAGCGTACCCCCACTTCACCCCACTGTCAAACATCTTTCCCCATTTTTCACCACTTTTTTGGTCAATTTGGCCACGCCCTCAAGTGCTCGCGGGTAACGAGAGTGCAAGCCGTGGGCCAGCCGTGGGCCGGCCGTCGGCTGTATTCACCCGACACGAGGCGGCCCGCTTGCCGATTTGGGTCAGCGCGAGGTGGCGAGTTCGACGAGCGTGTCGGCGATCTGATTCAAACCAGACACCTCGGCCACGGCGATGTCGGGTAACTCGTTTTCGAAGAGCAAATACTTTCGGTACGCGGCGGACGACCACCTGCGGTGAACGACACATTGAAAACGCGCCATTTCGCGCGTGCGTCGCTGCGAGATTCCGACCACTTTCTTGCCGTTTAGCGTCACCTCACCGGGGCCCAGCCCGCCAAAACAGATCGAGTCGAAAAAACTCGAGCGCTCGATTCCACCGCGGTGCACCTTGAGTTGGTCGCGATCGGCGACTTCGCAGGCGGCCAAGGCATCTGCCCACAGATCACCGACCCACCACATCGCCCGCCCGACATCGTCTTTCCACAACTCGTCATCACACGGAATCACGAGATCGACCCATAGGTGTTGATCGAGCTCGAGAAATACCGCCCCACCACCGCTGCGACGACGTACCACCAATATTCGGTCGGCGTCGCACGACTTTTGATCGACGATCGAAGACCCTTGCTTCGAACCCAGAACCAGCGCCGACTCGCGAATCGAGGCTCGCCAAATCGCCCGCTCGGCGGGCAAATCTCGACCGTGCACAGACTCGGCCGAGTCGCGCAGATGGGTGAACCGCCAATCAGACATCTAAAAAAATTTACCCATGAGTTGGTCGCAACAACGGCGAACAAACTTCAGGAGGCAATCGCCAAATACTGCTTCCACTCTTCGGGCACGCGGCCGACCGAAACGGCGACCCACGCCAACTCGCGCGGCGTGCGCGGTTGTTTGGTCAACGCCATCCCGGCTTCTTGCGGCGTTCGATCGCGCTTTTTCAAGTTGCAACGGCGACAGGCTGCCGTCACGTTCTCCCAGACATGCATGCCTCCGCGGGAGCGCGGCAGGATGTGGTCGATGCTGTCCGCATGCGCACCGCAGTATTGACAACGGTGATTGTCGCGGGCAAAAATCGCGCGACGCGACATCGCCGTGCGCCGGTGATACGGCACCCTTACTAGATATCGAAGCCTGATCACCAACGGCCCCGGCATGACGAACTTTTCGGCGCGAATCTGGGTCCCGTCCTCTTCGACAATCTCGGCCTTTTCTGAGAGCACCAAACAGATCGCACGGCGCGCAGGCACGATCGACAAAGGCTCAAGTGTCGCGTTCAAAACCAGGGCGCTTCTCATCGAAAATCTCTCAACCAATATAAGTAACTCAAGACATCTTTGGTCTCAATCTTGGTTTGACCGCCGCCATATTGGGTCTGGCTGCGAAACCGCAGATACTGACGGGTCGGAATCGGCAAAAATGGGCGTCTCGCCCACCACCGCGACGGGGCCAAGCGAAACAATTGCGCGATGGCGACGAACCAAAGTTTGGGTCGAACGATCACGGCGATCAATACCCCGGCGCCGATTCGAGGGGTCGAAGTGGCGCCCATTTTCAGTTGGGCTTGGGCTCTTTGGGCAGCCCGAGCACCATTTCGCCGATGATGTTGCGCTGCACCTGCGAGGAACCCGCATAAATCGTGCCGGCACGGGCGTTGAGAAACGTCATCGCCCAACTCATCGAACTATTCTTGGCACCCGCCTCGTCGGTTTGAAATGTCGTCATCGGTTTACGACCCACGGGCACGAGACCTTCGACACCGAGAATATCCATGGCCAACTCGGTGACGACCTTGTGATACTCGCTCCAATAGAGTTTCGAGATCGCCCCGTCGGGGCCGGGGTGATGACCCGCAATGAATTTCGTCAACACGCGAAGACCGAGATACTTCATTATCTGAACCTTGCCGTAACAATCGGCCAGGCGCTGACGAATGCGCGGATCATCGGCCACCCCGCGCTCTTGGGCAAGGTCGATCAGCCTTTCAATTTCGGCCTGGTACCTGATCGACAGGGTCGCCGCCGATTCGCCCCGCTCGTAACCGAGCAATGACATCGCCACCGCCCAACCGTTGTTCAATCCGCCGACGATGTTCTCTTTCGGGCACAGCACATCGGTGTAGAAAACCTCGTTGAACTCGCTCTCGCCGGACAACATTTTGATCGGGCGCACTTCGAGCCCTGGCTGGCGCATGTCGACCAGCAAAAAAGAAATGCCCTTGTGTTTCGGTGCGTCGGGGTTGGTGCGGGCGAGGGTGAATATATGTGTCGCATATTGACCGGCCGATGTCCAAATCTTTTGTCCGTTCAAAATGAATTGATCGCCGTCGAGAGTCGCCTTGAGCCCGACATTGCCGAGGTCCGAGCCCGCGTTGGGTTCGCTGTAGCCCTGGCACCACACATCTTGACCCGAGATGATTCGCGGCAAATAATGTCGCTTTTGCTCTTCGGTGCCCCAGATCAAAAGCGTGTTGCCGAGCATCTGAATGCCGAAGATGTCGTTGAACGAACCGGTCGGCACGCCCGCTCGGGCAAACTCTTCGGCGACGATCACCTGCTCCAGAGCCGAGAGACCTCCGCCGCCGTATTCGACCGGCCAACCCGGCGCCAAATACGGGCTTCCCGCCAAAATTTCGCGCCATTGTGCGACGAACTCCTCGGCCTCCTTGCCCTCCATCGAGCCGATGCCTTTCCAATTTGCGGGAAGTTTTTCGGCCAAAAACGCCTGAACCTTCTCCCGATACTCTTCGGCTGCCCTTTCGTAGACCGGATTCATGTTTCACAGCCTAGGTTGCGGGCCACGGCCGCGGCCCCGACGAGCGGCGAAAGCGCACCCAGAGCAGCAGGATGAACTCTAAAGCCCTGAATGAAGCCGATTCTTGCGTTGCGATCGAGTTCGCTCTGCACCGCGTCAAAAAACGGTCGCCCAAAGCCGAGCGCCACCGAACCGGCAATCACCGCGGTTCGAAGATCGAGCATCGCCCCGACGCTGACGAGCGCCGTGGCGACGAGTCGGCCGGTTTCGGCCACGACCTCGGGGCCGGCCTGCGCCGAGGGTTTGCCGGTGATCGCCTCGATTGATCGACCCGAGGCGTGCGCCTCGAGACAACCGTGCGAGCCGCACGCACAAAGTCGGCCATTGGGCACGACGATGACATGGCCGATATGGCCCGCGTTGCCCGAGTTGCCTTCGAGCACTTTGCCACCCGAAATAACGCCGCCGCCCACACCCGTTGAAACGACCATGCCGATCACGTCCGTTTGGCCCGCCACCGCACCGCACCAAACTTCACCCTGCACGAGAGCCTTGGCGTCGTTGTCGATATACACGGGCATCTGAACGACCTCTTCGATTCTCGCTCGCAATGCGAAATTTCGCCACTCGGGAATGTGTAGGAACGAAACGAGTTCACCGCGCGGCGACATTGGTCCGCCGCAACCGACACCGCACGCGAGCAACTCGACATCGGTCGCGGCGATTTGTTGACCGATCAATTCACTCAGCGCGCCCCAAACGTTCGCCGACGGCGTTGGCGCTTTGCGATGAGCGAGCACTTCGCCCGACAATGAAACGACGCCCACCGATAACTTCGTTCCCCCAATGTCCACCGCCAAGTAGCCGCGTTGCGACACGCGACCTCGTTACCGATCGCGAGTGAATTTTTCGCGCATACGTTGGACGTTGGCGCGCGAGTTCCTCAACGACTCGGCGACATCACGCATGCCGACTTTTGACATCGCCCGAAGCTGTCGCTCGGCGACTAGAGCGCAACCCAACATCACCAAGAACCCGAAGAACGCCAGCAGAAAATGAAACTGCAGACCGATGATGACGAGGGCCAACGAGACGACGATGCCAACTACGGCCCACCATGTCGTGCGCGCCGAATGACGGTAGAGCCCCTTTGACGAAACCGCCTGTGCAAACCTCTCGTCGGTCCTGAGGTTTTGCTCGATTTGTCGCAGGATCTGTCGTTCGTCGTCTGAAAGTGGCACTCGACCTCCGGGGCGATTGTCTGTTGATGTATTTTCCCACGAAATCGTCAAAATCGCAATACTGCGTCAGATGTCACTTGGCCCCCACTTCGAAGAACCCGGCTGGCGTTTTTTGCCCAATGAACTGACCGGCTTGATCGCCGAATCGCCGAATTTTTCGCGAATATCGTCGATCGCCCTGGTCGTCGTGCTCCAGGCGGCGTCGAGATCGTTCGCCGCGCCCTCGCCCGTCGCATCGTCGAACAGGCTCATCTGCAACTCGGGTTCAGAAAGGCTTCGAGCGCTCACACCCAACAGCCGCACCCCGGCAGTGAAATCGATCCGCGCCAAAAGCGGCTCGATCAGGTGCACCATCGCCTGGGCTGTGCTCACCGGTGATTCGACGCTGACCGATCGGGTGATCAACTTGAAGTCGGCGAACTTCACCTTCAATGAAATGGTTCTCGCCCCGACGCCCGAGTTGCGGCAACGGGCGGCGACCGCATCGGCAAGTCGCACGACCTGGTCATGGGCCGTATCGAGATCTTTGATGTCTTCAGAAAAAGTCTCTTCGTGACCGATCGATTTGGCCTCGCGATCGGGCTCGACTTCGCGGTCGTCGCGACCGTGGGCCAGTTCGTGCAAGTGTCGACCGAGGGCGTCGCCAAGCACATTGACCAGCACCCGTGCGTTGAAAGTGGCCAAGTCACCCACAGTCTTGATGCTCAACGCCGAGAGTTTTTCGAGCGTCACCGGGCCGACGCCCCACAGCGATTCGACCGGCAACGGATGCAAAAATTCAAGTTCGTGATTCGGCTTTACCTCGAAGACTTCGTGCCCGGGCTCGACACCGTTGCGGGTCGCCCTCGGCTTTGCCTCGACCGACGCCAGTTTGGCCAGGAACTTGTTCGAGGCCACACCCACGCTGCAGGAAAGGTTGGTGAGTTGTTTGACCCGTCGACGCACTTCATGGCCGGTCGCGACGCCGTCACCGAACAACCGCAACGCACCGGTCACGTCTAGAAATGCTTCGTCCAGCGACAAGCCTTCGACCAAAGGGGTGATGGTGCGAAAGACTTCGAAAACTTCATCGCTGACCCGCGAATACAGATCATGATCGCCGGGCAGGAAAACCGCGTGCGGGCAGAGTCGTTTGGCTCGAACCGAGGGCATCGCCGAAAACACGCCAAAACGCCGCGCCTCGTAGGAAGCCGCGGCCACCACGCCGCGGGCGCCGTCGCCACCGACCACCACGGGTTTGCCGACCAAGTCGGGATTTCTTCGCAGTTCGACCGCCACGAAGAACATGTCCATGTCGACATGCAAGATCGTTCTGCGCCTGGCCACGACCGCATCGTTCATCGATCAAACGCTAGTCGCGACATGTTTGGGCAAAGTCGACGCTTCTACACTGTGTCGGATGAGTCGGCAGCGTCCCCTTTCGGCACTTCCTTCTGTTCTTGCGCGGGTCATCGCGTTCGGCTCGGTGTTGATCGCCGGCATCGCGGGTGCGCTGATCGGCTTCACTCTTGTCGACTTGCAATGCGAGGGTGCGTGCGACGTGCCTGGCGCGATCGGTCTGGTGACCGGCGCCGTCACGGGTGCCTTGGGCATGGGCGTAGTCGCCGTGTTGGCGTTGCGCGCGGTCGGCGAGTGGAAAGAACTCGAAGACAACCAATGACCGAAAAAATCGACCTTCGACTGGCCGAAGAACTTTTGCACATCTGCCTCGAAATCGCCCATGTCGGCGGTGACAGGGCTCTGGCCGGTCGGCTTGCGGGTTTGCAACACGTCGAAACGAAAACAACCAACACCGACATGGTTACCGAATTCGACAAGGCCACCGAGAAATTCATCGTCGGCGAGATTCGCGCCCGACGACCCGACGATTCGATCGTCGGCGAAGAGGGTGGCGAGCATCGCGGGTCGAGCGAATACACCTGGTGCATCGATCCGATCGACGGCACGACGAACTTTCTCTATGCGCTGCCCGGGTGGAGCGTCTCGATCGGCATCAGCGACAAAATCGGCCCTTTGGTCGGTGTCGTATATATACCGGCACTCGGCGAGACATTCACCGCGATTCGTGGCCAGGGGGCGACTTTGAACGGCAACAAGATTGGTTGCAACGACACCAAGACGATCGCTCAAGCCCTGGTCTGCACGGGTTTCAGTTATTCGCCCGAACAACGCTCCGCTCAATCTGCACGCGTCGCAAAACTGATTCACCGGATTCGCGATATCCGCCGCTTTGGTGCCGCCAGCATCGACATTTGTTTCGTCGCCTGTGGTCGACTCGACGCATATTTCGAGGAAAATCTGCATCGATGGGACATCGCCGCGGCCGAATTGATCGCGATCGAATCGGGCGCCCGCACCGGCGACTTTCGCGGTGGCGCCTCGAGCCCGAAGGAAATCTTGATTTCCTGCCCCGAAATATTCGATGATCTGAGTCGGCTCATCGCGAGCGGGGAGAACGTCTGAATCATGGGTGCGGTCATCTCGATAGATGCGGGCACGACCGGCATTCGGAGCAGGGCGGTTTTCGCCACGGGGCCGTCGGAGATCGGCAGCTATCGCGAATTCACCCAGTTTTTCCCCCAACCTGGTTGGGTTGAGCACGACCCCGACGAAATCTGGAATGCGACAGTAGCGACGTTGAACGACGTGATCGATCGGGTGCGCGAGCCGGTCGCGGCGATCGGCATCACCAATCAGCGCGAAACGGTCGTCGCCTGGAGTCGCAAGACCGGCAAGCCATTTGGTTCGGCGATCGTCTGGCAAGATCGTCGAACCGCCGATCGGTGCGCGCAACTCGCATCGCATCTCGATTTGGTGCGCAAAAAAACCGGCCTGGTGCTCGACCCGTATTTTTCGGCGACGAAGTTCGAGTGGCTGCTGAAGAACCGCGGTATCAATGTCGACGAGGATTTGTGTCTCGGCACCATCGATTCGTGGCTGATCTTCAAACTTACCGACGGCGCATCGTTCGTCACCGACCAGACCAACGCCAGCCGCACCTCGCTGTTCGACATCAACACCCTCGACTGGAGCGACGAACTGTGCGCAATGTTCAACGTGCCGAAACGAAATCTGCCCGCCGTGCGACCCTCGAGTTCGCGAATGGGACTGACCACATCGATCGGAAAAATCAAATCGGGCATTCCAATCTCGGGCGTGGCGGGCGATCAACAAGCCGCCTTGTTTGGCCAGGCCTGCTTTGCCACGGGCGCGACAAAGAATACCTACGGCACGGGAAGTTTCGTGTTGATGAATGTCGGCAACAAATGCCCAGAGCCAAAGTCGGGCATCTTGACGACGGTCGCATGGCAACTCGAATCGCAGCCCGCCGTCTACGCACTTGAAGGCGCGATCTTCGTCACCGGCGCAGCGATTCAATGGCTGCGCGATGGGTTGAACATCATCGACCACGCCAGCGAGATTGGCCCCCTCGCCCAAACCGTCGACAATTCGGGCGGCGTCGTCGTCGTACCGGCATTCACCGGTTTGGGCAGCCCATGGTGGGACCCCTACGCGCGTGGCGCGATATTCGGCATCACCCGCGGCACGACGCGGGCCCACATCGCCCGCGCGACGCTCGAATCGATCGTATTTCAGACTCGCGACGTCGTCGAATCGATGAGTGCCGCATCGGGAGTAAAAATCAAGGACATGCGGGTCGATGGCGGTGCCGCGGTCGTCGATTTCATGATGCAGATGCAAGCAGACAATCTCGGCGTCAACGTGCTTCGACCCCGCCAACTCGAGACCACGGCGATGGGTGCGGCATACCTCGCGGGTTTGGCCGAAAAGGTCTGGGCGTCAACCGCCGAAATCACCGACGCGTGGCAACTCGACAAAAAATTCGTGCCGCAAACGGCACAGCCCGGTTACGAGTCCTGGCAGGTCGCCGTCAAACGATCGATGAATTGGATCAACTAGACGCCGGCCGACAAGAGCGCCGCGCCAATCGCGCCCGCCCGCTCACCCAACTGCGCCACGCGCAACTCGGGATGCTCGCGATTGTCCGGGGCGTACAACAATTCCTTGAACCACTTCTTGACGAACGGCATCACGGAGTCTGCCGCCTCGGCCAAACCCCCGCCGATCACGATGACATCGGGGTCGGTGATGTTCGTCAAGTTGACAAGACCCACCGCGACCCACCTACCGAAAGTATCGAGGTAGCCGAGCGCTTCCTTGTCGCCGGCAACGGCGCGTGCGATTACTTCTTCCCCGCGCTCGCCTCCGGCAATTGTCGCCAAACCAGAACCGGAGGCGTACCGCTCCCAACAACCGCGTTGACCGCATGGGCAGGGCAAGCCCTGCGACTCGACGACCATGTGCCCGATCTCGCCGGCAAAGCCGTGGCTTCCACGTTGAAGTTTCGAACCCGAGACGCAGCCGCCACCGATCCCCGTGCCGAGCGTGACCATCCACATATCGGTCGCACCCCGACCCGCACCGAATTGCCATTCGGCGTGCGCGGCACAAGTCGCGTCGCTCTCGACGTCGATTTCATGCCCCAACTCCGCTTCAAGTTGTGTTCGCAGATCCAGTTCAATCGCCCCGACCAGGTTCGGCGACTCGCGCACCACGCCTTGGGGCGTGATCAAACCGGGTACGCCGATGCCCAATGTTTTGTAGTCGCCGAGTTCACGCGCGATCTCGGCGAGCGTCGAAACCAGGTCGTCGGCGTGCGGTGTGGGTCTTCGCACCGAATTGACGACTTTCCCGCCATCGAACAAGACACCCAGGCACTTTGTCCCGCCGACATCGATGCCGGCCACCGCGGTCACGACTCGCAGCGCACCTTCAGTTCTTTCAGGGTGTGCAGAATGCGACCTTCGGCTCGTCGTTTGATGAACCCTGGGAGCGGAACTATCAGCTCAACGGATAATGCATACGTAACGTTCGTCTTCTCGCCGACCTGCTCGAATTCGTACGACCCATCGATCGTGCGCATGATGTCGCCCTGGGCGAGATGCCACGAAATCGATTTGGGCGCTTGTGAATAATCGTATTTGAGCGTGTAATGAGTGCTGCGACCGAGCGCCGAGGCCCGATACGCGACCAACAACGGGCGATTCTGCGAGTCGCGTTCGCGCACCACGGCCTCTTTCACGTCGAGCGCCCACTCGGGATATCGCTCGACATCCATCACGACCGCAAAACACTTGTCGGCGGGGGCGGCGATTACTTCTGTCTCCGACGCCGAATCAACCACACACCTATTTAAGCACGAACCCTCGGACCTCCGGGTTCAAGCACGAACCCTCAGACCTTCAGGGCTCGACCCAGATCTTGGGCCAGACGGTCGTAATTGAACAGGCTTTCGGCGCGTTCGCGCGACGCCGTCGCCATTCGCACACGCGCCTGCGGATCAGACAACATGCGTCGCAACGCATCGATGACCTCGCCGACCCGGTTCGGATTCTCGACGATCAACCCGGTTGCACCGTGCTCGACGGCGTCGGTCGCGCCACCGCTTCGGCCCGCAATTTGCGGTACGCCACACGCCGCCGACTCGGCGAAAACTATGCCGAAGCCCTCTTGTTCCAGACCACCCCACCGCGAACGACACAACATCGCCGTCACGTCCGCACAGCCGAACAACCTCGGCAAGTCGGCATCGGCGATCCGGCCGAGAAATGTGACCGGCGCCCGCAATTCTTGCGCGATGCGTTCGAGTCGCCCCCGATCGCGACCGTCGCCGGCGACGACGAGTCGAAGTTCAGGAAATTCACCGACAACATGCGCGACCGCCCTGATCAGAACATCGAAACCTTTGCGCGGCACGAGTCGGCTGACGCCGACTACGAGATCTGCATCTGGATCAACAGCGAAGTACTCTCGGGCCGCGATTCGTTCGGCCCGCGAAAGCACCTTGAACCGTTCGATGTCGACACCGGGCATGATCACACGGATGTCGGCAATCGACTCGGCGATGCGCGACGCCTCGGTCGCGGGATAATTGCCCGAGGCGATCACCAGATCGGCCCTGCGCAAGACACCGGCAAGAACCTTCGTCACGATCGGCAGGCGCCCGGGCACGGCGACCTCGGCACCGTGCAATACGACGGCGTATGGCAATTCGAGACGCGGGCCGACGAGCCCCAACGGCAGAGCCGGGTCGAGCACCACGAAGTCAGCCCCGAATTCACCCGCCATCTTGTTGATGCGTCGGGTCATTATCGGATGCGGCAACAACACCGGCTCGCGAGTGCGCTGAATCTCAAACTTTTGCGCGGCGTCAAACTCGCGGCTGTTTGCATATGGGCTCGTCAACACCGCGAAACTTTCGGCAGGAAGTCGTCGCCACCATTCATAAAGAAGATTTTGGATACCCCCGACCTTTGGCGGAAAGTCGTTGGTCACCAGCAGATGTTTCATCGACCAATCACCTTACGTCGGGCAAACTCTGCAGTTCGGCCGTCACCAATTCGTCGGCGTCAGATTTCGGCAGAAGATGGTTCAGCCCGAGGCGTGCGGTCGCCCACACGGCATGGGCGCGCAGAACCGCGTCACGATGCGACAAATATGAACTCAAGATGCTCGCGACTCGGCCGTCGCCGCGGTCGCCGATATTGCCGAGAACTATCAGCGCATTGCGCCGCAACCATTTCGGGTCGCGACCGGCGATGTACCACGCGCCAAAATCTTTGAGCAGGGTCGCGTCGTCGCTGGTCAATATCCCGAGAATCGAAGCGAACGCGCGAATCGGCTTGTCGCGCTCGCGGTCGGTCGACGGCGACTTCTTTCTCTCGAACCGCACCGTGGGCGGACAAACCTCTTGGCAATCGTCGCAACCATAGATGCGATCGCCCAAAGCCACCCTGAAACGCGAATCGAAAACACCCGGCTTTTGCAGCAACCACGACAGGCATCGATTTGCATCGATGACGCCCGGTGCAACGATCGCATTCGTCGGACAATTGTCGAGACACCGCCGACACGAACCACAACCGTCTTCGACTACGCGATCGGCGACGACGAGATCCGCGTCGGTGACGATGCATCCCAAAACGAAATAACTGCCCGCGCCCTCGATCAGCAAATTCGAATTTTTGCCGAACCAACCCAGCCCCGCCTGGTATGCAACTTCGCGATCGACGATCGAATTATCGTCGGCCAATACAATGCTGCGAAACCCGTCTTCATTCAGACGATCGGCGACCACGCACAACATCGTCTTCAACTGCGCGTAGTAGTCAGACCACACGTATCGCGCCACCCGCGCCAGGTAGCGGTCGGATATGCCGACTTCGGCTCGGCCGTAGATCTCGTTCAAGTTCTCGGGCAGCAAACTCGCATAGGACAGCGCGCCGACGATCAGCGACTTGGCCGATGGCATCGTTTTGTGCGGGTCGGTGCTGCGCGACGGGTTGCGAAAGGTGAACTGCATTTGGTTGTGCAGGCCGTGCGACTTGCGCTCGTCTAAAGCGCGCCTTGCCCGGTGCAGAACCTCGGCCCGGGCCACACCGACCCGATGCAACCCGGCCTGGCCGCCGAGGCTAAGCAGCGATCGGGTGTATTGCTCTTTGTCTGGCGGGGAAACTTCAGCTGACTTCACGATGCCGAAGCGTAGGCACCAAACCGGCGTTTGCCAGCATTCGCAGGGTTCGCTGTTCTTCGAGGTCTAAAACGACGGCTCGCGCCCCTAAATCGTCGCAAAAAAAGGAAACCACGCAGTCGTCGCAGGCGGCGGTGGCGCGCATCACGCACGAGTCGCAACTGACGACCAAGACCTGATCGACCGACTTTTCACCGTCGTCTTGATTCGCGCGCAAACTCGACACTGGCTGGCTCCTGTTTAGGCGATAGTTGTGACTGTTGTTGAATATCAACAACACTGCCCGAGACGTGTTGCAGGGTTAAACCGCGAAAAGTTCCGCCCCGAGTTGGGCGATGCGCAACACGATCTTGGTGCCGTTGGTCGGCAACGAATCGGCGATCTTCTGGGCCATTTCTTGGCTGCTCAAAACCGCCACGGTCGGGCCCGAACCGGACATCCAGCCGCACCACGCCCCCGCGGCGAGGGCCGACTGTAAAGCGGTTTTCGACTCGGGCACCCTGGCAAACCGCAGGTCTTGGTGCAGTCGATCACGCGTGGCGAGCGCCATCGCCGATATGTCGCCTGCCGCCAATGCGGCGACCAGCAACGCCGTATTTCCGATGTTGAAAACCGCATCGGCGAAACTCACCGAGCTCGGCAGTTTTGTCCGCGATTCTTTGGTCGAAGTTTGTTGCCCTGGCACCCAAACAATCACCGCGGGGTCGAGCGGCGTCGGTACGCGCACGGCGATGTTGTCGACGCTGGCGACGACACCTCCGTGGAGCGAGGCACCCGCGTTGTCGGGGTGGCCCTCGAGTGCGGCCGCCACGCGCAATATTTCGGGCTTGGCCGCGTCAAACATTCCCGCGTCGGTGCCGTTTTTCTCGGCGTGGGCCAGGGCACAACCTGCGACACGTGCGGCTCCACTGAAACCCAGACCCTTGCCCACCGGAATCTGCGACCGCACCCACAGATCTCTTGTTCCCCCCGCGTGCCGATAGGCGATCTTCAGCGGACTCTTTTCGTCGGCTTGATTCGACTCGGCGGGAGCATTGCCGAATCCCGCTTCGATGTGCAAAGACACGGCCATCCCCAAGACGTCGAAGCCCGGGCCGAGATTCGCCGAACTTGCGGGCACGCGCACGGCTATCGATCTCGGCGACGAATTCATCTTCAGTGCGCCATCTGCTTTGCCGCGTCGTTGCTCACGCGAATCAAGTCGTCGAGCACGTCGCTGGCCGCGCCCGAGTCGATCGATTCTTCGGCGATCTCGATGCCCATGCGCATATCGTCGGCTTTGCCCGCCACGACGATGCCCGCCGCCGCGTTGATCACGACGATGTCGCGAACGGCGCCCTTGGCACCGTCGAGCAAATCACGGAATATCCTCGCGTTCTCGCCCGGCAGGCCGCCGCGCACGGCCGCCACATCGGCGCGAGCAAGCCCAATCTCGGTCGCGTCAATTTCGAAACTGCGGCTGTTGTTTCCGTTGACCTCGACAACCGGACATTTGCCGCTCAAGGAAAGTTCGTCCATCGAGCCGTGACCATGCACCACCCACGCGCGCTTGATGCCGCGTGTCGTCAACGCCTCGGCCATCACGGGCGCCACCTGCGGGTCGCCTACGCCCACGACCATGAACGAAATCGACGCCGGGTTGGCCAGCGGTCCGAGCAGGTTGAACACGGTGGGCACACCGATCTCGCGTCGCGAAGGACCGGTGAAACGAAACGCCGGATGAAACCTTTGGGCGAAGCAAAAACCAAAACCGGCTTCTTCGACGCACTTGGCCACGCCCACGCCGTCGATTTCAATCGCCACGCCGAGCGCTTCGAGCATGTCGGCCGCGCCGCTTTTCGACGACGACGCCCTGCTGCCGTGTTTGCAGACGGGGACCTTCGCCCCCGCGACGACGAGACCCGCCATCGTCGAGACGTTCACCGAATGACTGTGGTCACCGCCCGTGCCGACGATGTCGAGCGCCTGCTCGGCGATTTGCTCGGGCAAAAAAACCCGCTCGGCGGCGCGACGCACCTCGGCCAACATGCCCTCGAGTTCGATCTCGGTTTCGCCCTTGGCCCGTAAAGCGACGATGAACGCGGTGATCTGCGACGGCGTGGCCTCGCCCGAAAGCACCGAGCGCATCGCCGCACCGGCGTGGCTCGCGCTCAGGTCTTGTTTGGCCAGCAACCGCGAAATCACGGTCGACCATGAACCCGCCGCGTCGATCTCGCTCATCGCCCGACCTTGTCAGGCGCTGCGACGGGTGCGCAAGATACGGCGACGCTCGCGCGCCGATGTGCCACCCCAAACACCCTGCTTTTCCCTGCTGTCCAACGCATAGGTAAGACACGCTATTCGCACTTTGCACTCGCCACAGACCCGTTTTGCCTGGTCGCAGTTGTCCTCGTTGTCGGGGTAAAAAATCTGGGGGTCAAGACCCTGGCAGGCGCCGCTTTGACGCCACGACAAGTCGTACTCAGGCACGCGAACCCCCTTGTTCTCGTCGCCCGAGAGACTACGACTTATCGTCGACCTCGTGCCAATCGGCCCCGGTCGAGTCTTGTCTCAATCGCGCAAATCCTTGAGCAGTTCGGCGACCGTGAAATCGGCGAGTTCGGCGACCTCCAAATAATTCGGCAAGGTCGACACGACTTGCACATCACCCTTGGCGAATTCGGCGACTTGTTCGACGCTGAACTCGAAACGGATGTAGTGCACCGCCGCGGTGACGGTCTCGCGCGTCAATTGCTCGGCATGCGCCTCTTCGACGACGGCCCTGACCATCTCGCCGTTGGCCAGTTTGATGGCGATGGCCTGCTCGATGCCGACGAGTTTTGGCAACCACTCGCGCATCTGGTCGTCGGTCACCAACTCGATGAACATCGTCGCGCAAAGTTGACCGACTTCGGGGATCATCGGGTTGTAGGCCTTCAATTCTTCGAGCACACCTTCGTCGCTGACGACGCGCTCGACGCGCAACATTTCTTGAATTTGCGACTGCATCGTCTCGCGATTTTCGAACATCACGGTGACGATCGTGCCGAGCGAGACGCGTCGTCGACGCTTGATCTCGATCACCTCGGCGCGACGCGTCTCGCGAATTCGTTCGTACGCGCGTTGCTCGAGAATGTCGGACAATTCGAGTTTGCGGTTGATTGACCTTGTCGGGGTTTGCATGGGTTATCTTCCTTCTGGTTTGATTCCGTAGGCTCGCGCCACCACCTCGAGAGGATGAAGCGGCGTCTCGCCTGTCTGTTCTGTGATCGCGGTGTTGGCCAAATGGCAGTCGCCCGCGACGACTTGCGAACCGGCGTCGTGCACCATTTCACCGAGTTTTTTGGCGATGGGCAGCGACAGTTCTGCGTTCTCGGCGCGCAACCCCCACATGCCGTCGATTCCCGAGCACTGCTGCACCAATTTGATCTTGGTGCCCGTCAGCTTCATCAGGTCGCGACTCTTCAGGCCGATGTTTTGCGCACGCAAATGACATGGCGTGTGGTATGTGACCGACTCGGGCACTTCGCCGACGAAGTTCGTGTCGAGTGCCGAGCCTTCGGTTTTGTGCACCTTCATCAGATACTCGGCCGCGTCGTAGGTGTGCCCGGCCACGAGTTGCGCATCGGGGCCACCGACGTAGTCGAGGTAGTCCATTTTCAGCACGTAACCGCAGGTCGGCTGGGGAACGACGATGTCGGTGCCTTTGCGCACTTCGGTCGCGAGCGTGGCCACATTTTTGACCGCCACTTTCGTGAACGTCGCCATGTCTCCGCTGTGCAGATACGGTGCGCCGCAACAACCGGCGTCGCTGAGGTCGCACTCGATGCCGTTGCGCTCGTAGACATTGACCAGGGCGTGGCCGATCTTGGGCTGTTGGTACTCGACCAGACAGGTCGGGAACACCGTGACTTTGCCCTGCACTTTTTCGATTGCCGATTTGGTTCGTCTCGCGAACCAGGTCGAGAACCGTTGCCTGGCGAACGGCGGCAGCAACCGAACGCTCGAGACGCCGGCGGTCTTTTCGACGACTTTTCTGAGGATCGAACCCGGCTTTGCGCCGATCACTTTGTTGGCGATCGGCCCCGACGAGGTGGCCACGATGCCCAGCGCGTCGGTTCGACCCAACATCGTGGTCGTCAACTTGTTGCGCAACGACATTTGACCGTTGGCCCGACGCATCGCGTCGAGGCGCAGCATCAACCTCGGAAAGTCGAGCGCCCATTCGTGCTGGCCGGGCGTATACGGGCAGTTGATGTAGCAAAGTTTGCATTGAAAACATTCGTCGGCGACATGGTCTTGTTCGGCCGGTGTCATCCTGCCGGCGTCTTGATCTTCGTGTTTGTCGATGTAGTCGAAAAGGGTGGGAAAACTCGGGCAGAACTTGAAGCAGAGTCTGCAGCCGTGGCACAGGTCGTAAACGCGCGTGAGCTCGGCCCGCGTGTCGGCTTCGTCGAGATAGACGGGATTCAGCGGGTCGTATGTGATCGTCATGCGGAATGTTCCTGTGCGAAAAAATTCGGTGTCGGTGTCGCCAAATTTTTCGGCGACACCGACACTGGTGAATGAAAGCCGGGATTGAAACTCAGCCGAGGGCTTTGAGACCCTCGGTGAATCGTCCGGCGTGGCTCTTCTCTGCGCGGGCAAGAGTTTCGAACCAGTCGGCAATTTCGGTGAAACCCTCTTCGCGGGCCGTCTTGGCGAAACCCGGGTACATCTGGGTGTACTCGTACGTCTCGCCGGCTACGGAGGCCCTGTAGTTTTCGGCCGTCTCGCCGATCGGTTCGCCCGATGCCGGGTCGCCGACTTCGGCAAGGTAATCGAGGTGACCGTGCGCATGGCCCGTTTCGCCTTCGGCGACCGAACGGAACAGCGCGGCGGCATCTGGATAGCCCTCTACGTCTGCCTTCTGTGCGAACCACAAGTAACGACGATTGGCCTGGCTCTCGCCTGCGAACGCGTGCTTGAGATTCTCATGTGTTTTTGTGCCATTTAACTTGGCCATGATTCATCTCTTCTTTCTGGGTTGGGGTTGATGCTATTTCTTTGTTGCTTTTTGTTTCACCTGTTGTGCAGGAGACCTTTTTGCGCTTGGCACGCAGTTTTCGCAGCGACCGTGAAAAACCACGCCCACTTGCGAGATTTCGAACTTGCCCGACCCATCGCGCAACTTGGGTTTGGCGGCGATCTCGACGTCGCGAATCGCGCCACATGATTCGCAGACGAAGTGATGGTGGTCGCTGATATTCGGATCAAATCGTTTCGCACCGGTGCCGACATCCACCATCTGCAACTCACCCATTTCTGCCAGTTCGCCTAGAGTCTGATAAACGGTGCGCAAAGAGATGCCGGGCATCTGCCTGCTGGCGGCCTCGAACAGGCTTTCGGCCGACGGGTGCGAGTCGTTTTGATGCAAGAGACCGAACAGCAGCTGCCGCTGGGGGGTGAGCTTCAGCTGCTTCTCGCGAAACTTTCGGGCCAGTTCATTCGGTGAACGCACGGGGAAAAACTAGTCGGAACGCATCTAGTTTGCAACTGTTGCTAACTAACAATGAGTGTGAAATTCGTTACTCGCGCTTCACGTCCGAACATTTGCCTGCATTCGAGCAGTTTTCGAAACAACGGCTGGTTTAGGCTCTTGGCGTGCTCGAAGCCAATCACACAAAAGCTCGACGCCAGGCACTCGCCCGCTTGGCCAGCGATGAGTTCGACGTGCTCGTTATTGGTGGCGGAATCACGGGTCTTGGTGTCGCACTCGACGCGGCAACGCGGGGCCTGAAAACCGCGCTGGTCGAACGCCGGGATTTCTCCTCGGGCACCTCGTCCAAGAGCAGCAAGTTGATCCACGGTGGGGTCAGATACTTGCAGCAAGGCGAAATCGGTCTCGTCTATGAGGCGCTTCGCGAGCGCCAACGCCTGCGACAAAATGCTCCGCACCTCGTGCAGGTCTTGCCGTTCATGATTCCGATACTCAAGCGCGATGGCGTGGTGTCGCGCAAGATCGCCCGTGCGCTCGGCACCGCGTTGTGGATGTACGACCTCACCGGGGGTTGGCGAATCGGTCGGTTTCACCGTCGACTAAAGGCCGACAATGCCTTCGCTCACCTGCCGACGATGGACCGCAAACGCCTCGACTCGGCCTATTTGTATTTCGACGCGATGGCCGATGACTCGCGAATCTGCGTCGCGCTCGCCCGCACGGCGATCGACAACGGTGCGGCGATCGTCAACCACACGCGGGTCGAGAAGATTCTTCACGATGCCGACAACAAGGCCTGCGGAGCGCGGGTAAAGCCGTTCGACGCCGACGCGTTCGAGATACGGGCGAAAATCGTCGTCAACGCGACGGGTGTCTGGTCGGACGAAGTGATGACCACCGACATGGGCAAGAACCCCGACTCGATTCGCCCCGCCAAAGGCGTGCACTTGACGGTGCCCTGGAAACTCGTGCGCAACGACATCGCGATAGTGATCCCCGTTCCGGGCGACAAACGCAGTTTGTTTTTGATCCCGTGGATTTCGAATCAGGACGGCACTTTCCAATACACATATATAGGTACGACCGACACCGACTACACGGGGCCGATCGACGACCCGCAATGTTCGAGCGCCGACATCGACTATGTCCTGCGCGCCCTCAACGCCGCCGTCACCACCAAAGTCACACGTGACGATGTGACGGCGGTTTGGTCGGGTCTGCGTCCGCTCGTCAAGAGCGTCAGCGGCGAAAAACTGAGCGCCAGAACGGCCGACCTCTCGCGTCGCCACAAGGTCACGACTTCCGACTCGGGCGTGATCTCGATCGCCGGCGGAAAACTGACGACCTATCGCAAGATGGCCGAAGACACCGTCGACCTCGCGACGCAGCGACTCGGCTCATCGGCGCGGTGCAAAACGAAACGCCATCAACTAATCGGTGCAGGGGGGAACAACTCGTCTCGCGCGCCGGAATCGACCCGGTCGGCGTCGCACCTTCGTTCGCGTTTTGGCAACGAAACAGAGCGCATCGAGGCGTTGATCGAAGCAGATCCATCGCTGGCCCAACCGCTGATCGCCGGGCTCCCGTATCTGCGGGCCGAGGCGATCTTCGCCGTGCAAAACGAGATGGCCCTCACCCTTGACGATGTGCTGTCGCGTCGCACTCGCGCCCGCATCATCAACCGTCGGGCCAGCGTCGCCGCGGCACAGCAAGTTGCCGAGGTGATGGCCGCGCACCTGGGTTGGGACCGCGCTGAAATCGAACGACAGGTTCGTGAATTCTGCGAATCTTGCGCTGCGGAAGACCAGGCTGCGCTTTCAACTTGAGGTCGACGTGACGCGAATCAAGCCATCCACGCCGATTGAATTCGCCAAACCCGCGAAAGATGTCTCAGACCGCATCGTCGGTGCGAGTCAAGAGTTGACTGCGCAACTCGTCGAGGCGTTGGCGAAAATCTGCCCGACGACCACCGACCTTGCCGACCGCCTCGAGCATTCGCGCGACTGGTGGCCGTTGGCGATGCACTGGTCGCTAGCCGGAAAAACGGCGCGGCGCGCGGGTGCAATATGTCGGCCGACGACGACGACCCAAGTAAGCCAAGTCGTCGGTGTGTGCGCAAAAAGTTCGGTGCCCGTCACGGTTGCGGGCGGCCGATCGGGCGTCTGCGGCGCCGCGATTCCGGTTTTTGGTGGCGTCGTTGTCGATACCACCGAGTTGAGCGGGGTCGTCGGCGTAGATGAGAAATCGGGGTTGGTCGAGGTTTTGCCCGGCACCTTCGGGCCCGATCTCGAGAACGAAATCAACACAAAACACAAACTCTCGGTCGGGCACTTTCCGCAGTCGTTCGATATCTCGACCGTCGGCGGCTGGATCGGTTCGCGCGGGGCGGGTCAGTTCTCGACTCGCTACGGGAAGATCGACGACATGGTCGCGGGTCTCGAGGTCGTGCTCGCCGATGGCACGATCGTCAACACCGGAGTCGAACCTGCGGGGTCCGCCGGCCCGAACTTGACTTCGCTGTTCATCGGCAGCGAAGGCACGTTGGGCATCGTCACCAAGGTGTGGTTGCGCGCTCATCCGCTGCCGCAATGCACGAAAAAGATGGCCTTCAAGTTCGCTTCTTTCGCCGCCGGTGTCGAGGCGATGCGCACCGCGATTCGCCACGGGGCGACGCCGGCCGTGCTGCGGCTCTATGACGCCCGCGAGAGCAAACGCAGCCACGGCGGCGAAAACGAGCAGTGCACGCTGATTGTCTTGGATGAAGGGACCGAGACGATTGTCGACGCGACATGCCAGGTCGTGCGCGAAGCGGCACTGGCCAACGCGGCGATCGAGACCGAGAGTGGTCTGGTCGACAACTGGCTTGCCCATCGCAACGACACAAGCGGGCTGCAGATTCTTGCCCGGCGTGGTTTCGTCATCGACACGATGGAAGTCGCCGTGAAGTGGTCGCGAATCGACCGCGTGGCGCAAGCGGTCAAGGACGCGATCATGAAGGTTGCTGGCGCCCGCAGTGCGACATGCCATATTTCGCACAGCTACATCGATGGCGCGTGCGTCTATTTCACGTTCGTCGCCGAGCCCGCCGACCAAGAAATCGGCTCGATCGAGGCGAAATACGACGAAATCTGGAATGCCGCCCAAGAATCTGCGCTTCAATTCGGCGCCAACCTCTCGCATCATCACGGAGTCGGAATCAATCGTGCGAAGTATTTGAAGCAGGCCCTGGGCCCCGCCCACGAAATCTTGCGCAGCCTGAAAAGAGCGCTTGACCCGAACGATGTGCTGAACCCCGGCAAGTTCGCCCTGCCATCGCGTCACGGCGATTACGAGATCGGTTGAAATTGAAGATTCTTGCCGAGGCGCCGCGATGAGCGTTCTGGTCGTCGACATCGGCACGAGTTCACTGCGCAGCGCGGTGGTCAGGCACGACGGCTCGATTCATTTTCTGAATCGCGAGAGTTTGAAGACCGTCAACCCGGCTCCGGGGCTCGTCGAGTTCGACGCCCAGCATCTCGCCGACGCGGTGTTGCGAGTCTGCGGCAAATCAATTCAACAGGCCGCCAAGACCGACGAGATTTTGGCCGTGGGCATCACCAATCAGCGCGCCTCGACAGTCATCTGGGGCAAGTCGTCGGGTCGACCGCTGGCCACGGCGATCGGCTGGCAAGACCTGCGCACTGTCGGTGAATGCATCGTCGCGGCGACGGAACACGGCGTCAAACTCGCGCCGAATCAGACGGCGACCAAGGCGGCTTGGCTGCTGCAAAATGTCGTGCGGGCGAAAGGTCTCGATATCGCCGACGTGCGCATCGGCACCGTCGATTCATTCGTCGCCGCGGTGCTGTCCGAGAATCGCCTGCATCTCACCGACCCGAGCAACGCTTGCGTCACGGGTCTTTGTTCGCTTGACGCCGCGTCATGGTCGTCCCGACTTTGCGATTTGTTGCGCGTCGAAATCGAGACCCTGCCCCAAATCGTCGATTCATCGGGCGTCGTCGGCGAGGCAAGTGCCCTGCCCGGCGCGCCACCGATCGCGGCTTTGATCGGTGACCAGCAGGCTTCTCTGGTCGGCCAGGCGTGCATCACATCGGGCGCGACGAAGATAACTTTCGGCACGGGGGCGATGCTCAATGTCTTCACCGGCGACGGTGCGCCGACAAAAATCGCCCGAAGTTCGAGCGGCATGTTCCCGCTGGTCGCGTTTCGTCAGGCCCAGAAAACCAATTGGGCCTCGGAGGCGATCATGCTCTCGGCGGGCACGAACATCGACTGGCTTTGTCATGATCTCGGCTTGCTCGAATCTGCCGAGCAGAGTTCGCTGGTTGCGTCGCAAGTCGCTGACTCGAACGGCGTCGTTTTCGTCCCGGCGCTCTTCGGTTTGGGTACACCCCACTGGGACTACGGCGCCCGCGGAACGATGCTCGGCCTGACCCGCGGATCGAATCGAAACCATGTCGTGCGCGCCGTGATCGAAGGCATCGCCCACCGTGGCGCCGACCTGGTCGATGCCGCCGAAGTTGAAACCAAACTTTCGATCGCGTCGTTGCGGGTAGACGGCGGAATGAGTCGCAACGTCGTGCTTGTTCAGGCGCTCGCCGACGCCACGGGCAAACAAGTTGAAGTTTCGCCCGTTGTGGAGGCGACCACACTGGGTTCGGCGTTTCTCGCCGGCGTTGGCGTTTCGATGTGGTCGTCACTCGCAGAAGCCACGAACACTTGGAAACCGCAAGAAACCGTGTCGCCACGCGAAAATTTTGATCGCGCGACGAGTCGCGCACAATGGCACGAGGCCGTGTCGCGGGCACGCGGCTGGATCCCGTCTCTGTCGAGCCTCGACTTCTAGTTTCGTCTAGATTTGTACGGTGCTCAACGACGCCGACACCAAACTGCTGGCGTTCGCCCAGGCTCTCGAACTCTCGATCCGCGACGTCTACGCAACTTTGGTCGAGCGAGGCACCAAAACGGGCGACGAACTCGCGATTCTCGAATTGATGCACAGCCACCATGTGGCTTATCAACAGTCTTTGAATGGCGTTCTCGGCAAGAAAGCCGCGACAACCCGCAACGACGAGGTTTTCACGAAGACCGTCGCCGCCCTATCCGACCCGAGCCAGACCTGGCCGGTGCTTCTCGATTTGGAGAACACCGCGGTCGCCACGCACTCGGCGATCGTCGAACGAATCGAATCGCCCAAGGCGGCGTCGCTCATCGCCTCGGTGGTGATGATCGAAGCCCGTCATGCGGCGATCATCTCGACCCTCATTTCGACGAACCTGGGTCAGGCGCTCGACAACCCCGCTCAGGCGTTGGTCGCACCATGAGCCGAATCTCGCGACGCGAACTCCTGCATTTGAGCGCAACTTCTTTGGCTTCCGGACTGGTGCTCGCGGCATGCGGCAAACAAGCCGGGGTGCAAGACGACGGCGCGATCGCCCGACTCGGCGAGGCCCCGTCGACAACCGTGCTGGTCGAAGCCGAGATCAACGATGTGGTGTTGTTGCGCACCGCGTCGTCGCTCGAATACAACGCGATCGACACATATACGGCGGCCATTGGTCTCGGGGTTTTCAAAGGCGACCTGGCTGGCGCGACCGAAATCGCCAAACGCTTTCGCCAAGATCACCAAAATCACGCCGACGCGGTGAACGGTTTGGTGCGTGCGCTGGGTGGCAAAGAATATCTTTGCGCCAATACCCGCATCAACGATCTGTACATCACGCCCGCCCTCGCACTCATCACCGACGAAAAAAACCCGAATATCGGCATCGATGTTGTCGCCCTCGCCCACGCCGTAGAAAATCTGGCGGCGCAGACATATCAAGGTATGGTCGAATTGATTGCCGACCCGAAACTTCGTGCCGACGCGATTCGCATCGGTCAGCAAGAGTCGCGTCACGCCGCATTGTTGGCCCAGGTTCTCAACCCGGGCTTGGCGGCGGTTGGTCCGACCTTCGATGCCACCACCGGCAAACCCAAAATTGCGGCGATTCCCGCGGCGTTCGGGCCGCAGACCAACATTCAACTCACTGTTGGCGCACCCAAGGACGACGGCAGCCGCACGACCCTGTTGCTTGAAACTCCGAGCTTGAACTCGCTGATCTACGAAGGCGTCTCTTGCTCAGCCTGAAAAACGGCGAATACACTTGAAGCAACGGTGAGTCGGTCGGACGACCGCAACGGTCTGGTGTTTGCACTCGATCGTTGAGGAAAGTCGGGACTTCGCAGGACAAAGTGCTGGCGAAAGCCAGGTCGGGGAAACCTGACATTTCGTGCAACAGAAAACAAACCGCCGATGGATGCGTCGCAAGACTCTTCACAGGCAAGGATGAAACGGTGCGGTAAGAGCGCACCAGCGCGGTTGGCGACAATCGCGGCTCGGTACGTCGCTTGAAGCAAGGCCGTGCAGAGGGCGTGAACGGTTCGTTCGCCTTCGGGCAACCCTCGGGTAGGCCGCATAGATGGATGGTCGTCGGTTTTTGCAGGAAACTGCCGAAACTACAAAATCCCGCTTATAGGCCGACTCACTGTTTTTATTCGCCGCGTGTTAGCGAACCGGTCTTCAAAAAAATACTTCGGCGTGTCTTGTCGCCGAGCGAAAAAAATCGCCAAGCCACGAGGCAACCGATCAGACCGATCGTCTCGAGCGGCAAATTCAATGCGCCGCGTTCGACCGAGGGCAACGGGTCTTGGCTCAGCGCGGTGCCTAGAAGCGGCCACCAGAAGGTGTCGGCATTGGCGAACGCGCCGTCGAAAATCAGATGAATGAACAGACCGATCGGTATCGCCAATAGTCTCTGGCGAATCGGCTTTCGACCCGCCGTCACCAACATGATCGCGATCAGCGCGGCGATACTCGTGACCACACTGTGCATCGGTCCGACCGAGCCGCGCAATCCGTCGAGGGCGTCGGGCGCGAGCGCCGCGACGGCCACCAAACGGTAGTCGAATTTCGGGTCACGAAACACGAACCACACCGACCAGACCGAGGTGGCGACGAACCAGAAGAACATCGGCTTCAAACGACCAGATAACAATCGCAGTTCGGGCATACGGCGTGATCGTCGGCACCGAGTTTTTTCAATGCGGCAAGTTCGACAACCGAAAGATCCAGGTGGCACGACTGGCATTTCGTGCCGTGCAACCGCGCCACGGCCGGCGTTGTGCGTTTTGCGCGCTTGGTCTCGTAAAGCCGCATCAATTTCGCGTCGATCGTAGCCACGATCTCGGCCCGGCTCGTCTCGATCTTTTGCATTTCGACCTGACAAACACTGACGGCGGCCTCAAAATCTGCCGTGGCCCCGACCAAAGACGACTCGAGTCGCTCGGTCTCGAGCAGCAACGCCGTGATTTGATCGTCGAGGTTCTCGATCGTTTCGAACAGCGCCAACTCACGATCGTCGTTTTGCCCGCGCTCGACTCGCGCCATCTCGATTTCGTGCTGCAACGCCTCGGCCTCGCGTGGCGCAGTGACGGTTCTCAATTGCTGCGAGTACTTGGCGATCATTACGTCGTGCTTCTTGTTCAGCGCCTCGACCGCGCCGACTTCGGCTTTGGCCGCTTCGGCCTGTTGCCGCAGCACGATCATTTGTCTTTCTGCCGCCAGCACCTTTGTCTTGGCCTCGGCGAGCAGATTTCGCTCGACCAAATGTGCCAGGCGATGCGCCACTTGCAACAACTGCGTGTCGTACTGTTGCACCTCGAGCAACACCCCGAGATTCGTCATCACCGTCACCCCGAGGTCGTCTGCACGTAGCTGGGCAAAGGCTTCGCGCACTCGAAAAAGTAGAGGCCCATTTCCGTCGTCGGCACCGGCGAGAACGGATTCAAATCGGTCGGGGTGATGGTCGTTCCGGGCGTCAACACGCTGACCACCACGGTATTCGGGGTTGTCGGTTCGACAGGGGTTGTCGGTTCGACAGGCGTCGTGGTCGAATTCTTTTTGGCTGCAACCGTCGACTTCGGCGGGGGCAGAGTTCCCGAGACGACCTTGGCGGGGCACTCGATGCCGGGCAAATACAACCGCAGCGGTTTGCGCGCGGGCGGCGGTGGCGCGGCGAAGTCGACGATCTCCAAACCGCGATGCACCTCATCCATATACGACTTCCAGATCATCGCCGGATACATCGCACCTTGCACCCCACCGCGATTGCCGATCACGCTCGCGAACTCGGGCACGTTGCGTTTGGTCATCTTCGTGTAGCCCTTCGGGTCACCCACCCAGACGGCGGTCACGTATTGCGGCGTGAAGCCGACGAACCAGGCGTTGGTGTTGTTGACTTGGGTCCCGGTTTTTCCGGCAGCGGGTCGATCGTCTGCGAGCGGTGTGCGCCGTGCGGTGCCGCTTTTGATCACGCCGCGCATCACGTCGACCGCGTTGTTGGCGACCTCCCCTGGCAATGTCTGCTCGAGGTTTGGTTTTTGATGTTGATACAACACCGTGCCTCTCGCGTCTTCGATTCTCTCGATCATGTACGGCTCGACATGCACGCCCGAGTTGGCGAGAGTCTGTGCGCCAGACGCCATGTCCATCGGGCTCATTTCGTTGGCCCCCGTGACCAAACTCGCGTACGGCTGAATCGTGAAAGTCTCTTTGCTCAACCACTGCGACGATGCCATTCGATACATCGTCTCGACGACCCGTTCGAGACCGACGATTTGCGACAATTTCGCATATGCGCAGTTGATCGACAACCACGTCATCAGCCGAAGCGACGCGGTCGGCTGGCTGACGCCCTTGGTGATTTCAAACGGTTCGTCGAGATTGCCGGGATTGGCCAGGGTGCACGGCAGCGTGCCGTCGATCAAGTCGTCGGGTTGCACGCCCGCCTGCAACGCAGCGGCGAGGATGAAAAACTTCACGCTCGAGCCCGTCTGTCGCCGACGCAGGGCCAAATTCACTTCGCTCTGGCCCGCCACGAAACCCGGCCCTCCGACCATCGCCCGCACCGCGCCGGTTTTCGAGTCGAGCGACACGACCGCCGCGGTGATGCCGGCCTTGTTCGCCGGCAATTGCTCGCGCACCGCCTGCTCGGCCGCGGTTTGGGCTTTCGAATCGAGCGTCGTGAAGACCTTTACGCCCCCGCGGAACAGAGTGTTGTAACGCTGCTGGTAGGTCGCACCCAAAATGTCGGAGCCGTTCAGCAAAAAGTCCTTGACCTCTTCGGTGAAATACGTTCGCGTCACATCACGCTGTGATTTCTTGTTGATCACCTCGGGTATCGACGGCTTGTCGCCGATCGCGTCGCGTTCAGCCTGGGTGATCAGGCCGGTTTCGACGAGCCTGTCCAAAACCTGCAGGTACCTGTAACGCGAACTGTCCGGATACTGGATCGGATCGTAACTCGAGGGGGCCTGAACCAACCCGGCCAAGAACGCGCCGTCGAGCATCGTCAAGTCGCGAACATCTTTGCCGAAGTACACCTCGGCGGCGGCCTGCAATCCGTAGGCGTTGTTACCCAGGTAGATCGTGTTCAGGTAGCGCTCGAGAATCTGTTTTTTGGGCACCTCCTTTTCGAGCATCGTCGCGTAACGCGCCTGCAAGACCTTGTATCGCCCGTCACGCTCGAGGCCCGCCAAAAATTCGTTTTTCACGACCTGCATCGTGATCGTGCTTGCCCCCTGTTTGACCCCGCCTCGCGAGTTCGACAAGATCGCCCTGGTGAAGGCTCGCAGGTTGACGCCCTTGTGGCGATCGAATTCGCTGTCTTCGAGCGCCAAGATCGCCGCGACCACGTCGGTCGGCACGTTGTCGATGTCCATCAACTGGCTGTTTTCTAGTTGATACGAGCCGATTTGGGTTCCGCCGAAGTCATAAACCGAACTTCGTTGGGCCAAACCCGAAAACCCGGTCAGGCTGGGCGGCACCTGGTTGTGCGCGTTCAACGCACCCCAAACACGCGGGGCCATCGCGGCGATCGTCGCGGCGACGAACATCGAGCCGGCCAGCACGACCACCCCGATTCGGGACACGGTCTCACGGCGAGCGAGCAACTTTGCTAACAGATCCCGAAAAATCCTGCTCACGTACCTTTCAGTTTACTTGACCCGAAACTCGCCGAGTCTCGTGCTCGTCGCGTAGTAACACCCGACACACGACAACTAATGTTGAAAAATGACTTCGAATTCAACGCCCGAGCGTCGCTTCAGGTTCGGCATTCAAGCCAGCAGGGCCGCCTCCCGAAAAGAATGGACGGAACTGGCGCGCACGGCCGAGAGCAATGGTTTCGACACGCTGACGATGCCCGATCATTTCACCGATCAACTTGCCCCGGTGCCGGCACTGATGGCCGCGGCGAGCGCGACAAAAAACTTGCGCATCGGCGCGCTGGTCTGGGACAACGACTACAAACATCCGGTCGTGTTGGCCAAGGAACTGGCAACACTCGACCTGCTTTCCGATGGTCGGCTCGAAATCGGCATCGGTGCAGGCTGGATGGCGACCGACTACAACCAGTCGGGTATTCAATACGACCCTCCGGGTGTGCGCATCGACCGATTCGTGGAGGGCCTCGAGATAATAAAGAAATCAATGACCGGAGAAAAATTTTCCTTTTCCGGCAAACACTTTGTGATCACCGACTATGCCGCGACGCCACTTCCGGCTCAACGCCCGTGTCCCCCGATTCTCATCGGAGGTGGCGGCAAACGGGTGTTGAAACTCGCGGCGAACCTCGCCGACATCGTCGGCGTCAACCCGTCGCTGAAAGACGGCGTGATCAATGCCGGGACGATTTCGGAAATGAGCGCCGAAGCCGTCACCCAGAAAGTTGATCTCGTCAGACAAACCGCGGCGCAACGCATGTCGCAAATCGAATTGAACATTCGCACTTTTCTGGTCAGCATTCGCGACAGCGCGCAAGAAGCCATCGAGGGCACGGCGACCATGTTCAAGGTCGCACCCGAACTGGTCGCGAATTCACCGTTCGCACTGATGGGTCCGCCGGCGAAAATCGCCGAAGATCTGCTGGCTCGCCGTGATCGTTGGGGTTTCTCCTACATCATCGTCGGCGGCGAGGATGTGAACGGTTTCGCCCCGGTGATAAAGATTCTCGCCGGCAAGTGAGCAGCGCCGAATCAGGCGCCGGGCACCACCGCACGCTTGACGGGTCGGTCCCAACCCGGTTGACCGGTCGGTCTCGGGCTCGGCCACAAACCGGGACCCATCTCCATGATGCCGTGATGCGTGTTGTACTCGCCGAGCAGGTTCAAGAACGGCACGGCGTCGAATGCCTCGGGGCCGCGCACGCCGGCGCCCTTCCAACTTCCGTTCGCCAACAACTCGAGCGCCACCACGGGGCACATCGCCGTTTGCCAAAGCACCGCCTGAGCGCCCCACTCGCGCATTGTCGTCTCGTTGTCGGCGACATGATAGAGGTACACCTCGCGCGGCTTGCCGTCGTACATGCCCTTGACCCAAGTGCCCGCGCAGGTGCGACCGTGCATCAAGTGGCCCAACTTGGCCGGATTCGGCAACACGGCGGCGAGCACGTCGCGCGGCGAAACCATCACGTCACCGACCCGAATCTTGTCGGTGCGGTCGAGTCCCAAATAGGCGAAAGTCTTCAGCCAGTCGATGAACTCGGCTCCCAGCGAATATTTGAAGGTCACCCGATTGCAGTCGATCTCGCGCGGAATCATGATCACTTCTTCGTGCTCGACATTGACGCACTCGAACGCGCCGATGCCTGCCGGAAAATGAAAGATCTCGGGCTCGCTGAAACAATCTGTCGTGAACAGACCGCGATCTTTTTGCCAGACGATCGGCGGGTTGAGTGTTTCCTCGATCGTCGTCCAGATCGAAAATGTGGGCGCAAAATCGAGACCGTCGATCGACAGGTTCGAGCCGTCGCGCACACCTATTTCATCGATCGTGTCGAACAAGTGATCCGACGCATATCGCGCAAAGACATTGCTCAAGCCGGGCTCGACGCCCATCCCCACGAGCGCGAGCAGACCCTTTTCTTTCCAACTTTCGTCGGCAGAAATCTGGTCTTTGCCGAGGGGCTCTCCGACTTCTTCGTAAGGATTCGTCGGGTGCGGCTTGCTCAGGTTCATCGCCATGTCGAGGTATGAGCAACCCGACTCGAAAGCCGCCTCAAAAATTGGTTCGTTGAGTCGCGGATCGCAGGCATTGACGATCACATCGGCCTTGACCTTCCGCGCCAGGTCGACGATGTCGGCCCTGTTCCGAGCGTCAACTTGAGCCGACGAGAACCGATCGGGCTGATCCAGTTTGGCGATGATCTCCTCGCCCCGACCCGAATTGATGTCGGCCAACACGAACGAGTCGAAAAAACTGCGCGTCTCGGCGATCGAGGCCATACCGCCGCCCACCCCACCAGCGCCAACGATGAGAATGTTCGTCACAAAAACCTGAAACTTTTCTTGCCGTTACTCGGGTGTAACGACGCTTTGATTCTACCCGCCCGAGTGCGGGGCTATTTGGCCCGTAATTCTTGGCGCAAATAGTTGAGGGCGCTGATCACCGACAACTGTCGCATTTGCTCACGACCCGTCGGTAGGTGAAACGTCACGGCCTTGGTTGAACCATCGGCCAACGCAACTCCAACGCAAAGCGTGCCGACTTTGATCGAGTCTTGTTCGTCGGGCCCGGCGACACCCGTCAACGCCAGGCCGATGTCGCTTTGCAAAACTTTTCGCGCGCCAACGGCCATTTCTTGCGCCGCCTTCTCGCTGACAACAGGTCCGCGACTCACGCTCAACACGTCGAATTTCACCTCGCTGGCGTAACTGACCACACCGCCTCGAAACACGTCGCTGGCTCCGGCCACGGCCGTGAGTCGACCCGCAACGAGACCGCCCGTCACCGACTCGGCGACCCCCAACGTCAAATTCTTTTGTCGAAGCATGTCGAGAACGACCGACTCCATCGTTTGTTGGTCGACGCCAAAAATTATTTCGCCGACTTGGTCGCGAACTTTCGCCTCCCAAATGGCGAGCAGTTGCTCGGCCTCCTCGACCGAATGCGCCTTGGCCGTGAGGCGAACGTTGATCCCCTCCCAACCGCTGGCCAAAAACGCCAGCGTCGGATTGCCGACCTTTTCGAGTTCGTTGATCACGCCGACCAGACGCTCGTTCAAGCCACTTTCACTGTCGCCCCATGTTCGCAAGACCCGGCTCTTGATTGTTGAGGCTCCACCGCCGCGGGCCAGAAGGTCGGGCAAGATCGCCCGCTCGAACATCTCGAACATCTCGAACGGCACGCCCGGCACCGCATACACGACTTTTTCGCCGACTTGACAAATCAAGCCCGGGGCCGTGCCGCGTCGCTGCCCGATGATCCGCGCTCCGCGAGGCACCATCGCCTGACGCAGATTGTTCTGCGGCATGCGGCGGCCGCGTGCCGTGAACATCTGCTCGATCACGAGCGCCACTTCGTCGTTCAGTTCAAGTTCGACGCCCAGCACTTCGGCGATGGCCTCGCGGGTGATGTCGTCATGCGTCGGCCCGAGACCGCCGCAAATGATCACCGCGTCGGCATCGGCCAAGGTCGCGCGCAAGGTCGCCACGATTCGCGCCAGATTGTCGCCAACTTTGGCCTGGTAGAGCGAGTCGATTCCCGCTGCGGCGAGTTGCTCGCCCAACCATGCCGAATTGGTGTCGACGATTTGGCCCAGCAACAACTCGGTGCCGACGGCGACGACGCTGCAGCGCATTACTTTGTCCGACGCGAAACAAATGCCGGTCGCAGCGCGCGCACGGCGTATTGCAAACCGCTGATGATCGTCAGCGCGACCGCCAACCACAGCGTGATCATCCACGAATAGGTCATATCGACCGCGCTGAATGGTGCGAGGGCGAAACCGATCGAGACCTGCTGGCTCAAGGTTTTGATCTTTGCCAACCGGCTCGCCGGCACGGTCACGCCCCTCGCCCCGACGACGACACGGTAGACGCTGACTATCACTTCGCGAACGGCGATTATCAACACCGGCCAGATTGCGAACATCTCGCGACTGACGAGGGTGAACATCGCACCCAACACCAGAACTTTGTCGGCCAGCGGGTCGAGGAACGCGCCGAATTTCGTCGAGCCCTGTCGACGTGCAAGATAACCGTCGAGCACGTCGCTGACGCAAAGCCCGAACCACAACCAAGCGGCCAACCATGCCCCCGCGTTGTCGTCGGGGATAACCGTAAACAAGATCGGTGAGACCAAGATTCGCGACACCGTGACGGCGTTCGCCCAGGTCGCCATCGAGCTTTTGTCAACGGGCATCTTCGACCATTTCATCAATTCTTTGCGTCGCGCCGACGGCCACCAAATCCGGGCCGAACGCGTCCGCAATCTCGACATCGACGAAACTTCCCACCGTCAAAGTTTCGTTGACGTTGATCACCCCGTCAATTTCGGGCGCTTCACGATGACTTCGGGCGACGCCGGGCCCGTCGACCAATACATTGAGTTTTAGACCGATCAATTCGTCGCGTCGACGCGCGGTGATCGAATCTTGCAGTTCGCGCAACTCGGCGAGCCTCTCGTGCATCAAATTCTCCGGCACCTTGTGCGGCAAGGTCAAAGCATGCGTGCCTTCCTCGGGGCTGAACGCGAAGAACCCGCACCAATCGAGTTGGGCCTGCTCGACGAAGTTCAGCAACTGATCGTGGTCGTGTTCTGTTTCTCCGGGGTACCCGACGATGAAGTTGCTGCGCATCGCCGCATTCGGTTCACGCCGGCGAATCTCATCGATACGCCGGAGGAATCTTTCGCCGTCACCCCACCGACGCATTCTTCGCAGGTGCTCTTTCGAAACATGCTGCAACGACAAATCAAAATATGGCACGCCCGATTCGCAGATCGCATCGATCAGGTCGTCGCTCAGGTCGCTCGGGTAAAGATAGAGCAACCGCGTGCGGGCGACACGGCGGGCCACCTCGTTCACCAAACCAACGATCGCACCACTGCCCAACTCTTCGGGCCTGTCTTTGCCGTAACTGGCCAAGTCTTGGGCCACCAACACGATTTCTTTGGCATCGAGCTGCTCGACTTCGGCGAGAATCGCGGCGATATCTCTGCTGCGTTGCGGGCCGCGAAAACTCGGTATCGCGCAAAACCCGCAATTTCGATCGCAACCCTCGGCGATCTTGACGTATGCCCACGGTGCCCGAGACTTGGGTCGGGGCAGGTTGAGCAGGTCGAATTTTGGCACCGACTCGCCAGAAACTTGCAACGGCTTTTTGCCCAACGCGATCGGCACGCCAAATCCGGCGATCTGATCGGCCTCGGGCAGCGAACTCGCGAGCTCCGCGCCGTAGCGTTCGGCCATGCAACCCGTCACCACGACGCGCGCACCGCTCTTCTTTTTCCCCGAAAGACTGAGCACGGTTGCGATCGACTCGCGCCTTGCCTCTTCGATGAACGCGCATGTATTGACCACCACGAGGTCGGCCTGCGAAACATCCTCGGTTTGGGCCAAGCCGTCCAAAACCAGCGAGCCGATGATTTTGTCGGAGTCGACGTCGTTTTTCGGACAACCCAGCGATTCGAAGTAGAAGCGCCGTGTCACGACTTTGAATTCTACCTTTCGCGTTTCTGTCAATAACCGACAGCGCGAAAGATCAGCTTGCTTTTTGGATGTTCTCGAGTTCTTCGACCGTCATCAACACCTCGCGCGGACGCGAACCCTCGCTCGGTGCGACAACGCCGCGTTGTTCCAGAAGGTCCATCAACCGTCCCGCTCGGGCGAAACCCACCTTGAGTTTGCGTTGCAGCATCGAAGTGCTGCCCTGGCCCGTGCGCACCACGAGATCCATCGCCTGCAGCATCAACTCATCGTCGTCTTCGTCGCCGCTGCTGCCGCCAAAAATCTGGCCCGCACCCAACCTGTTGCTCTCGCCCTCGATCCCCGAGTCATAGACAACTTCTGGTGCCTGTCGTCGCCAATGACCAACCACCTTGCGCACCTCGTTTTCACTGACCCATGCCGACTGCAGACGCTGCGCGACAGAGGTGTTGCCGGGCAACAACAACATGTCGCCCATGCCGACCAACTTTTCGGCCCCCGGCTGATCGAGAATCACCCGACTGTCGGTCATGCTCGAAACGGCGAAGGCCATGCGCGCCGGAATGTTGGCCTTGATCACTCCGGTGATCACGTTCACGCTCGGGCGCTGCGTCGCCACTACCAGGTGAATGCCGACAGCGCGCGCTTTCTGGGCGATGCGCGTGACGCAGTTTTCGACGTCGCGCGCGGCAACCATCATCAGATCGTTCAATTCGTCGACGACAATCAAGATGAACGGAATCTTGGCGAATTGTCTGTCGCCTCGGTAGCCGTCTTGGTCGCTCAATTCGCCGCGATCGTAAGCCGCGTTGTAACCGGCGACATCTCTGAAACCAGCCTCGACCAACAAGTCGTAGCGACGCTCCATTTCTTTTACCGCCCAACCCAGCGCGTTCGCAGCCCTTTTCGGATTCACCACGGGGGCGATCAACAGATGCGGCAGCCGGGTGTACTGGGCCATCTCGACCTGTTTCGGGTCGATCAGAATCAACTTCACCTGTTCGGGTGTGGCGCGCATCAACACCGAGGTGACGATGCAGTTGAGCACGCTCGACTTACCCGCACCGGTCGCACCAGCGATCAAAAGGTGCGGTGTCGTCGAAATATTCAGGAACACCGGTCGACCCGAGATGTCTTTGCCGATGGCGACATCCAACGGATGGCTCGCGCTTCGCGCCTCTTGCGACACCAACAAGTCGCCGATCGACACGAGTTCGCGTTGTTCATTCGGCACCTCGATGCCGATCGCCGAACGACCGGGGATCGGCGCCAAGATGCGCACGTCGGTGGCCGCCATGGTGTAGGCGATGTCGCGCGAGAGCGTGGTCACATTTGCGACCTTGACACCGTCGCCGAGCGCCAGTTCATAACGCGTCACGGTGGGGCCGCGCGTGTAACCCACAAGTTCGGTATCGACACCATGCGATGCCAGCGCCGCAACGAGTTGATCGCCGCGCTCGCGAATCGCCTCTTCATTGGCGCGCTTGTTGCTGGTCAACGACAACAACTCGAGGTCGGGCAACAACCACTCGCTCGGTTGACCCGCGGGCCCGAGCGGAATCTCTTGGGGTTCGCCCTTTACCGGCGCAATTTTCGACCCGGGCCTTGCAGTCAACTGTTTGCGTTCGCGACGCTTGCGTTCGCGCTTCGGTTCGGGTTGCTCGTCGACATCGTCGTCGAGACCGTCTCGGGCGAAGTCATACATTGCGGGGCCGGGGTTCTCGTGATGAAGATCGTTTTGTCGCGCGAAGCCGTTGTCGGGCGAATCGAACGCACCGTTCTCATCTTCGGCCGAAGAAAGACTGTTCGACGTCGAAGAGAGTTTGACCCGCAGCCGACCGAACATCTTCTTTATCGCCGCGAACAACTCGGGAGCCGACTTGCCCGAGACCAACATCACCGAGCCGACGAACAGCGCCAACAACAACACCGTGGCTCCGATGCTCGAGAGCAAACTTTGGCTCGGCTCGCCCACGACCCAACCAAACCAACCACCCGTTCGGTTTTCCGCGTCGCTGAAGAACACATGAATAAAACCGAGCAAAACGCCCGTCAGCGCCGACCAGCCGATCGACGAGCGCACGCGATTTTGCCACGACTTTCGCCGCACCAAGGCGCAACCGAGACCGAGGCACAAAACCGGCAGGAAGTATCGCCCGACGCCGATTGTCGCCGAGGCCAAAGAATCGAGCCCCCGACCCAGCGGCCCGGCGAGTTTCAAATAGACAGAAAGCACCAACAGTGCGCCGAAGGCGACCAGACCCAGACCGCTAAATTCGTGCGCCCGACCCTCGAATAATCCGCCAAAAATTGGCCCGTGCGACGAGACGACCCGATAACGGGTCGGCTCGTCGTCAAACTCGTGTTCGCGCCACGCCCTGATGTTCGATCCCTCGCGGGCCGGTCGGCGCTCGGCTGGCGACCCCCGACCAGACGAACCAGTTCTGGGGCGAGAACCTCTAGATTTCGGCACTTTTGCCATCAATTAACAGTACCAACGGGGTCTGTTTGCAAGTGGGATTACCCCGTTTGCGACTAGTGCTTCTTGTGTCGCTTGGCGAGTTTGGCGCCCTTGTGTCTTGCTTTCTTCGAGCGACTTTGCGACTTCTGCGGCACCACGAATTCGGCCGAGATTCGTCCGGCGAAGTCGATGCCCGAATCGGTGATCTCGATGACGTCACCGTCTTCGCACAACAGAACCTTGCGCGGCGAGACACCCATGATCTTTGCCAACTCGGCGTTGGCGACCATGTGCCGATACTCGCCATGAATCGGCACGAACCATTGCGGCTCGGTGACGTTCAAATACGTCTTTATGTCTTCGGCTTGGGCGTGACCGGTGGCGTGCACGTCGGCGATGCCCGAATGCACGACATTGGCCCCGCGGCGCAACAGCGCGTCGATCACCTTGTTGACGTTCTGTTCGTTTCCGGGGATGGCGTGACTCGAAAAAATAACCACGTCGTTCTCGCCGACTTTCACGTATCGACTGTCGCCTTTTGCCAACATCGTCAGGGCCGACATCGCCTCGCCCTGTGAGCCGGTCGAAATTATGCAGATCTCTTCGTCGTCGTATTTGCCGAGCGACTCGGCGCCGACCAGGCATTTTTCGGGAATCGTCAATGCTTTCAGCTCGCGGGCGAGACGAATGTTGTTGATCATCGATCGTCCGAGCGGCACGACCACGCGCCCCGAGTCGATCGCGGCATCGGCGATCTGCTGCACCCGATGAATATGGCTGGCGAAACTCGCCGTGATGATTCGGCGTCCCCGATGCTCGTTGAAAATCGAGCGCAGAACCGAACCGACGTCGGATTCGCTCGGCGCGTGACCTCGCTCCCCGGCGTTCGTCGAATCGAGCATCAACAGTCGGATGCCCTCGTTGCACGAAAGCGACCCGAGGCGAGCCAGGTCGGTTCGCCGATGATCGACGGGGGTCAGATCGATCTTGAAGTCGCCCGAATGCACGACGACACCCTGGCTCGTGTGCAGGGCGATCGCGTGCGCATGCGGCACCGAATGCGTCACCGGAATGAACTCGACCTCGAACGGCCCGATCTTGATGCGGTCGTTGTCGCTGACCTCGACGAACCTGGTCCTGTCGGTGAGTCGCGCCTCGGCGATTCGGTTTCGCGCGAGTCCGAGGGTCAGCGCCGAGCCATAGAGAGGAAACGAGGCGTCCTGCAGCAAATACTGCAGCGCACCGACATGGTCTTCGTGCCCGTGCGTCACGACGCAACCCACGATGCGATCTTTGCGTTCGATCAGCCACTCGAAGTCGGGAATGATCACGTCGACGTCGTCGCCGTGCTCGGCTTTCGGAAACATCAATCCGCAGTCGATGAGCAAGATTTTCTTGTCTTGCTCGATGGCCATGCAGTTGCGCCCGATCTCGCCCAGACCACCCAAGAAAGCGATTCGAACGGGCTTCGACATCAGGAATGCGACATTCGTTCGAAGATCTGTCGCGAGTCGCCGAAGGTTCGCACTATTTCGCGGCCGCTCGAGCAGCCTCGAGGTTGCCGAACACTTTCGCCGCGCGTTCGGCCAACCCGCTCGGCGGCGGACCCATCGGCAATCGGGCGTCGCCGACATCCAGGCCGAGGTGGTTCATCATCACCTTGCACGGCAACGGATTCGGGTTGTCGTCGCCCGTCTCGTAGGCGAAACTCTCGAGCAGTCGGGCGTTGACCGCCCGCGCACCCGCGACATCGCCGGCGTTCCATTTATTGAACATCTCCTGGTGGTCTTTGCCCGTCCAGTGCGTCGCCACGCCGATCACACCCGTCGCACCGATCGCCATCAGCGGCAAAGTCAGCCCATCATCACCGCTGAACAGTTCGAAACCGTTTGGCGTTTGGGTCATCAACATCGCCGTCTCGGCGGGGTTGCCGCTCGCGTCTTTGAGCGCGGCGACGTTTTTTACCTCGTTGGCCAACTTGACCAACGAACTTGTCGAGATTTTTCGACCCGTGCGCACGGGTATGTCGTAGACGACCACGGGCAGCGTCGTCGCCGCGCAAACCGCCTTCATGTGCGCCAAAATTCCTGCTTGCGACGGTCTGTTGTAATAGGGGCCAACCGCCAAAATTCCGGCGATGCCGAGTTTCGACGCCTCGGCCGTGAGGTGAATCGAATGCTTCGTATCGTTGGTCACCGTTCCGGCGATCACCGGAATCGTCACGGCTTCGACCGTGGCGGCGAAAAGCGCGAGTTTTTCGTCGTCGGTCAAAGTCGAGGCCTCGCCCGTGGTGCCGCCCACGACGAGCCCGTCGTTGCCGTTGTCTTGCAGCCAGCGAGCCAAACGGCGCACTCCGTCGAGGTTCAATTCGCCGTTCTTGTCGAACGGCGTGACCATCGCCGTGAGAACCCGACCGAATCTAGGCATGCCTAGATGTTAGTCATCAGTGCTTGACGTCGACCTGTTTGCCGATTTCGAACTTGAGATATTCGTCGCCGGTGTTCTCCCAATCTTCGAATTGAATCACGCCCATCTCTTCGAAACGGTGACGCAACCAGTTGTCGTTGCGATCGAGCAAACCGAGTTTCTTGCAGTTCGGCACGATCTTGGCGAACAACATCTGTTGAAAGATTTTTCGCGTCGGATCGTTGACCAACAACGGGATCACGGTTTTCGGATCGACACCCATGTATTGCCAGACCTCCTGCTGCAAGAAGCGATCTCGCATGCGAATGCTCGCCTCATAGGCGAACTCCTGGCGATCCATGATTTCTTTGTCGCTCATGCCGTCGTAGACCTCTTTCAAACTGAGCACGCCGAACGCCACGTGGCGGGCCTCGTCGCTCATCACATAGCGCAGCAATTGCTTCAACAACGGTTCACCCGTCAGCTGATGCAAATATCCGAAAGCGGCGAGGGCCAAACCTTCGACCAAGATCTGCATGCCCAAATATGTGAAGTCCCAGCGCGGGTCCTTGATGATGTCGTCGAGCAACAGACCGAGGTGGGCGTTGATCGGGTAGCCACCACCGAGTTTTTCGTCGAGATATCGGGCGAAAACCTCGACATGGCGCGCCTCATCGACGACCTGGGTGCTGGCGTAGAGCTTCGCGTCGTACCACGGCACCGTCTCGACGATCTTGCTCGTGCAAATCAACGCGCCTTGTTCGCCGTGCAGAAACTGCGAGAGGCTCCATTTGCGGCTTTGAATGCCGTACTCGAGCCACTCTTTGTCTGACCAGGTCGCGAGTTTCGTGCCTGCATACCAATTCGGGTCGACGCCACTGCCGATCGCCGCCTGATCGGCCGACACGGTTTTCTCGATGTCGACTTCGGTCTCCCACGGCAGATCGTGCGTACCGTTCCATTGGCTCGTCTTGGCCTTTTCATAAAGTTTGCGCAATGGTGGTCGGGTCAGCGAGTAATCCCAGGTGAAGATCGAGTCGGCATTGTTGTCGACCACATGTTCGACCTCGTTGGAAGGGGTCAAGGGGATGCTGAGAATCGCCTCGATGTTGTTGATCGCGTCGCGACCGATGATGTCCTGGTTTTGTTTTTCTGAGATCGACATGTTTTCTCCGTTTCGTCTCGTGTTGTTCCGTCTAATTTGTCAGTTCTTTTAGCACGACATGTGCGCGCAAAAACTTTCGTACGCTGGCTTCGTCGGTGAAGTCGAAGTGCTCGGATGGCGTCAAGAAATATGAGATCACCAGTCGAGCCAACACTTCGACCAACGCGTCGGCGTCCCGCTTGGGCAAGAACTCGCCGACCAGCGGGGCCAAATATGACGCGGCGACGCGCACGATCCTCGACAATCCATCGATCGTAAACTGCATCAAGGTCGTGCCCGGCTCGGTAGCCAGCATCATCGCCAAGTGATCGTCGTTGCGCAATTCGGTGGTCGCCGAAACCACGCACCTCACCAACAGGTCTTCGAGCGACTCTGCGTTTTGCGCGCGCTCGAGCAATGTCGTGAAGAACTCGTCTAGCGAGCGCACGTGCAACGCCTCGAGCAGAACTTCTTTCCCGCCGGGAAACATTCGATACAGGGTGGCGCGCGAAACATTGGCCAACCCGCAGACATCGGCCACCGTGAAGCGACTGACTCCCCATTTCTCGATCGCCAGTTTGGTCGAATCCAAAATGCGGGTTTCGATGGCGCTGAACGAGGCGGCCTTGCCGACCACATGCTGCGCTTTCGTCGCGTCGATCTTTGTATTCACGAAACCCCCTCTTGAGACAATAAGACTAACCGTGTCTCAGTGTCAAGATATGCCCCTGATTTCGTCAACGATTCGACGAGGATTCGACGAAAAGGCTCTACAGTCGTGATCAAGGTTTCAGAAAGGAACACCAATGAAAATTCGAAAAAGCCGCGTTACCCGCATGGCGATTCTGCTCGGCAGCCTCGCCTCGCTGGGCCTTGCCAGTTGCGGCAACGACGATTCGAGCTCGGCCTGCCCGACGATCGAATCGGGCAAACTGACCATCGCCACCGGCACCCCGGCCTATGAGCCATGGGTCGTCGGCGACGCCCCCGAGTCGGGCGAAGGTTTTGAAGCCGCGGTCGCCTACGCCGTGGCGGGAGAACTGGGCTACGCGAATGAAAACATCGTCTGGGTGCGAACAGGTTTCGACGAGGCGATTCAGCCGGGTGCGAAAAACTTCGACTTCAACTTGCAGCAATACTCGATCACCGAAGAACGCAAGGCAACGGTCAGTTTCAGCGATCCTTACTATTCGACGAACCAAGCCGTCGTCGGTTTTGCCGACTCACCCGTGGCCAACGCGACAAAGATTTCAGAGATCAAAGATCTGAAATTCGGCGCTCAGTCGGGCACGACCAGCCTCGACTTCATCGTCAACGTGATCAAGCCGAGCAGCGAGCCGTTCGTCTATGACGACAACGCCGGTGCCAAGGCCGCGCTCGAGGCCAAGCAAATCGACGCGATCGTCGTCGACTTGCCGACCGCTTTTTACATCAGCGCCGTGGAGATCGAGGGCTCGAAAGTAATCGGACAATTTCCGCTCAGCGACGCGGTGTCCGCCGACAATTTCGGCCTGCTGTTCGACAAAGACAACAAGCTCGTGGATTGTGTCAACAAGGCCCTGGCGACCCTCAAAGAGTCGGGCAAGTTGGCTGAAATCGAAAATACCTGGCTCGCCGACAAGACCAATGCACCGGTGATCAGCCTCGACTAGCCAAACTGGTCACTACGAAAACTAAGACCCAACGCCAAGAATTCGAACAACGGCAGCGCCGGCGCAGCAGCATCATCGCCGCGCTGAGCACTGCCGTTGTCGTTGGATTCTTGTTTCTGGTGATTCCCCGGCTTCCCCGCTGGGATCGCGTCAGAGAATCTTTCTTCAACGGCGAGCGTCTCCGAGATTCTTTTCCGCGTCTGCTTGAAGCGTTCGTGCTCGACATAAAGATATTCGCCTGGTCGACACCCGCGATTCTCGCCCTCGCCCTCGTGTTGGCGATCGCCCGCAGTTCGCGAAACCCCGCCCTGTTTCCGATTCGAATCTTCGTCATCGGATACATCGACGTGATGCGCGGGGTGCCAGTGATCTTATGGATCTACCTGATCGGCTTCGGCGTGCCCGGGGTCGGCCTCGAACGACCGTTCAACTCCCCCCTGCTTTGGGGTTCGGTCGCGTTGGTGATGACATATAGCGCCTATGTCGCCGAAGTCTTTCGCGCCGGCATCGACAGCGTGCACGAATCACAGCGGGCGGCCGCCCGCAGTTTGGGCCTTTCAAATTCGCAGACGATGCGCTTTGTCATCTTGCCCCAGGCGATTCGCCGCGTCGTGCCACCGCTGATGAACGATCTGGTCAGCCTGCAAAAAGATGTGGCTCTCGTGAGTTTGATCGGGCCAATCGAGATCTTGCGTCAGGCTGGCATCGACAAATCAAAGTTCGCCAACTTCACGCCATATGTCGCCGCGGCGATAATTTTTCTGTCGATCACCATTCCGCTCACCCGCACCACCGACCATCTGTTGGCTCGCGAGCGTCGACGAACATCGGCGACGAGGGTTCGATGAAACTCGAAATGCGCCAAGTCGCCAAGTCGTTCGGGTCGAGGACCGTGCTCTCCGGCTTCGACCTCGACGTTGCGGCCGGCGAGGTGGTTTCTTTCATCGGCGCGAGCGGTTCTGGCAAGACAACGCTGTTGCGCTGCGTGAACCTGCTCGAACCGATCGACGATGGCGCGATATTTCTCGACGGCGACGAAATCTCGCGAATCGGTCGCGACCCGAACCCGATCCGTCGCCGCATCGGCATCGTCTTCCAAAGTTTCAACTTGTTTCCCCACATGAGCGTGCGCCAGAACATCACCCTCGCCCTGATGCGGGTGCTCGAAAAATCAGCCGACGAGGCAACCGGGACGGCGAAGAATTTGCTCGCACGGTTCGGGCTCGCCGACAAACTCGATGCCTATCCCGACCAGCTGTCGGGCGGCCAGCAACAGCGCGTGGCGATCGTGCGGGCGCTGGCGATGAATCCCGAACTGCTGTTGCTCGACGAGATCACATCGGCGCTCGACCCCGAACTGGTCGGAGAAGTGCTCGATGTCGTGCGTGAACTCAAGGGCAGCGGCATCACGATGTTGATCGCCACCCACGAAATGATGTTCGCCCAAGAAATCAGCGATCGCGTCTGCTTTCTCGACGCCGGTCGTATCGCCGAACAAGGGCCCCCAAGTCAGGTTTTCTCGCAACCCCGCGACGAGCGCACCAAACAGTTCTTGCGCCGCGTTCAGGCGTTGGGCAAGACGTAGTCGGCGAACTTTTCGCGAAGCGTCTTTTTCGAGAATTTGCCGACGCTGGTCTTGGGCACCTCGTCGATGAACACGACGTCGTCGGGCACCTGCCATTTGGCCAGCCGCGGTCGAATGTAATCGAGCACCTCGTCTTTGCTCAGGGTTTCGCCGGGCTTCAGCACGACGCACGCGAGTGGCCGTTCCGACCATTTCGGGTGCGGCACGCCAACCACGGCGGCCTCTTTGATTTTCGGGTGCGACATCAGTTCGTTTTCGATTTCAACAGACGAGATCCACTCGCCGCCGGTCTTGATCAAATCTTTCGTCCGATCCACGAGTCGAATACGGCCCGAGGAATCCATCGTCGCCACATCGCCCGTGCGCAGCCAACCATCGTCGGTGAAACTCTCGCCGGCGCGAGAGTCGTTGTAATAGGTCGCCGCGATCCACGAACCCGCGCACTGCAACTCGCCGCTCGTCTCGCCGTCCCACGGCACGGGCGTCGAGGTGCCCGGCAACACGACCCGACAATCGACGCCGAAGTTGATCGTGCCGACCGTCATGCGCAGTTCGGCCTGTTCTTCGATCGACTTCTTTTGGTCGGCCGACGAGAGATTGCATGTCGCGGCGATCGGGCTCGTCTCGGTCATGCCCCAGGCCTGCAGGATCGGCAGGCCAACGGTTTCTCTGTACGCCTCGCTCAAAGATTTGGGCACGGCGCTGCCCCCCACGGGGATGACGCGCAACGAAGAGGTGTCGCGACCTTTCAGTTCGGGGAGCACACCCATCCATATCGTCGGCACGCCCGCGGCCACCGTTACCTTTTCGTCGACGATCAAGTTGGCGATCGCCTTGCCCGACAAATCGGGGCCGGGCAAGACCAAACTCGCGCCGCAAGCCACGGCGGCATGCGCCAACCCCCAAGCGTTGGCATGGAACATCGGCACCACCGGCAAGATCACGTCGCTTTCGCGCGCTCCGAGCGAATCGACCATCATCGCCCCCATCGTGTGCATGTAGGTGGATCGATGGCTGTACACGACGCCTTTCGGGTTGCCCGTGGTGCCGCTCGTGTAGCACATGCTGGCGGCCAAATTTTCGTCGGTGATCTTGAATTCGACGCCGGCCACGCCCTTGATCAAGTCTTCGTATTTGTGCATCTGCATGCCGGGCACGGCATCCGCCACTTCGCCCTTGCCGTCGTCCATGATCACGAGATTTTTCACCGTCTTGAACGTCGGCAACAGCGGCGCGATCAACGCGAACAAGGAACGATCGACGAAGATTACCTCGTCTTCGGCATGGTTGACGATGTAGGTGAGTTGCTCGGGAAACAACCTGATGTTCAAGGTGTGCACGACCCGCCCGGTGCATGGCGCGGCGAAATAAAGTTCGAGATGTCGTGCGGTGTTCCAGGCGAAGGTCGCCACGCGACCATCGCGAGTGATCTTCAGATTGTCGAGCGCACCACCGAGTTGGCGTGTGCGCGCCGCCCACTCGCCGTAATTCATTCGTTCTTTGCCGACGGCAGTGGCCGTGGTGATCGTCTTTTCGGGGTGATATTTTTCGGCTCGTTCAAAAAGATGCACCATCGTTAACGGCGTGTTCTGCATCAACCCTTGCATTGCTCCCCCCAAGATTCTCGGCGTACTCGCGGTGTTACTTGATTACCGTAGCAAGTCGGCTACCGTGCTACGAATGCGCAGAGCCGTATTGTCACTGACGACGCTGCTGTTCGTCATTGGCACGATCGGCAGCAACGTCGGGCCCGCGCTCGTCGATGAGCGACCTCGGCTCGTGCTGCTTTTGAGCTCGCGCAACCGCAACTTGTTCGGCTCGGTGCCCTACGTCGACTGGTTGAGTTACTCGGTCATCGGCTTCTCGCGCATCTTGATCGCCGGAGTCGCCCTGTATCTCGTCGGTCGGTGGTATGGCAAGAAGGCCCTCGGTTGGGTCGAGGGCCAAATCGGTGAACTTCCGACAATCTATAAATGGACAGAAAGGGCCGTCGACAAGGCCGGGTCGGTGATGGTCGTGCTCATGCCGGGCAGCAACATCGTCTGTCTGTTGCTCGGTCACCGGCAAATGCCGCCGCGCAAGTTCGTGGCATTGTTGATGTTGGGCATCGCCATCAAACTGCTGGTGCTGTGGCGCGGCGGCAAACTATTCGAAAACCAGATTCGCGACTTCTTGAGCTACATCGAGCGCTATCAATGGTGGGTTGTCGGCGCTTTATTTATAGCATCAACTTTGCAGTCAGCCCGCAAAGGTCGACCGAAAACCAACTAGACAGGGAGCATCATGGCGTCGAAGAAGAAACCGAAAAAGAAGAGTACAAAGAAAAACAAGAGGCGAGTCGCAACGAACAGCAGGAAGAAGTCAGCAAACAAATCTGGCTCGACCGTGACGCTGGGCGGCAATCCAGTGGCGGTGAGCGGCAAGTTGCCCGCTGTCGGCGGGCCTCTGCCGAAGTTCTCGCTGACAACGAGCACATTGCAAGAAGTCGGCAACAAAGACCTGGCGGGCAAGCGCGTAATTTTCAACATCTTCCCGAGCATCGACACGCCGACATGTGCCACCAGCACGCGTCGGTTCAATGAAATCGCCGCGAGTCTGCAAAACACGGATGTCTACTGCGTGTCGGCAGACCTGCCGTTTGCGCAGGGTCGATTCTGTAGCTCCGAGGGTTTGAGCAATGTCAAGACGGCCTCGTCGTTCAGGTCGAATTTCGGCGCGGCGTTCGGTGTCAATCTGGCCAGCGGCGTGCTCAAAGGTGTTTTGGCGCGGGCAATCGTCGTCGCCGATGAGAGCGGCAAGGTTCTGCACACCGAACTTGTCGGCGAGATCGCCAACGAACCGAATTACGACGCCGCGATCAACTCGCTGCGTTGATTCAGATTCCCAAAAACTTGTCGAGCCCGAGGGTGAAGCCCTTGTGCTCGGCAATTTTTTTGCACGCCAACACGACGCCGGGCATGAAACTTGCGCGATCAATCGTGTCGTGGCGAATCGTCAGGGTTTGGCCCTGGGTGCCGAGCACGACCTCTTGATTGGCCACAACCCCGCGCATCCGAACTGCATGAATCGGAATGTCGCCCGGACCTTTCGCCCCCCGCGCCCCGACTATCGCCTCATGGGTCGTCGGGTCTTGGGCCCAGGTGTTGCTCGCACTGGCCATGCGCTTGGCCGTGGAGATCGCCGTGCCCGATGGCGAGTCGGCCTTGCCGTCATGGTGAATCTCGATTATCTCGGCCGTCTCGAAAAACGGTGCGGCAACCTCGGCAAACCGCATCATCAACACCGCGCCGATCGCGAAATTGGGCGCGACGATGCAGTTGCTCGACAAGAACATCTTCTTGAAGTCTTCGATGTCTTGATCGGTGAACCCCGTCGTGCCGACCACGGCATGAATGTTGTGCATCGCCAGCCACGGCAGGTTTACTCGCGAGGCTGCCGCCACGGTGAAGTCGACGGCGACTTCAACCTTGGCGTCGGCGAGCGCGCGCAACTCTTTAGATATTGGCAGGCCGTTGACCTTCGATCCGGTCGCCGCGGTGTCGACCACAGCGACGAGTTCCAGGTCTTTGTCGGCGACAACTGCGGCGCACACGGTCGCACCCATCCGACCGGCAGCGCCAATGACACCGACGCGAATCGGCATGTCAGCCCAGATCTCCGAGTTCGTTGCGCAGGTCGCGATCGAATTCGTCTTCGAAACTCACGCTGACTGCGTCAGATGACGAGGCCCTATCGCTGCGGTCACGCCTGTCGCCGCGTTCACGACGGTCACCGCGATCATTGCGATCGTTGCGGTCACGCCTGTCGCCGCGATCGTTGCGGTCTCGACGACCACCACGGTCATTGCGATCGTTGCGGTCACGACGGGATCGACGATCGCCGCGGTCTGACGAGCCGCGCGAACCGCCACCACCTGAACCGGTGATTACCTCGCCGTCGGGGCCGATCAAACTGAGGCTGACCTTGCCGCGGTCGTCGATGTCGTCGACCCGCACCTGAACCTCGTCGCCGATGTTCAACACATCTTCGACCCGAGTCACGCGCTGACCGTTGCCCATCTTTGAAATGTGCACCAATCCGTCGCGTCCGGGCAAAATATTCACGAACGCGCCGAACGCGGCGGTGTTGACGACCCGACCCGTGTAGGTCGCGCCAAGTTCTGCCGTCGGCGGGTCGACGATCGCCAAGATTCTCGACTTGGCGTTTTCAACCTTCGAGTTGTCGGGCGAACCGATCGTGATTATTCCCGTTGCGCCGTCGTCCGAGACGTTGATCTCGGCACCGGTCTCTTGCTGGATCGTGTTGATTACTTTGCCCTTCGGTCCGATCACTTCGCCCACTTTGTCCAACGGAATCGTGAACGTCACGATCTTCGGTGCGTTCTCGTTGACCGTGGCTCGCGGAGCGCTGATCGCCGAGTTCATCACCCCCAGAATCTTGAGTCGGGCGTCTTTGGCCTGTTGCAGCGCCTTGGCCAGAACATCGCTCGGGATGCCGTCGATCTTCGTGTCCAGTTGCAACGCCGTGACGGCGTCGGCGGTTCCGGCGACTTTGAAGTCCATGTCGCCGAACGCGTCTTCGGCACCGAGAATGTCGGTCAACGCCGTGTACTTGCCCTGGTCGAAAATCAGACCCATGGCGATGCCCGCGACCGGCGCGACGATCGGCACGCCCGCATCCATCAAGGCGAGGCTCGACGCGCAGACCGAGGCCATCGACGTCGAACCGTTCGACGAGAGAACCTCGCTGACCAAACGCAACGTGTAGGCGAACTCTTCTTGGCTCGGCACGACGGGGAACAACGCACGCTCGGCGAGCGCGCCGTGGCCGATTTCGCGACGCTTCGGTGTGCCCACGCGACCGGTTTCACCGTTGGCCCACGGCGCCATGTTGTAGTCGTGCATGTAACGCTTGGTCGTCTCGGGTGTGATCGAGTCGATCATCTGGTTCATCTTCGGCATCGCCATCGTCAACACGTTGAGAACCTGCGTCTCACCGCGCTGAAACAGACCGGTGCCATGCGCGGTCGGGATCAGACCAACTTCGGCGGAGATCGGCCGCAGATCGGCCGCACCTCGGCCGTCGATGCGCACGCCCTCCTCGATCACGCGCTTGCGCACGAGTTTTTTGGTCAGGGACCGCACCGCTTCTTTGATCTGCTTCTCCTGGCCGGCGAACTTGCCCGGCGCTTCGGGTGTGCCGGCGAGTTCGGCGACCGTTTGTGCGGTGGCGTCGTCGATCGCGGCATTGCGGTCGGCTTTCAGGGCGATGCGAATCGCCGGTTGAAGACGCGCAGTTGCCGCGGCTTCAACCGCGGCGAACAGTTCCTCGCTGTAGTCGAGCACTGGGGTGTATTTGAGCGGCTCGATCGACCCGCGCGTGGCGATGACGCTGGCCACCAACCGGCGCTGAAGTTTCACCGACTCTTTGATGTATTGCTTGGCGGTCTCGAGACCGTTGGCGATCACTTCTTCGGTGACTTTCGGCGCGCCCGCCGCATAAAAGGTGAAACTCTTTTCTGTGCCGCCCGCCTCGACCATCATCACGGCGACGTCGCCGTTGTCGAGTTCGCGACCAGCCACGACGATTTCGAAAGTCGACTGCTCGCCCTGTTCGAATGTCGGGTGGGCGATCCAGGTGCCGTCTTGGCTGTAGGCCAGACGCACCGCGCCGACCGGCCCGTCAAACGGGATACCCGAAATCATGAACGAAGCCGACGCGGCGTTGATCGCCAAGACATCGTGCGGGTTGACCTGGTCGGCACCGATGACGGTGATCACGATTTGCGTCTCGTTGCGATAGTCGTCGGGGAACGCGGGACGCAACGGTCGGTCGGTCAATCGACATGTGAGAATCGCCTGCTGGCTCGGTCGACCCTCGCGACGAAAAAATGAACCGGGAATTTTTCCGGCTGCATATGCGCGCTCTTCGACATCTACCGTCAACGGGAAAAAGTCGATTCCGTCACGCACGCTCTTGGCGGCGTTCGCGGTGGCGAGCACCATCGTCTTGCCGATTTTCGCGATTACGGCGCCCTGCGACTGCAGAGCGAGTTTTCCCGTCTCGAACGACAGGGTCTTGTCGGTGCCTGAAATTGCACCGCTTACTGAAATGGCCTCGGCCATGGTTGTTCCTTTCGCGTCCGGGCCGCGTTTTCGCGGATCACCGGACTTTCGTGAACAAAAGGTCGGTTCTCAGTTGGAAAACTCGCGGACTCTTCGGGCCGCGGGGTCTGCAACTGACAACCAACTCGCAATTGTTCGTTGGTTATGTTCTTGACTGAACTCGTCTAACGACGCAAGTCGAGCGAATCGAGAAGTTTTCGATACTTCTCGACGTCGGTCTTGCGAACGTAATCGAGCATTCGTCGTCGGCGACCCACCAGCATCAACAGACCACGACGCGAGTGGTGGTCTTTCACATGGCTCTTCAAGTGCTCGGTGAGACTGTTGATCCGCTCAGTGAGAAGTGCAATTTGAACTTCTGGTGAGCCCGAGTCGTTTGCGTGTTGCCCGTGTTTGCCGATGACGTCTTTTGTCGGACTGATCGCCATTTTTTGCTTCGCCTTTCGATTTCTCGCAATCGACACCGTGTCGACGAGATTTCTGGTCGCCACAACCGTCTGGTTGATGGCATCACGCCGGAGGTTTAGGCCCCAACGGACCCTTTCAATCTACGCCGAGCAACGGCTGAAACCACCCCCTGCTCGCACACGTATATAAGTAGTCTCAAATGCAGTGTTCACAGGAATCGTCGAAGAGCTTGGCAAGGTCGTCGAATTGGCCGGCTCCCGCCTGCGAATCTCGGCCAAAACCGTGCTGGACGGATCAAAAATCGGCTCGTCCATCGCGGTCAACGGGTGTTGCCTCACTGTCGTGACCCTCGAGCAAGACTCATGGTCGACCGATGTCAGCCAAGAGACGTTTTCGCGCACGAACCTCGGCTCGTTGCGAGTCGGCGATCCCGTCAATCTCGAAAGACCCGTGGCGCTCGGCGACAGACTCGGGGGCCATCTCGTGTTGGGTCACGTCGACACCGTCGGCGAAGTCGTCGCCGCCGCACCCGACCTCGTGGTGAGAATCCCCCGCTCGCTGATGCATCTGGTCGTGGAAAAAGGTTCGATCACCGTGGACGGCATCAGCCTCACCGCCTACGACCTGACCGAAGACACGTTCAAGATCGCGGTCATACCGCATACGGCCCAGGTCACGACGCTCGGCGTGCGCAAACCCGGCGACAAAGTGAACATCGAAATGGACATGGTGGCCAAGCACATTGAACGCATCAATGCCTCTGGTGCGAAGAGCACCAAGACCAAACGATGGTGGCGACGATGACCGAACTCGACGGACTGCGCAAGAAGATCGACGAGATCGACGCTTCGATCGTCGAGCTGTTGGCTCGGCGCATGGCGGTGTGCAAACAAGTGGCGAGCGTGAAAGCCGAAACTTCGGCCGCGGTGATACAACCCGAACGCGTGCGCGAAGTCTTGAGCGTGCGTCGCCAATGGGCGATCGACCGAAAGGTTGATCCCGACTTCACCGAACAACTCTTTCGCATCTTGCTCGCCGAAACACACCGCATCGAGATCGCCGAGGCGCGAACCGAACCCGCGGCGACCAAGACCGCCGACGCGTTGCGCAGCGCGCTCGGCACCGTTGCGTGTCGCATCGACCATGTCGTCGTCGCCGTCGCCAACCTGGCCGGCGCGGTCGAATTTCTGACGCAACTTGGGTTCACAACAACCCAGACATCCGACGCATCGATCGTGACGGCCGATGCGGGCGGTGTGACGGTGGTCTTGGTGGGCCCCGGTGAACCAGGTGTCGACGCGCATTTGCAGGCCCATGGTTCAGGGGTGCAACACATCGCGATCGAGGTGTTGAACGCGGGTTTCGTTCAAAGTGCGCTGGCCGAAGCGGGCGTGCCGCTGCTGACCGACGTGATCGTCGACAACGACGGACACGAACAGGTTTTCACCGTGCTCGACCCTTCGACGGGGGTTCAACTCGGTTTTATCTCGCGCACGGGGCACCGCGTGCCGATCTCGGGCGACAACGTGCGCGCGCTGTTCCGAGCCCTGACCAAACCCTGACAGCCGCTAAGGTTGAGGCTGCACGACATAATCGAGTGGCTCTGCACCTCTAACACGGCAAAGCCGCCCGGTCGAGCGCTCTCAACATATCCGTAGTTGCCCATCGGAGGGTCAAGTTGGTCGAGCGCCGTCGTGATTCAGATTTGTCGTTGATCGCACAGTCGACGGCCGAGTTGTCGCACCTCGCCAGAAAGATTCGCGACCAAACATTCGGCGGCCGCGTCACCTACTCGCCGAAGGTTTTTGTTCCGTTGACGATGCTTTGTCGCGACAAGTGCGGCTACTGCACCTTCGCCCAGCCCCCGGCGAAACTCGACAACCCGTACCTCTCGCCCGACGAAGTCTTGGCGATCGCCAAAGACGGCGCGAAGTTCGGTTGCCACGAGGCCCTGTTCACCCTCGGCGAGCGTCCCGAGTTGCGTTACGAAGTCGCCCGCGAATGGTTGCGACGCAACAAATACGACAGCACCGTGCATTACCTGCACGACATGGCGGCGCTCGTGCTCAACGAAACGGGACTGCTTCCGCACGCCAACGCCGGGGCCCTCTATCGCGACGAGTTGGCGATGTTGCGCCCGGTCTCGCCGTCGCAGGGCATGATGATCGAAACTCTGCGCTCAGACTTGGCATGCCACCGCGGCGCACCGGACAAAGATCCGCAACGACGCCTCGACACGCTGCGCCTCGCGGGTGAACTTGACATCGCCTTTACCACCGGCATCTTGGTCGGCATCGGCGAAACCCGCCAAGATCGAATCGACGCGCTTCTCGCGATCGCCGATCTGCATTCGAAACATGGCCACGTGCAAGAGGTCATCGTGCAGAATTTCTTGCCCAAGCCGTTGACGATCATGCAGCACGAAAATCCGTGTCCACAAGACGAATATCTCTGGACGATCGCCGCGGCACGAATCATTTTGCCGCCGGAGATCCACCTGCAAGCACCCCCGAACTTGAGCGACGATTTCGCGATGTTGCTCGACGCGGGCATCGACGATTGGGGCGGGGTCTCACCTGTCACCGCGGATCACGTCAACCCCGAGCGCCCGTGGCCGTCGCTCGAGAAATTGCGTCAGGCGACCGAGACGCGCGACAAGTCACTTGCACCGCGCCTGACGATTTACCCCGAGTTCGCCAACAATCCCGAGAAGTGGCTGGACGAGTCGTTGCACTTCAAAATTTTGGATCGCAGCGACGCCGAAGGGCTGTCGCGCGACGACCCCGGCCAAATCTGGCCCGAGAAAACGACGCCAGCCGATGTCGTGCACGACGGCGCAGAGGTCGTGCTGATCGGTCATCGATCGACGCAGTGGTATTCGGGGGCGAGCAATCCCCCGCCGGTTTTGGTCGAATCGGGTCGAAACCTCGGCATGAGCAGCGGCCCGATCGCCGAAGTTCTGCGGGGCGTCGAACTTGGTCAACGGGTGGATGTCGATCAAATCGTGACGCTGTTCTCGGCGCGCGGCAACGAAGTCTTGGCGGTCGCCCGACTTGCCGACGACCTTCGCCGACAGGCAGTCGGCGATGTCGTGACATGGGTGCACAACCGCAACATCAACTACACGAATGTCTGCACCTTCAAGTGCAAGTTCTGCGGATTCTCGAAGGGCCCGCTGAGTTTGAATTTGCGCGGCACGCCATATTTGTTGACCCTTGATGATGTCGCCGCGCGGGCCGCCGAGGCGTGGCAACTCGGGGCTACCGAAGTAACCCTGCAGGGCGGCATTCACCCCGACTTTGACGGCGACTATTACATCGATGTCGCCCGCGCCGTGAAAGCCGCGGTGCCCGGAATGCACGTACATGGCTTCACGGCGCTCGAAGTCACCGAAGGTGCGCGCCGCCTCGGTGAGCCGTTGCACGATTACATTCTTCGCCTCAAAGCAGCGGGGCTCGACTCGTTGCCCGGCACCGCGGCCGAGATACTCGACGACGATGTGCGCAAGATAATCTGCCCCGACAAAATCAACACCGCAGAATGGCTCGAGTGTCACCGTGTCGCGCACAAAGCCGGACTGCGCTCGAATGTGACGATGATGTTCGGCTCGGTCGAGCATCCGCCCAGTTGGGCCGAGCATTTTGTTCGCACGCGGGAGTTGCAGATCGAGACGGGCGGTTTCACCGAGTTCGTCGGCCTGCCGTTCGTGCACATGGCGTCGCCGATTTATCTGCAGCACAAGTCGCGGCGCGGCCCGACTTTCAGAGAGACGTTGCTCGTGCACGCCATCGCCCGCATCGCATATCGGGGGTTGATCGACAACATCCAAGTGTCATGGACGAAAGTCGGCACGGCGGGCGTTACCCAACTGCTGCAGGCCGGTTGCAACGACCTGGGTGGCACCTTGATGAACGAAAACATTTCACGCGCAGCCGGCGCCAGCCACGGCCAGGCGATGACCGAAGATTCGTTCCAAGCAATAGTCGCACCTCTCGGTCGCCAACTTGAACAACGCACGACACTCTACGCCCGTCGAAATGCGCACTCTGCCGTTTAGACGCTGCGCCAAGTTGACCTGACAAAACATTTGGGCATCCTGACATCGTGCCAACTCTCACAAAATTTTTTGCATCGCGAGCCACATTTGTGAATCAACGCTGAGTACTTTGCCTATTGAGGCGACAAAAGTTGTCTCAAATTCAAGAGAAAGAGGCCAACATGGTCAACAAGGGATTGTCACTGAGGCTCCCGACCTCGAGTCGCGAGTTGCTCGATTTTCCGCACAGGTTCGGTTGGTTCGACGACCTGATGCCGAGGTCGTTCTTCACCAATACCGAACTCAAGCCGATCAAAATCGAAGAATTCACCAAAGACGGCAAACTTGTCGTCCGCGCCGAACTTCCGGGCATCGACCCCGAAAAAGACATCAGCGTCTCGATTCAGGATGGCTACTTGGTGATCAAGGGCGAGCGTCGCGAAGAAAGCAAAGATGAATACCGAACCGAATTCAGCTACGGCAGTTTCACCCGAACCATCGCCTTGCCTCGCGGTTTCAACGACGACACCGTGCACGCCGACTACAAAGACGGCATTCTCGAGGTTTCGTTAGATCTACCGGCCCCCGTCTCGAAAGAGAAAAAGATTCAGGTAAAAAGCAAGAAATGACTCAGGCGCGCGACACCGAGCGCGTCTGCTCGATGTCGTGCTTGAGTTGCATCTTCAACGCGTCGATACTTTCGAACTTGCGCTCGCCGCGCAAGAAATGCGAAAACGATATGCGCACGGACTCTCCGTAGAGGTCACCGTCAAAGTCGAGCAGGTGCGCCTCGAGCATCGAGTGTTCGGCGTATTCATGGAAGGTCGGTCGTCGACCGAGGTTGATCGCACAGACATATCGTTGGCCGTTGTGTCTGGTGAAAAACCCCGCGTAGACACCATCGGCCGGGACGCAGATCGCGCGCGGCACCTCGACATTGGCGGTCGGAAAGCCGATCTGCTTGCCTCGCTCGTCGCCGTGCACGACCTTGCCCCGCAACTCGAAATGGTGGCCGAGCAATTGTGTCGCAAGTTCGACCTGACCCCCGGCCAGGGCGCGTCGGATCGCCGTGCTGCTGACCGGCTCGTCTACACCGTCACCGCGCGGAATCAACTCGATCGGTGAAACATCGAAGCCATGCTTCGGTCCGAGTTCGCGCAACAGTGCCACATTGCCGCCCCGCTTGTATCCAAAATGGAAATCCTCGCCGATGATCACCCGTACCGCCGACAGCCCGTCTACAAGAACTCGCTTCACGAAGTCGGTCGGGGTCTCGCGACTCGATTCTTCGTCGAACTTGACGATGCATGTCGCATCTAGGCCCGTGGCGCCCAAGAGTTCGAGTTTTTGCTCCAAATCGGTGAGCAAGAGCGGCGCCGAGTTGGGCCGAACGACGGTCGCGGGGTGCCGATCAAAGGTGACCACGACACTGCGCGCACCCAGAATCTCGGCCTGCTGACAGACCTGCTCGATCACGGCCCGATGTCCCCGGTGCACGCCGTCATAGGCGCCGATGGTCACGACGCTGCGCACCGCACCCGTGCCGTCACCGAAATCAAACGTCGAGTCGTTGACGATGATCATCGGAATCACGCTACTGCGCTGGCCATGACGATGCTCGGTTTTGCCCTGCCCGAAACACTCTCGACATAGACGGCGAGCACCGCCCCCTCATCGTTGACGATCACCCACGGCGCCGGCGAATCAAACCGCTCAAGCTCGCTGCCGTTGCGCACGAGCGATTGCATTCTTTTGTCGGCCACAACTCTGCTCATGTTGCGCACCGCCGTTATCGGTGCGAGCAAGACTGGCGATTCAAGCGACGATGTTTCGGTCTGCGCAAAATCACCGACGCTCGTGCGACGAAGCCGACGCAGGTGGGCCGACCCGCCAAGTGCCCGACCCAGGTCATCGACCAGTGACCTTATATATGTGCCGGAACTGCAGTGCACCTCGAAGTTGCAGATGTTCGGCTCGGGCATATCGATAACTTCGAACGAAAAAATCGTCAGGTCGCGCGCCGCTCGCTCGACCTCGATGCCCTGGCGCGCCAACTGATGCAGTCGAACACCACCCACCTTGAGCGCCGAGACCATCGGCGGAACCTGTTTGATCGCGCCGACGAAATCGTTTGCCGCCGTGCGACGAATATCGGCCAGCGATATATGCGACATGTCGTGGGTCGCCGTAACTGCACCCGAAGAGTCGAGGGTCGATGTCGAAGAACCGAGCACGATTTGACCTGTGTATTTTTTGTCGAGCCCCGAGAGAAAAGTGAGCAGACGCGTCACATAGCCGACGCCGACGAGCAGCACACCCGTTGCGTCGGGGTCGAGGGTGCCGGCATGACCGACTCGGCGCTCGCCCAGTTGCCTGCGCAAGACGCCGACCACGCCGTGGCTCGTCATGCCCGGGGGTTTGTCGACTATGACCAGGCCGTGCCTGGTCGGCGGCTTGCGTCGAGCCACTTGGACTAGTTTTCGTTTTTCTTGTCGCCGAAGAGTTCTCGGCGACGAATTTCGTCGAGTCGAAGAACTTCGTCGATGCGTTGGGCGGCACGAATCGAGTCATCGGGCCTGAACTGCAACACGGGCGTGCGACGCGCGCGAACCTGATCGGCGATCACGCTCTGCAAACGCTTGCGATGATCTTCGAGCGCCTCGAGGATCAACTCGTCGCCCTCGGCACCCTGCATCGAGTCGTAAAAAACTATGCCGCGATTCATTTCAGAGTCGACATCGACCGTTGTTATCGACACGAATCCGAGCCGTTCATCGTCGATCTTGGCGAGTTCGTCGGCGATCACTTCGCGCAACGTTTCGCTCAATCTCGCGGTTCGGGCGAACCTTCGACGATTGTCGGCTCGCGCCGGTTTCGGGCGTCGTCGCTGATTGGCCATACGCCGTTTAGGATACGGAGGTCATGGGCACAACTACCGAATCCTTCCAGCCCGGTCGCGGCGGGTCGATTCCCGCCTTTCGTTACAACGCCGATCTCGCCGCGAAAATCGAAGAAAAGTGGCAGGCCAAGTGGGAGCAAGATCGAACTTTTGAGGCGCCCAACAACGCCGGCCCGTTGGCCGACAAGGCGCGGGTGGCGGGCAGGGAGAAGTTGTTCATCCTCGACATGTTTCCCTACCCGTCGGGCGCGGGGCTGCACGTCGGACACCCTCTCGGCTACATCGCCACCGATGTATTCGGCAGGTTCAAACGGATGACCGGCAAGAACGTTCTGCATTCGATCGGCTACGACTCGTTCGGTCTGCCCGCCGAGCAACACGCGATCGTCACGGGCATTCACCCACGCATCAACACCGAGACGAACATCGCCAACATGCGCAGACAGTTGCGTCGCCTCGGCCTGGCCCACGATCAGCGGCGCAGCATCAGCACGACCGACGAGGGTTACTACCGCTGGACGCAATGGATTTTCTTGCAGATTTTCGACTCGTGGTTCGATGACGAGCGTGGCAAAGCGCGGCCGATTCGCGAACTGATCGCAGAATTTGATTCGGGCAGACGCGCAACCAGAGGCAAGCCGTGGCGAGACATGTCGCCGCGCGAGCGCGCGCAGCTGGTGAACGATCACCGCCTCGCCTATCTCGCCGATGCGCCCGTGAACTGGTGTCCGGGCCTCGGCACGATTCTCGCCAACGAAGAAGTCACACCCGAAGGTCGCAGCGACATCGGCAACTACCCGGTGTTCAAGCGCAAGATGCGCCAGTGGACGATGAGGATCACGGTTTATGCCGACCGCCTGCTCGACGACCTCGACCGTCTCGACTGGCCCGAGTCGATCAAGTTGATGCAGCGCAACTGGATCGGTCGCAGCACCGGTGCCAGAGTTCGATTCGCCTCGACAGCCGGCGACATCGAAGTGTTCACCACGCGCCCCGACACGTTGTTCGGTGCGACATTTATGGTGCTCTCACCCGAGCACCCGCTCGTCGACTCGCTCACGACATCGGCGCAACGCAAGGCAGTCGATGCATATCGCGCGCAGGCCGCAACCGTTACCGACGCCGATCGTCAGAGCGAGACGCGCGAAAAGACGGGCGTGTTCAGCGGGGCACATGCGACGAACCCGGTGACCGGCAAAGAGATTCCCGTGTGGATCGCCGACTACGTGCTGATGGGCTACGGCACCGGCGCGATCATGGCCGTGCCGTCGGGCGACGAGCGCGACTTCGCCTTCGCCCGCAAATACGACCTGCCGATCATCGCCACGCAGATGCCACCCGATGCGTGGTTTGTCGACCGCGATGTTGAACCGTCGGCCGACTGCGCAACATGGCCCGATGCGTTCATCGGCGAAGGCGTCTACATCAATTCGCGCAACGACACGGGCGCCTCGCGCGGCGGCGCGTCCGACGACACGCTCGTGCTCGACGGCATGACCGAGATGGCCGTGGCGAAAAATCGCACCAACGATTGGCTCGAGTCACGCGGCGCCGGAAGCGCGGCGGTCACCTATAAGTTGCGCGACTGGTTGTTCTCGCGCCAGCGATATTGGGGCGAGCCGTTCCCGATCGTCTACGACCAAGACGACATGCCCGTCGGCGTGCCCGAGGCGTTGCTGCCCGTGACGCTTCCCGAACTGGGCGACTTCAAACCACAGGCGCTTGACCCGAACGACCAGACCACAGACCCCCTGCCGCCACTGGCGCGGGTGAAAGATTGGCTGCAAATCCAACTCGATCTCGGCGATGGCCGAAAAACATATCGTCGCGAAGTGAATGTGATGCCGCAATGGGCGGGATCATGTTGGTATGAGTTGCGCTATCTCGACCCGACGAACACCGATCGATTCGTCGATGCAGATGTCGAGCGCTACTGGATGGGCCCGCAACGCGACGGCCACACCGGCGGCGTCGACCTTTATGTCGGCGGCGTCGAACATGCGGTGCTGCATCTCTTGTATTCGCGCTTCTGGCACAAAGTCTTGTACGACCTCGGTCATGTCTCGAGCGAAGAACCGTTTCACCGACTTTTCAACCAGGGATACGTCCAGGCCTACGCATACCGCGACTCGCGCGGCCAAACCGTGCCCGCCAACGAGGTCGTCGAGCGCGACGGCAAGTTCACCCACGACGGCGAGAGCGTCGACCGCGAATACGGCAAGATGGGCAAGAGTCTGAAAAACATCGTCACCCCCGACGAGATGTACGACGAGTTCGGCGCCGACACTTTTCGTCTCTACGAGATGAGCGCCGGTCCGCTGGACGCGAGCCGACCGTGGAACACCCGCGACGTCGTCGGCATGCAACGATTTTTGCAGCGCGCCTGGCGCAACATCGTCGACGAAGAAACCAACCAACCGCATGTTTCCGATGAACCCGCGCCGATCGAACTGCGTCGCGCCCTGCACCGGTGCATCAACGGCGTGCACCAAGACATGGAGAACCTGCGTTTCAACACGGCGATCTCGAAATTGATCGAACTGAACAACGCCCTGACGATTCATGTCAATTCGTCGGGGACCACACCGCGCGAGGTCGCCGTGCCGATGACCCAGATGCTCTCGCCGCTGTGCCCGCACATCGCCGAGGAACTCTGGCAAAAGATCGGCGCGACAACCCCCTTGACCTACGCGCCGTTTCCCCAAGCCGACCCGAACCTTTTGACCAGCGACACGATCGAGATCCCGGTGCAGATCAACGG
>Ga0194120_10000447_pt1 | contig 77895 bp, 77 predicted proteins | sample TA2MahCa65mmetaG_FD_148642 | JGI IMG/M metagenome (GOLD analysis project Ga0194120, IMG submission 148642) | Freshwater microbial communities from Lake Tanganyika, Tanzania - TA2015019 Mahale Deep Cast 65m | ecosystem: Environmental > Aquatic > Freshwater > Lake | place: Tanzania: Lake...
GAACAGCTCCAGAGTGACCTGGACAGGTTCATGAACGAGTATAACTGTAACCGCCCGCATCAGGGCTATAGACTAAACGGCTGCACCCCAGCAGAACGACTTATCGCGGCTCCAAAAGCTGCTTGATTGTAAACACGTTGACAAGACAATACAAATGAAGAATAAAGAGTAAGTAGTGTAGAGTGAAGAGTGATGATGCGATGCAGATACTTGTGCATGCCGGACGCCTTCGTCCGGCGTGTGAAGTGTGACGTGGTGTACGCGGACGAGGGCGCTTGCCCACCACTACATAAAGACTCGGCCTAATAGATGACTAATGATCGCTCATACTTCAGGTCACAGATTCATTCTTCATTCTAAATTCATCATTCTGCTTTCTACTTCTTCCACTTGATGGTGCAGCCTTTGGCAATGGTGGCGGGCTCAGCAATCGCCTCGGGCGTTCCGGCCAGAAGAGCGGTAATGGCATCTCTAAGATAGTGCCGGTTGACGTCATCAGGATCGCGGCTGTCGTCGATGGCACCGCGGTAGCGGAGGATCAGGCCGCGGTCGAAGAGATAGACGTGCGGCGTCACGCGCGCCCCAAAGGCCTTTCCGACCGACTGGTCGGGGTCGAAGAGGTAGGGGAAGGGATATCCCTTTTCGGCGGCGCGAGCCTTCATGAAGGCCGGGCCGTCCTCGGGGACGAACGAGGTGTCGTTTGAAGCGACGAGCAGAAACTGAACCCCGGTTGCGGCGAACCGCCGGCCGAGATCGATGATGCGCTCTTCATAAGCCACATAGACCGGACAATGGTTGGCGGCGAAGATGACGCAGACCGCCCGGGCAGTATCCTTCAGAGCGGATATGGCGACCGGCCGGTCGTCGATGGCGTTGACCAGCGTGAAGTCAGGCGCCTGTCTGCCGATCTCGAGTTGCGGCACAAGGTCCGACGCATAGGTAGTAGTCAGTAGAGAGACAGATATAGCGAGCGCGAATGACGCTGCAGACGCGGAGCGAAGTCTATGGTGCATAAGGCGTTACCTGTGAATTGATGCGAGGTGACCGGCGAGTGCCGTTGCAGGTTATACGGGGGGGATGCGGGTGGTGTTCCAGGTTTGCCATTATCAAAGAGTGCGGAGCAAAGAGCAGATTGGGAAGATTGGTTGTCGACTATTCGTCCGTTATTTGTATCTTGATCCTCTACGCTTTACGTCGTGGCTGGCGGATGCCCTCGTCTGCCCGCAATGCGCTGGCGGATGCCCTCATCCGCCAGCCACGAATGATCTGTAGTCATAGACACGCAAGCGACAGGACCGGTATCCTGTCCTACCCCACGCCATCCTCTAAATCCGCCTTCCCTACGTCCCGTGCTGCCAACTCTTCAGGTATTCTTCCTGCTCCGGGGTCAGGGTGTCGATCCGGATGCCGAGCGCCTGCAGTTTCAGGGTCGAGACAGTCTGGTCGATCTCGGGCGGGACGGTATGGACGCCGAGCGGCAGATCGTGCTTTGCGGCGAACTCGCTCGTCAGCGCCTGCACCGCGAACGACATGTCCATCACCGAAGCCGGATGGCCCTCCGCCGCTGCGAGGTTGATGAGCCTTCCTTCGCCCAGGAGGTTGATCTTGCGTCCGTCTTTCAGGACATATTGATCGACGTTACGCCGGACGCCGGGGCGCTTTTCGACCGCCATCTGCTCGAGGCCGGGGATGTCGATCTCGACGTTGAAGTGCCCCGAGTTGGCGACGATCGCGCCATCTTTCATTGCCGCGAAGTGCTCCGGCCGTAGGACGTCGATGTCGCCGGTGAGGGTGCAGAAGAGGTCGCCCCACGGGGCGGCTTCGGCCATTGGCATCACCAGAAAGCCGTCCATGACTGCTTCGATAGCCTTGATCGGATCGACTTCGGTGACGGCGACGATGGCGCCCATCCCCCGCGCCCTCATTGCAAAGCCGCGTCCACACCAGCCGTAGCCGGCGACGACGACCCTCCGGCCGGCGAGCAGGACGTCGGTCGCGCGGACGATCCCGTCGATGGTGGACTGGCCGGTGCCGTAACGGTTGTCGAAGAAGTGCTTAGTCAGCGCGTCGTTGACCGCGATGACCGGATACTCCAGCGCGCCGTCCTGGTGCATCGCCTTCAGGCGGATGACGCCGGTCGTCGTCTCTTCCATTCCACATTTCATCTGTGCGGCCATGGCGGGCATTTCCTGATGGAGCGTCGTTACCAGGTCGCAGCCGTCGTCCATCGTGTAGAGGGGCTTGTGCTCGAGCGCCTGATGGATGTGGCGGTAGTAGGTGGTATTGTCTTCGCCGTGAATGGCAAAGACGGGGATGTTGAAATGCTGCACCAGCGCTGCGGCGACGTCGTCCTGGGTGGAGAGCGGGTTGGAAGCGCAGAGCCGCACATCGGCGCCACCGGCTGCGAGCGTCCGCATCAGATTGGCGGTCTCGGCGGTAACGTGGAGGCAGGCTGCCATCTTGACGCCTGCGAGGGGCTGCTCGCGTGAGAATCGCTCGCGAATCTGCGCCAGAACGGGCATATCCTGATCGGCCCAGAGAATGCGCCGGCGGCCCTCGTCGGCAAGCGCCATGTCGGCTACGTCGTAAGGTATAGTCATATCGCTATGAGGTTGGGAGCGCAGAGCCATGAGGTGAAGTCCCTTGAGTTGCTATGTTTGATCTGCGTAACGCCGCCTTCCAGGCGGCAGCCGTCAGGATGACGGCGTTACGTTGCAATTGCCGTCAGGATAACGGCGTTACGTTGCAGTTGCCGTCAGGATAACGGCGTTACGTTGCAATTGCCGTCAGGATGACGGCGTTACGTTGCAGTTGCCGTCAGGGGATGACGGCGTTACGTTGCAGTTGCCGTCAGGATGACGGCGTTACGCTGCAATTGCCTTCAGGATGACGGCGTTGCGTTGCAATTGTCGTCAGGATAATGGCGTTACGTTGCAGTTGCCGTCAGGATAACGGCGTTACGTTGCAATTGCCGTCAGGATGACGGCGTTACGTTACAAATGCTGTCAGGATGACGGCGTTACGTTGCAATTGCCGTCAGGATGACGGCGTTACGTTACAAATGCTGTCAGGATGACGGCGTTACGTTGCAATTGCCGTCAGGATGACGGCGTTGCGTTGCAATTGCCGTCAGGATGACGGCGTTACGTTGCAGTTGCCGTCAGGATGACGGCGTTGCGTTGCAATTGCCGTCAGGATGACGGCGTTACGTTGCAATTGCCGTCAGGATAACGGCGTTACGTTGCAATTGCCGTCAGGATGACGGCGTTACGTTCTGCATTCTTCATTCAGCATTCTCCTCTTCTACCAGCCGCCTTCCAGTCAACTTGAGGAAGACATCCTCGAGTGTCGGTTCGACGGTGCGAAAGTCGAGCAGCCGCCGGCCGTCGGTCGAAGCGGCCTGGATCAGAGCGCTGCCGGCTTCGCCATCTGCCAGCAGGGCTTTGACGTGCGTCGAAGCGCCGTCGGGTGCGACCGAAGACGAAAGCCGCGAGACGCCGCCAAGGTTCTGCCAGTGGGCGGGAGTCGGTTCAGAGCCGGAAATTGTCAGTTCGAGCGCAGTCTCTTTCTGGACCATCCTCTTCAGCGCCCTGGGTGTGTCGCAGGCTACGACCTTCCCGTGGTCGATGATAGCCACGCGGTCGCACATCTCATCGGCTTCGGCCATATAATGCGTCGTCAGGAGGATCGTCGCCTGCGGACGTTCGGCGAGCCAGCCCTTGACGAATTTGCGGACGTCGAGCGCGCTCGTAACGTCGAGGCCGACGGTTGGTTCGTCGAGGAAGAGCACCTTCGGCTCGGTTACGAAACCTCGCGCAAAGTTGATACGTTGCCGTTGGCCGGTTGAGAGTTTGTTGACCCGGACGCCGGCAAGGTCTTCAAGCCGGACAGCTTTCAGCATCGTTTCAACGCGGGGTCGGGCGTCGCGCCAGGGGATGCCGTAGAGTTCGGTAAAGAGGCGCAGGTTCTCCCGCGCGTTCAGGATGCCGTATCCGCACGACTCGCCACCGGAGACCGAGTTGATGAGGCGGCGCACCTGCCATATGTCGCGCTCGACGTCAAGCCCTTCGACCAGCGCCCGTCCGCCTGTTGGCGAAAGCAACGTGCAGAGGATCCGAATCAGCGTCGTCTTACCGGCGCCGTTCGGTCCGAGTAGTCCGAAGAGTTCGCCCCGCCGCACCTGAACGGAGATCCCGTCGAGGGCGGTCAGGATGCTTTCACCACGTTCCCGACGGGCGATCCGGTCGAGCCTGAAACGCCGTACCAGAGTGTCGGTTTCTATGGAATAGGTGGACAACGATGCGGAAGGTTAGTGGTGCCGTCCGGAACTTCACTCCAGCAATGGCCGGAGCGGCGATTGGTCAGCCCGGATGTTCGACTTCATTCAGCAGGACTAAATCCTCGACGGCCATACGATCGATTGTGGTTTTATCCCGCCGCTCCAGAACGACAATTGCTTCCATTGCCGCAGCCTGCTCGGCGGATTTCTTGGATGGACCGCTCCCGGTTCCAAGCACGCTGTCGGCGACTGAGACCTCGACAACGAAGATCTTGGCGTGATCCGGCCCCGACTCGCGAATGACACGGTAGCGCGGCGACTCGAAGCCCCGTCCTTGGGCGAACTCGAGCAGGCGGCTCTTGTGGTTGCTGTCGCGACCGTGAGCGATTAGAGTGTCGAGCGTCCTTAGCGCGGTCCGTTCGACGAAACATGCAGCCGCCCGAAAACCGCTGTCGAGGTAGATTGCGGCGACGATCGCCTCATAGGTGTCTTCGAGGATAGAGTTGCGGCGACGACCGCCGTTGCGCGATTCGTTCTGGCTCAAGTAGAGAAATTGCCCCAGCGTGAGGTCGCTCGCGACTCGCGCCAATGCTTCGCCGCTCACAATCATCGCTTTCAACTTGCTGATCTCGCCCTCTGATGCCTCGGGCCGGCGGCGGATGAGTTCTTCGATCACGATCAGATCAAGGACCGAGTCGCCCAGCAATTCAAGCGTTTCGTTGGCGTCGGAGGGAAGCCCGCCGGTGTCGGCAAGGTGGGAACGGTGCGTCAGGGCGCGGCGAAGCAGCGAAGGGTCGCGGAAGCGATAGCCGAGCGCATGCTCGAGCGCCGCCAATCGGCGGTCCCGGGATCCTGCCATGAGGAGCCGGAAACCACCGATGAGACTATGCCATACGCTTGACCGCAATGCAGGCGTTGTGTCCGCCGAAGCCAAAGGTGTTGGAGAGAGCCGCCTCGACCTGAACCCGGCGCGCGACGTTCGGGATGTAGTCGAGGTCGCAATCAGGATCGGGCGATTCGTAGTTGATGGTCGGTGGCAGGACGCCGTCGCGCAGCGCCAGGAGCGTCGCCGCCGTCTCGACAGCGCCGGCAGCGCCAAGCAAATGCCCGTGCATCGACTTGGTCGAACTGACCGGTATTTTGTAAGCGTGATCGCCGAAGAGGGATTTGATGGCCTTCGTCTCGGAGGCATCGTTAAGCGGTGTCGAGGTGCCGTGGGCGTTGATATAGCCGATGTCGGTCAAGGATAGTCCGGCATCCTCGACCGCAGCCTTCATCGCGCGCAACGCGCCGTGCCCATCCTCGGGCGGAGCCGTTATGTGATGGGCATCGCCGGTGAATCCGATGCCGGCGATTTCGCCGTATATCGTCGCGCCGCGCCGACGGGCATGCTCAAGTTCCTCGAGCACCAGTATCCCGGCACCCTCACCCATCACAAAGCCATCCCGGCCGGCATCGAAGGGCCGCGAGGCATGCTCGGGGTCGTCGTTGCGGGCCGAGAGCGCTTTAAGAGCGCAGAAACCGCCCAGCCCGGCTGCACAGACCGGCGCTTCGGCTCCACCGGTGATCATCACTTCGGCAAAGCCGTAGCGGATCTCGCGCATCGCACTGCCGATGGCATGCCCCGACGTAGCGCAGGCCGAGGTCGTCGCATAATTGGGGCCGCGGAGGTCGTAACGTATCGAGACGTGCCCGGCAATGATATCGGAGATCATCATCGGAATGAAGAACGGCGTTACCCGTCGCGGTCCTCGTTCGTGGATGGTGCGGACGACTTCCTCGAAAATGTACATTCCGCCGATACCGGAGCCGATGATGACGCCGACGCGATCGCGGTCGGTCGCGCTGAAGTCGACTCTGGAGTGTTCGACCGCCTGCACCGCGGCTCCAATGGCAAACTGGCAGAAGAGATCGAGATGACGCAGTTCGCGCTTCTCTATGTAGTCTTCGGGGTTGTAGTCCGTAACCTCGGCGGCGATTTGGGTCGGATATTCGGACGAGTCCATTCGCGTGATATGGCGGACGCCTCCCCGACCGGCGACAAGGTTATCCCAGAAGGCCGCGAGCGAACTACCGACCGGCGTAACTACGCCTATGCCGGTAACGACGACCCGTCGCGGGGCTGCCAGAGCGGCGGACACCGCTTTAGCCTTTCTCAGAGAGTTTAGCCTTCAGGTAGTCGATCGACTTCCCGACGGTGGTCAGTTTCTCGGCTTCCTCGTCGGGGATTTCAATGCTGAACTCCTCTTCGAAGGCCATGATGAGTTCGACGGTATCTAGCGAATCGGCACCGAGGTCGTCGATGAATGAGGCTTCATTGGTAACTTTTGCGGCATCGACGCCAAGGCGCTCGACGATGATTTCACGGACGCGACTTTCGTAGTCCATTCTGCCCTCCCGGGGGTCTTTGTGAGATTGAATTTATGGTAAAATGTGTTATTTCGGTTCAGCGACTACGGCTTCGTTTCTTGGGCTCGGGTCTTGTGACAGGCTCCGGGACACCTTGGACTGTGGAAAGTCCATCGCTCTCCGCCGGTGCGCGCAAACTCCATTTCAGACCGCGACGAAACGACCTTAAATACTTGACGCGGCTGAAATAACTGTCAAATGCGCCTTCGATCTGCGCCTCGATGAGACTATCTATACCGGCACGGGCGATACGGGCGGCTTTGAATATCGAAGCCGCAATCGAGTCGGCATCCGATGCGCCGTGACAGATAAGCGAGACGCCCTTCACCCCTAACAAAGGTTCTCCGCCCAGGCTCTGATAGTCGAATGCTCTCGCCAGATGTGCCGCACCGGACTCGGCGGCCAATTCGGGCATCAATCGGCTGAGGAGCGGGGGCAGACCTTCCAGCATCTTCAGGACGACGTTGCCGGTGAAGCCGTTGGTAACGACCACGTCGGCGATGCCGGCCGGCAGGTCGCGGCCCTCGACATTGCCAATAAAGTCGAAAGGACTCTCGGCAAGCAGCCGGTGTGCTTCGACGACGGAATGTTCGCCGATACCGGACTCCCGACCGACATTGAGCAGGCCGATCCGGGGCAACTCAACTCCCAGCACCACCCGCGCATAGACCTGACCCATCACGGCAAACTGCACCAGGTGATGCGGGCTTGCAACAAGACTGGCTCCGACATCGACAAGGAACATCGGCCCGGCTGCAGTCGGAAGGACAGCGCCGACGGCCGGACGGGTGATGCCGGAACACTTTTCCAATTCGAGCAGCGATGCCAGCACTTGAGCACCGGTTCCACCGGCCGATACGACGGCATCGAACTCACCCCGCGCATGCAGTCTCAGCGCCGTCCGAATGGCTGAGTCGGGGTCCGAGCCGACCAGATGAGGATCCTCCGCATCCGGGGGGGTCATCGGAATGTCGAGGAAGGCAAGTTCTGGCGGCAAGGCGCCGGTCAGGCTGCTCACGACCTGAGTGCGATCACCGACCAGGACGACTTCAAGTTCCGACATCCCTTCCTGGACTGCCAGTTCCATCGCTCTACGGGCACCCTCGACAGCAATGTCCGGTGCCCGATCACCCCCCAATGCGTCAAGCGCAATGCGCATCGCAAGTTCTCAAGGGTTCAAGTTCTCGGTTGAGTATTGAAACCTTAACGCTTAAGCACTTGAGCGCTCCAGCGTCTTAGAAATTCTACGCTTCCCGCGGCTTGATGACCTGACGGCCTTTGTAGTATCCGCAATGCGGGCAGGCGTTATGCTGCAGAGAGACCTGATGGCAGTTCGGGCATTCGGCGATGCCGGCTGCCTGCAACTTATGATGGCTGCGCCGCTTGTCGCGACGGGCGCGGGATGTCTTGGCCTGGGCTATTGCCATTGTTTACTCGTCGTTAGAGCCGCGCACCGGGCAGCGGCAGGGTTCAAGATTTAAATTGGCGCCGCAGCGCGGACATAGCCCGCGGCAGTCGTCGCGACAGAGCAATTTCATCGGGATTGCGAGCACCAGGGCGTCGCGCACTTCAGTCGAGACGTCGAGGCTTTCGTCACCTGGCCGGTAAGTGCGCAGATCGTCGCCCGGCATCTCGTCGGGCAGCGGCTCGTTTCGCTCGACGAACATTACCTCGAAGCGACCACCCAAATTGCGGTTAAAGGGTTCGCCGCAACGATCGCAGAGGAACGATCCATCTCCCTGCGAAGCGACCGCGACTGCGACCTTGCCAAAGCGCTTATCAGCTTCGAGGGAGACAGTAATGATGTTCGGGAAAACATCGGAATCGAGCCCGACGGCGGACGCTTCGACACGCTCGACCCAGCGGTTCACTCCGGCAGCGAGCGCGGCGATGCGGATCATCATAACCGCAAAATATAAGGTGGGAGATAACCTTTAGTCAACCGCCCGGCGTGAGGATGAGAAGCCGGACGCAAAAGAGCGGAATAGTGCAATCGTGCAGTGGTAAGAAGGGGAGGGAACCGGTCTGCCTGGAGGGCGGAAATCAAGCCGTCTGTAGTGGCGGGATTAAACCCGCCCTCCAAGTTCTATCTCTCAATCAGAGCACCGGCAGATAGGATCGGCGTTCGTAGTCCGTCACCTGCATCCGGTATTCGTCCCACTCGATCAGTTTATTCTCGATGAACTTTTCGAAGACGTGATCTCCCAGCGCCTCTTTCACCAGCGAACTCTCCTGGGCGAGAATCACCGCTTCGTATAGGCTTCCCGGCAGCGTCCCGATGCCGAGCCGTTCACGTTCGGACGGGGTCAGGTGATAGATATCCTCCTCCACTGGCGAAGGCGCTTCCAGTTTCTCCTCAATCCCTTTCAAGCCCGCTGCCAGCATCACCGCAAAGGCCAGGTAAGGATTGGCTGCCGGATCGGGCGACCGCAGTTCGACGCGGGTTGACTTCTCTTTTCCGATCCGAATCCGCGGCACTCGCACCAGCGCCGAGCGGTTCATCTGGCCCCACGAAATATAGACCGGAGCCTCGTAGCCTGGCACCAGCCGTTTGTAAGAATTGACCGTTTGATTCAGCACTGCTGTGATCTCACGGATATATTTCAGGAGTCCCGCCAGATAGTGCCGTGCCGTCGTTGAAAGGCTATAGTCGCCGTTCGGGTCAAAGAAAGAGTTTCGCCCGCCGCTGAAGAGCGATTGGTGGGTGTGCATCCCGGAGCCATTCACGCCGAACATCGGCTTCGGCATAAAGGTTGCGTAATAGCCTGCCTGCCGGGCGATCTCCTTGACGATGAACCGATAGGTAAGGCAGCGCTCGGCCATCTCAAGCGCACTGCCGAAGCGGAGGTCGATCTCGTGCTGCGACGGCGCAACCTCGTGATGTGAATACTCGACCGGAATGCCCATCTCCTCGAGAGCAAAGATCGTCTTTTTGCGCAGCAGCGTCCCGATCTCATTGATCGAGGCGTCGAAGTAGCCGCCGTGGTCGAGAATCTCGGTTGAATTGGAGTCCTTAAAGTAGAAGTATTCCAATTCCGGCCCGACGAACAGGCTGAAGCCCATCGCGGCAGCGCGCTCGAGGTTGCGCTGCAGGACATACCGGGGGTCGCCGGGATAAGGTTTGCGGTCGGGCGTCTTTAGGTCGCAGAACATTCGCGCGGCTTTGTAGCCGCCATTGGAGGGGAAGATCGCAAAGGTCGCCGGGTCGGGATGAGCCATCAGATCCGACTCGTGAATCCGCGCAAAGCCCTCGATGGAGGATCCATCGAAGCCCATACCCTGCTCGAAAGCATCCTCGAGTTCCCGCGCCGGGATCGCAAAGCCCTTGATGTGGCCGTTGATGTCCGAAAACCATAGCCGGACGATTTCGATCCCGCGATCGTGAACTTCTTTGAGGACGCCTTCCTGATCGAAAGGCATATCTAACTCCTTGATAATTGGGAATAAACGGTGAAGGTTGAGGCGCCATTGCCGGCATATGGTCCGGCCGGGGTCAAGGCTGCAACTGCCGTGGAAGATGTCGCAAGGTAATGAACCGCACCTCGAAAATCAAGCCTCACTCTCACCTCTCGCAACGATGGGGCAACTCGGGGGATCGCGTCAGGGACTTTGAAAGCAGCGACTCCTGTTCCTATCTTGAGAGGTGAACATCAAGCGCGGTTTGGGACAAGCCCTCCTATATGGAGCGGCGGCACTTGCCGGATGGGCGTTGGCAGGTCTTTTTAGGCCTCCCGCTCCCGAACCGGATCCGCTCGCTCCAACCCCGGCGCTCGGTCGAGCCATCGCCACAGCACTGCATCAAGTCCTGACCGATGCCTATTTTGCGCCGTTGGAACGGCTCTCGGCTTACATGCTCGAGCACCCCGATCGAGGCGAGGTCAACATCGACCAAATGGCCAAGTGGGCACCCGATGACGACCTCCCGACCTGCTTCGTCTGGTGGACCGACGGCAGCCGTCTCGCCACCGACCATCCGGTCGATCCCGACGCGATGCAGATAGTGCTCGACAATCTGCGGAGCACCTTAGGTGAAGGCCTCCGCCCGGGTCAACTCTTCATACGTACCTTTAAAGCGCACGGTGAGCGCCACTGGCTTGGATTCCTGCCGGTGCCGATGACGAATCTGATGCCTTACCAGTTCGCCGGCTGCTTCTTTTCCATCGACCGTTATCTGGAGAAGGACGTCCCCCGCCTGATCGACGGGTTCATCGACCGGCCGCGCTTCCCGCTGGCGGAGTTCGAGAGCGATCATCCGGGAGTCCGCCCGGACGGACATGTCGCGCTGCGAATCCTGAACGGCGACGATGAGGTCTTCCTGGAGCGGGGCCGGACATTTACGCCGGAACAGTTGCTCTATTCCGAGTCGAAGTCCAATCCCGGGCCGGTGATTGTGGCTTTGCAGCGCAACTGGGACCTCGAAATCTACAGTTCCCGTTACCGGCAGACCACCCCGGCGCCTTCACCTATTCCGGCATACGCGGCTCTTATGTTGGCTATGGTAATGGCCATTACCGGGTTTCTGCTGCTTCGCACTGTCTCGCGTGTCGGTACATGACTTCCTACCCGCTGAAGTCCCAAACTTACAACACTGTTCCTTGACCGCTCACTCACTTTACACCCGTGCCCGCCCCCGACTTGCCGAGATCGCTCCCTACGAACCGGGCAAGCCGATCGCCGAGGTTGAGCGCGAGTTAGGCCTCACCGGCGTGGTGAAACTGGCCTCCAATGAGAACCCTCTCGGACCATCACCGCGAGCGCTGGAGGCTGTCGGAGAGGCTCTTCGCGGCTTGCACCGCTACCCCGACGGTGCGGCATTTGAACTGCGGTCGAAACTGGCTGTACGGCACGGCGTCTCCTTTGACTCGGTGGTTATGGGCAACGGCTCGACGGAACTGGTGGAACTGGTAGCCGAAGCCTTTATCGGCGACGGCGAGGAGGCGGTTATTGGGCGCTATGAGTTCTTCAAATACCGCATTGCAGTCCAGATCATGAACGGCGTCGTCTGCTGGGCCGAAATGCCGGGTCTAGGTTACGATCCTGATGCGCTTCTGAGGGCTTTGACTCCGCGGACTAAGGTGCTCTTCATCGCCAATCCTAACAACCCGACCGGGACCTTGCTTGACCGGGATGGCACGGACTATCTGATAAACCGGGTGCCCGGCGACCTGATCGTCGTTTTCGATGAAGCCTACTACGACTATCGCGTTCCGGAGGTCTATCCCGACACCCTCACATATGTTCGTGAGGGCCGTCCGGTGATCGTCTTTCGCACTTTTTCCAAATCCTATGGACTGGCCGGCCTGCGCGTCGGCTATGCCATCGCCCCGTTGCCCCTGGCGAACGCCCTGCAGCGGGTTCGCGAGACCTTCAATGTCAACTCGTTAGGTCAGGCGGCGGCACTAGCGGCGCTTGACGACGACGACTTTCTGGCCCGCAGCATCGCCCTCAATCGCGAGCAGATGATGGTCTTCGAGTCGGAACTGCTCCGATTGGGGCTTAAGTTTGTCCCGAGTGCTGCGAATTTCCTGCTCGTCCGGACGCTGCTGCCGGGACGGGAGTTGTTCAACCGCTTGCTGCGACTTGGCGTTGTCGTCCGGCCCGTCGATTCCTATGGCCTTAACAATTACGTCCGGGTCTCGATAGGACTTCCGGAAGAGAATCGACGCTTCTTCGACACCTTGGGCGAGGTCGTTGGATGACGATAACGGCGGTTTCTGCGGTTCGGGGTGAGATTGCCTAGGCAAGCGTGTCATGGGCGATCTTATTCGTCTTATGATGGATGCTGACCTTCGTCAGCATGATGCAGGTGATTGATGCTGACCTTCATCAGCATGATGCAAGACCATACAGTGATGGACCTCTTCAACCGCATCCTGCTTTCCCTTCTCTATCTTCTGACTATCACGGTCGTCGTTTTCGTCGCAATAGACGCATGGGACTATTGGGCGACGCCGGGCATCGAGCGACCTTATCACCCCCGTCATTCGGATTATAAGCCTTCAGGCCGGATCGCTCACGGATTAGGGATTGCCGGATCGTCCTTGATGGTGGCGCTGCTCACCTATTCCGCACGTAAGCGGCTGCGAATCTTCCACGGCCGAGGCAACATTCGCTGGTGGCTCAACTACCATATCTGGATGGGAATCACCGGCCCTCTTTTAGTCGTCCTGCACACATCGTTCAAGATCGGGGGGATAGTCGCGGTTTCGTTCTGGTCGATGGTCGGGGTGGCGCTCTCGGGTATCCTCGGTCGCTACCTATACCTGCAAATCCCGCGCACCCGGACCGGCGTTGAATTCCCACTTAAAGACCTGCAGAACGAAGAGATCCGTATGACAGCCGATCTAATGGATCGGTTTAACCTATCCGGAGACTCACTGGCGGCGGTGCAGGACTTCGAAGCAGGTCGAGCCAGGAGTGGGCTGCCCGGCCTATTCGGTATGCTTCTCGACAGCATTACCCGACCTTACCGACTGCACTTGCTCAGGAGGCGTTTGCAATCCGGGGGGAATCTCGACCGCTCAACTTTTCAGCAAGTGCTGCGTCTCGTCCGACGTCGGGTACTGCTATCCCGTCGCATTCGGTTCCTTGACACGGCACATCAGTTGCTGCATCACTGGCACGTTATCCACCGCCCGTTCGCAGTGGTGATGTTGGTGATTATGGTGATTCACATTGTCGTGGCGCTCCTGTTCGGCTACGTCTGGCTGCTTGGGCCTGAGGGCTCATGATGCCAGACGGGCACTTTTTTGAAGGATAGTTGCGAATGTTAACTTTTGCTATTGCAACTATCGGTCAAAGACGCTAAATTCAACTCGTGATGTCATCGGACCTGACTGGACATCACCTTCAGCCCGGCCTTTACCCTAAGGAGAGTTGGATGCCTCGTAAGTCGTCTTTAGCGGGCGCTCGATGCCGAAGATAGCCGTCATACCCGGGGACGGGATCGGTATCGACGTTACCCGTGAGGCTTTGAAGGTTCTCGCCGCTATTCGCGACCAGGGCGTCGATTTGACCTGGGATGAGTTCGATTACGGCGCCGAGAAGTATCTCGCCACCGGAATCACCCTCCCCGATGCCCAGATCGACGAGTTTCGCCGCCACTACGACGCTGTCTATGTCGGCGCGGTCGGCGACCCTCGCGTCCCCGATATGAAGCATGCTGCCGACATTCTGCTCGGTCTCCGATTCAAACTCGACCTCTACGTCAACTACCGTCCCTGCCGACTGCTCGACGAATCGCTCTGCCCTCTGAAGGGCAAGCGCCCTTCCGATGTCAACTTCGTCGTTTTTCGTGAGAACACCGAGGGAATGTATGCCGGCGTCGGCGGGCACCTGAAGAAGGGCACTGCCGACGAGGTGGCGCTTCAGACTTCGATCAACACCCGCAAGGGCGTCGAGCGGATCATTCGCCACGCCTTCGAGTATGCCAGGACATTCGGCCTAACCCGGGTGACGATGTCCGACAAGTCGAACGCGATGCGCTTCGAGGGTGACCTTTGGCAGCGGACGTTCTACGAGGTGGCTGCCGAATATCCGGACATCGAAGCTAACCATTGGTACATAGACGCGCTCCTGATGCAGATGGTGAAGCGACCCGAGCAGTTTCAGGTGATCGTCACGTCCAATATGTTCGGCGACATTGTAACCGATATGGGCGCGCAGATTTGCGGCGGGCTCGGTCTGGCGGCATCGGGGAACATCCATCCCGGGCGGGTGTCGCTCTTCGAGCCGGTGCACGGCTCGGCGCCGAAGTATGCCGGCAAGGATGTAGCCAATCCCCTGGCTGCGATCCTGACCGCGGGACTGATGCTGGAGCACCTTGGCCATCCGCAATGGACCTGGCAGCTTGAAGATACTGTCAAGGAGATGATTGCTTCCGGCGAAGTGCCGGTCGATATGGGAGGGAAGTTGGGGACGGCGGCGACAGGGGATAGGGTGGTGAGGGGGCTATAGTAATCCTAGATCTCTAAGCCTTGCCCTTAATGAGGCATCTCTTCCTATGTATTTGAAACCATGAATTTTAACAGACCTATTGTCAGGCATGATTTCGGAATCAAAGTAAGGTGCAATAGGCTGGAGATGATCGATAATGCCATTTTCTGCAAATTGAAAGACAACGCCTGCCAGGTGATCTGCCAACTGTAAGATGCGAGTGTCGTGGGAGGGACGGCAAGGTGAATACGGTTTCAATGACATTATCCAACGGTGCCCAGCGATGCCCCTGCTGCTGGAAAGTCCTTTGCAAGCTTTGCAATATTCGGTCTTGAGTAGTTGTCCGTCGGTCGAACACAATGATTCCCTTATGCCAAAACCCTTCGGCCCATCTCCGCTTCAAAAAGAGATTGAACCTTGAACTGAGCTGTTCGAACACCTCGTGCTCGATGGTGCTTTTCAGCGGACCACAGGTATGCTTATCAATGATGACGCAAAAAGAACTGAAATCCCTGTGATGAAGTTGCCAAACCGACTCAATACGAGTCCATAGTGCGTTGCGATCATCGTGTGTCAGGTGCGAATAAACACCCTTTCCATGCCGCAGGTGCTTGAAATGAAACTCGACCCGTACTCCTGCATCCGGAAAGAAATCTCGTTGGATGTTTTCGATGTATTCAGTGACTTTTCGCCAGGCGCCTTCAAAGAGTGCTATGCCAGCCAGAACGTAGTGTCTGGTCGATTCCGCCCCCAAACCGGTATCACCGGATTCATCTACGTAGAGGATATACATTGGTTATCTCGGATAGAGTAAACGCTGGGTGGTTTCCCAACGAGGCCCCCTACGAAGCCTCTCCCAGCGTTGATATAGGATACGAAACGACTTTGTCAAAGTCAAGCAAAATCGAATCCAATGAGGTTCGCTTAACAAATTGACCCTCGCTGAGAAGATCCTCGCCCGCCATTCGGGTCGCGACCGCGTCAAGCCCGGCGACCTAATGATGGCGAAGGTCGATATGGTGCTCGGCACCGACGTCACCGTCCCGCTCTCGGTCGAGGTTTTTCGCTCGATGGGCGCGACGCGCCTTTTCAATCCGGCGAAGGTCGTCCTCGTCAACGACCACTTCGTCCCGGCCAAGGACGTCCAGGCCGCGACGCTCTCGCAGACGATGCGCAACTTTGCCCGCGAGCAGGGTGTCGTTCATTACTACGAGGTCGGAAGGTCGGGGATCTGCCATTCGCTTCTGCCCGACGAAGGCCTCGTCGCACCGGGGGACCTCGTTGTCGGCGCGGACAGCCATACCTGCACTTACGGCGCGTTAGGCGCCTTCTCAACCGGCATCGGCTCGACCGATATGGCTTGCGCCTGGGCATTGGGGGAACTCTGGTTCCGCGTTCCGGAGACGATCCGGATCGACCTCTATGGTGAACCGGCTCCCTATGTCGGGGCCAAGGACATCATCCTAAACGTTATCGGAACACTTGGCGTCGATGGCGCGATCTATCAAGCACTTGAATTCGGCGGTGAAGCAATCCGCCAAATGACCATGGACGGACGGATCACGCTCTGCAATATGGCTATCGAAGCCGGCGCCAAAGCCGGCCTGATCGAACCGGACTGGACCACCGCAGCCTATATTGATGAAATCCGTCGCCGCAAGGGGCGTCCGGCGATGCCCGAAGCAGCCCTCGACCTGACCAGCGATCCCGATGCGCGTTATACGCGGCGGCTTGCCTTCGACGTCGGCTCCATCCGGCCTACCGTGGCGGTTCCCTACCTGCCATCGAACATTGCACCGGCGGCTGCGTTGGGTGACATCAAAGTTGATCAGGTAGTGATTGGCTCCTGCACCAACGGACGGATCGAGGACTTCCGTATCGCTGCCGAAGTGTTGGGCGAAAGGCCGGTTCATCGGGAAGTTCGGCTGCTCATCATCCCGGCTACGCCTGAAATCTATAAAGCGCTCATCAGCGAAGGTCTTGCCGCGCAATTTATGGAAGCCGGAGCGGTTATCACGCCACCTACCTGCGGGCCTTGCATCGGCGGGCATATGGGGGTTCTGGGTGCCGGTGAGACCGGCCTCTTCACCACCAACCGCAACTTTCACGGCCGCAACGGGCATCCCGATTCACGGGTCTATCTGGCTGGACCGGCAGTGGCCGCGGCGAGCGCGGCAGCCGGGAGGATCGTTGAGCCGGAGAGATGATGCGCTCACTGACTCTCTCGCCTGCCAATAGAGCAAAGTTCACTATGACCAACGATAGAGAAGAGCGGATCACCTTCGAACGGCTCTCCGACAGCCTCGGTTTCCGGGTCAACTATCTGGCGCGGCTGATGCGCAGTGAACTGGAGTTTCGCATCAAGCCGTTTGGGTTGAACGGCACTACCTGGCCGGTGATGGTTGCGCTCTACGAACAGGACGGTCAGTCCCAAAGCGATATTGGCGACCGCACCGGAATGGACGCGCCGACGATGACCCGGGCTCTCGACAACCTCGAAGCGAGACGCTACATCGACCGCTACCGCGACGACCACGACCGCCGGGTGCAATTGATCCTGTTGACCCGCGAAGGTCGCAGCGTCGCCATCCGCGCAGCGCAAATCGGTGAGGAAATCAACCGCGAAACAGTCCAGTTGCTGTCGGAAGAGGAGCGGGAGATTCTTTGGAGCAGCGTCTCGCGAATCGAGACTGCTCTGAAGAGCCTGATCGAAAAACGGGTGGATTATTATGCTGACGAGGCGAGTCGGGTATGACCATTGTGTGGGTTAGCGGGCAAGCGAGTAGACGGGTAAGCGAGTAGCGGGCTTCAGAATTAGGGAGGTTTGTTGGGAGTTGCTTTCAAATACGGCGATTCGGTCGATACCGACGTCATCATTCCGGCGCGTTATTGCACCCGGTTCGATGCGGTTTATCTGGCGCAGCACTGCCTCGAAGACCTCGACGCGACATTTGCCAGCCGGGTCCGCCCCGGAGACATCGTCGTGGCAGGCGAGAACTTTGGCTGTGGCTCGTCGCGCGAGAACGCGCCGATTGCCATCAAAGGCGCCGGTGTTGCGGCGGTTATCGCAAAATCGTTCGCCCGCATTTTTTACCGCAACTCGATCAACATCGGCCTGCCGATCCTGATCTGTCCCGACGCCGTTGAAGGCATTCAAGACGGTGATAAAGTCGAGGTCGCACCCGCCAACGGGACGATTCGCAACCATACCCGGGGCGGGGAGTGGCAGGCAGCGGCGTTTCCGGCCGAGATCCAGGGCATCATCGAAGCCGGGGGACTGGTTGGCTATGTACGAGCCAGACTCCAAAACGCAGCCTCTTGACGCTCGTGGAGGGCGGGTTTCAACCCCCCAATAACGGATAGGAATGTCTGCCCTTCTGCACGGGCGACGCTGTGCAAAATCACCCAATCAAACGTCGGATACTGTGCCAAACCACACCTATACTGCATCAGTCCGTCCGGTATAGGCCAATAGCCTTGTAGATAGCCCGTTAGAATCACGTAAGTATCTAATAATCAGTTATGGAACGATATTTGCAAATGCGACCTTTACAGATACAAGTGTGTGCAAAAATTGCATAACAGGGCATTTTAATGACTGGTATCGTGCCTGACCATAAGCCCGGATCAGGTCCTTATGGTGCGGCTTACATCCCTTATGGCGCCTGGGGCGGCAGTTGGTTTCCGGCCTGGCACACCAGCGCGTTGGCTGAGATCGATATCGGACGGTTCGCCGCTGAGGCTTTTGCCTTTGTCCTTGGGCAGCGCGGCATCCGCACTGTCGACCTCGACTACCTGATCAGTGGCTCGACGATTCCCTGGCTTTTCAAGTTCTGGGGTTCGCCCTATCTGTCGCATCTCTTCGGCAAACGACTGCCCGGTTTTCACCTCGAGCAGGCCTGTGCGACGGGATTGCAGGTGATCGTCAAGGCGACCGCACAGGTTGCCTCGGGCAGCCACCGCGCGGTCGGGGTGCTCGCCTTCGACAAGACGAGCAACTCGCCGGCTTCGATCTTCCCAAACCAAGGCAGTTACCGCCGGACGGAAGTCCAAAGCGACGTGTGGGACAATTTCGGCTTCGACCCGTCGGCGGGAGCCTCCGGACGGGCGCAAGCCTCCGGCGAGACTTCGATGATTGCTTGCGCCGGGCGAGCCTGCCGTCAGTTTAAATTGGACTTCAGCGAGATTGCCGATCTCGCCTGGCATCGTTATCAGCAGTATTTCGACGCCAGGTCCTCGGGCTGGCTGGACCGGATTCTCTTCCCGATGTCGGTTCTCGACGTGCGTGGGCAGAAGATCGGAACCGTCGATGAAGACACCGGCGTCCGACGCTACGAATCGGCGGATCAGATCCGAGCCGAGCGGCAGATCGACGCCGGGGTCAGCGCCGGAACCCAGACCCACGCCTCGGACGGAATGTTCGGGATGGTCGTAACCGACCGGGAGGGTTTGTCGCAATTCAGTTCCCGCCCTGAGATCGCGATTCAACTGCTTGGCGCAGCCGAATATCGCACCGCGCTTGGAATGATGCCCGAAGCCCCCGCGTTAGCCGCCGCGCAACTCCTGAACCGGCTCGGCCTGAAGATCGGCGATGTTACGACCTTCTACGACCACAATCCATTCGCTGTTAACGACTTGATCTTCGCGCGGCACTTCGGGATAGATTGGCACCCGATGAACGAGACCGGCTGCCCGCTTGTCTATGGCCATCCGCAAGGTCCAACATTGGTGCGGGTCACCGTCGAAGCCCTTGAAAGAACCGTTGAAAAGGGCGGCGGACTCGCCCTGGTCTTCGGCTGTGCAGCCGGTGATGTCGGGATAGCCGCACTCTTTCGGGTCGATGATCATAAAGCGGGGGGATCAAAGTGAAGACGATGCGACAGGCGACAACGGAGACGCTCGGACTGGGTCATCCGCTCGCCTTCTTCAAAAATGGCCGGCTGCCGGTTACCGCGGCTGAACTGGTTGAACGAGTCTTTGGCGGCGCCACTGGCCGCGGCGCGCTCGTCATCAGCGGCGGAAACGGGATCGTCGGGTCGGGCAAGGCGATGCAGTTGGGAGCGCGGCTGCTCGATTACGGTGTGCCGGTAGTGACCCTCGACCTGCCTGATGCTCCACCCGGGCTGAAAGGGCAAATGGACGGCCTCATCCGGTCGTTCGGGCCAGCCGGGGCTGCTGCCATTGCAGCCAATATCGTCCAAATGACTTACGACGGCAGGCGCCTACCCGCGACCTTGACCCGGTTCAACCCACGATTCGTCCTCGAGGCGATTCCCGAAGTGCTCGCCATCAAGCGGGCGCACTATGCGCTCTGGCGCGAGGTCTATCCAGAGATCACCATCCGGTCGGTTACGTCCGGCTTCCCGAGCCGGGAACTCGGGGTGGGGGTCTTCCATCCCTCGTTTCCGCATCCGATCAACAAGGTCTGGGAGGTGGTAGAGGATTCCCCATCCGATGCGGCACGCTTGCTCTGGGCGCTCGGGCTGGTGCCGGTGCCGGTGGGGGATTACTGGTCGTTCATTCTCGATGTGCTCTTCTGCGGTGTAACGCTTGCGGCACTCCGGTTTCAGGAAGCGGCAAATATGCCGGCCTGGAAGGTAGATAAACTGGTACGGCTATTGGTGGGACCGAATCCCCTCCGGGCGCATGATGCCATTGGCGCGGGGGCGTCGTTCCTCACCTGGTCGTGCCTCTATCATCTGGCCGGGGAGTATGGCGACCTCTTTCAACCGGCGGCGGAACTCGAACGCCGCAAGGCTTCGGGCGAGACGTGGTATTCCTCGTTTAGGCCGGTAGTGGACCGGCCGTTCACGGACGGCGATCGCCTCGAAGCCTGGATTCTGGGGCCGTTGCTGCAGATGACGAGCCTCATCCTGCGCGAGTCGCGAGCCCACCTGGCACACATCAACGCCATCGGGGAAATGTGTGCACAGTTCACCAGAGGAGTTCCGGTGCTGGCACGGTCGTTAGGAACGACAAGGGTAATCGAAATAGTAGAGCGATATCACCGTCTCCATCCCGAGGCTGCCACGAGGGCGTGGCATCCCGAGGCTTTTTTGGCGCTTGAAAGCCCCGAAGGCGCGATGCTCTATGTCAACGCCGGGCACGACGGGACGGTCGGAGTGGTGACGATCAGCCGGGAGGCGCTGAACGGCGATGTCATCGCCGAATTGAACCGCGCTTTCGACTGGTTGATCGCAGAGGGTATCGAACGGGTGATCCTGTCCGGCGACTTCCACCTTTCGACGCAGATGATCGGCGCCGATACCGGCGAATTCTATCCAGCCCTTACGGACGAGCAAGCCGGCTTCAACCTCTCCAGCGAGTGGACCCGCACCGCGCGGCGGCTCTTCGATGGATTCAAGGTCAGTGTCGGTTTCATCGGCGGCAAGCGATGCCTCGGCGGGATGCTCGAACTGATGGAACATTGCCACTTCGTAGTCGCGGAGCGGGATACTCAGTTGGGACTGCCCGAAGTGACTCTGCCGGTCGTGCCGGGAATGGACGGGACGCATATTCTCTTTCGCCGCGCAAAAGAAGCCGATTGGAGCCGTGTGGCGCAACTCTTGATGACCGGCAAGGCGGTGAAAGCGGCTGATGCCGTCGGATGGCTCTGCGACCGGGTCGGGACGACGGACGAAGCGCTAGCCCAAACGTGGGGGTTGGCTATGAATGGATCAGCGCCGGAACGATCCTTGCGCCGGGAGAGCCTCAAACTGTCGGCCGGACTGTTCGAAGCGGTGGAGGCATCAACTGGTGCTGCAGGACGACAGGCGATTGCCGAGTCGGCACGGGACTGCGTGGGAATCGATTATGAAACTGCACTCGAACGACAAGCGCGACATTCTGCCGGTTTTATGATCGGTGAGGCATGTCGGAAAGGGGCGGTGGGATCCGCCGCCAGGCGGGTGCTGGGATAAGGGAAGGAAGCACCTGGCGGGCTGACTCCTCCAGGTGTTAAAGTGGGCGGGAATGATCCCACCCTCCAAGAGCCATCGGCAAGTTGGAAATCGGGAGCATCGTGGAGTTTCGCGAACCGATCGACCAGTTGGTGAACAGCCCGCAAAGGTTCACCTCACAACTCAAGTTCCCTGTGCCGGAGCGAATCAAAATCTACGATTCGACCCTGCGCGACGGCGAACAGATGCCGGGCGTCGCCTTTTCGCCGGGGCAGAAGTATCAGGTCGCCAAGGCGCTCTCGGAGATCGGCTGCGACATCCTCGACCTCGGTTTCCCCTATGCTGCGCTCTCCGATCGCTATGCACTACAGATGATCGTCCAAGCCAAGCGGCTCGGCGAAATCCGCAAGGAGGTCGATCTGCTGGTGATGTGCCGTTCGACCCAGCAGGACATCGACGCGACCATTCAATCGCTGCGCGACATCGACGTCGATATCAACGAGGTGACTTTCTTCATTTTCACCTCAGGCTCCGACCTGCACCTGAAGTATAAGATTGGCAAGACGCTCCTGAAGCGGGATGGGATCGATCCGGCGAAGTGGCTCGATCAGCCGGTCTCCTACTATCGCGATGCCAATATCCGGATGCAGTGCGACGCGATCCGGTATGCTCGCGAAAGAGGCGTCGAGCGGATTGAATTCGGCGGCGAAGACGGCTCCCGCGCCGACCTCGACTATACCATCGAACTTGCAAAGGCCGGCTACGATGCCGGCGGGACGCGCTACAGTTTTCCCGATACGGTCGGCTGCTTCACTCCGGAAGGCGTCGATTATTACATTCCGCGCATCGTCGCCGAGTTCCCGAATCGCGATCTGGTCTGCCACTTTCATAATGACTTCGGTCTCGCGACGATCAACACCTTGCGCGCGATGTCGCATGGCCTCAACGTCCCGACCTGCACCGCCAACGGAATGGGCGAACGGGCTGGAAACGCGCCGCTGCATCAGGTTACGGTTGCGTTGAAACTGCTCTACGGCGTTCACCTGCCACGTTTTCGTTACGAGAAGTTGCGTGAACTGAGGCAACTGGTCGAGGAGTTTTCGGGAATCCCGGTCTCGGCGCACGAGCCGGTCATAGGTGAGGGGGTCTTTACCCACGAGTCGGGCATTCACACCGCGGGACTCTTAATCGACGCCTCGATCTATCAGGTGATTCCACCGGAATTAGTCGGTGCGCGCATCCGGTATGTCTTCGGCAAGCACTCCGGGCTGGCTGCGGTTAAGGCAGTGCTTGAGAAGCCCGAGTACCGGTCTGGCCTTGAGCGGGACGGAGTCGAAGTGAACGACGACCTGATCGAAGCGGTTACGCTCTTCGTCAAGGATGCCCGCCAGAAGCGGACCCGGAGCGACCAGTTCACCTCGATCACCGAGGCCTACTACCGCGAATACGACCGACTCGGCATATCGGAATTGCGGCTGGTGGAACTCGCTTCGACTATCGGGCGGCTGCTGAAAGAAGGCCACTTCAACCATGTGGAGAGGAAGAAGTAGTAGGACAGGCATTCCTGCCTGTCCGGAATTTGGCATGGGGATGGGACGGGACAGACAAGAATGTCTGTCCTACTGTACAGATTAGATAGGAGTTCACAATGTCGCTTGACTGGCTGCCTCGCGAAGGGGGATTGAAGGACCATGACCTCTGGGGGGATGAGTTCTTTGGCGGTGAAGCCCCCACCGTCCGTTATGAACTGAAACCGGTTACAGCCCCTGACGGCAACGTTGCCGAAGGCTTGTTCACGGCCTGGATCACGCTCGATAACCCGGCGCAGTTCAATTCCTACACCACGCACATGGTGAAGGGCGTCATCGCCGGGTTTCACAAAGCCTCGATGGATCGGCGGGTGGTGGCGATCGTCTTTACCGCGGTCGGCGAACGCGCCTTCTGCACCGGCGGGAATACCCGGGAGTATGCCGAATACTACTCCGGCCGGCCGCAGGAATACGGCCTCTATATGGACCTCTTCAACGCGATGGTCGATGCCATTCTGAACGCCAAGAAGCCGGTCATCTGCCGGGTCAACGGGATGCGCGTGGCGGGCGGTCAGGAGATCGGAATGGCCTGCGACCTCACCATCGCAGCCGATACGGCCGTCTTCGGCCAGGCCGGTCCGCGACACGGTTCGGCGCCGGATGGCGGATCGACCGACTTCCTCCCCTGGATGCTGCCACTCGAGCAGGCGATGTGGAGCTGCATCAGTTGCGAACTCTGGAGCGCTTACAAGATGGCGCGCTACGGCCTGGTGTCGAAGGTTGCGCCGGTGCTGGTTCGCGCGTCGGGATCGGAATCCCAACCTGCGCGCGAAAAGTTCATCCGCAACCCTTTGGTCATCACCGACCGCTATGTCGAAGAGGGCGAGATCGTCTATGGCGAACCGGTCACCGGCGCTGCTGCAGCGTTGGCTAAAGAGCAGTTTAAGGCAGCGACCTACGACTTCAGCCGGCTCGACGCCGAGGTCAACAGACTGGTCTGGACCTTCACTAACCTTTTCCCGGGCTGCCTCATCAAGTCGATCGACGGCATCCGGCAGAAGAAGAAGTTCTGGTGGGATCAGACCAAACTTGCCAACCGGCACTGGCTGGCGACGAATATGATGGGCGAAGCGTTCCTCGGCTTCCACGCCTTCAATACCAAGAAACAGACCGGGAAGGACACTATCGATTTCATCAAGTTCCGGCAGTTGCAAGCGGAGGGGCATCCGTTCGACGCGGAACTGATGGAAGCCGTGTTGGGAAAGAAAATCTAACCACAAAGAACACAAAGATCACAAAGATCATAGGGAATACTTGGTGTTCTTTGTGCTCTTCGTGGTGAAAAGGAAAAAATGGGCATTCTGAAAGGGAAAACCGCCATTGTCACCGGCGGGTCGTTAGGGATCGGCGCCTCAGTCGCCCTCAAACTCGCCTCCGACGGCGCCGATGTGGCGCTCAACTACCGCAAGCATGCGGACGAAGCCGAAGCTGTCGCCGAACAGATCCGCACCATGGGCCGCCGGGCGCTGGTGATCCAGGCCGACACATCGTCCTTTGCCGATGCCGAAGCGATGGTCGCTCGCGTCAAGGCGGAATGGGGCCGGGTGGACATCCTCGTCTGTAACGCGGGGATCACCAGAGACGCGGTGCTCTGGAAGATGACCGAAGAGCAGTGGGACGCGGTGATCGGGACGAACCTGAAGGGCTATTTCAATTACGTCCGCGCGGCTGCGCCGGTGATGCGCGAGCAGAAGTACGGGCGGATCGTCTGCGTCACCTCGATCAATGGGCTGCGCGGCAAGTTCGGCCAGTCGAACTACGCGGCCTCCAAAGCCGGCATCCACGGGCTGGTGAAGAGCGCCGCCAAGGAATTAGGGCGGTCGGGCGTCACCGTCAACGCCGTCGCGCCGGGGATGATCCTGACCGATATGATGGCTGCGCTGCCGGAGGAGGTCAAGCAGAAGGCGGTGGACGAGACGGCGGTGGGCAGATTGGGGGAGCCGGACGACATCGCGCATGTGGTCAGTTTCTTCTGCAGTGACTTCGCAAAGCATGTGACGGGGGAGATTATCAAGGTGGATGGGGGGCAGTATATCTGACTTGATCTCCATTCGCCCCCCCTTTGATTCCCCCCCGCAGAGCGGGGGGGAGAGAAGGCAGAAGCGCGCCTGCGACTATTACTCCCCCGCGCAAAGCGGGGGGGAGTGAAGATGGAACGTTGTAGTGTATTCGCAACCGCCTGACAAGGGGGCAAGACGCTCTACTCCCCCGCGCAAAGCGGGGGGGAATTAAAGGGGGGGCTGGATGTGCATTGGAGTGGAATTAGGGATGGAAAATCCCCAATGAGAGCAATCCCAAAGCGCTTGCCTAAAACTAAGCCTCATTCCGTCAATTTCGCCCGCAGCCTACGCCGTAAGATGACTGACGCCGAGCGGCGGCTGTGGGCAAGGCTGCGGTCAGGGCGAATAAGCGCCAAATTCCGGCGTCAGGAGCCTATCGGATCTTACATCGTGGACTTTGCTTGCATAGAAAGAGGATTGGTCATAGAACTTGACGGCTCGCTGCATTACACCGATGAAGGCAAGAAGAGGGATGAAGTTCGGGACGCCTACCTGCGGTCGTTGGGATTCATGGTGTTGAGGTTCTCAGATCGGGATGTGATGAACAATATCGAGGGGGTATGTCAGGCGATCCTTGAGCAAGTTCAATGGAAAAACGAAGAAAAGGAAGAGTCAGGAAAATGAGTAACATCCTCGCCCTATCCGCTTGCCGGACTCCGATGGGGTCGTTCGGCGGGACGCTGAAGGATATGGCATCCTACGACATCGGAGCCGTGGCTGTGAAGGCCGCCGTCGAGCGCGCCGGACTGACGCCGGAGCAGATCGACGACGTGATCCTTGGCTCGTGCCGTCAAGCCGGCAATGGGCCTAATCCGGCTCGCACGGCATCCGTCCGGGGCGGCATCCCGACCTCGGTGCCGGTCATCACCCTCAATATGGCATGCCCGTCGGGGATGCGAGCCATCCAGTTCGCGGCTAATGAAATCGCCTCCGGGATGGCTTCCACGGTGCTGGTCGGCGGCTTCGACTCGATGAGCACCATCCCCTATCTCCTTAAGGGAGCGCGCTGGGCTGGGTTCAAGATGGGCGACCGCAAACTGGAAGACGGCTGGTCCGACGCCACCGACCCGCTCATCGGGCAGGGCATGGGCGCCACCGCTGAAAACCTCTTCGACAAGTGGCAGATCCCCCGCCGCGACCAGGATGAGTACGCGGCAGCCTCGCACATCAAGGCGCATACCGCGTGGGAGAACGGCTGGTTCGACGAGGAGGTTGTCCCCATCACCTTCCCGCCCGACAAGAAGACCGGTGAGTCGGTGGTCTTCGCCAAAGACGAGACGATCCGCTTCCCTGTGGATGCCGAGAAGATGGGGAAACTGCCGCCGGTTTTCCGTAAGGACGGGACGGTAACAGCGGGCAATGCCTGCGGGATGTCGGACGGGGCTTGCGGGTTGGTGCTGACGTCATCAGAACGCGCTTCGGAACTGGGCGCCAAACCGCTCTTTTCGGTGGTCGAGATGGCATTCACCGCCACCGAACCGGCAACTATGGGCGAAGGTCCCGGCATCGCTATCCCTGCGGTGCTGAAGAAAGCCGGGATGACCCTTTCCGACATCGACCTGATCGAAGTCAACGAAGCCTTCGCCATTCAGGTGCTGGTGAACGAAAAGATGGTCGGCTGGGACCGGGATAAACTGAACATCCACGGCGGAGCCATCGCGTTAGGGCATCCGACCGGCATCTCGGGCGCGCGGATCGCGGTGACGCTCTATCATGCGCTGAAGCGGCTGAATAAGGAGATCGGGCTGGCTTCAATCTGCGGCGGAGGAGGTGTGACCGGGGCAATGATCATCAAGAGGGAAAACTAACCACAAAGGCACAAAGAACACAAAGACTTTCTTGTCATAAATGATAGAGATCATTCCTGAGGATATAGACCTGACCGGCAAGAATTTGTTGATGCGGCCTTTCAGGTTCACAAAGCGCTTGGGTCGGGGCTTCTTGAATCAGCCTACGAATCCTGCATCGCGCATGAGATTGTGTCGCGAGGGCTCGATGACAAGACGCAGGTGATTCTTCCCGTCATCTACAAAGGAGTCAGGATCGATGCGGGATTTCGATTGGATTTGGTCGGCGAAGACAAGGTCATGTCGAACTGAAGGCGGTAGAAGAACTCCACCTGATTCGTGAAGCACAATTGATCACATATCTTCGACTCTCGGGCATTCGGCTTGGTTTCCTAATGAATTTCAACGCTAAACTTATTAAGAACGGAATTAGGCGAATTGTAGTATGATAAGTTTCCTCGAAACATATTCTTAGTGTTCTTCGTGCTCTTTGTGGTAACATCCCGATGGAAATCTACGAACGCAATATAAACGCTGCGGTCCGGCGCGACGGAGACGATCATATCGTCACCAAAGCCTCGCTGCTTGACCTGAACCACAACATGCGAGTCGAAATCCGCGTCTGCATCGCCAACCGGACGGTCGTCGCAGCCGAGGCGCAAATGGTGAAAGCCCCCTTTGGCATCTGCGACCAGACCGCCGCCTTTGCCCGCAATTTGACCGGACTCAGGATCGAGCGGGGCGTAACGCGCAAAGTCGCCGAAGTGATGGGTCGGTCGTCGGGCTGCACCCACCTTTACGAACTGGCCATCGAAGCCGTGCGCCTATCATCGAATGTGCTGTTAGGCTTCGAAACCGGCGACCGCGAATGGCGTGAACGGCGCTTGACAGACGAGGAGTTCATCGAGCGGGCGAAGGGATTCCTGGCCAACTCTTGCCTGCCGTTTAGAATTGAAAACTAACCACAAAGAGCACAAATAGCACAAAGAAATGTGATTTTGTGATCTTTAAGCGCCTTGTAATGGAAGAAAAGAATGGATTCCCATTATATCAAGATCGATCCGGACGACCACCGCCTCGACATCATTCTCTCCCATCCACCCGTCAACATTCTGACTGGCGCGGTGATGAAGGAGATGATCCGAGTTTTGCAGGACGCCTCCTCCGATCCCCACCTGCGAGCCGTCGTCATTCGGTCTGAGGGGAAAGCCTGGTCGGCCGGGGCGGACGTGAGTGAACACCTGCCCGGGCAGTTTGAACCCATGCTCGACACCTTCGGCGAATTGTGCGAACTGGTGCGCACCTATCCGGTGCCAACCGTTGCTGCGGTGGACGGGCTCTGCCTTGGCGGCGGCTGTGAACTGGCGCTAATGTGCGATTTTGTACTGGCGTCGGAGCGCGCCAAGTTCGGTCAGCCGGAGATCAAAGTCGGTGTCTTCCCTCCCGCGGCTTGTGCCCATTTCGCGATGAAGATGGGCTGGCAGAACGCGATGGAGGTGATCCTGACCGGGGATGTCTTCAGTGCAGAAGACGCAGCAAAAATGAAATTGGCAACGAAGGTGTTTCCGGTGGATCGTTTTTCGGACGAAGTGGACCGATTCGTTGACCGGATCATTTGCAACAGTGGAGTTGTCCTTCGAGTGGCAAAGAGAGCGGCGCTCGAAGGGATGCGCCTTTCGCCCGAAATGGCGGCACAGGAATCGGATCGCATCTATCGGCAGGAACTGATGACGATGGCGGACGCGGTCGAGGGGCTAAACGCCTTTATGGAAAAGCGCGAACCAAACTGGAAAGACAACTAACCACTAGGCACGCAAAGAGCGCCAAGAATTCTTTGTGGTCTTTGTGTTCTTGGTGGTAAAAAGAGGCCGAAGTGTTTTCTCAATTCAAATCCTGGTATGAAGAACGGCACGCTTACGCTAAAGGGTGGAAGGCGCGCACCGGCGGCAAAGTGATGGGCTGCTTTTGCAGTTATGCCCCCGAGGAAATCCTCGTCGCGGCGAACTGGCTCCCGGCGCGCGTGTTAGGCGGTCACCAGCCCCAGGACGTCGCCGAAAAATATATGTTCGGGATGTATTGTCCCTTTTCCCGCGACGTCCTGGCGCAAGGGCTTAAAGGGCGCTACGACTATCTCGACGGCATCCTGCTGACGCAAAGTTGCATTCACCTGCGGCAGTCGTTCAACTCATGGCAGATGCACGTTCCGGTGCCGTTCAATTACTACATCTATATGCCGCAGAAGGTTCAGACGCCTCATGCAGTGCCCTATCACCGGAGCGAACTGGCGAAGTTTCGCGCGGCTCTGGAGGCCTACGACGGGACAACGCTAAGTGAAGACGACCTGAACCGCGGCATCGCCGTCGTCAACGAGAACCGCCGCTTGATGCGCGAAGTCTATGAGTTTCGCAAAGGCGACAGCCCCAAGGTGACCGGCACCGAAGCGATGTGGATGACCACCTCGAGCATGTGGGTTGATAAGGAGGAACATTCCGCCGAACTGCGGCGGGTGCTGAAGGAACTGCCCAACCGAAGCCTTACCCGCCAGACCGGGGCGAAATTGATGATCATCGGCTCGGAGAACGACGACATCCCGTTCATCGAGATGGTCGAAAAGGTCGGCGCGACGGTGGTGATGGACGAACACTGCACCGGGACGCGGTATTTTTGGAATCAATGTGAGGTTCCCCCCCTTCAATCCCCCCCGCTCAGCGGGGGGGAAGTGCGCGAGGATAAATCCCCCCCGCTTAGCGGGAGGGAAGTGCGCGAGGATAAATCCCCTCCGCTTAGCGGGAGGGAAGTGCGCGAGGATAAATCCCCCCCGCTTAGCGGGGGGGACGAGAAGGGGGGGCGCGACCTGATGACCGCGATCGCCCAGCGCTACATCGACCGCCCGACCTGCCCGGTGAAAGACTGGGAGGATCGCACCCGCTTCGAGCATATCCTGCGTCTGGCGCGGGAGTGGGAGGTGCAAGGCGCCATCATCATCCAGCAGAAGTTCTGCGACCCGCACGAGTGCGACATGGTGCCGCTAAGAGCCTTCCTGAACGAGCACGACATCCCGAACCTGATGCTCGAGTTCGACGCTACCACGCCGCTGGGGCCGTTTAGGATCAGGGTAGAAGCGTTCTTGGAGATGATCGGGCAGGAGGAGTTGTTTTGAATGTAGAATGCAGAATGTAGAATGTAGAATGAGGAACGAGGGTTATTGCTTTGGAGGGGTATAGGTGTTATCTTTCAGAAAATCAGAATTTCTGAACGGTAGAGGGATTACAATGAAAGTTCAACTACGTTCGAGACGCCAGATCACGCTTCCGGAAGAGGCGGTCAGCGAGTTGGGAATCAATGAGGGGGATGAGTTCATCGTGAAAGTCGAGGGCGATTCGCTGCGCCTGCTGCCGGTCGTTACCATTCCTCGGGATGAAGCCTATCTCTTCACACCGGAATGGCAGAGGGCGCTTCAAACCGCCGAGAAGGAACTGCGCGAGGGCGAATACGAGACCTTCGCGAGCGTCGATGACCTGCTGAAGGACCTGAACGACTGATGCAGATCATCCGGCTGAGTCAATTCAAGCGGATGTGGAAGAAACTGCCTGCGGACGTTCAGGCGAGGGCAGCGAAAGCGATCCGCCTGCTTGCCGCCGACCGGTCGCATCCGTCGCTTGGCTTGAAGCGGCTGCAACGGCTGCCTCAATACTTGGAGGTGCGCATCGACCGCGACCACCGGTTGATATGCCAGATGGGGAGCGAGGTTATCGTGCTGGTGGCGGTAGGGAGGCATGAGGTGTTGGGGAGGGTGAGGCAAAAGTGAAGCTAAACATCATCATTCCTTCGGAAGATGGAATTCAGATCTACATTTCTTTGTAAAAACAGGAATGAAGGCACTTTATTCAAATTGCATTTTCTGCGGCTGCGACTTAGACGAGACCAATAGATCTCGCGAGCATATCGTTCCACAGATCATAATGGGATCATTCATCAGTCAAGATGTCTGCAGATGCTGTAACAGCAAATTGAGCGAGGCGGATAAGCTTATACTGAATGATCCACGGATTATTCAAGCTATAAACTGTCTTGAACTTTCTGATATTCAAAATAACATCCTGAGAATAGGTGAAACCATAGGAACAGATACACAGGATGGCGCCGAAAGAAGGTTTCATATGAAGGATGGGCACCCTATACTTATTCCCAAGCCATCTTTTACGGGTGAAAGAGTCGCGGATATAGATAACACCTTGCCTCTACTGCGCACATTGTTATCCAGAGACAAGGAGCTGAATTGGCCAAACGAAAAGGCAGGCCGATACATCGGTGAAATCGTAACGCCAGAATTTCTCAAACTCAAGCCGCATGAGAGTATCGATCTTCGAGAAGCGGGATACTCAATCGAAATGAGGCAGATTGGAAACATAGAGACACATTTTCCTGCCATTTCGTTTCAAGATCATAGATTGATCGCTAAAATAATATACGAGATCAGTTTCTATCTGCTTTCGCCCGAGATCGCTGAGTCAGCGATGAAAGATCTTGACTATTATAGAGATGTAGCTTACGGAAGTATTGAAAGAGAAGAAGGCAGATTGTTTACAAGATCGGTGGAGCTTCTTAACGAACCCAACTATCTTCATAGGATTCAGATCTCATTCTCTGCCTCAAGCTTTCTTACGGTTGACATCGACCTCTTTGCAAGTGTAAACTATCACGCTATCATCAGAACTGATAGAACCTATCCGCTGCCAATTCTAAATTCCCGGCAGGTTACCGCTGTCGGGTTGGGGATGACCTTTAACGATACATCGAATAGACACTTTGCGATAAGGTACTTCAATGATGCAGATTGGGCGGTCGAAAGATTCGATGACGGAGAAGAACAGTGACAATATCAACCCAAATGATCAATACTTGGACAGCTTCTTGGAAGCAACTGAGATACCTCGAGCGAGTGGGAGCATTACTTGCCATAGCAACTCTGACCGCCTCCTTATTTTATTGGGCGGGGAATGGATTCGCCGAGATACAAAATACACTTGGCTACTATCCATCTGGAGTTGAAGAAGCGCTAGAGCAAAACCGCGAACTGGACCTAAAATATCCAACACGCCCGGGTCTAAGCAAGGATCTGGGAGAGGTTGCGGGAGTCTTGCTTTTCTTCATCGGAATTTGTCTAATCTTGTCATTGATTGATGCAGCCGTGAAATTGCCAATCTTGGCGGGATTGTTGGTCGCCCCAATATCTTTCCTATCGGGCAAGGGAACCACACATGAATACCTCATTCTATCCTTGCTCAACAATAACGCTATTGGTGGCAGAGGCGTGCTTTCACTTATCATGATAACGCTTTCCGGAGTATTTGCGATGAGGGCTTTTCGGAAATCTTGGAGATTAAATTTCTCATTGCTAACTGCACTTGGAGTATTCGCGTCTTGGATAGGTAATTTCATGGGTCAAGAATACAGCTATCGCGCCGGTATTTTGACGGCAGCTGCTGGAATTCTCCTTATCATAGCGCCAAAATCACTTAGGGATTCTTGTCTGACTTCCATCGAAGTGACTGGCGAAATATCTAAAGGTAGGCTTGACAGCTTGATTCAAAAAGCCACATTGTCTACCAGAATATTTGGCATTGCCTATTCTATTCTTGGGCTTATTCTTGTTCTGGGAGTTGCAGGAACTATGGGAGATGAGTTTCTACAAGGAATCAAGAGAGGGGCACCTGTTAGTGATTCAAGCGGAATCTTAGTGCTGGCCGTCATTCAGATATTGATAGGGATAGCTTTGCTTATGCTCTCTTTGATATCATCTAATCCAGCAATGCGGCGTCGATATCAGTTTTCCATCATCATAGGGATCATCTGGATCTTATTGCCTTATGAGGCACTTGACTTGTTAGCCCGATTGACCGATCCCGGCTTAAATGCTTTTGTAAAACTGTTGACGTCTATTGGAATGATTATTGTACTCAAGACCGCAATTAGAGCTCGGGACGCCATTTATATGAATGTCAGCAATTCCAAGGAAACATAATCCGCATCATTCGGAATACTAATGTCCACCTACCCCACCGAACCCCTGAAGTGCTGGGCTAAAGCCAAGGAACTTCGGGATAACTACTATCGCGACTACGCCACCGCCCACGAGTGCGGCGGGTTGCGCTGGACCGGCGGCGCTTGGTCGTTCGACGCCATCCCCGCCGGGCTAGGGCGCGACGTCTGGCCCATCACCGGCGAGCCTTACGGCGCGTCGATGGCCTTCAACAAGCCATTCAGCCAGCGCGCCCTCGAAGCCGCCGAAGCCAAGGGCTGGGCGCGCGATCTCTGCAGTTATATGCGCAACTACTGGGGGTCGATGTATCTCGACGAGTTCAACTTCGGCGGGAAGTATCCGAAGCCCGACTTCGCCTTTCAGGATCATATCTGCTGCTCCCACGCCAAGTGGTATCAGCATGTCGCGGAATACAAGCAGATCCCCTACTTTTGTATCGACGTTTCGGTCGGTCCCTATCACCTGATCGACGACCACAAACTGAACTTCGTCGTCGGGCAGATGCACGAGTCGATTGACTTCCTCGAGCGCATCACCGGCCGCCGCTACGACGACGAACTGCTGATCGAAGCGGTGCAGAACGAGACGCGAGCCACCTCCGCCTGGGCCGAGGTCTGTGCCCTCAACAAGGCGATCCCGGCACCGCTCGACGAAAAGACGATGTATTCGCTCTACGTCCTCGGGACGCTCAACAAGTCGAAGAAGGAGTTCGCCGACTTCTACGAGGAATTGCGGGACGAGGTTGCCGACCGCGTGGCGCGCGGCATCGCTGCCGTTCCGAGCGAGCGTTGCCGGCTGATGTCCGATACCCAGCCGCCGTGGGGCTTCTTGAAGATATTCCGCTACCTCGAAGGCTTCGGCGCGGTCTCGGTCGGGAGCCTTTACACCTTCGCCCTAATCGGCATCTGGGAAGAGAAGCCGGACGGCAGTTGGGGCGCGCGGACAACTCCGATGGCCCTCGGCTTGCCGATGGATACCCGCGATCAGGCGCTCCGGATACTGGCGGACTGGAACCTCTCCAAACCCGAATGGCAGCATTTCTATGACGCAAGTTTGAAGTCGAAGATGATGCTGCGGATCGTCAAGGAATGGAAACTCGACGGCGTCATGCTGCACCTGAATCGCGGCTGCGAAGGCCTCTCCTGCGGCATAATGGAAAACCGCCTCGCCATCGCCGAAGCCGGCGTGCCGGTGATGACCTTCGAAGGCAATATGGGCGACGAGCGGGAGTTCGACGAAGCGAAGACCAAAGACCGCATGGATGCGTTCATGGAGACGCTGGGACTTAGGAATTAACCACAAAGAACACAAAGATCACAAAGATATCCTGGTGCTCTTGGTGTGCTTTGTGGTGAGAATAATCATTAGGGATAGATAATTGATTACAGCCGGACTTGACCTGGGGTCGAAGACCACCAAGGTCGTCATCCTGCGCGACGGCGAAGTGCTGGCTCGCGTGAAGCGGTTTTCGGGGTTCGAACAAGAGGTCGTCGCGGCTGAAGCCTTGCGGGAAGCCTGCGCCCTCGCTGGCATCGCCGAGAGCGAACTGTCCCGTATCGCGGCAACCGGAGCCGGCCGCCGGGTAGCGCCATTCGCGCAGGATCTCCTGACCGAGGTAGGCGCCGCGGCGCGGGGCGCCATCGCTCGCAACGACGCAGTGCGCACTGTGCTCGACGTTGGAGCCGAGGAAGGACGCGCCATTCTGGTCAATCCCGACGGCCGGGTGAAGGACTTTGCGGTCAATGAGAAGTGCGCCGCCGGAGCGGGCACGTTTATCGAGTCGATGTCGCGCGCCCTCGAAGTGAAACTCGAGGAGTTCGGCCCGCTCGCGCTGACTTCGCAGCAGGCGGTGCCGATGAATGCCCAATGCGCAGTATTCGCCGAGAGCGAGGTGGTATCGCTGCTCCACGCCCGGACGCCGAAGCAGGACATCGCTCGCGCAGTGCTCGACGCCATCGCCAGCCGCATCGTCTCGATGGCCCGGCGAGTCAGCATCACACCGGCGGTCGTGCTAATGGGAGGGATGGCTCACAATACCGGCTTCATTGTATCGCTGAAGCGGACGCTCGAGATGGAGATCGAAATCCTATCCGATCCTGAGTTTGTCCCGGCCGAGGGAGCCGCGTTCCACGCCGCCGAGCGCTTTGCCGAAGCCGAAGTGCCGGCGGTGGCGTAGGAAGTAAGCGGGTAGGCGAGTAAGCGGGTAAGCGGGTAAGTGAACAGGCGGGAGTAGAAAATGGGGACGGTCTTCAGGAAGGTGGAGGATATAGAGGTCTGGAAGCGGGCATGCAGGCTTGCGGTCGATCTCTATTCCCTCTGCGATCAGGAGCCGCTCGCCAAGGATTGGGGGCTTCGAGATCAGTTGCGGCGTGCGGCAGTTTCCATTGCATCGAACATCGCGGAGGGATATGAGCGAAACTCGCAAGCGGAATTCAGGAGATATCTCTTGATCGCCAAAGGTTCCTGCGTGAATTGAAGACGCAACACTACATCCTGCAGGCATCCGGTAAGATTAGCGAGGCAGATTTGACAACCCTGATCGAACGCTGCATAGAACTATCTCAGATGATCGGCAGCCTCGCCTCCGCCATTCGCAAACAACATCTTGCATAATAACTAACGCTTACTCGCTTACTCATTCAAATCAACAACAGTCCGCATTGGAGGAGTCAGCAATGTCAGTCGAATACTGGCGGTGGAAGGAATACAACTGGCGCAACGAAGCGGTCGATCCGCGCGGCGGAGGCATCCTCTCCGGAGGCGTCGATGTCGGATCGGTCTCATCGCAGGCGGTGGTGCTCTACGAAGGCAATCTCTACGCCTACAGCAATATGCGCACCGGCTCCGACTCGCCTGACAGCGCCCGCAAGGCGTTCGAGTGGGCGCTCGAAGGCACGGGACTGCAGGTTGGCGATATCCCCTTCATTGTCGGCACCGGTTACGGGCGGGTCAATGTGCCGTTTGCTCATAAAGCCATCACCGAGATTGCCTGTCATGCCCGCGGTGCCAATTATATGTATGGCCCGGCTGTCCGGACGCTGCTCGATATGGGCGGGCAGGACTGCAAGGCGATCCGCTGCGACGAACGGGGCAAGGTGACGAACTTCCTGATGAACGACAAGTGCGCTGCCGGGACCGGACGCGGGATGGAAGTCTTTGCCGATTTACTCGCAATCCCCATTGAGCAGGTCGGCGAAATGTCGTTCCAGGTCGAGAGCGAGCCGACGCCGGTCTCTTCGACCTGTGTCGTCTTCGCCAAGACCGAAGCCGCCGGGCTGCTCCGGTCCGGCTGGCCGAAGAACCTTGTCCTCGCGGCCTACTGCTCGGCGATGGCGCATCGCGTCGTTTCGCTGATCGAGCGGCTCGGTATGGAAGGCGGGTTCGCGATCACCGGCGGCATTGCCAAGAACAGCGGCGTCGTCCGGCGCCTCGAAAAGGAACTCGGCGTTACCTCGATGACCAGTTCCTACGACACTCAGATCGCGGGTGCGCTCGGCGCGGCACTATTTGCGAAGGCGCTGCTTGAGAAGGGCTTGGGGCTCAAGGCTTAGGGCTCAAGATCACTCAAGGGGTGAGATGATGTCAAGGGACTACCGGAAACTTCGGGTATTTCGATCGGCGCAAAGTCTTGCCCTTATGGTCTATGAATCGACCAGACTATTTCCAAATGAAGAGTTGTTCGGAGCAACGAACCAATTGCGCCGGGCAGCGCTATCAGTTCCAACTAACTCCGTTGAGGGCTCTCATCGCACCAGTCGCGGAGATTGCTTGAGATTCCTCGACGTTGCGATGGGGTCGCTTGCAGAAACTGGATACCTGATCGACTTCGCTGCCAGTCTCGGCCATTTGCCGCAAGACAAACGGGACAATCTGCTTGCCCAATAGACTGAATGCGCCCAACTCCTCGGCGCGCTTATCAATTCACACCGCAGGGCGAATGATTCCAAAATTCTTAAGCCCTGAACCTTAAGCCTTAAGCCCTAAGCCATGAGCCTAATATGATCGCCAACTACGGCTACACCGATGGATCGGGCAGTTACTACATCACTATCGACACCGACCGATGTGCCACCTGCGCCGAACACTCCTGCACCCAAGCCTGTCCGGTTGGGATGTTCGTCGTCGAGCCGGACGACTATGACGATGACGTCGCCTCGATAGGCACCACCTTCCGGCACAACATCAAGTATGCCTGCGCACCCTGCAAGCCGGTAGCAAATCGGCCGCCGCTGCCTTGCGCAGCGGCTTGCAAAGCCGGCGCAATAAGCCACTCGTGGTAGTGGCAAGTATTAAGTATCAAGTGCCAAGTATCAAGTATCAAGTGCCAAGTATCAAGTATCAAGTGTCAAGTGGGCCGGATAACCATTGTTGTTGATGGGCGGGAGGTCGAGGTTCAGACGGGCGGCCGCCTGAGACTCGAACTGATCGCGTCCGGCATCTACTTGCCCGGACTGTGCGATCATCCCGACCTTGATCCATTTCGGCCCTTCCAATGGTCTGAATCGGTCTGGCGGGGAAATGCAGAATACGGAATGAGGAATGAGGAAGGCGGACTTGATGATGGAACACTGCATTCCAGCCACCTCAATCCGCACTGCGACCTCTGTCTGGTCTCCATTGAGGGCGTCGGGCTGGTGCGGTCGTGCGATGCGATCGTCCGCGAGGGAATACGCGTCCGGACTAATGGCGACGATATCACCCGGGCGCGTCGAGACGCTTTGAAGGCGATCCTCGCCCGTCATCCCCACGCCTGCCTTACCTGCGCCCAACGGCACGGCTGCGACCGACTCAGTTGCAGCATGAACGTTCCGGTCCTCGAACGCTGCTGTGAATTGCTGGGCCGCTGCGAGATCGGCCGGGTCTCGGAGTGGGTAGGCATCCCTCCTGATACGCCTCCCTATCGCAATGAAGGTCGTCCTGCCGTAATCGATGAACCGCTCTACCTGCGCGACTACGAACTTTGCATTAGTTGCACCCGCTGCGTCCGCATATGCCGCGACGTCCGCGGCGTCGATGCGCTCGGCGCGTCGATCGTCAAATCGGGTGTTGTCGTCGGGACGAACGAACCGACACTTGCCGACTCGGACTGCCGCTTCTGCGGCGCCTGTGTCGAAGTTTGCCCCACCGGCGCCTTGCGCGACAAGCCCGGGATAGCGCCTCTGATAGAAGGGCAGGCGCCTTGCGTGGAATCGTGCCCGCTCGGTATCGACATCCCCGGCTACCTCGCTGAAATCGCGGCTGGTCGTCCTTTGAATGCGTTAGAGATCATTCGCGACCGCGCTGCGCTGCCGGGCGTGCTCGGCTACGCCTGCTTTCATCCCTGTGAAGCGAACTGCCGCCGGACGGCGCTCGGCGAGCCAGCCTCGATCTGCCTCCTGAAGCGGTTCGCCAGCGACGTTGCAAGCGAATGTGAAGTCCACGCGCCTAAAGTGCCTCCGTCCGGTCGCCGGGTGGCCATCGTCGGCTCCGGGCCGGCCGGTCTGGCCGCTGCCTATGACCTCTTGCGGATGGGCCATGCGGTCACGGTCTTCGACCGCAATGCCCGCCCCGGAGGGATGCTCCGTGAAGCGATTCCCAACTTCCGTCTGCCCGATGCGGTCATCGACCGCGATCTGAAATATCTCAAAGACCTGGGAATGGGTTACCACCCCGGCGGGGAGTTGGGACGCGATTTCACTCCTGAAGACCTGCACGATTTGAATTTCGACGCTCTGTTAGTGGCAATAGGGCTGAGTCAGACTGCCCGGCTCGGTGTGCCCGGCGAAGAGCATCCTGCAGTAATTAGAGGGCTTGACTTTCTAAGGTCCATTTCAAGCGGGAATCCCCCCGAACTGGAGGGTGATGTCATTGTGGTGGGCGGAGGCGCGGTGGCGGTCGACTGTGCGATGAGCGCGCTCCGGGTTGGCGCGTCGAATGTCCGCATGGTCTGCCTTGAAAGCCGTGAAGAGATTCCGGCGCATCCCGACGAACTCCGTCTGGCGCAGGACGAGGGGATCGCCATCGATTACGGCTGGGGCGTCGAGTCATTCAACGTCCGGGACGACGAATTGACCGGTATCCGACTGAAGAAGTGCACCCGCGTCTTCGACCCCGCCGGTCGGTTCAGCCCGCTCTATGATACTACGACCACGAAAGACCTCCCCGTCCGGAGTGTGATCGTCGCCATCGGGCAACGGCTTGGGATAGACCGCCGGTTTCTGACCGGTAAGGGATTGTTCACTTGCGGGGATATGGTTACCGGACCGACGACCATCGTCGAAGCGATGGCGGATGGACGTCGCGCCGCACGAGAGGTTGACCGGTTTCTGGGCGGCAAGGGCGAAGTGTCGAAGAGTATTGCCAGGTCAGCCGGGGGCAGCCTTGGTCGCATCGGCGGCTTTGCAAGCCTTGACCGCTCACACCCTCTGGAACAGCCTGTTTCGGAGCGCACCACCAACTTCGACCCGATCCAGGTCGGCTTCGACGATAGTGCAGCCCGCCTGGAAGCAAGCCGCTGCCTGCAGTGCCATTTGCGCGCCAGGATCAGTCCCTCACCTTTGCCTCCGGATGAATGGCGCCGGTTCAAACCCGAAATGGTTGACGACGTGCCGGCACTCGAGGGCGTCCTGATTCTTGCCGATGCCGACCGCAAGACGATTCGTATTAGCGGCGCCTCGGACCTGAGAACCCTCTTCCGTGAAGCCCACCACGAAAATCCCGATGCCGTATGGTGCCGGTGGGAGATAGATCCGCTCTATACCAAACGGGAGTCGGAACTCCTCGCGGCGCATCTGGCTGCGCACGGCGCGATGCCGGTGTCGGGGGAATTGGATGATCTCTTCTGAGACTCCAAGTATCAAGTATCAAGTGTCAAGTATCAAGAGCAGAGAGCAATGAAACGTAAAGCGCCGCTTCCGCCCGGCCTCATTATTCGCAATCTGCGTCGGGAAGACAAGGTTCGCCTGATAGAACTCGACGCCCAATTGACCGGCCTCCGGCGCGACCTCTATTACGACCGTAAGTTTCGCCGCTTCTTCGGGGAAGACGCGCCTATCCTGCTCGGCCTTGTGGCTGAAGCCGCAGGCCGGCTTGTCGGGTATATTCTGGGCGAAGTCAATACCGGCGAATATGGCATAATGCAGCCGGTCGCGTCGGTCGATACGATCGGCGTCGATCCGCAATATAAGCGGACCGGCGTCGGGCGGACGCTGCTCGAAGAATACTGCGCCGTCGCGGCCAAAGCCGGCGTCGAGACGATGACGACGCTCGTCTCTGAAGACTGGCCCGAAGTGATCTCCTTCTTTAAGGAGCGCGGCTTCCATCCGGCGAAACTGGTTGCGTTCGAGCGGGAACTCCCGCGTGAGGGGCTCTTTGGCCGCGGATAACCTGCAACCGCCCCGGGCAGCGCTGCTCGACGGCTGGGAGCCGAGGTTCATCGGCAGCGAACCGCGACTCAGCGAGGTCGCCGGAATGTATCGCGAAATCGGCTTCGAGGTGATGATCGTCCCTTTCGACCCGGTAGAGTGCGAAGGCTGCTGCAAGGAGTGCTTCAGCGAAGGCGAGTCGGGGGCGATGGTAGTCTATACGAAGAAGTGAGCGAGTAAGTGAGTAAGCGAGTAAGCGAGACATTTTCGCCTATGCTCCCACAAACTCGGCTGCCCGCACACTCGTTCACTCGTCTACTCGCTCACTCGCACACTTTCCATATTATTAAGAGTAAGGACTTATGAAGGCAGCAATTTTTTATGGGCCGCATCAACCTCTGCGCATCGAAGACGTCCCGATGCCGGTCGCCGGCCCGGGTGAGTTGTTGGTCAAAGTTGCCGCTTGCGGGCTTTGCCACACCGACCTACACTACCTCGACCACGGCGTCCCGACGTTCAAGACGCCGCCTCTGATCCTGGGTCACGAAGCATCCGGGACCGTCGCCGCATTGGGCACTGGCGTCAAGGGTTGGAACGAAGGCGACCGGCTCCTCCTGCCCGCCGTGTTAACCTGCGGCGTATGCCGGAACTGCCGGGAGGGGCGCGAAAACATCTGCGACGATATGCGGATGTTCGGCAACCACCTCGACGGCGCCTTTGCTGAGTACGTGGTTGCGCCAGCTAAGGACGCGCTCCATCTGCCCGACGCGGTGCCGCTGATCGAGGGGTCGATTATCGCCGACGCAGTTTCGACGCCATTCCACGCGGTGGTGAATCGTGGCGCCGTGAAACCAGGCGACCGGGTAGCGGTCTTCGGCTGTGGCGGGGTAGGAATCAACTGCGTGCAAATCGCTGCCGCGCAAGGAGCGGTCGTGGTAGCGGTCGATATCGCGCCGGAGAAACTGGAACTGGCGCGGCAGTTCGGCGCGGCGCACACCATTGATGCTTCGACAGTCGAGGGCGGGCGCTTCGACAAAGCCATGCGGAAACTTCTCGGCGACGGCGTCGATGTGGCGTTCGAGGCCATCGGCAAGCCGGAGACGATCCAGGCGGCGTTCTCGACCCTGCGCAAGGGCGGACGCTGCATCCTGATCGGTTACACCAATCAAACGGTCGAACTGCCTGCAGCGAAGATCATGTTCTTCGAGCAGGGCATCACCGGATCGCTCGGCTGCCGGCCGGTCGATTATCCCCGCATCATCGACATGGCAGCAACGGGGCGAATCAAGGTGAAGGAACTGGTAACCGGTCGCTATCCGCTAGAACAGATCAATGAGGCGTTCGAAGAACTGCGCCGCGGCGCGCCGCAGGTGATCCGGCTGGTGGCGGTTCCTTAGCGAGCGGAATAGAACCGTGTCCGACCAGCGACTCTCCGCCATTATGTTCACCGACATCGTCGACTACACAAGCAAGATTCGCATCGATGAAGCAAAAATGCTGCGCCTGCTGGAGGTGCACAACCGGATGCTGCGCGAGATTTTCGACCGGCACGAAGGCGAGGTCGTCAAGGGCACCGGGGACGGCTTTCTGGCGCGCTTCAACAGCGCGACCAGCGCGGTTCTGGCGGCATTGGAGATCCAGAAGGACCTGACTGAATACAATCGGGGGAAGCCGGACCACGACCAGATTGAGGTGCGCATCGGCGTTCATCTGGGGGACATCGTCATTCGGGAGGGCGATGTTTTCGGCGACGGCGTCAACGTGGCGGCGCGGGTGCGGCCCCTCGCGGTGCCGGGCGGCATCTGCATCACTCGCGCCATCTACGATGTGGTGCACAAGAATATGGGGCAGGAAGTTTATCCGTTTGGTAAGAAACGTCTAAAAGGACTTGATATTACTGGGGGCAGTTTATAGTTGCCCTTTCCGAGAGTGGGTGTTCGCGTAGGGTCGGATTCCAATCCGACCATCTCTTGGGCGATTTGGAAATCGCCGCCGTTAATATTACCTGGTGCAATATATTGTGTCAAGAAGGGCGCTTGTCATGCTGAACGCAGTGAAGCATCACGACCTAAGATGGACATTCCAGACGAGATCCTTCACTTCGTTCAGGATGACACTAATCGATGCACCCCTTAATGTTAATGGGTGCAGATAATTGTGGTATTCTCCAGTAGGGCAGGCATTCCTGCCTGCCCTTTGGACGGACAAGAATGTCCGTCCTACTGATGCTACTATTTGATGCCCCGATTAATAATAGGATTTTCCTCTCACCCAATCCTTATTAATAACTGCAGAAAAGCGTTGCCTTGGCAGGGGGCGGACATTCTTATCCGCCCCCTGCCAAGACGAGCTTCCAATTCAGGGCGGACAGGAATGTCTGCCCTCCAAGAACAACAATATGCACTCATTAATAAAGAGCGGATTCGGACCACACAGTGCTTTCCATTAGCCTTGTATTGAGCCAAGTGAGTAGTTTCGCTCGAACAGCCTTAATATCCCTTGCATAAAGTCCTCACCGGCAATTCCGCCGTCAGTCATGCCGTTCGGCTGGCGCGAGCCGAGGTGATCGCCGCCTATCCGATAACGCCGCAAACGTCCATCGTCGAAGAACTCGCCGAGATGTGTGCCGACGGCCGGTGCAGCGCGCGATTCATCCACAGCGAATCGGAGCACTCCTCGATGTCGGCTTGCATCGGAGCGTCGGCGGCCGGTGCGCGGGCCTTTACAGCGACCTCGAGCCAGGGGCTTGCCTATATGCACGAGATGCTCCACTGGGCAGCCGGCGGCCGGCATCCGGTAGTGATGGCAGAAGTGAACCGCAGTCTTGCGCCGCCCTGGACGATCTATACCGACCAGCAGGACAGTCTCTCGCAGCGCGACACCGGCTGGCTGCAGTTCTATTGCCGGGACAATCAGGAGGTGCTCGACAGCACTCTGCTCGCGTTCAAGGTCGCCGAGCGCGTCTCATTGCCGGCGATGGTGGTACTCGATGCGTTCGTCCTGTCGCACACCGTCGAACCGGTCGATATTCCCGATCAATCTCTGGTCGATCGGTTCCTGCCCCGGCGGGAGGCGGCTTACCGGATCGATCCCGACCACCCGGCAGCCTTCGGTGGGATGAAGGGTGTTCAAGCCTGGATGGAGACGCGGGTAGAACTCGAACAGGTGATGGAAGCGACTCCAGATCTCATCGCCGAGGAAGCGGCGCTCTGGAAGTCCCTCACCGGACGATGCCTGAATGCCCTTCAAGCCTACCGGATGGAGGACGCCGAGGTGGCACTGCTGGCCGCTGGAACAGCCGCCATCACTATGACCCTCGCCGTCGATCACCTGCGGGAGGCAGGCATAAGGGCTGGAGCCCTCGGACTATGGCTCTTTAGACCCTTTCCCGTCGCCGATCTACGTCGGCGGTGCGAACGTCTCGAGCATCTCGTCGTCTTCGACCGGTCGTGCTCGTATGGGCATGGCGGCATCTTCGCAGCCGAATGCCGGTCAGCGCTTTATGACCTCCCGCAACGGCCCCGGGTGATCGGTCTGGCCGGTGGACTGGGCGGCCGGGAGATAGATCCGAAGACGCTTGCAGAGGAAACGGCGCGCAGGGTAGAAAGCAGAGGGCAGAAGTCAGGAAATGCGCTATTGGAGTGGTTCGGAGTGAGGGGAAGGGGGGGGCAGTGAAGGTGATGCCACAGTCGGCGGCGGGTTTTGCCAATACGGATGTCCTCTGCAGCGGGCATTTGGCCTGCCCCGGCTGTGGTGGAATACTCGCACTCCGGATGGCAGTCCGGGTGCTTGCGCCGGACTGCGTCTTTGTGATTCCCGCCTGCTGTATGGCAGTAGTTGACGGGCCCTGGCCGATTTCGGCGCTCGGCGCGGCGCTCTACCATACCGCCTTTGCGGCAACGGCCTCGACCGCAGCCGGGCTTTTGAACGGCCTGCGCTCCCAGGGACGGAGTGAGACCGTCGTTGTCGGCTGGGCCGGTGATGGGGGGACGTTTGACATCGGCCTGGCGGCAGTCTCAGCTTCGGCGTCGCGCAACGACGATATGCTCTATGTCTGCTATGACAACGAAGCCTATATGAACACCGGCATCCAACAATCGTCGGCGACGCCCTACGGCGCCTGGACGACAACGACGCCCGCCGGTTCGCCCAAGAACCGGCCCAAGAAGGACGCCCTGACTCTGATGTTGGCGCACGACATACCCTACATTGCCTCCGCGAATCCGGCCTATCCCGAAGACTTCGAGCGGAAGTTCCGGACTGCCAAAGGAATGCACGGCTTTCGGTTTATCCATGTCTTTTCCGCCTGTCCGCCGGGGCATAAGTCGGTCGAAGCCGATTCGATCGTCATCAGCCGCCTTGCGACCGAAACCGGCATCTTCCCTCTATACGAGGTAGCAAACGGGCAGGGACGATTGACCCTCGACCCTCCGCGCCGGCCGGTTGGAGACTACCTCGCTCTCCAGCGCCGGTTCGCCCATTTCAAAGAGGAAGACATCGTCCGCGCACAGGAGGACGTCGAACGGGGACATCAGCGGCTGCTGAAACTGCTCGCGCTGCAGGAGTGACGACAATCGCCCGCCGAACTGAAAGCGTCGCGAGATGACGCAACATCCAGCCTCTATCATGGCCGGTGGGAACTCGTTACGTATGGGCTTCCCGAAGGCAATGCTCACCAAAGAGCGCGAGCCGGTGCTCCGGCTGATGGCGGAGGCTCTGAAACGGTGCGGCTGGACGTTGTCGTCGGTTGTGGTCGCCACCGAAGACCTTGCCGAATGGGTGCACTGGACGCTCGACCGGCCTCTGGTCATCGTCAACGACCGGCCCGAGCGCGGCCCGATCAGTTCCTTACGGCTGGCTCTGAACTCCCTGCCGGCGGGAGCGCCCGGTTTGCTTATCTGGCCGGTCGATCACCCCGTCATCAAGGACGGGACATTGCTGAGCATTCAGCGCGCCGCCAATGCCGTCAACGCCGTCGTGCCGCTCTTCGCAGGTCGTCGCGGTCATCCGGTCTGGTGGGGACGGCAGACCTTTCGGCATCTGAAGAGCCGGATTGCCAATGGCGGCGCCCGCAAGGTGCTCTATCTGCCGGCAGTCAACGTCTGCGAGGTCGAGGTTGACGATCCGGGAGTTCTGGTCAACATCGACACTTCGGAGGATGCGGAAAGGTATGGTCTTCAAGGGGCGAGCGAGTGAGCGAGTATTTGGTAGAAGTAGCGAGACGAATTGAGGCTGGGGAGCGGTTTGCGTTGGTAACCATCGTCAAAGCGACCGGCTCAACGCCGCGCAAGGAAGGCAGCCGGATGCTCGTCGATCCCGCCGGGGACGTCGTCGGGTCGGTCGGTGGAGCTGCGGTTGAACGGCTCGCCATCCTGAAGGCTCTCGAAGCCATGGCATCGGGGCAGATATCCCGGCTCGAACTAAGCCTGAATGACCTCGAAGCGGTTGAGACCGGCATGATCTGCGGTGGGCGGGTCGAATTGCTGATCGAGCCGTTCGGCACCGGTCCGGCTCTGCACCTCTTCGGAGCCGGACACGTCGCTCAGCCGACGGCGCGGCTCGCCGTTGACCTCGGCTTATCGGTAACGATCTATGACGAGCGTCCCGAGTGGGCTTCCGCCGGGAGATTTCCCCGCTGCCGAATCGTAACCGGCCGGTATGAAGACCTGGCCGATGCGCTAATGTCAGCACCCGATGACTTGATCGCCATAATGACCCATTGCCACGCCGACGACTACCGGGTCCTGACGCGAGTGGCGCGAAAGCCCTGCCGATACCTCGGAGTCATAGGCAGCCCCCGGAAATCTCTGGAAATTAAGAAACGGCTTTCCGATGACGGCTTCTCAAAGGATGAAATTGCCCGCATCGAATGCCCCATTGGGCTCGACATAGGATCGCACACACCGGTCGAGATTGCCATTGCCGTCGCCGGGCGGCTGGTGCAAGTGAGGGCTTCAGGCTCTCAGCCGGTGGCTCTGGAATGATTGAAATCTGCATATCAGTGTTAACGGCCTATTCGTTGTATACTTCTGTAATCAAAGGGTCGATACCGTTCATTGGGATCAACCCTATGAATAAAAACTGTCACCCATCTCCCCGCACGTTTGTTACCCATCAGTCCGGTCTATACACCCCCCTCGAAGCAAGGGGGAGAATACAATAATAATCTGCACCCGGAAGTATATGACTAATGCTGCCCAAGTTTGACATCCATAGACCGGCGACGCTCCCGGAGGCGCTCCGGTATCTCGCCGACCATCAGGATCGTCGCGTCAAGGTGCTTGCCGGAGGCACTGACCTGCTCGTCGATATGCGCCTGCCGGTCATTCCGAACGGCACCCGGCCGCCGCTTGGCCGTCCGCCGGAGGGCATCTGGGAAGCGCGTAGTTCCTCTGCCGGGCGCCCTGAGGTCCTTTGCGCGCTCTGGAGGTTGAATGAACTGCGCGGCATTCGCATAGGGACGGGAGTTATTCGTATCGGAGCGCTTACGACGATCGCCGAACTCGAGCGTTCGCCAGTCGTCCGGGAGCATCTCCCGGCGCTTGGCGATGGCGCACGGCAACTCGGCTCGGCACCGGTGCGCAACCGGGGAACTTACGGCGGCAACCTTTGCAACGGTCGGCCAGCCGCCGATACTGCCATCCCAACTATCGCGCATCGGGGCCAGGTTCAGGCTGTCTCGCTACGAGGTGAAAGGAATATCCCGGCGGAAGATTTCATCATCGCGCCAGGAAGGACCGCCCTCGAACCAGACGAGATCGTCTCCAACGTCATCTTCGATCTGCCGTCCGACTGCCGGATGCAGAGCCGTGGCGCATATCTCAAACTAGCCCAGCGCAAGAGCCTCGAGATTGCGGTCGTCGGAGTTGCAGGAGCGGTTTGGGTGGACCGAGTCGGGCAGGTGTCAGATGCTGTCATCGCCCTCGGAGCGGTCGGTCCCCGGCCATTGGTAGCAAGGCAAGCATCGGAAGCGCTTATCGGGTCGGAGATGGATGAGTCGCAGATGCTGAAAGCCGCAGTGTTGGCGTCGGAAGCCGCGACTCCGATTACCGATTACCGGGGCGGAAAGGACTACCGGAGCAAAATGGTCGCCGTGCTGACGCGACGGGTTTTGGAGCAGATCTATGGCGCTTGAGTCTCTTCCAGAGTCGCAGGGCGCCCTAAGAGCGCCAGGCAAAGTCCTGATGAGCCTCCGTGTCAACGGCATTGCCTATGACGTCGCCGTCGAACCGCGCCATATGCTGGTCGAACTCCTGCGCGACGACCTCGGCTTGACCGGCACCAAGGTCGGCTGCAACATGGGCGATTGCGGTGCCTGCACGGTGTTGCTCGACGGCCTGCCGGTCTTCTCGTGCCTGGTGCCGGCGCTTGAGGTTGACGGACGCGATGTGACCACCATCGAAGGTCTGGCCGAAAACGGGCACTTGCACCCGCTGCAAGAGGCTTTCGTCGAGGTCGGCGCCATCCAGTGCGGCTTCTGCACCCCCGGCATGGTGCTCTCGTCGCTGGCGCTCCTGCGGGAGACGCCCGATCCAACGGACGAAGACATACGAAGAGCCTTGTCCGGCAATCTCTGCCGATGCACGGGGTATCAAAAGATATTCGAGGCGATACGGGAAGCGAGTAAGCGAGCGAGCGTTTAGCCCGATGAGCAAGTATCAGATTCTCAACAGCCGCGCGCCGCGGATCGATGCCCTTGACAAGGTAACCGGACGGGCGCTCTACACGGACGACATCGCCCGCCCGGGTGCGCTCCACTGCGCCATCCTGCATAGCCCCATTGCGCATGGCCGCATCCTTCGGATCGACACCTCGCGAGCCGAGCGGCTGCCCGGCGTCAAGGCGGTCATCACCGGCAAGGATATCGGCAGCATAGTCTATGGCGTTTCTCCAGCCCGTTACGACGAGTCGATACTGGCTCGCGAACAGGTGCGCTATGTGGGTGACGAGGTGGCCGCCGTTGCCGCGATAGACCTCGACCGGGCTCGCGAAGCCGTCTCATTGATTGAAGTCGATTATGAGGAACTACCCCCGGTTCTGGATGGCCAGATCGCAATGGACGACGGTCAGCCGCAATTGCACGACAAGTACCCGCGCAACATCTGCGCCGAGGTGCACTGGAACTTCGGAGATTGCGATGCCGCCGAACGTGAGGCAGATTTCATTCGCACCGATCGGATCATTTCGAAAATGCAGGATGCCGCATTCCTCGAGCCGCAAGCGGTTCTGGCTGAAGTCGATGCCTCGGGGCGGCTCACGATGTGGTCATCGACGCAGGCTCCTCACTATGTCCAGCGGACGCTCGCAATGGCTTTGGGACTGCGTCCGGAGAAAGTCCGGGTGATCAAACCGGCGGTTGGCGGCGGTTTCGGGCCAAAAGCCTCCTGCTCTACAGCCGAACTGGTCGTCTGTGCACTCGCGCTAAGAACCGGCAAGCCGGTGCGGATGACCTTCGACCGCGAGCAGGTTTTTCTCCACTCCCGCGCCCGGCATCAGTTCTTCCACACGATGACGACCGGCGTCAAGCGCGACGGGACGCTCCTCTTCCTGCGCCATAAGTGCATTCTCGACGGTGGAGCCTTCGCCAGTTTCGGCATCGCGACGGTCTATTATGCCGGGTCGTTGTTAGGCGGCCCCTACCGGCTGAAGAATATGACCTACGACGGTTATCGGGTGGTAACGAACAAGCCCGCCTGCGGCGCTCAGCGCGGCCATGGCGCGGTCATCGCGCGGGCGCTCTTTGAGACGCAACTTGACCGGATCGCGGGAGAACTGCATATCGATCCCCTCGAACTGCGACTTCGCAATGTCATGGGGCGAGGCGAAACGACCTGCAACGAACTCTACATGTCGAGCCTGGGGATGCGGGAGTGTCTTGAGGCAGTAAGGGATGTTGCCGGATGGGACTCGCAGCAAAACTTGGAGGGTGGGATTCTTCCCGCCCGCGATGACAGCCGAGTTCGTCGCGGGCGCGGCGTCGCGTGCGGCTTCTTCGTATCGGGAGCCGGCTACCCGATTTACCGGTCGGAGACCTTCCACGCGACGGTCGTTACCCGCGTCAGCGAGACTGGCGGTCAGGTAATCGTCGAGTCTGGCGCCGCCGACATCGGGCAGGGTTCGGATACGATGCTGGCGATGATCACCGCCGAAGTGCTCGCCGTGCCCCTCGCCGATGTCAAAGTGGTCAGCGGCGACAGCGACCTCTCGGTCGATTTGGGGGCATACTCAAGCCGGACGACGCTGATGGCCGGAGCCGCCGCCCGGGAAGCCGCCGAAGCATGCCGGGACCAGATACTAACCGAAGTTGCCCGCCGCTGCGGCGTCGAGGCGGCTCATCTGCGCATCGAGCAAGGCTATGTCAAGTCGTCGAACGGGTCGCTCGACTTTGCAGCCATCCGCAAGGAGTTCGCCGCCGAGCATTTCAACTTCGGGGACATCCCCGATACGCCCGACCTCACCTTCCGCGAAGCTGCACGGATCGCCTACCTTGGGCGGGGGACGATCGTCGGAACGGGCAAATACAAACCGCCGAAATTGGGAGGTTCGTTCAAAGGCGCTACGGTCGGGACTTCACCAGCCTTCGGTTGCTCGGCGCAGATCGCCGAGGTCGCGGTCGATATGGAGACCGGCGAAGTGACTGTTGAGCGGGTGGTTGGAGCTCACGACTGCGGCTTTGCGATCAACCGTACGCAAGTCGAAGGGCAGATGCAGGGGTCGGTTTCGATGGGGATGGGCGAGGCTCTTTTCGAGCAGATACACTACGACCGACGGGGCAACATCCTGAATGCCAACCTCGCCGAATACAAGATTCCGACGGCGATGGACATTCCCAGGATCGAAGCCGTCGTCATCGAGACCGACGAACCGAACGGCCCGTTCGGCGCCAAGGAGGTCGGCGAAGGCGCCATTATGCCGACGATCCCGGCTATTCTCAATGCTATCTACGACGCCGCCGGCGTCCGGATCGAAGAACTGCCCGCGACGCCGGAACGGATAGTCACCGGGTTGAAGGCAGAGGACTTAGGCGGTTGTAAGTAGAGTTCCTTAAGATAATGGTGGATCTATTCGCTCCATTATCTTCCCCCCACCGCTCGCCTCTTATACTACTGGCAGATTGTAGTTGCCATTCCTGGAGGGCGGACATTCCTATCCGCCCTGATTCAGTATTCCTTTCCAGAAGGGCGGACAGGAATGTCCGCCCTCCAAGGCAACTGTTTGTTAAACAGAATAATAGTTCACTCCTCCCCGGTCTGAAACCCGATGTTGCGCGATTCGTGCTTGTCGGACCCCATCTTGATCTCACCGTAACGTTCTTCATATCGGCGGATGTTCTCGTCGAGGGCCTTGAGCAGCGATTTGGTGTGAATCGGCGTCAGCACGATCCGCGCCTGCACGACCGCTTTCGGCATTCCGGGCAGCATTCGGGTGAAGTCGATGACGAACTCGGCTGATGAATGACTGATGAGCGCCAGGTTGGCATAGATGCCCTGACCGGTCTTCTCGTCGATCTGGACTTGAATCTGCTGGGAAGGTTGACTTTGGTTCATGGGATGGACTTTAGTTATAGACAAAGAATTAATGCCAATGCCGAATAGGAATGCACAATGGAGATTCGGCTAAAATAACGTGACTTGAACACGCCGGACGAGGGCGTCCGGTATGCACAAGTTGAGGTTTTCAACAGATCATCAGAGCAATATCATCATCATCATTAGCATCATCATCGGCATCACTTAACGATATTCTCTTTACGGTTCAAGTCGTCGAGAAAGAGCAGGTTGAGGCAGGGCGTTCCGGCTTCGAGAAAGTAGTCCATCACGCCGGGGGGATCACCCTTGACCGGTAGCGGCTCGTAGAACCAGCCGCCATGGGTGAAGCGGAGTTTGGCTCCGGCGCCGAGCGAGGCTTGGCTTCCGCCGACGTTGATATAGCAGAAATAGTCCTTGGGATCGCCGTAGAGAGCCATTCGCTTGCGGATGGCATCGCGCAAGTGCGCCGGACGGATCAGGTCGAGGCCGCTCCGTTCGACGCAGCCGAGCGCCTGGCGTTGCGCATACTCATCCCACTCCGCGCCGCGGTCGCCGGTTCCGCCAAAGGTCACGGCCGTGGAGCCAATCTTCAAAACCCCCTCCTCGAACAGATAACGTTCCAGTTCCGGCCAGGTGAAGCCCGGCTCATTAGCGCCGAAACTGGAGGCCCCCACCGAGCAGATCCCCACCATCTTTACCTTAAGTTCCTGCAGTGCTGCCAATAGAGCCAGATTGAGCGCTGGGAATGAGCCGGTGAGCGAGACGGCGACTTTGCTCCCGGGCCCGATGTTGCGCGCCTTTAGTTCCTTCACCAGCCACGCAGCCCAGCCCGGTTTGGTCGCCAGTTCCTTCGCTTCTTCGTAGCCGACGGTGGTGGTAATGGACGTCCAGGGCAGCCCTATCAGACCGGTCTTGAACGTGTCGCGCATCGTGTCGGCGGTCTCCATCAACAGCCGGTAGTGCCAGACGCGCTCGTATCCACGCTTGACAGTAGCCTCAGCGCGCCCGGCTACTATTTCGACCGCAGCAGCGCTGTCCGACTTCGATGCCAATGTCAATGAAAATGCCAATGCCAATGTCAAAATCACAGGATGGCGATCCAACTGGTTAGCTCAAAGGCTTGGAAACGATCTGTCTAACTTCACCATCAGCATCAGCATTAGCATCGGCATTCCTCACCTCAGTAGCCAAAACTGATCGTGAACGTCAGAGCCACCGCGCTTCCCGCTGGAACCGGCACCGGAAAGAGGACCCGGTCGGAGGCCTCCCGAATTGGCTCGACGGAATGGCCGCCCGCCTCGGCAGACTCCACAGTCGCATAGCCATAAATACGCTGTTCGACATGCACTACGGCTTCGCGGGCTCCGCCGTTGCGCAGGTCGACGCGCCAGGTCTCAGAGTGGCGGTCGCGCGTAGGGCGGGATTGCGTAAGTCGCGTCCGCCGGGCGGTAAGATCGAAAGCGCCTCCGAGGTCGAGTTCGATCGTTCCCCCGGCCGGTGTGCCAGGGAGAAAATCCTGCCCGGCGAAGATGAGCGCTCCCGAATTGTCCCGGCGATAGAATCCGACATCACCCTCGGGCAAGGGGCGCGCAGACTTGCCTGTGCCGGCGCCGCTCTGAAACGAGACCTTCACCCGCACTTCCCGGCTGTCGAGCAGATGCGGGAAGAGGTAGCGACGCTCATACTTGAATACAACAGGTTCGAATGCTGGCACCTGAAGCGTCTGCCCGGCCGATAGGCTGACCGGGCGGGGCAGAGTGTAGCGGTAGTATTCGTCGAATCGCTCCCCCGAAACTTGAGCTGCTGCCTCCGGTCGGCCAAATTTCTCCCGCCCTTCCGACGCTTCGTCGCCGCTTCCGCCTTCCGGGTCGTCGGACCGGTGCACTTTCCCGGCGACCAGCGTCACCGTCGCATCCTCCAAATCAAGTTCGAGGTCGTTGGCGATGGTGAAATTCGCACTCAGCGACAGCGTCTCGTCGCTTAGGTCTGCCCGGTAGTCGCACATCCAGGTGATGCCGGTGGTCAGGTAACTGATCTCGACAAGACGACCTTTGACGCCTTGAGCCGCATTGACTTCCCAGCGCAGCGTAGGTCGGGTGTAGAGGCCGTCGGGCAAGCGCGGGTAGAACATCTCCTTCAATTTACCTCGCTCAACGACCTGAACAATGACATCGCCGGTGTCGGGCTGCAGAAAAAGGTGCGTCGCGTCGAAGCGAAGCAACCGGCCGGCATAGGTAGCATCGTCGGCGCTGAACGAGAACCACTGCCCGCGGTAGCGATCCATCAGTTTCTCCTGGCTAACCAGGTCGTAGTGGTAAGCGAGCGAGAGCGTGCGAATGTTTTCGCCGCCCCGTCCCGACGGCACCACGTTGGCGGTATGGCCGAAGATGCCGGGAGCGATGCCGGTGAAGTCGATCGTCTGACTGCCCCGCACCAGATCGACCTGCCTGGTGTCGCGAACCTGTGCCAAATCGCGATTATAGATGTCGATCGCAACGGTCGATTCGGGTGCACCTTTTAGGGAAGCCGGATCGACTGCAGCAATAAGAATGGCAAGGATTGCGGTCAGACGCATCGTGTCATCCTTTATCATAATGCCTCGTCCGGGCCGGCCGGATCGTAGTATTGTTCATCCAATTCGTTAGATTCATTTGCAAGGTGGTATTTGCTGCCGCGTCGGTCGCCGATCCGGACGAGGATGCCGGATTCGATAAGGCTTTGCAGCCGTCGCCGGGCGGTCGCTTCACTGCACTTAAACCGGCGTGCCCAGAGGCTGCTTGTCAGGCCGGCGGGATGTTCAAACAGGAACTGCTCCCATTCGGTCGGGATGTCGGGATAGCGCCTTGCCGGTTCGTCCGCAGAGGCGTCTCCCGCGATGCCGCCGTCGAAAATGATCGCCTTGGCCGGGATCGAGGTGCCGGCCGTAAGAATGAGCGCCCGGGCGATGACGTTCTCCAGTTCGCGGACATTGCCGGGCCAGACGTAAATATCGAGTCGGGCGAGGGCTTCGCGGAAGAGTGTCGCCCGGGGTCTTGCGGGATTGGCGGCGTTGAGCCGTTCAAGGATATGATTTGCGAGCAACGTTATATCACCGTTGCGACGACGCAGCGGCGGCAGATGTATCGGCAGGACAGCTATCCGGTAATAAAGGTCGCGGCGAAACCGGCCCGCGGCGACGGCTTCATCGAGTGGAGCATTGGCGATCGCTATGAGCCGAAAACTGACCGCCTTGATCCCACCACCGACGCGCTGCAGTTCCCCCGTCTGGAGGACTCGCAGGAGCGCGGCTTGAGCCCGGGGCGAAAGTTCTCCAACTTCGTCCAGAATAACCGTTCCTCCGGCGGCAGACTCGAGCCGCCCCGAATATCCACCTTTGGCCGCACCGGTGAAGGCGCCGGCTTCGAATCCGAAAAGATCCGACTCGATCAAGCCCTCCGGTATGGCGCCACAGTTGACGAACGTGCAGGGATTATTCGACCTACTGCTATGCCGGTGAATCAAGCGCGCAACCAATTCCTTACCGGTGCCGGTTTCGCCCGCAATCAGAACCGGGAGATCGCTGGCGGCGGCGCGTCCTGTTAGTGCCAATGCCTGCCGCAAGAGCGGTGCACGACCTATCGCAATGCTGCTCCACTCGTCGATCTCAAAATGGCCGTCCCGCTGAAGAGCGCCGCTGTCGTAAAGCCCCATGCGCAGTGACTCGCGCACTTCACCGTCTGTCGGCTGATGGTCGGAGTGCACCGCGATAAGAATGTCGTCTGAAGGCGGTGTCAGCCGGGCTTCATTCAGATCGACACAGGTGAGCAGGTTATCGCAGACCCGGTGAACGGGATGACGAGCCGCCTTCGGACGGCGGGTTGATGGTATCCAGGAGTCGATCAGCGTCGGAAGTTCCCGTGCCAGATCCGGCGAGGTGCGCAAAAGAAACTCATAAGCATGAAGCCGCACGAGGTTGCGGGCTATCTCTTATTGCCCGGAATGGTCGGGACCGCCCCCCTGCATCACTCCGGCATCAGTTGTTGCCATCAGCAGATTTCCACTCGGTTGCGACCGTTTTGCTTGGCTGCGTAAAGGCTTCGGTCGGCGGTTTCGAGAAGTTCTTCGCCGGTGCGCACCAACTGGTCGGGATAGACCGCACCGCCGATGCTGACTGTCACATGAGACGGCAGCGGCAGGTCGGACTCAAGCGCCGACAGGTCGCACTCCTCGATGCTGCGCCGGAGCCGCTCGGCGACGAAGGCGACGCCCTCGCATGCTGTCTCGGGCAGAAGGACGACGAATTCTTCCCCCCCGTATCTCCCGGCGGTATCGATCGAGCGCAAGGACTCCTTGATGAGGCGGGAGACCTCGACCAGTACCCGATCCCCGGCGAGGTGGCCGAAGCGGTCATTCACCTTCTTGAAGTGATCGATGTCGATGATGAGCAACCCGAACCGGCCGCTGAACCGGATCGCGCGCGAAAACTCGGCGGTGAGCCGCTCCGACAGGTGCCGCCGGTTGACCAGTTTGGTCAGGCCGTCGGTTACCGACATCTCGTAGAGTTTCTTGTTCTCGCGGTTCAGGTGATCGCATTGCTGCTCGAGCGACCGATGGTGCAAACTGCGCTGAACACGGCCCAGGAGTTCCGTCGGCCCGGCCGGGCGAGGCAGGCAGTCGCTTACGCCCAGCCCCCAGAGCCGCTCGCTCTCGCGACCGGAATCGTCGGTTACAGCGATGATCGAGAGCCCGGCATCGTAGCCCCGGGCGCGAATGACCAATTCGACCGGGATGGCGGTGTCGCCCTGCCAGTCAAAGAGGATCAAATCGAGCGGCTTGCGGCCGATGACCTCAATCGCTTCAGCAGGATCTGTGGCTTCGACGACGTCGAGCCCCGGCGCATGCCGCAAGGCTTCCACTAAGCCGTCGTTCTTCAACGACGGCGATGCGATTAGTACGCTGCGTCTTCCCTCTTGTTCTGCCATAAGTTGTATCGTTGCGAAGTGAATTCTTGACGGCTCTATTCGAACTAACTGAAGATGAATTGGACTCCAAATCGAGAGGCATCTCTACTCTTCAAGTGCGCGTTTAGCATCTTCGAACACCTTGACCTGCGGCTGCGAAGCGTCGATCACCCGAATCCGATGAGGTTCTTCACGTGCAATGGCAAGGTAGCCTTCGCGGACGCGGGCGAGGAACTCGAAGCCTTCACGTTCCATCCGGTCGACCGGACGGGGGATACGCTTTAGTGCAGAATCCGGCGTCAGGTCGAAGAGGAGCGTCCGCTCGGGGACCAGACCGCCCGCAGAATGCCGGTTGACGTTCCGGACAAACTCCCGGTCAAGCCCCCGCCCGAAGGCTTGGTAAGCGTCGGACGAATCGTAGAACCGATCGAGCAGGACGGTCCTGCCCTGGTCGAGCGCCGGTGCGATTACCTGCCGAACCAGTGCCGCACGGGCCGCGCTGAAGAGGAGAAACTCCGTCATTGCGCCCGGAATATCATCTCTCGCGCCGGAAGTCTGCGCTGAGACTACATCGCCGAGCAGAATCTGCCGGATCGCTTCCCCGACCGGGGTGCCGCCCGGCTCGCGCAGAAGGACCACCTCATTGCCCTGCACCCTTAGATATTCTGCCAACGACGCGGCCTGGGTTGACTTGCCCGAGCCGTCGATTCCTTCGAGGGTGATCAGTTTACCCGGCACGGCGACCCGCCTTGCCGCCCTGCAAGAGATTGTAAACACCGACGCCGATCATCAGAAGCGACCCCGCCATGCTGCCGGTGAAATGGACGCCCCCGACCTCGAAGAGGTTCAGCCGCGCATCATAGTGCCGGACGATCTCATTGAAGAACCTGAAGATACCGTAGAGAACCAGAAACAGGTGAAAGAGTTCTCCTTCGAAGCGGCGGTACGGTGTCCTTAGAATGAGTGCGATGCCGATCCCGGCGGCGTAAAGCGATTCGTAAAGTTGCGTAGGGTGGAGCGCTTTCCCCGGATAGACCGCCCCGGCGAGGCAAGTCTCAGGGAAGCGCAGACCCCAGGGCAGATCGGTCGGTGTGCCGAAGCAGCAGCCGTTGAGATGGCAGCCGATCCGTCCCAATGCCAGGCCAAAGGCGAGCGACGGCATCATCACATCGGCGACTTGCAGGAAACGGAGACCGCGCTTGCGTGTCTGCCAGATCACTATCGGAATCGCGGCGGCAACGCCTCCCAGGACGACCAGCCCGGCAATGCCGATGGTGCCGTCGCTCTGTATCGGGCTGATCGCGTCGAGCCACCGGCCTTCGAACTCCCGCCAATGCGCAATCACATAGGTAAGTCGAGCACCTGCCAGCGAGCCGACCATAATCCAGAGCGTCAGATCGGATATCGCCTCGGTCGAAACGCCCATTGCCTTCCCCCGCCGAGCAGCCAGATAGAAACCGAAGACGAAGGCGAGCATCACCATGAGGCCGTAACTGTGAAGTTTGAAGGCGCCTATCTGAAAGATGACCGGATGCAGTTGAGTCCTTTCGTAAGATCAGGCCGCCGGACGGCCGTAATGAACATCGGTGTTGTAATCGATCCGCACCTTGCCCGAGCGCTCGAACCTTGCGAACGCGGTATCGACGGCTTTTAGCAGGTCGTGATAGTCCGGGTCATATGGAAGCGGCATATAGGAAGCCGAGAGTATCCGTGCCATAAGCCCTTCCCGGTTCAGGTCCTGGTGGTTTTGGAGCGACCGGGTCTCGAACCGCCCACTGAAGAACGCGTTCAAGCGGCCCTGATAGCGGAAGAAATCGTCGAGTGCTTCCATTCCGCGGCGAAAGCGAACGATTATTTCCTCATACGCTTCGTTGAAGCCGCCTTCCCGAATGCGCCGGTTCCAGAAGATGACCGTGCTCCCGGATGGCTTCAGAATGCGCGCGAACTCGATCCGGGCGCGATCGGCATCGAACCAGTGAAAGGCCTGACCGGCGGCGGCGCAGTCGAACTGCCCGCTCGCGAGCGTCGTCGCTTCGGCCGAACCGTCAACCGATGTCCAACTCAAGACACGGTAGTGACGTTCGGCTTCACGCCGCATTTCAGGATTCGGCTCGACAGCCCAGACCCGGCAGCCTAAGGCGAGGAACGGTTCGCAAGATAGCCCCGATCCCGACCCGACATCGGCCACCATTGAGCCGGGTCCAAGTCCCAACTCGGCCTTTAGGAAGTCCTGCATCGCGAGCGGATAGCGCGGTCTCGCCGCGTGATAGAAGGGCGTCCGGGAACTGAACCGGCCTTTGGGATCAACTTCGGCGTTCAGGGACATCCGCCTACCACCAGGACGATCTCACCCTTCAAAGTCCGCTTGGAACAGATATCTCGCAGTTCACCGAGTGTCCCGCGGAAGACTTCCTCATGCAATTTGGTCAATTCACGGCAGAGGGCAGCGGGCCGATCCGATCCGAAAGCAGTTTCCATTTCCGAAAGCGTCCGTCCGATACGGTGCGGGGCTTCGAAGAAGACCATCGTCCGTTCTTCAGCCGCGAGTGCAGTCAGGCGCCCGGAACGTCCTTTAATCGGAAGAAAGCCCTCAAAGGCAAAGCGATGAAACGGCAATCCCGCGTGAAGCAAGGCCGTCGTGACTGCCGTAGGACCGGGGAGGACTTCGAGTGGGAGTCCGGCGTCGATTATGGAACGGATCACCCGATAACCGGGATCGGATAGCCCCGGCGTTCCGGCATCCGATACAAGGGCAATCTGCTCGCCCCTTGCAATGCGCTCGACGACGGTGGCCGCTACCTTGCTTTCGTTCTGGTCATTGCATGACTGAAGGCGTTTATGCAGGCTGAGGTGTTTGAGAAGCAAGCCCGTGCGTCGAGTGTCTTCGGCGAGCACCAGGTCGGCGTTCGCGAGGGCTTCGACGGCGCGCCGGGTGATGTCACCGAGATTGCCGATGGGAGTTGCCACCAGCATCAGCGAACCGGAACGTGAAGTGGAAGGTAGACCCAGAGTATTATTGAAGACGTTTGATCATCTGAACGCAGGGACTATCAGCACCCCACAAGGTCGGAAACTCCTCCAATCTTCGAAAGCCCAAATCACAATAGAATGCACGGGTTTGTTTGTAGAACAAATCCGGATGGGTATCGGATAGGGTCTTTACCTGCAGGAACTCAACTCCGTGTTTTCGCAGATGGTTTTCGATAACCTCCATTAGTCTTCGACCTATCCCCTGACGATGATATGCCGATAGTACTCCCATCACCAACACTTCAGCCGCATATTCGCCGGTCAGCTCTACGGTTAGAAATCCAATCGGGGTTTTATCCCTCCATGCCACCAGAGTCGGAAGTCGATCGATCTTGATCACAAAATCGCGTATTGAGGATTCGATGCCGAACCACTCCGGAAGCGACCGCAGGATAGGCTCGCAGATTGCGGCCTGCCCGGTCACCGGGCCCTGGATGGTAATGTTCTGTTTCGACGACATCAGTTTGATCATGCCGTTGTTGGTCAACTCAAGATTGATGCTTCATCGGATAGGCCATATAACGAAAATGGCGACGTCCCAGACCGCATGCGAAATGAGCCCGGGCCATAGCGTGCCATAGTAGCGGAACATCGCCCCCCAGAATAGACCGCAGATCAGCGCTGCGCCGAGGAGCATCAGGTTGAAAGCCCAGACATGCACCAGTGCGTAGATCAGACTCCCTGCCAGCCAACCGGCGGTGTTTCCATATCGCTGCGCCATCCGGAGTTGCACGTAGCCGCGCCAGAATATCTCCTCCGCCGGGCCGATCCACAAGCCGAGCAAGAGGCCTATCGCCACCGGCGAGGCTTGCGCCTTGGTGGCGTAAATGCCGGCGATCTCGGGTTTGGCGAAGTCGAAGAGCAGTGTTGCGATCCTGTCTCCGGCGAGGAACACGCCATAGAGCACTCCCGCCGAAACCAACCCGATTATCAGATGAACCGGCCGAAAACGAAAGAGGGCGTTACGAGACGACCGGCTTAAGTAGAGACCGATAGCAGTCAGGGTTCCTGCTGCAACTGCCATCGCCAGCCAGAAGTTGACCGCCGTCTTGGTCCAGGGGCTGAAGAGGACGAACCAGAAGAGCGCCGCAACCGCGACGCTACCCCACAGCGCCCAGTTCCGGTTAGTGCCTTCAGTCGGCCGTCTATCTATGCTGACAATCTCCTCTCTTCCCCCCCCGATAAATCGGGGAACTACCGGCGGGATGGTTTTCGTCTTTAGAAGAACCTGCCAAGCACAATGGAGATCATCAACAGGACGCCGAACATCAAATGATGCTGTGCAGTCAGGACATCGAGCATCGCGATCTCCTCTACCTGGTTCGGGCGGCTGGCCAGCATCTTGCCGATATTCTTCAATGCCGGCGGGAGCGAAAGCAAAACGAGGAGCGACCAAAGCGGCAGGATACCGCCCATTGCCATCCAGACGACAGCGACAAATGCGCCGCCGACGAGTAGTAAATACTCGATCTTGGCTCCGGAGTGCCCGATCAGACCGGCAAAAGTGCGGATGCGGGCTTCGCCGTCGTGACGGATGTCGCGAGTGTTATTGGCGTGCAGGATCGCGGCGGTCAAAAGACCGATGGGGATCGAAACCAGGAGCGGGGTAGTCAGCGCCGGACGGGCGAACTCGCCGGTCAGCGCAGCGTAGGATCCGATCACCATCAGCGGCCCCATCAGGAGGAATACGCCGACGTCTCCGAGGGCTATATATTTGTATCCGACCGGCCGGCCCGTGTAGAGGTAGCCGCCCAGCAGGCCGATCACGCCAAGCGTCAGCATCGGAACTCCGCGCACCGCTACCAGCACCAGTCCAAGCGCGATGCCGATCCCGAAGGCGATCCAGCCGCCGCGGAGCACCTGGCCCGGTGTCAGGAGGCCATCGGCGATGACCCGGCTCGAGCCGAAGGTGTAATCCTTATCGACGCCGCGCTTCCAGTCGAAGTAGTCGCTGATCAGGTTGGTCGCAGTATGGTAGAGGATCGAGCAGATCACCACCAGCGGGAAGAGTTCCCAGGCGACCGGCCCTTCATAGGAGAAGGTGAGGAGAGCTCCGGTCAACACCGGGACGATGGAAGCCGGAAAGGCAAAGGCGCGGATCGCCTGCAGCCAGATGCTGAAACGGCTCCGCTCGAGGGGAACTGTATTGGCAGTCATTTTAGGTCCTGAATTGAGGGATGGGTGGAAGAATTGGCGATGAAGAATCGAAGATCAGGCCCAATCCTTTAATATAGGATTTGAGCCGCGAGAGCACAAGTTGGGAATGGAATGCAAGGCAGACCGGTTCTTACTACCTCCTGGTGATGCGGTGGCTGCCTTCGACAACATTTCCGTCCGGGGTCATTGTCGGGCGAGGCATATCGAAGGTGCTGGTGAGTCGTCCATAAGCCGGCCCTCCCAGCCGCGATATAGGCCGGTAGCGGTCGAGTTCTACGACCTTGCCGTCGGGCGTGAGGAGATCCTCGCGGATGTGAAACCGGACGACTTCGCCGATCACTACCGACCCGCCGAGGGGGGCGTCGGAGAGTTCAATCACCTGCCTAACCTTGCACTCCATCGCCACCGGCGATTCGGCAACCCGGAAGGGATTCACCAGGTCCGACTTAAGCGGTGTGAAGCCGGCTTCGGCAAATTCACTCACCCCGTCGGGAAACTCGCCGGAGGCGTAGTTCATCGCTTCAGCCATATTCTCAAGCACCGTGCAGGCGACGAACTCGCGGGTCGATTTCGCGTTCAATAGCGAATGCTTGGCTTTCCCAAACCGGTTCCGATTGGGGCAGAAAAGAATCGTCGGCGGCACTGCGGAAACGGCTTGAAAGTAACTGAACGGCGCAAGATTTGGGACGCCTTCGAACGAGAGCGTCGAAATGAACCCGATCGGACGCGGAATGATGATCGATAGCATCAAGCCGTGCCGGTCCGGCGGAGAAAGATCGGATGGATCGATGGTGCGGAACAAGTTCAACGATGTACTAAGGGGTGCATTCGATGGTGTCATCCTGAACGAAGTGAAGGATCTCGTCTGAAATGCCCATCTTCGCGGGTCGAGATGCTTCACTGCGTTCAGCATGACAAGTGCCCTGGTTGACACTCTTCACTCTACACTCTTCACACCAAGGCCTATAGATTCATGTGCCGGGTGGACGAGGACGTCCACCCGCACCACATCTCCCCGTTACATGCCGGACGAGGACGTCCGGTTTACACGAGCATTCTACGCACTAAGGCTTATAGGTTCCCAGCCGCTCCTTCTCCTTTTCCATTTCAGCCCGGCGGACTTTGGTCAACAGGAGTGCTTCCTCAGCCCAGTCTTTCGCTTCGGCGGCCTTGTCCCGCGCCTCGTTGACGTAGTTCACTTTTTCCAGATCCATCGCTTCGACGAACGCCTTCTGTGCCTTGCGATATTCCTTCTCGGCCCAGAACTCGGCGTTTAGTCGGTCGGCTTCCTTCAGATACTGCTCGGCTTTACGCAGGTCGGACTTGGCCGAGAAGTCACAACCGGCTGCGAAAGCAAAGAGGGCCGCGAGAGTTAGGCCGACCCAGCCGGAAGGGCGGCTACTTATGATTGCGCCAGGCATCGCGCTGAAGTCGTTCGATCTCCTCATAGCGGTGGCAGGTGGTGATGTGATCGTTGACGAGGCCGACGGCTTGCATATGAGCATAGGCAATAGTCGGACCGAAGAACTTGAATCCCTGTCTTTTCATATCCTTCGCAAGAGCCTCCGCTTCCGGCATTACGGATGGGATGGCTGCGTCGCTGGCGCAGGGGACTTTCACTTTGGGACGATACGGGACAACAAATCGCGCAAACGAGCCATATTCGCGGCTCACCTGAAGGAGCGCCCGGGCATTGCCAATGACCGCGGCGATTTTGGCCCGGTTGCGAATGATCCCGGAATCGCCGAGGAGCCGTTCGATATCCTTCTCGCCCCAGGTGGCAACAACCGCCGGATCGAACCCGGCGAATGCGTTCCGGAAGGCATCGCGCTTTTTCAAGATGGTCAGCCACGATAGGCCGGCTTGAAAGACCTCGAAGACGAGGTGCTCAAACTGTTCACGGTCCGCGGTGCGCGGGACGCCCCATTCAGCGTCGTGATAATCGGTCAGGAGCGGATGCGCGAGGCACCACTGGCAGCGGGGCGGATATGATTCGTTCAATCTCGTAGGCGGTTGGACTTACTTGCTGCCCATCATCCCGGCTTCGACAAGGTCGCAGATGGCGTGCCAGGCGCAGATGTGCAGTTCCTGAATGCGCGCCGTGTTGTCGGCCGGAGCGATAAAGACGAGGTCGCAGAGGGTGGTCATTTTCCCACCGCTGCCACCGGTGAAACCGAGTGTTCGGGCGCCGCATGACTTCGCCGCTTCGAGTGCGGCGAGGATATTGGGCGAATTGCCCGATGTCGAAATGCCGCAGACGAGGTCGCCCCGCCTGGCGAGCGCTTCCACCTGCCGCGCGAAGATACGGTCAAAGCCGTAGTCATTGCCGACTGCGGTCAGGATGCTCGTGTCGGTCGTCAGCGCTATCGCCGGCCAACCCTCCCGCTCGCGCGCAAAACGACCGACCAATTCGGCGGCAACGTGCTGGGCGTCGGCGGCGGACCCGCCGTTTCCGCAAAGCAACAACTTGCCGCTCGAACGAAGACACTCGACGATTGCCGTCGCGATCTCGAGCAAGACCGGCTCCGATTCGGCAGCGAAGCGCTGGTGAGCCTCGCTCTGCGCGGTCAGGATCGCCCTAAGCGCTGTATGTTCAGAATGACTTTGCGTTCTTGCGCTCAACAATAATGTAACGCCAGCATCTTGCTGGCACCATCTTGCCGCCAGGATGGCGGCGCTACGGCTGCACCTGTGGGGTGAGTGCTTTCATCAACTATATTGAAGGGAAGTTCTCATCCTAATACCTGGTCTTACCTACAACCCACGAATACGATCCATGATCTGGTCGGCGATAGCTTGATAGGCTTCCTTTTCGGAGCGTCCCGGTGGAAGATCGGGCCGGAAGGGTTCGCCGACGTCGATCCGCAGTTCACCGCGATGTCTTGTCAGGTAGAGCAAGCCGCTCAAGCCCTCCCGCAGATGATGTGTGCCGCTGACTCTAACCGGTAGAACCGGGCTACCTGTCCGCATGACCAGAAGCCCGATTCCAGGCTTGGCGCGCAGTTCGGAGCCGATGACCGAGCGGCGTCCTTCGGGCAGGATCACCAGAGCCTTGTCGCGATCAAGCAATTCGAGCATCGTCGCAAGCGACTCTCTATCGGCACCCCGCCGTCGCACCGGCAGGCAGTTCCAATAGCGCAGGAGCCACTTCAGCGGCCCAACGAAAGCCTCGATCTCGACTGCGAAGTGAACTTCCCGCGGCAGAAAAGCGCCGACCAATGGCCCGTCGGCACGGGAATAATGGTTGACGGCGATGATGAGTCGCCCGGTCCGGGGGACGCGCTCAAAGCCGGTTGCCCGGAGACCCCAGAGGACTTTTGCCAGCACTCGCGCGAACGCCTGTGAAAACGCATAGCCCCGCCTCACGCGAACCGGCTCCCGAGCGAGTAATTTCTCAGCCGCGACTCACATCCGCGACCGCATCGACCAACGCCGGCACAACCGGCATCACGAGATCGCCCGACTGCTCGCCCATCAGACAGATCTGCAGCCAGTTGCGGGCGACCAGGTAATAACTGCGGTAACTGAGCAAATAGCCCTTCTCCATCATCCGGTCGCCGACCTTGACGGAGTCGATCCCGGGCGGAAAGACAATCGTAATAACCGCAGGGGAGTAGATCTGGTCCTCGCCGACGAGATTGAATCCCGCCGCCCGAAGTTCTGCACGAAGGCGGGTCGATAGTGCGCTTTTCGCGGTGGACGATTCGACATTACCGGCGGTCTCAAGAGCCCTCTTCAAGGCATAGACGAGGTTCGTCGAGATGGTGTAGGGAAGCCCCTGATGCTCCGCATAGTAGCCTATGTCGAGGTATCTCGGGAGGCGCTGCGGCTGGGGACGCACCCGGTGATTGTAAAAGATCAGGGCGAGACCGGGAAACCCGGCGAGGGCTTTACCCGATACCGATGCCGCCATATAGACGCCGCGCAGATCAAGCGGCACCGCGCCGAGGCTGCTCATGCAGTCGAGGCAGAGTTTGATCCCGCGTTGACGACAAATGCGTTTGACGCCGGGAAGATCGTTGACGATCCCTGACGAGGTCTCACAGTGCACCATCCAGAGCCACTTCACTGACCCCATCCGGTCGAGTTTGCGGGCGATCCGGTCGAGCGGCAGCGGCTCGCCCCATTCCGATTTAAGGACCTTATAATCGAGTTGCCAGCGACGGGCGTGATCGACCAACCGGCCTCCAAATTCACCGTTGGTGACGACCAGTCCTCGTCCTTTCAAGCCTGCAATCTGACCGGCAACGGTGTCATTGCCAAGCGTTCCCGAGCCCATTAGAATCTCGACGAACTTCGCCCCCGAAAGACGCCTTAGGGACTCCTTGATCAACTGGACATCGGCGACGAACTGAGCCCCGCGATGCGACACCGGCAGATCGGCAAAGACCCTCCGGACGTCCTGTGAGATCGCTACCGGGCCGGGCATGAGGTTGACTTTAGGCAGGAGCGCCACGTCGGCGGCGCCGTTGGGGGAGAATTCCGGCAGCCGCGTAGCAAAGTCCTCCAGGGTCAGCATCATCGGCTGGAACTGCGCTTCACCAGTCCCGACCAGATGCGCAAAGGGCTTGAACCCCAGATGGCGGTAAAGTTTGATCTGTCTGGTGGTGCCGGAAATGAGTGCGAGGTTGTAGCCTTTGGTGCGGGAGTACTCGATCAATTTCAGAATGAGCCCTTGCAGCAGCGTCGCGCCGCGGTGCGCCGGGTCGATGGTCAAAAGGCGGATTTCGCAAGCCGTCCGGCCGGGCGGGATGAAGGTATTCAGGTTGGATAACTTGGCATCGAGCGAAAAGGGGCGCTTGTCCCGCATCGCCAGCATTCCGATGACCTGCTGCTCTTTCACGGCGATGACGTAGGTGTTCTCGGTGTGAAACTTATCGACCAGAACGCCTTCGCCGTTAGGATTGTGCTGGGGTATCTCCTCTACAAACGCCCGGTAGTTGAGCCGGTGAATCTGCTCAAACTCCCACGGCTCGGTGGCGATCCTAAAGGTGAATCCGGTTGGCGTGGACATAGATGGAATCTTTTTGCTCAAGTGCAAAATGCTGAGTGCTCGAGTGTTGGTGCAAGGTGCTCAAGTGCTCCTTTGTTGAATGCACGAGTGCCGGGCACTCAGTCCTGCTGGCTGCCGCTCAGGAACCCGGCTGAGAACATCCGCTCCATCTCGGGATCGGTGAACCTGCCGTCTTTACGAATCAACTTGCCGTCGAACCAAACCTCGCCGCCGCCGTATTCGGGACGCTGAATAAGGACCAGATCCCAATGCACTGCCGACCGGTTGCCGTTGTCGGTTTCCTCATAAGCCTGTCCGGGGGTGAAGTGGAGCGAGCCGGCGATCTTCTCGTCGAATAGAGTATCCTTCATCGGGTGCAGGATGAAGGGATTCAGTCCGAGCGAGAATTCGCCGATGTAACGGGCGCCTTCGTCGGTGTCCAGGATGCGGTTCAATTTCTCGGTCTGCGGCCCGGCGGTCGCTTCGACGATCTTGCCGTCCTTAAAGACGAACCGGATATTCTCGTAGATATGCCCCTGGTAGAGCGACGGGGTGTTATACTGGATGGTGCCGTTCACCGACGTCCGCACCGGCGCGGTGAAAACTTCGCCGTCCGGGACGTTGCGGTGGCCGTCGCATTTGCGCGGGGGGACGCCCTGGATAGAGAACGACAGGTCGGTGCCGGGAGCGGTGATGCGCACCTGATCGGTCGCGTCCATCAGGGCAAAGAGGCGGTCCTGCGCCGCCGACATCCGGTCGTAGTCGAGGATGCAGACCCGATAGTAGTAATCGGCGAAGGTCTCTTGAGGCTGCTGCGCAAGTTGCGCCATGGCGTTGTTGGGATACCTTAGGACGACCCAGCGGGTCTTTTTGACACGCTGTTCGAGGTGCACCGGGTGATAGAAGAGGCGGTTGAACCGCTCGAGTTGCGCCGGCAGAATGTCAGCCAGATCGAATGGGTTGTCCGATCCACGCAGACCGATGTAGCAATCGGCGCGGGTCATCAGTTCGAGGTGCAGTTCCGCCTGCCGCTTCATCTGATCGTCCGTAGCCCCGGCGATGAATTGGCGCAGGAGCGACTCGTCGCTGTAGAACCAAAAGGGCGTCGCTCCGCGCTCGGTCGTCAGACGCAGAACGGACTTGGCGAGGTCGAGCGTCTCCCTACCCTTGACTTCGAGATAGAGCGTCTCGCCAGGCTTCAGGGCGAGTGAATAGTCGAGCAGGATGCTTGCGAGGCGGTCGTTGCGGGGATCAGGCATAGGATATGAGTATCGAAGGACGATTAACGAATAACGAACCACAACTCTCTTCAGCAAGTCAATATAAGCGCTCAAGCCCGGTTGGACAAGAGGACTTGAAGCCCAAGCCTGGGTATCTGTCATCCCGGCGTATCGTCATAAGAGGTGGCTTTGAATGGCGGGCGCTTGAAATTATATTAAAGGACTTATGAAACTAACCGAGTGGAATCTGGAACAACTCGATCAAGCCCTTGCCGCCGATTTAGGGCCGTTGCTCGCGGCCTTTATGGCACCGTGGTGCGAGCCGTGCCGCACCGTCGCTCCGCTGCTCGAAGGCGTTGATGAAGACTTTAACGGCCGGGTCCAACTGGTGCGAATCGACATCGAAGAGCATTCCTCCCTCGCGAGTCGTTATCGCATCCGCGCCATACCGACCTTGATCCTCTTCGTCAAGGGCGCCGAACGAGGCCGCATTGTCGGAGCCGCCGCCCGGACGGAAATCGTCAAACGGGTGCGGAACCTGATGCTCTAATGTTAGTGTTAATGCTAATGTCAACGATGACAAGCCGGGGCTGCGGGGGGATTCCGGCGATCCCTGCCGATCTTATGTTTGGTGCTTGCCAATGAACCACTCGCCCCGATTCGGAACCGCCTGAAATGCCGCGCGTTCGTCGGGTCGAACCGCGTCCTTCCCGACCCCCCCGGTCTCGCAAAGGCCGGTTCACCTACTTCCTCTTTCTTATCCTGATTGCCCTTCTGGCGCTCGATTGGCAGTTTCGCCTGACCGAACGTATCATTGGGCGGCATCTGGTGCGGCACAACGACGAGCGCGAGCCGTGGGGAACGCTCTGGACGATGGAGGAGAAAGCGCGCACTGCATCGCGTCGAATGGAGGAAGAGTCGGCTCAACTCGGCCTCTTGCGCGAACGGGCTGACCGTGCCGGGTCGTTCGGCGAGATTGCAGAACTGCTCGGCGACGGTGAAACCGTCGTCCTGTCGCCTTCCCGCTTCGTAAGCCTCTATTTGGCGCTGCCGGAGATGCTCCGGCCGGATTTGATCCCGCCCAAAGACCTCCTGGCGCATTACTATACCAGTGACTGGCGGCGCACGCTCCTGACCCGCCCGGGCGGGCTGGTAGCGGGCTGCCGCGCAGTGCTGCTCGACGCTCACGACCAGCCGCTCCTGACACTTCACCTTGAGCCGCGATTTCTCTTCACTTCAGCAAAAGCCCGCACTTTGGCGACCGGCGGACTGGCGGCCGATCCGGCATTCGCCGGTCGCATCTACCCCGGCGAGAAATTCATCCAGTATCTCTTCATTCTGCCCGAAGCCGACCGCAACAACCTTTTCCCGGACCCCGAGATGCTCCTGTCGCTTCCCAAGCCGCTGCGCTATGTCGGATTGGCGCCCGAGCGAGGAGATGGGTTTGCGGTCATCGGATTCGAAGCCGCTGGCGAGGCGGGTCCGGTCGTCGCAACGCACCCGATCTCACCCCGCACCTTCGAACGGCTCGCATTTGCATTGACCTGGGAGGGCAGCGATACGCTCTTTGCGCCCTCGTCCGACGGCGGTGAAGCCTACCCTGTCGAGCCTGACGAATCCGAGGTCGGGGAGTAGCGATGCGGCGGCTGCTCATAGTGGTCAACCTGCTGATACTGATCGTCATAGCGGGCGGTGTCGCAGCCTACTATCGACTGGCGCCCGGCATTCCGCGGTTGCCGGACGACCTGCGGCTTTTGGCTTCCACCCCTGCGACGGAAGTCTATAGCCGGGGCGGAGAACTGCTGGGCCGACTGGGTGGACGCCATTATATCGCCCTCGACCGAATATCGCCGCACTTCCTGAACGCTGTCGTTGCCGCCGAAGACCGGCGGTTCTTCGAGCATCGGGGCATCGACCGAATTGCGACGGTGCGGGCGCTGTGGCAGAATCTGCGGCAGCGCGGCGACGCCCCGGGCGGTTCGTCTATCACCCAGCAACTTGCCAAGAACCTCTTCTTCTCCTTCAAGCGGTCCTGGGAGCGCAAGGCGCTCGAAGCGCTCACCGCCTTCGCCATTGAGGCGCGATTCTCTAAGGAGGAGATCCTTGAAGCCTACTGCAATCTGGTCTATTTCGGGCGGTTTGCTTACGGCGTCGAACGGGCATCGCGCACCTATTTCAACAAGCATGCCCGGCAGTTGGAACTGCACGAAGCGGCGCTGTTGGCCGGTCTCCCAAATGCCCCGGCGCGGCTCGATCCGTTCAGCAACCCGGATCAGGCGCGCGAGCGGCAGCGGCTCATCCTTGAGCGAATGGCCCGTGCCGGCTATATTGAGTGGCGACAGATCGACAGTCTGACTGCCCGGCCGGTGACGCTCTCAAATGCCGCTCCGCCGCCGGAGAGGGGTTCGTTTGCCGTAGATGCCGCACTCGAAGGGGCTCGCGGCAGGTTGAGTGGCGACCTCGTCAATTACGGCGGGGTGAAGATTTACACCACCATTGACCCACGTCTGCAGCGGATTGCCGAGCGCAAGGTCGCAGCCGGCGTCGATCTCCTCGAGCGCAGCATTCGTCCTCCTAAGGTGGGTGAAGACCCCTCCGGCCGGCTCGAAGGCGGTCTCGTCGCCGTTGAAGTGAAGAGCGGCCAAATCGTCGCTCTGGTCGGCGGCCGCAACTACCTCGACAGCCCCTATAACCGCGCCACCCGGTCGCGCCGCCAGCCCGGTTCAGCCTTCAAGCCGGTGATCTACCTAACCGCTCTTGAGCAGGGCAACATTACGCCGGCATCAGTCTATCGCGATGAACCGGTTGCGCTCAAGATCGACTCGCGACGCACCTGGAGGCCGACCAATTTCGATAAGCGCTTCACCGGCCCGGTGGTGCTGAAACTTGCGCTGATGAAGTCGATCAACACCGTTGCCGCGCAGTTGATAAGTGAGACCGGCCCCGATAAGGTGATCGCCACCGCCCGCCGACTCGGCATTGAGTCGCCGCTCGAGCCGCATCTGTCGCTGGCACTCGGCTCGACCGGGCTCACCATGGTCGAAATGGCGACCGCGATTGCGACCATCGCTCGGGAGGGCTACTTCATCGAGTCGCGCCTCCTGTCGCGAATAGAGGGCCCCGGCGGCGAGACCCTGGCGTCGCTTGCATCTGCCGGTGAGCAGCGTTTCGACCCGGAGACGACTTATATGCTTATCGATATGCTGTCCGGCGTCCTCGATAGCGGCACCGGGACAATTGTGAGGCGGCGCGGATTCAGCGGGACGGCGTTCGGCAAAACCGGAACCTCGAGCGACTACCGGGATAGTTGGTTCGTCGGAGCCAGTCCGCATCTGGCTGTGGTCGCCTGGGTAGGCTACGACGACAACCGCAAGATGTATCTGAAGAACGGCGTCGGCGTTACCGGCGCTTCGGGGGCAGCGCCAATCTGGGCCGACTTTATGATCGCCGCGACGGAAGGCGATCCGCCGCGCGAGTTTCAGGTGCCCGACGGTGTCGAACGTTCTTTCGTAGAACCTGTTACCGGGCGCGTCAGTCGCAACTATCTGGACGGGTATCTGCCGGTAATGCTCAAATCGGAGTCTAAATCGGGGTGGTTTGGGTTTTGAAGGGAAGGCGATTAAGTGCCGTGGGTCGGGCGATGATTCTGATCCTGCTGACCGCGAGCGTTTCGCTTGCTGCCGGACCTCCCTATATCTGCGCAGTCTGCGGCAAAGAGATCACCCGTCAAGCCGGCGTCGTCGATGGCAAACTCTACCATCCCGAGTGCTTCCGCTGCACCACCTGCGGCGAAGCCATCCAGGGCGACTACTTCCGCGACAATGACGGGAAGTATCACCACAAGGGCTGTTTTGAAGCCCGCAACCGGCCGGTATGCGCCTGGTGCGGGCGCGTAATACTCGACCGCAAATACACCGGCTACCGGGGAAAGTCCTACCACAACGACTGCTTCAAGCGACGGGTGGCGCCGATTTGCGACATCTGCGGCGAAGCCCTCACCGACTCCTCCATCACCGACTTCTGGGGCACCCAGTTTCATTCCCGACACGCCGGGGAATTCCCTATTTGCACGGTCTGCGGACGGCTTATCGCTCGCGACGGACGGATTATCGCCAGGGGGCGGCATCTCTGCCCGATCTGCCTCGAAACGGCGGTCACCGATCCGGCCGCTGCCCGGGCGCTGCTTGAGGAAGTGCGCGAACAACTTGCCTCAATAGGGATCGTAGTGACGACGCTCGGTCTCCGGATCGAACTGGTAACCGGCGAATGGCTTGCCGCAAGCCGCAGCAGCGACGTCGTCGGGCCGCATCCTTACGCCGCGACGCGCTGGCAGGCCGGCAATCCCCGCGACGGCGACGAAACAGCAGTCATCTATGTCCAAACCAGCCTGCCCGAAGATCTAACGCGCGGCATCATTGCCCACGAGATGATGCATGTCTGGCAGCATGAACACCGTGCCGACAACCTCCCGTCAGACTTGCGCGAAGGCAGCGCCAACTGGGCTTCATCGCTGATCTACAATCGCTCCGGCACCGGTCGCGGGCGATTCTTTATCAACAACTTCGAGAAGTCGCCTGACCCGGTCTATGGCGAAGGCTATCGCAAGATCGGCAGGTATGCCGACAGCCGCGGCGTCGAAGGGGTGCTCGATCTGCTGCGCATCGAGAGCGCACTGGCAGGATCGGGGCGAGGACGGAGATAGCAATCAAGTATCAAGTGTCAAGTGTCAAGTGATCGAGAGTCCTGTTGTCAGTGATCGGGGTTGGAGGTTAAAAGACCTACCGGCAAAAAAGTCCTCCCTCGGCTCCTTCCTTAATCCAGTAATTTCCACTACTTAAGCCTTACGTCCCGCTGGCACGGCGGTTGCTTTGTTTCGCTGCGAAGGAAAAGCAAAGCCTGACCGATGCTGAAAGAACTTCTTTTCGACGCGACGCACATCCCGATCCTGGGACGGGGCCTCGATGCCTACGCCCTCAGGCAGCGCGCTATTGCGTCAAACATCACCAATGCCGAAACACCCGGTTACGAGCGGCGCATCGTCAAGTTCGAGGACCAACTTCGGGAAGCGCTCGGCCAGAAGGCTCTCGCCGGTTCGGGCGACCGCCGCGGCTCGTCCGGGATGCGTCCCGATGCCGTCGAGCCGAAGATCGACTACGATCCCAAGCCGAGCGACATCAACGACCTCAACAATGTCGATATCGACGCCGAGATGGCCGCACTCGCCGAAAACCACATGCAGTTCAACATGGCGGTGCGGCTACTGAAGCATAACTTCGAGATGCTGAACCTCAGCATCCGCGGGCAGTAATATGGAAAAAATTTCCGGCCTCTTCGCTTCGCTGAGGATAAGTTCATCCGGTCTGGCCGCTCAACGCCGGCGAATGAACATCATCGCCGAGAACCTCGCCAACGCCAACACCACCAAGACCGACGAAGGCGGGCCTTACAAGCGCAAGATCGTCCGCTTCTTTGAGCAATTGAAGAGCGCTGAAGTGCGGCGCGGTGCGGCAGAGCAGCGCGACGAGGGCTTAGAATCGACGAGCAGCGGGCATATCAGCGGCGGTTCCGGCAGCCAGGTGCTCCGGCGCACCTATTCCGGGGTTCGGATCGAAGTGGTGCAGGACAAGGCTGAGCCCGAGCGGGTCTATGATCCGACTCATCCCGACGCCGATGAAGCCGGATACGTCGCTATGCCCAAGGTTGACACCATCGTCGAAATGGTCGATATGATCACCGCTGCGCGAGCCTACGAAGCCGGGGTCACGGCTATAAACACGGCCAAGGATATGGCACGCAAGGCTCTGGAAATATAGTCCATGAATTCGACCGAACCGGTTCGTCCCGACTCCTCTGCAGTGCTTGCCTTACGCCGCGCAGCGCTTGAGGAGCAGACCGCCAGGGCTATCCAGCGGGCGCAGAAACAGTATCTGGCTAACAACTTGAACGGGAATTCGCCCCGCCTGCCGGCGCCTGGCCCGGCGCACCTCGGCTCGCGCATCGACGTGGAGGCATAGCCCATGGCTGACAACATCATCCGCCTCGACCAACTCCACCCCCCCCGGCTTCAACCCTCGGAGGTTAGGCCGCTCGCGACTCCGTCGCCTGCCGATCAACCCGGTTTTGGCGATGTCATCAAGAAACTGGTGAGCGACGTCAATTCTGCCCAGCAGTCGGCCGAGACCGCGACCAACCAAATGATGACCGGCGAACTGGAAGACGTCCATCAGGTCGTAGTGGCTATGGAAGAGGCGCAGGTCAGTTTCCGGCTCTTGATGGAAGTGCGCAACCGGATGGTCGAAGCCTACAAAGAAGTGATGCGAATGCAAGTTTGATATATATGGCTTCAATCTTCTGGTCTTAGGCTTGAATGTCATGGCTTTAGGCTGATCCGACAACCGATCATTTGCTACGGCTCCAACTTCGTTTTTCAATTACGTTTCCATGCCTTCATTTATCGCCCAAATCGTCACCCTCGTCCGAACGCTCTTCCGCCGACTCCCGGCAGAGAAGCGAACCGGGATGATCGTCTCGTTCCTGCTCATTGCGGGCGCGACAGTGGCGCTCCTGATATGGGCCATCAGGCCGCAGTATAAGGTCCTCTACAGCGATCTATCGCTGGAGGATTCGGGGCAGATCGTCGAAGTCCTGCAGAAGGAAGCGATCCCGTTCAAGTTGGAACAGGAGGGCCGTCGCATCCTGGTGCCGTCGAGCGTCGTATATCAGACGCGTCTGAAGTTGGCGGCGTCCGAACTACCTCGCGAGCATGGCTCGGGTTGGGAACTCTTCGACCGGTCGAATCTCGGCGTTACCGACTTCGTCCAGAAATTGAACTACCGTCGGGCGCTGGAGGGCGAACTGGCGCGTACGATATTGCAACTTGATCCGGTCGAAGCGGTGCGGGTCCATCTGGTCATCCCGGAGGAGAGTCTCTTTCGGGAGAACCGCAAGGAGCCGTCGGCGTCGGTAACATTACGGATGAAGCGCGGCAACCGGCTCGCACAGGCGCAAGTTACCGGTATCGGTTACCTCGTCTCGTCGTCGGTCGAAGGGATGTCGCCGGAGAATGTGACAGTGCTCGATTCGCGAGGCAATATCCTCTCGGAGCGAGTCGAGACGAACCCGCTGGCACGGCTCTCGTCGAGCCAACTCGAACTTCAGCAAAAGGTCGAAGCCAGCCTCGTCCTGAAGGGTCAGGAACTGCTCGACAAGCGCTTCGGGTCCGGCCGGTCGGCGGTGCAGGTAACCGCCCTGCTCAACTTCGAACAGCGCGAGTTGTCCCGGGAGTCCTACGACGCCGACAACCCTGCAGTGCGGTCGGAGGAGATCAACAGCACGACGTCGATGGGCTCGGACACCTCCTCGTCCAATACCCAGTCCCAGATCACAAACTATGAACTTAGCCTGACCCGGGAGCGGACGGTTGGATCGGTAGGGGATATCAGGCGACTCTCGATTGCGGTGATGGTCGATGGAAACTACACGACCACCGGCGAGGGCGATGAAGCTGTCCGGGAGTTCAGCCCGCTGCCGCCCAAGGACCTCGACGAAGTGCGCAACACCATTGTCGCCGCGCTGGGTTACGATGAAACCCGCGGCGACGAGATCAGCGTCGTTTCGGTGCCGTTCCGTTCGGGAGAACTGTTCGACGATGCGCACTTCACCAGCGTCAACCGCTGGGATATGGTCTTCCAATATGGCCAGAAGGTGGTGATGTTCGCGGCCGTCATCATCCTCCTCCTGATGCTGCGCAACTTTGTCCGGCGGGCTCAGGCGACGGCAGCGATGCTGACCGCAGCACCTCAGATTCCGGGTGGACTCGAGCCGGCGATGCAGATTGCCGGAGCAGGGGCAATCGAGCGCCAGGCGCTGCCGCCGCTCGACAGTCCAACCGACGAAGACACTCGCCAGGCGCGGCGCGTTCAGGAACAGATATCGACCTTTGTCTCCGAAAAACCAGACGTCGCGGCCCGGCTGGTGCGGTCGTGGCTGATTGAGGATTAAGCCTCTACCAACCGAAGCACAAGACCCAAATCCCAATTCCAAAATCGTCGTGAACCGTCCTGCCGCCGATAGCGCTACCAGCGTCCGCAAGGCCGCCATCTTTATGATCTCCCTCGGCACCAAAGGCTCAGCCCAGGTGCTTAAACACCTTGCCGAAGAAGAGATCGAGAAACTACTCGCCGAGATCTCGCGCATCCGGACGCTCCAGCCGGTCGAACTGGAGAACGTCCAGGGCGAGTTTCAGCAAATGGTGATGGCGCAGCAGTTCATCGCTTCGGGTGGCCTCAATTTCGCCCAAGACGCACTAAAGGAAGCGCTTGGCGAGTCTAAGGCGCTCGACATCCTCCGCCGCGTCCAGTCGGCTTTGCAGGTGAAGGGGTTTAACGTCTTGAAGCACGTCGATACGAATCAGTTGCTCGCCTTCCTCCAAAAAGAGCATCCCCAGACCATAGCACTTGTCCTGACCCAGTTGACTCCGCAGCAAGCCGCCAATCTGCTGACCGAGCTGCCCTCGTCAACCCAGATCGACGTGGTGCATCGCATCGCCCGGATGGAGCGCGTTTCACCCGACACCTTGAACGCCGTTGAAAAGGTGCTCGAGACGCACATCGATTTCTCCCAGGGCGCGTCGGCTTTCGGCGGGGTCAAGAACGCCGCCGAGATGCTCAATATGGTCGGACAGCGCTACGAGAAGCATATCCTGAGCGGCATTTCGCGGGAGAATCCGAACCTCGCCGTCGAGATCAAGAACCTGATGTTCGTCTTCGAGGACATCATCGCCCTCGACGACCGGGCGATCCAGCGGGTTCTGAAGGAGGTTGACAATAAAGACCTGGCAATGGCACTCAAAGCCTGCAGTGACGACCTGAAGAAGAAGATCCTGGCAAATATGTCGAAGCGCGCCTCGGAGATGATTGCCGAGGAACTGGAGTATATGGGCCCGGTGCGGCTGCGGGAGGTTGAGGAAGTCCAGCAGAAGATCATCGACGTCATCCGGCGCCTCGAAGACGACGGAGAAATCGTCCTGGCGAGCCATTCCGCCGACGACCAGTTGGTATGATGATACTATTAAGAAGCGTCCGGTCGCACTCATGTGCTGGGCGGACGTCCTCGTCCGCCCGCATCACATCTTCACGCCACACGCCGGTCAGGTGCGACCGGCATGCACAACATCATATATCCTTGTGCTTCAACTATAGAATACTGCGATGCCGAACGTAGCCGCCCGCATCGAACGGGGCACCTGGAGGCCTTCGGAGGGGCGGCTGATCGTCGATATCCGGCCCGATGGGTTCGTTACTCCCGAGGAACGAGAGCGGGAGCGGCTGCTGAATGAAGTCCGCGCTGAGGAAGCGGTTCAGCGACGCATCGAGGAGGCATGCCGGAAAGCCTTCGATGAAGGCTATCGCAAAGGTCTCGCCGATGGCCGCGCCGACGTAGCCGCTGAGCGTGAACTGCTAACCGGGATGTTCGGTGAGATCGAGGAGGGCCTCGAAATGGTTTGGAATAGTGCGCGTAGGGAATTGGGGGAGTTAGCCCTCGCCATTGCCCGCCGGGTGATCGGCGAACTCGCGGAGACGAAAGGCGAACTGGCGAAGCATCTCGCGCTCGAACTGCTCGGCAAACTGAAGGATCAAGCCCGGATCGCAGTGGTCGTCAATCCCGACGATGCCGGGGCGCTGCGCGCCGCCGAGGTCGATCTCTACCGCGTCGCCGAAGGCGTCCGGTCCATCGAAATCGTCGAGCGCGATGCGCTGCCGCGCGGAGCGGTGTTGCTTGAGGGGGACTACGGCGCGATACACCTTAGGCCGCTCGATCAGATCGAGCAGGTCGGGCGGACAATGTTGGGAATGTAGAATGAAGAATTCAGCATTTGATTCAAGAGCGCAGAGTTGCGAGTGAGAGCATGAGTTCGTTGCCGGCACCAAATCCCGCGCTATGGTTCGACCAGTGGCGAAGAGCGGTCGACAAAGCGCCTCAATATCGCGCTGTCGGTCGCGTTCGACAGGTCATCGGACTGGTGATCGAATCGGAAGGTCCGGCGGTTTCGGTCGGCGACCGCTGCACCATCGCGAGCCGCCGCAACGGCGCGGTGCTCGCCGAGGTCGTGGGCTTTCGAGGCAGTCGGGTGCTGCTGATGCCGGTGGGGGAAATGGACGGCGTCGCGCCGGGCAGCGAGGTCGTCGCGGCGGGCGATCCGTTCACGGTGTCGGTGGGGGAGAACATGCTCGGACGGGTCGTAGGCGGTCTGGGGCAGCCGATCGACCATAAAGGGCCGATACCGGGCGGCATCCCGCGCCCGATCCACGCCTCGCCACCCGATCCGCTGAAACGCCGACCGGTTCGCGAACCTCTTGCCACCGGCATCCGCGCCGTCGATGCGATGCTCACCTGCGGCAAGGGCCAGCGCTTCGGCATCTTTGCCGGATCAGGCGTCGGCAAGTCGGTGCTAATGGGGATGGTGGCGCGCTACACTTCAGCCGATGTCAATGTAATCGCTCTGATTGGCGAACGGGGCCGGGAGGTGGGCGAATTCGTCGAAAAAAGCCTCGGTCCGGAGGGTCTCAAGCGGTCGGTGGTGGTAGCCGTAACCTCGGACCAGCCGGCCTTGATGAGGATCAAGGGGGGGATGACGGCGACGACGATTGCCGAATACTTTCGCGACCAGGGCGCTGATGTGA
>Ga0194120_10000449_pt1 | contig 77833 bp, 68 predicted proteins | sample TA2MahCa65mmetaG_FD_148642 | JGI IMG/M metagenome (GOLD analysis project Ga0194120, IMG submission 148642) | Freshwater microbial communities from Lake Tanganyika, Tanzania - TA2015019 Mahale Deep Cast 65m | ecosystem: Environmental > Aquatic > Freshwater > Lake | place: Tanzania: Lake...
TTATGCTGCCATCTTTTGCTGGATCAGCCAGTTAGCATAATACTCTGCCGGACTGACATATCCTAGTGTGGAGTGGCGGCGTCTCCGGTTATAAAATCCCTCAATGTAATCGAAGATATCCCGTTTGGCCTCTTCTCTGGTGCCGTAGCTCTGATGATGCACGCGCTCATTCTTCAGGCTGTTGAAGAAGCTTTCCATCGCAGCGTTATCCCAGCAATTCCCTTTACGGCTCATTGAAGCCGTCATACCGTATTCCTTCAGCACGCTTTGGTAGTCATGGCTGGCGTATTGGCTACCACGATCCGAGTGGTGAATCAGTCCATGTTGTGGTTTTCTGCGGAACCAAGCCATGCGCAGGGCATGGATGACCAAATCGCGCGTCATCCGACTGTCCATTGCCCAGCCCACAATCATGCGCGTGTGCAAGTCCATCACTGCGGCCAGATATAGCCAGCCTTCTTGCGTAGGCACATAGGTGATGTCTGTCACCCATGCTTGATTCGGGTTCTCTGGACGGAACTGGCGGTTCAACAGATTCGGTGCCACCGGGAAGGCGTGCTTCGAGTCCGTAGTCGCTTTATATCTGCGCTTGTGCCGACCACGTATACCGTGCGTCTGCATCAGCTTGCGGATGCGTTCCTTGCCAGCAGGAATACCTCGCGCCTTCAGCTCTTGCCAGATTCACGGCCATCCGTACGCAGCTTTGATCTCAGCATGTAGCGCCTTGATTAAGGTCAGCAACTGCGTGTCGGTGAGCCGTTTGCTGGCTTGACCACCTCGACGCCAACTGAAGAATCCGCTGGCACTGATGCTCAATGCAGCGCACATGGCATCCAGTGGATAATGCCCGCGTTGCTTATCAACCCAGGCGTACTTCACAGCGATTCCTTCGCGAAGTACGCCGCGGCTTTTTTTAGGATTTCGTTCTCCATTTTGAGCCGCTGGTTCTCAGCACGTAACCGCGATAATTCCATCTGGGCAGGTGTCACGACTTTACTCGTTCCAGCCAACTTATCCACAGATGCCGCCTTACGCCAGTTGTTGAGTGTCTGTTCCGAAATCCCCAACTGCCTCGCCACCTCTGCCGGCCTTTGCCCAGCCTCTACCATCTTAACGGCTTCACGTTTGAATTCACCCGTATAACTTTGCCTCGGTATCTTGTACATATTTCATTTCCTCCATAGCCTATTATCTCAGCTATCTAGGTATCCGAAATTCGGGGGCAAGCTCATACCAAGCAAATGTCATAAAGACATTGGAGATGGTTAGCAGAAATACGGTTTTAAGAATGACTGGCATTGAAATTAAACCAGTGAAAAGATGATATCTGGTCAAATGAAGCGAGAACGCAGCACCCAAGCGAAGGCAGTACAGTTAGTACGACGAGCGAGGGTAACAAAGTTATCGCTTCATCTTAAACTTAAACAGCAGATTCGCCAGTTTCGCCTGTTCTGATGCGAATAACTTGCTCCACACTGCTCACAAAAATCTTACCATCACCAATCTTACCAGTGTGTGCCGCCTTAATAATTGCATCCACAGCGGTATCCACCACGTCATCGGCAACCACAAGCTCAAGCTTAATTTTTGGCAGAAAATCCACCACATACTCAGCGCCACGATATAGCTCCGTGTGCCCTTTCTGTCGTCCGAATCCTTTTACTTCAGTAACGGTCAAGCCACTAACGCCAATCTCTGATAAGGCCTCACGCACCTCATCCAGCTTGAATGGTTTAATGATGGCTTCAATTTTTTTCATACTAATCTACTCCCCATAGATTCAAACGATTATGACGGCTTTTTAACATTGTAACTGGAAAACTTCATTGTGATTGGATAGCGCCTATCTTTCCCAAACCCTTTATGCGTAATGCGCACGCCAATCGGTGACTGACGCCGTTTATATTCGTTGCGATCAATCATCTTAATAACGCGATCAACATCTCGATCAGCGTAGCCTCTTGCGACAATCTCTTGTGCACTTAAGTCATCTTCAACGTAAGCTTCTATGATGCCATCTAGCACGTCATAGGGTGGTAGGCTGTCCTGATCTAACTGGTTGGGACGTAACTCTGCTGAAGGCGGTCGCGTAATGATGCGCTCCGGTATCACTCTGGATAAACTATTCCGGTAATGAGACAAACGATAGACCAATGTTTTAGGTACGTCTTTAAGCAATGCAAACCCGCCCGCCATGTCTCCGTACAGCGTGCAGTACCCCACTGCCATTTCACTCTTATTGCCTGTGGTCACCACAATACTGCCAAATTTATTGGAAATCGCCATCAGCAGCATGCCGCGTATCCGCGCCTGCAGATTTTCTTCCGTAGCATCGAATGGCAAATCACCAAACTGCGGTGCCAATGCTGTCAAATAATTATCCAGCAGCCCTTTAATTGCGATTTCACTATATTTCACGCCGAGGATGCTCGTCATCTCGCGCGCATCGTTCACACTCATATCAGCGGTGAACTCACTGGGCATCATCACAGCATGAACCCTGTCCGCTCCGAGAGCGTCGACACACAAAGCGAGCGTCAAGGCTGAGTCAATGCCGCCAGACAAGCCGAGCACCACGTCAGGAAAGTGATTCTTATGAATATAATCAGATAGTCCCAGTTTTAACGCGTTGTAAACCGATGCCTCGACAGACAAGGGTGCCGCAACATTAGCTGCAACCGGTTCTGCATCTTCAAAATCAACCCATGCAATTTCTGCAACAAACGCTGGCAACTCATGTGTGGTGTTCCCTTTAGAATCCAGCACAAGAGATGCACCATCAAACACCAGCTCATCCTGTCCTCCGACCATATTGACATAAACGATGGGTAAATGCGTATCGCGTACCCGATCATGCAACCGCTCTAAGCGGGTCGATTGTTTTTTCATATGAAAAGGTGATGCATTCAAAGCCAGTAGCAACTGTGCGCCTGCATCCTTAGCCCGCAATGCAGGCATGGTTTCCCATACGTCGGCACAGATTAACACGCCGACTTTGATCCCCTCGTGTTCGATGACAAGAGGTTCGTGACCGTGCGAAAAATAGCGCTTCTCGTCAAACACACCGTAATTGGGCAAAACCTGCTTATGGTAAGTAGCCAACACCCGCCCCGCTTGCAATACCGAAGCCGCATTAAAACACTCATTCTCAACTTTGTGTGGATGCCCGACAATGACTGTTATTCCGACTAGTTGCTGACTCATGAACACCAAGGCATCATCACATGCACGCAGAAAATCTGAGCGCAGTAATAAATCTTCCGGCGGATAGCCACATAAAGCAAGCTCAGGGGTGACCATCAGGGTGACCCCTTGCGCTTGAGCCTCTATTGCGCTTTGTACGATTTTGTTCGCATTACCAGCGACATCCCCGACAATACAATTGATTTGCGCGATTGCGATTCTCATTGGTTCAATGGGTTAAAATAGACATGGGACTTTTGGTGCAAAGGAATCAGTAACTACCACCCGCATCCTTGATCAGCTTAACGATTTCAGCATGCTGTCCCTTTAGCGCATACACCAAAGCAGTTAAGCCATATTGATCTTTTGCCTTTACGCTAGCCTTATTTTCCAATAGCAACTTGACTGTACCAACATCGCCATTATTCACAGCCAAATGCATAAGTGGCGTACCTTCTGAATCTGAGGTATTCACATCCCCCCCCGCAGCCACTAAGTGTTTCGCCACCTCAAGCTGTGACTTCTTCACGGCCCAGGTCAACGCCGTCCATTTTGACTGATCCTTCTGATTAACCTGAGCGCCACGACTTAGCAACAACTCAACCACTGGCGCATGTCCTTGCCTTGCCGCGATCATCAGTGCTGTTGCTCCTAAACCGTCTCGCGCTAAGACATTGGCTTTTTGATTTAACAAAAGATTCACCGTTGCCACGTCCCCACTTTTGGCCGCATGCATCAGCACCGTCTTGCCATCATCACTTTTGGTATTTGCATCAGCGCCATGTTCCATCAATAAAGCCACTGTCTGGGCATATCCCGATACGGTCGCCAAGCCCAAAGCGCTCCAGCCCGCACCATCTCTTGCTGTGAAATCTGCCCCACTCTCCAGCAGGACCTTCACGGAGGTCGCATGATTTTTCTTGGCCGCATACATAAGTGGAGTCCATGCACTTTTGTCTCTTGCATTGACATCAGCCCCGCTTTTAATCAAAGCAGTCATCACCTCTGGCTTATCCTTACGTGCCGCATACATAAGCGCAGTCACACCATCTTCGTCTTTGATGTTTGGATTAGCTCCGCTAGCCAGCATAGCATTTACGGTATCGACCTCCCCTTTTGATGCCGCCGTCAGCAAAAATGGCACATTTTCCGTAGCGAGCGCGTGCGACACAAGCATGATCGCAAGAAACTGCAACACCAATAAACGTTGAATCCAATTGTGCATCATTTAGTAAATATCACTTTCTAGGGCACTTCTAGTTATTTCTTCTGCTTGATTGCTGCCAGCACTGCCTCGCCCAGCCCAGCTGGGGAGCTTGCCACCACCGCACCCGCCAGTTCCAAGGCGCGAATCTTGTCTGCCGCTTTACCGCTACCGCCGGAGATAATCGCCCCGGCGTGGCCCATGCGTTTACCTGCCGGTGCCGTTTGGCCTGCAATGTAAGCCGCAACAGGTTTGGTCACGTGACTTTTGATAAACTCTGCCGCAGCTTCTTCATCTGAGCCGCCAATCTCACCGACCATGATGATAGCCTCAGTCTCGGGATCCGCTTCAAGCATCTCCAGACATTCAATAAAATTGAGCCCCTTAATCGGATCGCCACCGATGCCTACACAGGTACTTTGCCCTAAACCTAAAGCCGTAGTTTGATGCACGGCCTCATAGGTTAAGGTGCCAGAGCGTGATACCACCCCTACTTTACCGCGCAGGTGGATGCTCCCGGGCATGATGCCGATCTTACACTCATCCGGCGTAATGACACCGGGACAGTTCGGCCCAATCAACTTGGTACGATTGGTCCGCAACGCGGCTTTAACATTCAACATATCGAGTACCGGTATACCCTCTGTGATACAAATCACCAGATCAATGCCGGCATCACTGGCTTCAAGGATCGAGTCCGCCGCAAATGCAGGAGGCACATAAATCACACTAGCACTGGCCCCTGTCTCACGCACTGCATCGCGCATGGTATTAAACACCGGCAAATCAAGGTGCAACTGACCGCCCTTGCCTGGCGTAACCCCACCGACCATTTTTGTGCCATAAGCCAACGCCTGTTCGGAATGAAATGTACCCTGTTTTCCGGTAAAACCCTGACACAAGACTTTGGTATTTTTGTTGACTAAGATACTCATGATAATTTTCTATGATTAATGTTAATTAGTGACAATTAAGTCAGCGATGCAGTATTACCCGTAAAGGGCATATCCGTGGTTATGTGCTGAAACACATTGTTCACACGCCAAAGGCGCGCGGAACGCAACGACGCAGGCACGACAAAGAAACGAGTGCCGCGCAACGTCGCGATACATTCGCGTAGCACTCAATTCACCGCCTTCACTGCCTGTTGTGCCGCGTCAGTCAATCCTTCCGCAGAGATAATATTCAAACCGCTCTCACGTAGCATTTTTTTACCTAAATCCACATTAGTACCTTCTAAACGCACGATGACCGGAATCTGCATACCGACTTCTTTCACGGCGGTGATAATGCCTTCTGCAATGATGTCGCAACGCATGATACCGCCAAAAATATTCACGAGAATTGCCTTGACGTGACTATCTGCCAAGATGATCTTGAACGCCTTGGAAACGGTTTCAGCCGTTGCGCCCCCACCTACATCCAAGAAGTTTGCCGGCATACCACCGTGCAGCTTGATCAAATCCATGGTCGCCATGGCAAGACCAGCGCCATTCACCATACAACCAATATTGCCGTTAAGCGCAATGTAGTTAAGGCCAGCATGATGTGCAACGGCCTCTTTACTATCTTCTTGTGACCAATCACGCTGCTCTGCCAAAGTTTTTTGACGATACAGCGCATTATCATCCACGCTCATCTTGCAATCTAAAGCAAACAGCTTACCGTCTGCCGTGACGATAAGCGGGTTGATTTCTAACAAAGCCAGATCGTTTTCTTTAAACAAACGATATAGACCTTTTAAAATTTTGGTGAAAGCACCAATTTGTTCACCAGCCAAGTCAAGTTTGAATGCTAAATTTCGCGCTTGGAAATCCACCAAACCATTGAGTGGATCACAGACTTCTTGCAGAATCTTTTCCGGGCTAGTCTGTGCAATTTCCTCAATATCCATACCGCCAGCACTTGAGGCTACTACGATAATGCGCTCTAGCGTTCGATCAACCAGCATGGACAAATACAACTCACGCGCGATCGGCAAGGTTTCTTCAATCAGCACCTGACCCACAGGCTGCCCATCTGGCGCATTTTGATAGGTCACCAAAGTCTTGCCCAACAATTCGGCGGCCACGTTCTGTGCTTCTGCGGCTGATTTAACCACCTTAACCCCACCCGCTTTTCCTCGTCCGCCCGCATGCACTTGGGCTTTCACCACCCATGCACTGCCAGCAATCTCATTGATCACCGCAACCGCTTCCCTCGCCACCGCAACCACCTGACCACGCGGGGTCGGGATGCCATATTTCTGCAACAAAGCCTTGGCTTGATATTCATGAAAATTCATAAAAATTACTCAACTAAAATATTGCGTGTATTTTCTCGCAATTCAGACAATTGCGCTAGCAAAGTAATGCATATCGCTAGGTGTATAATGGCGCTTTTACTATCATTTACGACATTTTTATGCGTTTAGTTGTTCAAGGCTCAGCCATCACCGTTTCACACTTGGCTCACATTCATCTGCTATCCAACACCAGTGTGCAGTTCACTCAGATTGCCCAGCATGCTTACTACCTAGCCAATCAGACGGCCAACCCAGCGGTGCAGCAATTCTGTAGTGCGCAGAAAATCGACTGTGCCTACGTGCAAGATAAGCATCTCATCGACAAATTTGGCTTATGTGTTATGGACATGGACTCCACGCTAATCAGCATTGAATGCATTGATGAAATTGCAGATATGGTCGACATTAAACCTCAGGTTGCGGCGATTACCGAACGTACCATGCAAGGTGAGCTAGACTTTGCACAAAGCTTATGTGAGCGCGTAGCACTGCTAAAGGGCTTGCAGGAATCAGACCTGATGCGTGTACTCAACGAACGTCTGCAACTCAACCCTGGCGCACAAGAATGGATTGCCGCCTGCAAGCAAAACAACATCACCACTTTACTCGTTTCTGGAGGCTTTAACTTTTTTGCCGACCGCGTAAAAGCGATGTTAGGCTTAGATTACGCGGTCGCTAACAGTCTTGAAATCATCGATGGCAAACTGACAGGTCGCGTGTTGGGCGACATCGTGGACGCGCAAAGAAAAGCAGATGAATTAGTTAAACTGCGTGATCAACTCGGGCTGGATGCCTCCCAAACAATCGCTATCGGTGACGGGGCAAATGATCTGAAAATGATGTCTGTTGCCAGCATTGGTGTCGCCTACCATGCAAAACCTGTCGTGCAAGCCCAGGCTACGTATGCGCTGAATCAAGTTGGTTTAGACGGCGTGACCAATCTGTTAATGACGTAATCGTTAGTTACATCAACGCCAATTCCGCCTCGGAAAACCCCGCTTGACGCCTAGCCTCCATATTCAGCGGTTTACGCAGTGCGGGGGCTCGGTATTGTTGTGCCAATGAGTCATAGGTGGCAATGGGCGCCAGTCCTTGCTGCTGACACAGCCAGTTGAACCAAGTATTGCCTATTGCCACGTGGCCTATCTCGTCACGCAGGATAATTTCCAAAATACCAGCCGCTTCCATATCGCCAATTTGTGCAAATTTGTTGCGTAGCGGCGGGCTGGCGTCTAGACCACGCGCCTCCATGGTGCGCGGCACAAGCGCCATCCTTGCCAGCACGTTATCCTGTGTACGCTCGGCCATTTCCCACAGACTGTTGTGACCAGAAAAGTCACCGTATTCATATCCCATGCTTTGCAAGCGCGCATTGAGCAAACCAAAATGGTAGGCTTCTTCGGCAGCCACTTTCAGCCAGTCTGCATAATATTCCTGTGGCATATTGGAAAAGCGCCACACCGCATCTAAAGCCAGATTGATGGCATTAAACTCGATGTGTGCCAAAGCATGAATCAAAGCCGCACGACCTTCAACGGTGCGCATGGAGCGCTTTTCAACCTGCAGAGGAGAAACCAAATCGGGCTTAGCCGGACGCCCAGGCAAAGGCTGCGTACTGACTAGTTCAAGACTTGCAAGCAAGCCAACCGTACCCGCCTGCCAGGCTTGATATAGCCTGGTCACACCTTCGGTTTTTGCTGCGGCACTGCATTCCGCCAACAGACATAATGCTTGCGCCCTTAATTCAATCACTGCTGAAGAGCTTTGCACGGTAAGATTTTTGTCCTTAATTTTAACGGCAATCACGATGGATCGTCATTCTTAACGTAGCGAAGAATGACAGTTTTTTGATAATGTTGACTAAAACTCCAATTTTCAAAGTCTCAAAGACTTTTGCAAAGGTCTTTGCCGAAGACCTTTATTGAAGCTGAATAAAATCCAACTCACCAGCCTTCATGTCCGGCACCATCAGATAACGCTCATCTTTGGTGATGGCAATATCGGCAACAGACTGGTAGCCACCCTTGACCAAGATCACGTCACCCTTCATATCCACGCTGAATACTTTACCGTTTTTCCAGTCGCTGACATACATAGTGCCATTCGAATGGTGCACCACACCATCGCCACCGCCAAAACCTTCTGCCCAATCAACCAATGCGCCCGTCTTTGTATTCAGGCTATAAAGAACACCGGAAGTAAAATCCACATAAATCAGCATATTACCTGTGTCATCCGCCAGTAGTCCGTTAGGGGCTTTTACTCGAGAATCCTGCTGACCATCAATGAGCAAGGTCACTTTGCCTGTAGCGTCAATTTTGTAAATCTTACCACCGGTGCCACTTCCCAGAATATCTCCACTATCACTGACATAAAGATTGCCTTGCAAATCAGCCTCAAGATCATTCAAAAACTGCGGTGGATAGGCAAACGCTTCAGGCGCCACAAATACTGATTGTTTGCCATCCGCTGTAATTCTAATAATTTTGGTTTTATCTGCCACAAACAAGTTGCTACCTATCATGGCCAAGCCCTTAGGATCATCTAGTCCACTGGCAAACACAGCAACCTTGCCCTGCTGATCAATCACACTGACCTGCCCATCACCATTCTTGCCAAATCCATTGATTTCAGAAATAAAAATTCTGCCATCTTTGGCCTGCACCACTGACTCTGGTGTTTTAAGACCAACCACCTTATGTGGAACATATTGGGAGAACTTGACGTGACCCTGACATGCAAACATCACACTTGTGACGGCGATTAGCAAGCTGTATTGAGCGATTTTCTTTAACATAAGATTCCTAGCTAGAAAGAGGTGACTCTGACCTTAGGTACAGGCAGCAGTGTCACCATGCTACATGGTGTAAGCTCATTGTCGGCAACCATTGCAGACTGATTAAGCATCGCCTGTAGCGCTTGATCTGCCTGCATTTTCTCCACCATGGAATCAATGGCCAGTGTAAAGGTCTGAGCGATTCTCTCCTCAGCCTTGATATCCAACCTGCCGTGAAGTTTTGACTCCCCTTCATAGCTCGTGATGAACTTTCCCACGCCGCTATAGACGCTTGCAGTGACTTCTCCGTAAAATAATTGCACCTGTGGGTTATAGAACATTCTGGGCCGTAGCCAAACCAACACTTTACCGGATTGCTGACCTTCACACACACTCACATTGCCGTATGCCTGCGTCAGCTTATCTTTCGCCACTACCTCTACAATCGGACCTGGTGCGAACCAATACCCTTGATATGGATGCCACAACAGGATGGGGTGGGTATATTCAATCGGCTGAATATACATCAACATCTTGGCACTTTTAGGCTCGTCGCTCACATCCGCTGCTTGTGCATACGCACTGAATACTAAACCCAGTACGACCAATCCCCTTAATAATTTCCCCATGCTATTCTGCTCCACTCATTCGGATCAAAACTCATCGCACCATGATCGCCTATCTAGACGAGTAAATGATACGGTATATTAATCCTGCCCTATCGTCAGAAACGTAGATCGCCCCATCAACACCCACAACAACGTCTAGCGGGCGTCCCCACGCTTTCTTGCCATCTAGCCAACCTGTGACAAAGTCTTCTACTTTAACTGGCTTTTCCTGTTCGAATTTTACACGCACCAGCTTGTATCCGCTTGCTTGTTTTCTATTCCATGAACCATGCAACGCAACGATTGCATCCTGCTTATCAGCATCGGGCACATTGGCGTTGTGTAAAAATGTAATGCCGATTGGAGTTGAGTGTGACGCAAACGTGATAACTGGCGGCTTAACCGATCTACAAAAATCCGCATCATTGCCGAAGTTAGGATCTGCAAACTGTGTACTTGAATTTCCTGGAATTCCCCAGCAATATGGCCAGCCATAGTGTTGCCCTGACTTAATCAGGTTCAGGTGCTCTGGGGGCAACTCATCATTGACTTTACCTCCCTTTGTTTCTGAACGGTTATCTGCCCCATTATTGGTAGCAAACATTTGCTGCGTTTGAGGATGCCAAGCAAATCCCTGCGCATTACGCAGACCAGAAGCATAAACAGGAGTAGACGCATGGCGTCCTAGTGTAGCCAGGGCACCAGCTGGCCTTCCATCCACGGTGTAACGCAAGATCGTAGCTCGCAGTGGATCACTTTCATTGCACACATTACAGCTTGAACCAATACTCACATACAGTAGCCCATCGGGTCCTTGCTTAAGGCTTTTTAAAGTGTGTCCGCCAGTGGGTAAATTCCTCACTAATGTGGTCACTGATTTTGCCGGCCAACCCCCTTGATGTTTTTCCAGCACAACAATGGCGTCCTGATTAGCAACGTAAAGCCTCTCACCAACAAAAGTCAGTCCGTGTGGTGCGTTGAGTTGATGAGCAACTAGGCTCACTTTATCTGCGATGCCATCACGATTGTCATCTTGCAGCATGACAACCGCCCCTTGTCGAGGCAGGCTCACGTATAGATTGCCTGCCGCATCAAAAGTCATCATTCGTGGACTAGTGGCATTGGCTTGTTGAAGTAGCTCTGGCAACTTAGCATAGATATTCAGCTTAAAACCTTGAGCTAACTTTAAGTGTTGTGCCAAATTGTCAGGAATGGGAGCCCACTCCGCCTCGTCTGCACTTGCAGGCACGACCAATCCCCATAACAAAAAGAACAAAAGCCGTTTGCTGCAACGCACGTTACACCCTCACTGATTAAGTAAGCACATCAGACCAAATGTTATTCGCCCAAGACATGGCGTATGCCCCTTCTTGCTCACTTGGTTTTGCTGAAACACCCCCACCTTCCGTAGGTACCATGATCTTTTTGGCCGCATCATAACGGAATACATTCGCCACATGCATCGCTTGTTTATCATCGACAAAACTGTAACAGGTATTGGCAAACACTGGCATTGGATCAGGCTCCCCCCCTTGCATGATTTCCACAATCGCACTGGCGCAGATCCGAGCCTGACTGGTGGCCACATGTGCAGACTTCGGCAATCCAGAAGCCACGCTATCTCCTATCACATGGACAAAAGGAACACGCTTAGATTCATACGTCAGAAAATCCACTTCACACCAAGGATAGTCAGGCTCAAGCAAATCTGCCATTTGCGCTGGCTTTCCTGCACGTTGTGGCGGAATGACATTCAGTACATCCGCCTTAATCTTGTCAAACTCTGTTCGCACTGTGCGAGTGGTCACATCCACACTGAGCACGGCGTGGTCAGGACGGTACTCTACCATTCCGGGATACAACTCTGCCCAGGCTTTCATGAACAAGCCTTTTTTAGAGGTCACCTCCAGGTTAGCATCCAGCACGATCACCTTGCTGTTCGGCTTATGCGCTTTGAAATAACTGGCCACCTGACAGGCGCGCTCATAAGGTCCAGGAGGACAACGATAGGGCGCTTTGGGCACACTCATGACAAACACACCGCCATCTCGCATTGCTTCAAGCTGTTGACGTAGATTCACGGTTTGCCAACCTGCCTTCCAGGCATGAGGGATAAGCTGTTGCACTTTAGGCGATTGCAGCTCGGGTAACTGATCATCACTGAAATCCACCCCAGGTGCCACAATCAAGCGATCGTAGGTCAACTCCCCTCTGTTCATCTTAACCGTTTTGGATGCCGTATCAATCGCAGTCACTTCATCCTGCACCCATTTTATGCCATGATGCTTCTTGACTAAATCATAGCCAAAAGTCAGGTCATGGATTGATTTAACGCCCCCCAACACCAAGTTGCTCATCGGACAAGAGACAAATTGGCTCGCCCGCTCGACGACAACGACCTCTATTCCGCCCAAACTCCACATGCGCAAATATTTGGCGGCTGTAGTGCCGGCATAGCCACCACCGATGACCACAACCCGCCCCATAGGCGGCTTCCTCGCCATGGCAAAAGCAACAGATTGAGCCAGCATCAGGCTGGCGGCTGTCACGGTCTTGAGAAAATCACGTCGGTTAGTATTCATCATCGTGAGCCCTCTTTCAGCACTTGAGATTGAGGCGGATAGCGCTTTACCACTTTCTGTTGTGCAAAATGCTGCGCCAGCAGATTGATCTCATCCACGGTCAAACCTTTGGCATGATGATGCATCACAGTCGATGTGCGTTTACCAGCTCTATAGTCCATTAAGCGCCCAACGATTAAATTAGGATCCTGACCTGCGAGTGATACCGTTTCCATCGGCTTGTTCTCACCGACAGCATTACCTAGTGTGCCATGACACACTGCGCAAGAAGCTGCCAACGTACGAATATGTAATGTATCTCGCTCAGAAAAAATAAAATCCTCGGTAGCGTGGCCCACAACAGACCACACCAGCGAGGATATAAGAGCAAAGATTAAGATTGATGCTTTCATGCTTGCATTCCCAGCATACTCAAGGGCACCATTCTAGAATATTTTTAACAGTCTCCTGTGACTTAAGTCACGCTTTGATGCTAGAAACACTTTTCATCAGAACAGCCGTCGTCCTTTACGCCCATTGAAAGTAACAGGTCAACGATCTTGGTATTCCCCTCATCGCGCATAAATCGCACGATGCTGACATCTCCTCGCATTTTTTTGTTCATATCGGCACCTTTCTCTGCCAAATATTTCATCATCGCTTCATTGCCGAAATAAGCTGCGTGCATAAAAGCCGTCCATTTATTGATTGGGTGAACATAATTGACATTGCCACCCTTTTCAGCGAAATATTTCACCAACTCAAGATTGTTCTTCGCCGAAGCCATTAGAACAGGTGTCCAGCCAACAAAGTTGTAGTCAATATTCATACCGCCTTCCACATACTTTTTCACAACTTTCATATTATTTTCACTGACCGCACCAGTGAATTCCATGTACTCATCATCGGTCAGGGCTTGAGCCGCCATAGCATTGAATGAAAAACTTAACACCACTGTCGCCAAAACTACTTGTAAAAATTTCATGTTCTTTATTCTCCAAAGTCTTTTGATTAAGATCTTAAATTACAACGCTACTACCCTATAAACTTCCTTGCATTACGGAACATCCGCATCCAGGCAGCGTCTTCCGCATCACCACTACGCTGCCAAGTGTTCTGTACATTGCGAATCACACGTTCTGGATGAGGCATCATAATGCTGAAACGCCCATCCGTACTTGTCAAGCCTGTCACTCCTTGTGGCGAGCCATTCGGATTGAAAGGGTATGACTCAGTCGGATTTGAGGCATTATCAATGAAACGCATGGTCACTAACTTCTTATCCAGCAATCCATTGACTGCATCTGGCTGAGGAAACTCCGCAAATCCTTCGCCATGGGCAACCGCAATCGGCATCCGACTGCCTGCCATCCCATTCAAGAATAAGGATGGAGACTCCAGCACCTCAACCATGCTCAAACGAGCCTCGAACTGCTCTGACTTGTTACGCACAAAATGTGGCCAATGCGCTGCGCCTGGAATCAGCTCACGCAGATTGCTCATCATCTGACAACCATTACACACGCCAAGCGCAAAACTGTCCTGGCGATTGAAGAATGCCGAGAACTCATCCAATGCACGCGCATTGAACAAGATTGACTTAGCCCAGCCCTCACCAGCACCCAGCACATCACCATAAGAGAAACCACCACAAGCGACAAAACCAGCAAACTCTTTCAGTGAAACTCGACCCGTGATGATATCACTCATGTGTACATCATAAGTGGCAAAACCAGCACGATCGAACGCAGCCGCCATCTCGACATGCCCATTCACGCCCTGCTCACGCAGAATCGCCATTTTTGGACGTGCGCCAGTAGCAAGATATGGTGCGGCTATATCTTCACCTGGATTGAACGTGAGTTCTGCAAACAAACCTCGGTCAGCGTCATTGAGTAGCCTGTCGTACTCCTGCTGCGCACTGACAGGATTGTCACGTAATTTTTGCATCTGATAAGTCGTTTCAGACCACATACGATGCAAGTTGACTCTAGTTTCGGTAAACACCACGTTCCCATGTTGCTTGATCTCAATTTGATCAGTGTCACTCACCTCACCAATCACGTGGGCCAAGCCATTAAACCGGGCAACAATCGCCTCAGCATCAGCGGCTAATACTTGAATCACCGCACCGAGTTCTTCGTTATAAAGCACTTCCACCACATGACTCGCCAGCGAAGACACATCCACACTGATCCCGCAATGTCCAGCAAAGGCCATTTCAACAAGCGTAGTGAATAAGCCACCGTCTGAACGATCATGGTAAGCCAAAATCTTGCCTGACTTATTCAACTGCTGAATGGTGTTAAAGAAATGTTTAAGCTGATTTGCATCATCAACATCTGGCGCCACATCGCCCACTTCGGCATACACCTGCGCTAGGCTTGAGCCACCCATGCGATTTTTACCCGCCCCCAAATCAATCAGAATCAACTTGCTTGCGACCTTGGTCTGCAACTGTGGCGTAAGTGTTTTGCGTGCGTCTGGTGTGGCAGCAAATGCCGTGACTACCAATGAGATTGGCGAGGTTACGGCTTTGCTCTGCCCAGCCTCATTCCATACACTCTTCATACTCATCGAGTCTTTACCTACAGGGATACTAATTCCCAATTGCGGGCATAGTTCCATGCCCACCGCCTTGACGGTGGCATATAAAGCAGCGTCTTCGCCAGCATGACCAGCAGGGGCCATCCAGTTGGCGGACAGTTTCAAATCACTGAGGTCATCAATCAATGACGCGGCAATATTGGTAATTGATTCGCCAATCGCCATGCGACCTGAAGCTGGCGCATTGATCAACGCTAAAGGCGCCTTCTCACCGATGGTAAATGCTTCGCCACGGTAAGTTTCAAACCCTGCCAACGTGACCGCAACATCCGCCACTGGCACCTGCCATGGCCCCACCATCTGTTCACGCGCCACCATCCCAGTCACCGAACGGTCACCGATGGTAATCAAGAAAGTCTTGTCAGCGACACCCGGCAATCTTAATACGCGGGCAGCCGCATCTTTCAAATCAACTTTACTGGCATCAAATGGACGCAACTCTTTAGCAACACTCTTTACATCACGCGTCATTTTGGGTGGTTTACCCAACAACACCGATAAATCCATATCGACTGGCTTGTTATCAAAGTGGCTGTCTGCCACCGTTAAATGACGTTCAGCCGTTGCATAACCGACAACCGCATACGGACAACGCTCGCGCTCACAAATCGCTTTGAAGCGTGGCAAATCCTCCTGCGCAATCGCCATGACATAACGCTCTTGCGCCTCATTGCTCCACAACTCACGTGGTGACATACCTGGCTCTTCATTATTAACATCGCGTAATTGGAACATCGCGCCAACACCCGCATCATTCACCAACTCAGGAAATGCATTTGAAATCCCGCCAGCACCCACATCGTGAATACTTAAAATTGGGTTGTCTTCACCCAACTGCCAGCAGCGGTCAATGACCTCTTGCGCACGACGCTCCAGCTCTGGGTTGCCACGTTGAACAGAATCAAAATCAAGATTCTCGACGTTACTGCCAGTATCCATGCTCGATGCAGCACCTCCGCCCAAACCGATTAACATCGCCGGACCACCTAGCTGGATCAGCGCGGCACCAGCTGGAATTGGATTCTTCTTAGAATGTTGTGCCGAGATGTTACCGATACCTCCCGCCAGCATGATGGGTTTGTGATAACCGCGCATCTCATGGCTCGATTCCACTTCCAGCGTACGGAAATATCCAGCGATATTAGGACGCCCAAACTCATTGTTATAAGCTGCGCCACCTAAAGGCCCATCCACCATAATCTGCAACGGAGAAGCAATACGGCTAGGCTTGCCGTAAGCATTGACTTCCCAAGGTTGGGTAAAATCAGGAATATTCAAGTTGGAGACTGAAAAACCCGTCAATCCTGCCTTAGGCTTAGAACCGCTACCAGTGGCTCCCTCATCACGAATCTCACCCCCTGCACCTGTTGCAGCGCCCGCGAATGGAGAGATAGCAGTGGGGTGATTATGCGTTTCCACCTTCATCAGGAAGTGCATTTCCTCTTCCACAAAACGATAAGCACCCTGCTCACCTGGATAGAAGCGTTTAGTCTTCTCTCCTGCCTGCTGACCTGCCACGATAGAGGCATTATCTGAATAGGCCACGACGGTATTACCTGGATTAAGCTTATGCGTATTGCGTATCATGCCAAACAGCGACATTTCTTGCTGCACACCATCAATCACCCAATCCGCATTGAAAATCTTATGCCGGCAATGCTCAGAGTTGGCTTGAGCAAACATCATCAACTCGACATCAGTAGGGTTACGTTGCATCTTCGTATAATTATCGAACAGATAATCCACCTCATCCTCAGACAATGCCAGCCCCATTTCACTGTTTGCCTGTTTAAGCGCACCCTTGCCGCCCCCTAGAGTGTCCACCGTACTAAGAGGCTTTGGTGTGTCAGCATGGTAAAGCTTGGCGGCCTGTCCCATCTCAGAGAATACAGACTCCGTCATGCGATCATGAATCAAGGGAAGTAATTGCTGACGCTCATCCGCAGTTAAGGGTTGCCCATTCTTAGTTTGAACATAGTAAGCAATACCACGCTCTACTCGCTGAATCTCAGGCAAGCCGCAATGCTGTACGATATCTGTCGCACGGGAAGCCCACGGAGAAATCGTCCCTACACGTGGCAATACCAAGACGAGTTCACCTTTGGCATCTTCCTCCTGCATGGTCGGACCATAGGTCAAAATTTGACGTAAAGTATACGCCTGCTCGTCCGTCAACACCCCATTTACCCAGCAGAAATGCCAGAACTCCGCATACAGATGACCAATATTAGGGCACTTCGCATTAAGCGTGGATTGGATCTTATCAATGCGAAATTGTGACAAAGCTACACTGCCACGTAGACGCATCATTTCAAGGGTAGAATTAAACGGACTCATGTGAACTAAAACCAAGACAAGAGAAGTAGATGTAAGATGAAAGGTGAATTCTAACAGAATTCACCTCATGCAAACTTTCCATCCGCAACTTTGCTCCATCCAAATGCTAAAAGGTCTTTGCAAGTTTGTTATATTGCTGCACAACGCATCATTTCTACCTGTCGAAATCGCTTTTAGCAGGCGACCAGCGAAGCCGATGCTCGCAAAAAAATGTATTGACAGTAGCACTCTTAACTCAAACACGAATTGTTAAGTACATCACAACTCGAATTTAAATTAAGCTTTAGGGCCACCTGACTAATCAAGGGGTATGGTATCGCTATTTATTTCTTGGCTTTACCTTTAACGTTTGAAGCCACATGCCAAATATTATTTGCATAATCGGCAATCGCACGGTCGCTCGAGAATTTAGCCATATTCGCCACGTTCAAGATCGCCATACGCGTCCACCCATCCTGATTCTGATACAGTGCACCTACCCTGTCCTGCGTATCGATATAGCTGGCGTAGTCAGCCAATAGTAGGTATTGGTCATTATTCAGCAAGTTATCAACAATCGCCTGATAACGACTTGGCTCATCAATCGAGAAGTGGCCATTTGCGATCATATCAATCACCTGTTTCAATTCCGGATTGTTGTCATAGTAGTCACGAGGGCGATAACCATTTGCCTTAACCTCAGCAACTTCAGGCGTAGTTAAGCCAAAAATAAAGATATTTTCATCCCCCACTTCTTCCATAATCTCGACGTTAGCGCCATCAAGCGTGCCAATTGTCAACGCGCCATTCAAAGCCATTTTCATGTTACCGGTGCCACTTGCCTCGGTACCTGCAGTTGAAATCTGCTCAGACAGATCACTGCCTGGGAATAGGATTTCAGCGGCTGAAACCTCATAGTTCGGGTAGTACACTACTTTAAGTTGATCACCGATCGCCACATCTTCATTGACGATGACCGCAACATCATTGATCAACCGAATGATTTGCTTCGCCATCCAGTACCCTGGCGCCGCCTTACCACCAAAGATCACCGTGCGTGGCGTAATGTTTTTCTCGCCATTTTTGATCCGGTTATACAAGGTGATGACATGCAACACATTCAACAACTGACGCTTATACTCATGGATACGCTTGATCTGCACGTCAAACAGACTGTCGACGTTCAATTTCACCCCTGTTTTTTCTAGAATCTTAGCGGCCAGTCGTGCCTTGTTGGCTTTTTTGACTTGTGAAAACGCCTTTCTGAAGTCGGCATCATCCGCCAATGGCACGATCTTCTTGATAAGTTTAAGATCTTTCTTAAACTCAGGACCAATAGCCTTCTCAATCAGGGCAGTTAAATTAGGGTTAGCTTGATTAAGCCAACGGCGTGGCGTAATGCCGTTCGTCACATTGGTCATCTTGCCTGGATAGATACGGTCAAAATCTGCGAACAGCGTCTTTTTCAGCAACTCACTGTGCAGCTCGGCTACACCATTCACGGTGTGACTACCTACCACGGCCAAGTGCGCCATGCGCACACGACGACCATGCGTTTCATCAATGATAGAAACACGCTTTAACAGATCTGCATCGCCAGGAAAGTGGTGGTTCACCATATGTAGAAACTCATGGTTAATCTTGTAGATAATTTCCAAATGACGTGGTAACAGGCGGCCAAACAGATCAACAGACCATGTTTCCAACGCTTCCGGCATCAATGTGTGGTTGGTATACGCAAAAATCTTGCCTACCAATCCCCATGCAAAATCCCATGGTAGCCCGTGCTCATCAACTAGTTGATACATCATTTCCGCAACGCCAATCGCCGGATGGGTATCATTTAATTGAATCGCAATTTTCTCAGGTAACAACTTCCAGTCTTCTTGTGTCTTAATCGAATGCGCACTTAAGAAGCGACGAAGAATGTCTTGAATAGAGGCTGAAACAAAGAAATATTGCTGTTTTAGACGTAACTCTTTACCCAACACAGAAGAGTCGTTCGGGTATAGCACTTTTGAAATACTTTCTGTGCGGTTACGCTCTTCAACTGACTTTTCATAGTTACCATCATTGAAGTGCCACAAATCAAATTCACGCGCCGCTTTTGCTGACCATAAGCGCAATGTATTTACGGTATCGGTACCATAACCAGGCACCGGCACATCGTATGCAGTTGCCACAACATGTTCTGCATCGACCCAACGCTGACCTTCACCTTGGTCTGCCGAATACCTCAGAACATCTCCATAGAACTTAATGACGTATGTAGACTCTGGCCGCTGGAATTCCCAGACATTGCCATAGCGCAGCCAGTTATCCGGATTCTCGATCTGCTGCCCCCCCTCGATACTCTGCCTGAACATGCCATACTCATAGCGGATACCGTAGCCTGAAGCCGGAATGTCCAAGGTAGCCATAGAATCAAGAAAACAAGCAGCCAACCTGCCTAAGCCCCCATTGCCTAAGGCCGCATCCGTTTCCATTTCCACAGTAGTTTCCAGATTGCGTTCCAAATCAGTCAAACCATCTCTTAATTCCTCATTGATGCCCAAATTAAGTGCAGCATTGCTCAACATGCGCCCAATTAGGAACTCAAGCGACAAATAATAAACACGCTTCGGGTCTTCCAGATAGTAAGATTCCGTAGTTTTGATCCACCGCTCAACCACATGGTCGCGCACGGTGTAACTCGCCGCGTCGTACCAATCGCGTGGCGTTGCTGCTGCGTCAGTCTTGAAAGTTGAGTAGATCAGATGATTATGCAAAGCCTGCTTGATCGGCAATAGCTTTGGCACAGAAGCAACTTTAGCCCTCACTGCTCTTTTAGGTTTTGCTTTTGGGGCTTCTTGCATTTTCATATTCATGACTCTTTAAACTGATTAATAATGGCGTGATTTTAGCAAAAATTACGCCAACTTTTTGACTACGCGATTGAAAGTTACAATTGATAATATCTATACAAGATTCTCAAAAAACACAAAGCCGATCAGTCATCACCGAGCGGCTTTGTGCTGCCTGTAGGCTTAACTCCAAAAACCGCAGATTCAACGTATTTAACTGCGGCTTCTAGGTTAGCTAATCAAACTATTCATCCGCTTAACAAAACTGGCAGGATCTTCCAAAGTACCGCCTTCGGCCAATAAAGCTTGATCAAACAGCACATGCGCCAAATCACCAAACAAGGATTCAACCGCCTCGCTCTCTAGACGCTTCACCAACTTATGGGTTGGATTCACCTCAAGAATCGGTTTGGTTTCAGGCATCTTCTGCCCGGCAGCCTTCAACATGCGCGCCAGATTACCAGACAACTCATGCGCATCACTCACCAGACATGCAGGAGAGTCGGTCAGGCGATGGGTCACGCGCACATCTTTAACTTGATCACCCAAGCTTTGCTTGATGCGCTCAACTAGGGACTTGGAATCTTCTTCAATTTTCTTTTGGATCTCTTTCTCAGTATCTGATTCCAGTTTACCCAAATCCAAATCACCCTTGGCGATAGACTGTAGTTTCTTGCCCTCAAACTCGGTTAAACTACCCAGTAACCACTCATCCACACGGTCAGACATCAGCAACACTTCGATGCCTTTCTTGCGGAAGATCTCCAAATGCGGACTATGTTGTGCGGCGGCAAAGCTATCTGCCGTGATGTAATAGATAACGTCCTGTTCAGACTGCATGCGCGAGATGTAGTCCTTCAATGACACTTCTTGCGCATCCGTATCGGCCTTGGTCGAGGCAAAGCGTAACAAACCAGCGATCTTTTCTTTATTCGCAAAATCTTCACCCGGACCCTCCTTCAATACCCGACCAAACTCTTGATAGAATTTTGTATAGTCTTCCGGTTTATTTTCTGCCATATCTTCCAGCAGCCCCAACACCTTTTTCACAGAACCCGCCTTGATGGCTTCAACATCACGGCTAGATTGCAGAATCTCGCGTGACACATTGAGTGGCAAATCTGCTGTATCAATCACCCCACGCACGAAACGCAGATATTGCGGCATCAATTTTTCTGCGTCTTCCATAATGAATACGCGCTTCACATACAGTTTGATGCCATGACGACGCTCACGATCATACAAATCAAACGGCGCACGACTTGGAATATAGAGCAGAGAAATATATTCCTGCTTCCCCTCGACACGACTATGGGTATGGGCGAGCGGATTTTCGAAATCATGTGATACGTGCTTATAAAACTCCTGATACTCCTCTTCGGTAATGTCGTTTTTATTGCGAGCCCACAAGGCAGAAGCCTTATTCACTGTCTCATCTTCATCCGTAGGCACTTCTGCGCCATCTTTCCACTCCGACTTCTTCATCACGATCGGCAAGGTGATATGGTCTGAAAATTTACGGATGATGGTTTTCAATTTCCAATCACTCAGAAACTCGTCTTCACCATCACGCAGATGCAACACAATGTCTGTACCGCGAGCCGACTTCTCTACGGTTTCGATCGTGTAATCGCCCTCCCCGGCAGACTCCCAGCGCACAGCCTCTTGGGTGCCAGCACGACGCGTTGTTAGGGTAACTTTGTTGGCAATAATGAATGCTGAGTAGAACCCTACCCCAAACTGCCCAATCAAGTTCGCATCTTTTGCCTGATCACCCGTTAGCGCATTGAAGAACTCTTTTGTGCCAGATTTTGCAATGGTACCAATATGCGAAATCACCTCATCGCGGCTCATTCCGATCCCATTGTCTGAAATCGTCACGGTGCGTGCCGCTTTGTCATAAGCAATACGAATCTTTAATTCACTGTCGTTTTCATACAATGCGCCATTAGCGAGCGCTTCGAAACGCAACTTATCGGCAGCATCCGACGCATTAGAAATCAACTCACGCAATACGATCTCTTTGTTGCTGTATAACGAGTGAATCATCAATTGCAACAACTGCTTGACTTCGGCCTGAAAAGCCATCGATTGTTTTTGTGCTGTCTCTACAGACATAGATTTCGCTCCTGAAAGTTTAAGAAATAAACGATGGAGCTTAATTGGGGATCGCCCGTCCGTTTTTCAAGTGGGGCATTCTGAAATAAAAGACTTCACGGAAAAAAGGTGTTCGATCGCCTGCTATCCAATCTCTATCCATCCGACAGCAAGCTCTTGATGTTACAAATGGCGCATCCACAAACCTAAAAAAAAGCAGTTAAAAAGCAAGTTAGAAGCCTAAACCACGTCCAGCAAGGCAACACCCTCACCCTGCCCATCTATCTCAGGGAGAGTGACCGTGGATGACCCAGCCATTGGTTTTCCCGTGGAATATACACAATAATCTTATCAACAAAGAAGTGTAATATGTATTGGCGGGAGACAACACCTTGTATCAGGGAATGAATTGACATATTATATAACTATATAGTTATTTAGAGTTATAACACTAAGGGGTGGTTACATGTTAGAAAAAAAAGAGAGAGCTTCCTCAAACACAAAAGCTGGCGTCTCAGATGATGCCGCTGTTATCAATCTTTATGCCGCTTCAGACAAGATATACCCGCGCAGCACATCTGGTTTTTTTACCCAATGGCGCTGGGTCATGATCTGGATGACCCAACTTTTCTTCTACGGTATGCCGTGGCTAGAATGGGGACAGCGTCAAGCACTGCTATTTGACTTGGAAGCTCGCCGCTTCTATATCTTCAATCTGGTGCTGTATCCGCAAGATCTTATCTACCTGACCGCAATTCTGATTATTTCCGCGTTATCGCTGTTTCTATTCACCACGGTCGCAGGGCGCCTGTGGTGTGGTTACACTTGCCCGCAGACGGTCTACACCGAGATATTTCTCTGGATAGAGACCAAGGTCGAGGGGGATCGTGCCGCACGTATGAAGCTTGATGATGGCGAGCTATCGGTGAAGAAATTTGCCTCCAAGGTCACAAAACATCTGATCTGGGTTGCGTTTGCACTATGGACCGGCTTTAGTTTTGTTGGATACTTCACCCCCATCCGCGAGCTGGGAATATCTGTGACTAACCTCAGCTTGGGTCCATGGGAGACATTCTGGGTGCTGTTCTACGGATTTGCCACCTATGGTAATGCAGGCTTTATGCGAGAGCAGGTCTGTAAATACATGTGCCCCTATGCGCGGTTCCAAAGCGCGATGTTCGATGATGACACCTTGATCGTCACGTATGACGAGCAACGCGGCGAACCTCGCGGAAAAGTGTCTCGCAAAGGAGACTTGAACACCACCAGTCAGGGCGCCTGCATTGATTGCAGCCTATGCGTTCAAGTGTGCCCAACCGGCATTGATATTCGCAAAGGGCTACAATATGAATGTATCGGCTGTGGCGCATGTGCAGATATCTGCGATACCGTGATGGACAAAGTCCACTCACCGCGCGGTCTGATCAGATACTCCACTCAAAACGCTGTCAGAAACGGGTGGTCACGCAATGAGATGTTGCGTCGCATCGCACGACCACGCGTCATGATCTATACCGGATTACTGATGATATTGACCATCGCCACCATCACCAGCCTGATCTTGCGACCGACATTCAAGGTAAATGTCATCCGTGATCGAGGCGTCATGGCACGTCTGGCTGAAGGCGGCATGCTGGAGAATGTGTATCGTCTGCAAATCATGAACGCCACAGAAACCCGGCAACATTATCAAATCAGTGCCAACGGTTTAGATAAGCTGGTACTGCAATCGGATGTCAATGATGCGCAAGGCACGGTAGCCGTTAATCCGGCTCAGTTGCGTTCGATTCCCGTGCGACTACAGATCCCAGACGGCACGAAGCCATCAGGCTCGCACCCTGTTAAGTTCAGCGTGAAATCAATTGAGCAGAATGAGACCTTGGTCGAGAAGTCGGTGTTCCTCGTGCCGAGATAATGAGCTTAATCCCAAGTGCTGGGCTACTTTACCCCAAAAGGCTCTTTAACTGGTATAAAAAATCCAGCGCCTGCTTCGGCGTCAGGTCATCCGCCTGCATCGATTCTAATGCCGAGATCACAGGATGCTGAGGCAACTCATCCACCTGCTCATTTGCCACAAACATATCCGCTTGTGGTGAATGGGCAGGCTCTTGTAGCAACTGACTCACCTCTAGCTGTGCTAACTTACGCTTTGCCGCTGCAATCACCGGCTTAGGGATGCCGGCAAGTTGCGCCACTTGCAGACCATAGCTCTGATTCGCCGCCCCCTCTTCCACCTTGTGCATAAAGACAATGCTATTGCCATGCTCGATCGCATCGAGATGCACATTAGCGGCATATTTAAATTCATCGACGATACGTGTTAGCTCGAAATAGTGCGTGGCAAACAGCGTGTAAGCACGATTCTTTTCCAGTAGTTGCTTAGCCACCGCCCACGCCAAACTCAGGCCATCAAACGTCGAGGTACCACGCCCGATCTCATCCAGTAGCACCAGACTCTTGTCAGTGGCATTATGCAGAATATTGGCTGTTTCTGTCATTTCCACCATAAAGGTTGAACGACCACCCGCCAAGTCGTCAGATGCGCCTATTCGCGTCATGATGCGATCTATTTCACCTATTTTTGCCGATGTTGCAGGCACATAGCAGCCAGAATAGGCCAACAACACAATCAAGGCTGTCTGACGCATAAAAGTGGATTTACCCCCCATATTAGGGCCGGTAATCAGCAACAACTGTCGGTACGGATTCAGTGTCACATCGTTCGCAATAAAAGGTTGCCCTGAGGTCGCAACAGAGATCTGCTCAACGACAGGATGGCGACCGTGAACAATCTCGACACCCGCTTCAGCAGTGAATTGCGGCGCAACGTAGTTTAAACTCTCGGCACGCTCTGCAAAGCAGCACAACACATCCAGCATAGCGACCGCCCCTGCATTGTTCTGCAAAGATTCGATAAACTCTGCCAGCGCCACCAGCACTTGCTCGTACAGCATCTTTTCACGCGCCAGCGCACGCTCATTGGCACTCAACACTTTGTCTTCAAAGGCTTTAAGCTCCGGCGTGATAAAGCGCTCCACATTTTTCAGTGTCTGACGTCGCCTGTATTCCGGCGGAGCACTTTCTGCCTGTGTGCGACTCATCTCGATATAAAAACCATGCACACTGTTGTACTCGACTTTTAGATTGGCAATGCCAGTGCGCGCTTTTTCCGCCGCCTCGAATTGAAGCAAAAAGTCACCATGATTAGTCTGAATCGCTCGCAATTCATCAAGCTCACGATCATAACCATCCGCGATCACACCCCCCTCGCGCAACACAACACTGGGTTCTGTCTTAATGGCACGGCGCAATATATCCAGCACGGGTTCTGGCGCAAGCAAACTTATTGTGAGTGTTTGCAACAATGCCGCTTGCAACCCAGTCAGCTGGCTTTGCAATTCCGGCAACTGCTGTAAGCTTAAATGCAGCGCAGATAAATCTCTGGGCCGCGCGGTTTTTAACGCCACGCGTGCGGTGATGCGCTCAATATCAGCGATTGACCGCAATCCCTTTCTGACAGCGTCATATTTCTTACTGCATATCAAATCGCCAACGGCCTCGTGACGCTGACTGACCTGATGCCGATCCTGCAATGGATGGTGCAGACAATGCCTGAGCAATCGTGCGCCCATCGCCGTGTATGTGGTATTCAGTAGCGAGTACAAGGTCGGACTTGCCTCCCCCCGTAATGTCACATCGATCTCCAGATTACGGCGCGTCGCTGCATCCAGCTGTAAGTAGGCGCTGGTTGATTCCACTATGAGCGCATTGATATGGGGCAACGTAGTTCTCTGTGTATGTTTCACATAATCGAGTAACGCACCCGCCGCACAGATCGCGGGCTTAAGGTCCGCGCAGCCGAACCCATTCAAATCATAGGTATTGAATTGCTTGGTCAACGTTTGGAATGCACTGTCAAAATCAAACTGCCAGGAGCTGAGTCGTTTTTTAGCAACTTTGCTACTGGTGATCGCGGCATGTTGAAAATCATCTGCCAGCAATATCTCACTGGGGGTGATACGCTCAATTTCATGCCCCAGCATCCCCACCGCAATCTCGCTCAAAACAAATCGGCCGGAGGCAAGATTGAGCCGCGCCAAGCCAATCACCCCCTCGGCTTGAAAGAGACTTAATAATGGATAGTCACGCGATTCATCCAGCAAGGCCGCATCGGTGAGCGTACCCGGGGTCAATATTCTAGTCACCTCGCGCGCTACCGGTCCCTTGCTGGTCGCAGGGTCGCCGACTTGCTCGCAGATCACCACCGCCTCCCCTAGCTTAGCCAGCTTAGCCAGATAACCCTCAGCAGCATGATACGGCACACCCGCCATTTTGATGGGCTGACCATTGCTACTGCCACGCTGTGTCAGTGTAATGCCGAGCAACTTGGCAGCCTTTTCAGCATCGTCAAAGAACAGCTCGTAAAAGTCCCCCATGCGATAGAACAACAACATATCGGGATGCTGTGCTTTTAGCCCAAGATACTGACGCATCATGGGCGTATGGTTTTCCACGTCAGCTACATTGACGTGGCTATTCTGCTGTGTTGTCATTCAGTCGTTCACACGTTTTAAAGTGAGGGTATTTTAACCCAACTGAAACTCTCCAACACGAATGAAGTGCTAATCCAGCTTTTCTATGCCCATCGCCTTGAGAATGTACTTCTCATACACCGGCTCGCTGGTGCCTTTTTTCATTTTGTAGATAAAATATTTCTCAAACGCAATCTTGGCGAAGTGCACCCACTTACCTTTTTTAACCCAGCTGTCATTGCGCGGTGGAATCTGAGGTATAGCCACAAATGCCGCCCCTGCATCCCCCATATCAGCGAGACAGATCGCGTTCCAGGTACCTTTTGCATCGGCAACTTCTCCGGCAATATCTGCGGCTATATTATGTACAATCGCTGTAACCATGGATTCAATCATATAGCCGGTCTTGGGAGCGCCTGTCGGAATTGGTGTCACTTCTACCGGCGGAATAGCAACGCATACACCGGCAGCAAATATATTGCGATATTTTTTGCTGCGTTGATGTTCATCAATCATCACAAAACCTCTGGGGTTGCATAACCCCTCAACCGCAGCCACCGGATCTATGCCTTTGAATGCTGGCAGCATCATGGAGTATTTGAATGGCAGCTCATGCTCTTTTATCACATTGCCGTTGATATCATGCTCAGCGACATACATCTTACCCGCTTCAACTTTGGTCACTTTTGCATTGGTAATCCATTTCACATCGATATTTCGATACTCGGATTCCAGCATGCCTTTTGAGTCACCCACGCCGCCTAAGCCAAGATGGCCGATATACGGCTCACTTGTCACATAAGTAATAGGCACTTTGTTACGTATTTTTCTCTTGCGCAAATCACGGTTGATAATAAAAGTGTACTCATAAGCAGGGCCAAAACAACTTGCTCCTGGCATTGCACCAGTAATGACAGGTCCTGGATCTTTCAGGAATTCCTGGTAAGCACCCCATGCCGATTCTGCATGATCTGTCGAGCAGATTGAATGGGTGTAACCGCCATGCGGACCAGAACCAGGCACTTCATCAAACGCTAATTTAGGGCCTGTTGTAATCACCAGATAATCATAACTGAGTTTCTCGCCATTAAGTAACTGCAAAGAGTTCTCTTCTGCATTGATCTTACACACTGGCTCGGCGATAAAATGTATGCCTTTTTTCTCAAGATATGGACGAATTGGAAATGTAATCTTTTCGCGCTTACTCCAACCGACAGCCAACCATGGGTTGGATGGCGTAAACTGGAAGTAATCAACAGCGTTGACGACTGTAATTTTATGTTGATTGCCAAGCTTAGCTTTAAGCTCATAGGCGGTTGGCATGCCACCAATACCGGCGCCAAGGATTATGATATGTGCCATTCCAGACTCCCTGATTGAATTATTTTCTAATTGGATTATTGAGTTACTGCTAAATTATTGGGCGCTTCATCAGCCAAGCGATAACTAATAGAAATAGCCCCGCGAATCTGACCAGCACGATAACCTACGGCCTGATCCAGCGGATACTCTTTCGAGAGTAAAGCTTTGACACCTGCGGAAATATCTGCCGACTGCCCATGACATTGCAAACACATCGGCTGTGCAGGGATGGCTTTCATATAGCAAAAAGCGCGGCCATCAGCCGTAGAGGTCACTTTCGTCACTTCCATTTCAGCAGCAGACTTGCCTTGTTGCTGCTCTGCATCAAAATTTTCCAGCACCGTTTTCTCCCATGCGTCAGGGGTGCCTTGCACGGTATTACATACCTTGAGAGAAACGCGTTTTACGGTTCTGCCATTTTGTGAATACTCAGCCGCCAAAGCAGGTGCAATCTGTTTACACACACCTATGGCGCTCTCCGCGCCACCCGCCAGTTGATTTTTTAGCGCACCGCCCAAAGTCTGCATAAACGCCTGTGCCACCTTTCTACTCTCAACCAAATACTTTGCATGTTCAACGTCACTACCAGCATATACAGGCATCACCCATGTCATCATGAGCGTAGCCAATGACCCTCTCCATGAGAAAAACTCTAATATCTTATTCAATTTTTACTCCTACAACCTTGTCTGCGCCGTCTGCAACCCATCGCTAACCCACGCATTGATACCCCCAGTCAGATTATATACCTGAGTAAATCCTGCCATCTGCAATTTGATGGCGGCTTTAGCTGAACGTTTACCACTACGGCACTGCACGATGACCGAGCTATGTTTATATTGAGCGAGTTCGCTCAATCTTTGCTCCACCTGTGCAAGCGGGATATGAATCGCACCCGTAATATGTTGCGCCTGCCACTCATCTAATTCGCGAACATCGAGAATAATCGCTTCTTTACTGGCAACCATTGATGCTGCCTGCCTAGGGGAAACTGACGCCAACTCTGAAGAGCAAGCAGATAAAAATACTGATCCAATTAACGCCAAACTGACAGTACAGTTTTTAAACATGCCACTTCCCTTTTATTCATCAATGAAAGATCTGGTTGATTTCCTGTAACCGTGGTTCGTCCAACTCTCCTGCCGCCGCAGAAAGATTAAGCAATGCCTGCAGCGTCTGGTATTTGCTGCGTGACAATGCAAGGCGGGTATTGTGCAACTCCTGCTCAGAATTCAGGACATCGAGCGTGGTGCGGTCACCCACATCGCGGCCTAATCGGGTTGAATCAAGCTTCACCTGTGCCGAATGTAACGCTTGTTCCAATGCCTTCACCTGACCCTGACCAACGGTCACTGCCATCCAGGCAGATCTTGCACTCTGCGCTACCTGCTGACGTGCAGAATCAGTCTGACTGCGCGATTTTTCTTCTAAAGCCAGCGCTTCCTGATATTTTGCATCGCGCATACCGCTACTGTAGAGCGGAATGGTCAACTGTACACCAAGACTCAGCTGCCGATTGGTCACATCAGCATCGCTGCCTATCAACCCCTGCAGACGCTCACCTCCCGCCTGCGCAACCAGATTCACCGTCGGTGAGTATTTTGACTGAAACTTCTCGCTTTCAACCTGCGCGATTTCCTGCTGCAATTGCTGTGCATGCACCTGTGGATGATTAGTTTGTGCACGCGCCAGCCAGCTTTGCAAATCGCCATTCATATAGCGCTTGAAATCCACCTGATCAGTCATCTGCGCCAACCCTGCATCCTGATTGCCTGAGAAATCAGCCAATATCGCGCGACTAAGCTGCACATTACTTTCGGCCTCCATTATCTGTGAGCTCAGCATGTCATAACGCGCCTGCGTTTCATGCGTATCAATGATGGCGGCATCCCCTTCTTTATAACGCGCCTGCGCACTCTCTAATGCCTTGGCCACCGCCAGTTGCTGCACCTTTACCGCAACAAGCGCGTCTGTAGCCAGCAGTGCATCAAAATAGGCCTGCGCCACACGCAGGATTAATTGTTGCGACTCTGCCTTCAACTGCACCTCCGCAAGTCTGGCCTGCTTGCTCAACTGGGTTGCCGAACTCGTACGAACCGCATCATACAGCGGCAACTCCGCACGCAGATTCAGATTCAAATCCAGACCACCATCCGTCTTGGTGCGAAAATCCGTTGTGCCTCCTGTACCGGAAGAGCCGCCGCCAAACTGTGCATTGGAAAATTGCGCATTGGCAATCTTGTTATCGCTACTTACTCCAGCCACGCCTGCATTCAATGTTACTTGGGGACCTTTTAGCGCCGAGGCCTGCATGTTTTTTGTACGGCCAGCTTCAGCGGATGCTCTCGCAGAAGCAAAGGCAGGATCTTGCGTAAGCGCCAATCGCCAGGCTTCTAATAAATCCAAGGCCTGCACCTGACCTGAAACTAAGGTCAACAGCAAAAGGGTGCCACATATCAATGGTCGGGATGTCAATGAACAAGTCCGCATATCAGCAGCCAGCACGCACACCCAGTTTACGCAGGATATTTTCCATCAGACACCAGCCGGTAAAGCCACTTTGCAAAAGATTAACTCCCACAAAGGCCGTGAAGTAGAGCCAGTAGTGGCTCACAAAGAACGGACTTTCTGCCACGCCAAGCGCCAATGAAAGCAGAATAAAAAATCCAGCCATTACACGAACAAATCTCCATGAAGTCATATCTAATTTCTCCTAATTAACATTCTGTTCAGCATATTTGTGACGGTAAGCCACAAAATAAAGCAACGGGATTACGACCAGCGTCAGCACAGTCGAGACAAAAATACCAAAGATCAGCGAGATCGCCAGACCGTTAAAAATCGGGTCATCCAGAATAAAGAACGCACCTAGCATAGCCGACAAGGCCGTCAGCATAATAGGCTGTGCTCGGGTAATTGCCGAGTTTACCACCGCTTCTTTGAACGACTTGCCCAATGTGACTTCGAGATTAATAAAATCCACCAGCAAAATAGAATTTCTGACAATTATCCCTGCCAATGCGATCATGCCAATCATTGAAGTAGCGGTAAATTGCGAGCCCAGTAATACATGTCCAGGCATCACCCCAATAATGGTCAGCGGAATCGGCGCCATGATGATCAGCGGGGTCAGATATGAACCAAACTGCGCGACCACCAACAGGTAAATCAATATCAAGCCTACCGCATAAGCCGCGCCCATGTCGCGGAAGGTTTCGTAAGTCACCTGCCACTCGCCATCCCATTTTATGGCATAGCTACGCTGAGTGCCTTCAGGCTGCTGAATAAAATATTCGCCTAGTGAGTCGCCACCAGGTACCGCTATTTTTGACACGTCCGAGCGCATGCCGAACATGCCGTATAACGGGCTATCCAGCTTACCAGCCATATCTCCCACCACATAATTGACCGGCAGCAGATCTTTATGAAAAATAGGTTGTTCGCGCTGATCCTCACGAATCAGTACAAGCTCACGTATCGGCACCAGCTTGCCAGAAGATGTGGTCACTGAAAGTTTGAGCAAATCATCTGTATCGCCTTGCGATGCCACTGGTAAACTCAGGCGTGTCGCTGTTGGATATTTGCTCTCATCATGCAAATAGGTCACCTCTTCTCCGGAAAGCCCTGCTCGTAAGGTACTGACAATCGCGGCCTGCGGCACGCCAAGCAATGCAGCTTTTTTCTTGTCCACTTCCAGAAAGATTCTTTTCGCATCTGCGATACTGCTGTCATCCGTATCAACAACACCTGCGGTACGCTCAAACACTTGCCGCACCTGTCTAGCCAAGCGTGTTCTGTCAGCATCATCCGGACCGTAGATCTCTGCAACAATTGGCGAAATCACTGGTGGTCCTGGCGGCACCTCGACCACTTTTACTTTAGCGCCAAGATTAAGTGCGATTTTCTGCAGTGCAGGGCGCATGCGGCTTGCAATTTCATGGCTTTGTTCGCTGCGATGATGCTTGTCGACCAGATTAACCTGAATATCGCCAACTTCGCCACCGCTCCTCAAATAGTACTGACGGACCAAGCCATTAAAATTGATGGGGGCAGAAAATCCAACATAAGCCTGATAATTCGTCACCTCCGGCACAGTATTAAGATAGGCTGTCATCGCATGCAATACTGTTGCTGTTTTCTCTGGCGGCGTGCCAACAGGCATATCGACCACCACCTGAAACTCAGATTTATTATCAAACGGCAGCATCTTCATCACCACCAGCTGCGCAACTGGCAAAACTAATGAAATCAAAATCAATCCCAGCACAGCCAAGCTTAATTTTCGTCGATTCTTCTTGCCACCTGCATCACGCAGGAATGGCGTAAAAATACGTGTAAAGACTGGCGCAATGCGTTTGGCCAGCGCATCCTCATGCTGGGCATGACGCAACCATATCCGCGATAACCAAGGGGTGATAATAAACGCAACGGCAAGAGAAATCAGCATCCCCATACTTGCGTTAATCGGGATTGGGCTCATATACGGTCCCATCAAGCCACTGACGAAAGCCATAGGCAACAGTGCGGCAATCACCGTCAATGTAGCCAATATAGTTGGGCCACCGACCTCATCCACTGCCGCCGGAATAATTTCCGTCAGCGCTGCACTCGGCTTCAGCTTCATGTGCCGATGAATATTTTCCACCACCACAATCGCATCATCAACCAGAATCCCGATAGAGAAAATCAGCGCAAACAAGGAGACTCGATTCAGCGTAAACCCCCACGCCCAAGATGCGAACAAAGTCGCGGTGAGCGTCAATATTACCGCTGCCCCCACAATTGCGGCTTCCCGGCGCCCTAGTGCAACCAGCACCAGCAACACCACGGCCGAAGTGGCAAAAATCAGTTTTTGGATAAGCTTCTGCGCTTTTTCGTTGGCTGTTTCGCCATAGTTACGCGTGATCTTCACTTCCACGTCTGCAGGAATCAGCACATTCTTAAGGCTATCAATTTGCTTAATCACGGCATCAGAAACTGCCACCGCATTCTGTCCTGGCTTTTTGGTCACACTTAATGTCACCGCAGGATACTCGGCGACGCTGCCCCCCTCCCCGTACCAGACAAATCGTTCTGCCGGCAATGGACCATCCGTTACTTCTGCCACTTCACCTAGATATACTGGCTGACCTGAGTGCAGTCCGACGACCAACTGGGCAACATCATCTGCATCTGCCAGATACTTACCCACCTCTACCGCAATCGCCTGATTGGCGTTGACCACTTCTCCCAAGGGGGCACCCAGATTCGCAGATTGCAATGCACTACGCAAATTTTCGATGGTGACGTTAGCCGATGCCATGCGTGCGGGATCCAGCATAATCTTTACCGCCCTGCCTGGCCCACCATGCGTCACGACTTCACGCGTACCTTTCACATGCTTGATTTCTGCCTCCAGCGCATGTGCAACCCGCTCAAGTTCGTAAGCCCCCTGCTGATTGTTTTTTGTGTAGAGCGTCGCAGTCAGAATAGGCACATCATCAATCCCTTTAGGTTTGACGATGGGTTCACCTACACCCAGGTTTTTCGGCAACCAGTCCTGATTAGACTGTATCGTGTTATACAGTCGCACCAATGCCTCGGTGCGCGGCACGCCTACTTCAAACTGTACGGTAATTACCGCCATACCCGGACGTGAAACTGAAGTCACATGCTCAATATCTGCAATTTGCGATAACACCTGCTCCGCTGGTACCGCAACCATCTGCTCAACATTTTTGGCAGATGCGCCTGGAAACGGAATGAGCACATTGGCCATCGTGACATTGATCTGCGGCTCTTCTTCACGCGGCGTCACCAGCAAGGCAAATAAGCCTAGCAGCAAAGCAATCAATGCAATCAAAGGCGTAATTTGTGCACTCTGGAAATATCTGGCGATACGTCCTGAAACACCTAAATTTTCTGCGTTATTGATCATGTCAATTTAATGAAATTACTTAAAGTTTGCTGCCGAGATAGGATCAAGTGCAATTTTTTCACCGGCTTGCAAACCTGAAAAAACCTCAATGTTATCGCCCTGTTTTCGACCTAATCTTATCTGCCGTAACTGTGGCTGTCCTTTACTGTTCACCACATACACGGCTGTTAACTCGCTACGTTTAACCACTGAGCTTGTCGGCACAATAATTTGAGGGGGTGCGTCACTCACAGCCACTGGCAACGCTGCACGTGCGAACATGCCCGGACGCACGCTGGCAAGCCCTGGTGGCAAAGTCACACGAACCTTCACCATATTGCTCACCGCATCAGTTGTCGGTAATACTGTCACTTGTGTGCCTGTCAAACCACGCTCAGTTTCTATTGCAGCAGGAATCGACACCTGGATGCTTGTATCTTGCTTAATTTGTACTAACTGGCTCTGTGGCACATTCACGACTACGCGTAACGCTTTGGGGTCATAAATAACCAATAGTGGCTTACCTGGCATCGCCATATCCCCCTGCTCAACGTTGACTTCAGCAACCAAGCCGGCATAAGGTGCATTAATAGTATGCAAACCAGTCTGCACATTAGCTGCACCTGTTTGTGCCAACTGCACTTTAGTTTGCGCCTCAGCTGCCTTGTAATCAGACTCTGCCCGCTCTAATGCCGCTTGACTGATATATTGTTTCTCATACAGGCGGCGTTTACGCTCAAACTCCTGACGCGCTGCATTCAACTGCGCATTGGCAGCCGTAACCCGTGCCTGATTGGAGATTACTTGCTGATCGGCAATACGCATATCAATCCGTGCCAATAACTGCCCTGCTTTCACATAATCACCGGCTTTCACCGACAGTACGGTGATACTGCCTGCAACCTGTGGTGCAATTAAACTGGATTTAATCGCTTCAACCGTGCCTTCAGCTGTAACTGTCTGTGCCTGATGATGCGACTGTATTGTCACCGTGGACAGCCCCGCCGCCCAAGCTACATTTAAACAGCCAGAAATTACCACCAACGCTATCAATAATGTTTTATTCAAGTCATCCCCTATTTACAAATTGCTTCTTTGACCAAAGTATGCATAATATATTACTGCATAGTTATATAGTCAAACAATAAATTTTGTGTATAATGATTCTCGCAGATGGACGACGGATTTAATTTGATAGAAGAAAAAATGAGCGCATTGGATGACAGAGCACTTGAACATGTCGCCAGATACTTCAAAGCCTTGGCGGAGCCAATGCGATTAAAAGTATTAAGCGCCTTGCGGGACGGTGAAAGAAATGTTGGTGAGTTAACGGAAATCTCGGGCGGTTCACAAGCCAACGTGTCAAAACACCTGTCTTTGCTCACCCAATACGAATTAGTGAAACGGGAGTCTCGCGGCACTAGCGTGTATTATAAAATTGCCGACCCCAGCGTGTATACGCTGTGTGAATTAGTTTGCGGGCAAATCGGCAACCGATTGGCAGAGGCAGATGAAATCAAAAAACTGTTTTTACCCGACAACAAAAACAATTCAATATAGAGCCTCTTGCACAATAGCTGAACAAAATGGTTTCAGCAGGAAAAATCTCACCCAAAGGTGAGATTTTTCAATATCGGCGTGACCTGCCCCAAAAAGCCGATCCAATTTTTAAGTTAGTAAAATCCGTTTATGCAGACGTTCTCAGGCTTGCAGTCAAGTGCGGATCCAAAGTTTGCAACATCTGCGCAAACACTTTCGGGTTGGCCGCTACGATGTTACCGGTTTTCAGCCAACTTTCATTGCCTTCAAAATCCCCTACAATACCGCCAGCTTCCTGTACCAACAAACCACCCGCTGCAATATCCCAAGTGGAAAGATTGATCTCGAAAAAGCCATCAACCCAGCCCGCGGCCACGTAAGCCAAATCCAAAGCAGCAGAACCTGGACGACGAATGCCCGTGGTCTTTTTGATCATGTCTTTGAGCATCCCCATGTAAGTATCCAAATGCGTGAAATCGCGGAATGGGAAACCGGTAGCAATCAACGAGTCTTGCAGCCTGGTGCGCTTAGTTACGCGGATACGCTTATCGTTCAAGAACGCACCACGACCTTTGGTCGCGGTAAACAGGTCATTATGCACCGGGTCGTAGATCACCGCTTGCGTCAGCACGCCTTTTTGCTGCAAAGCGATCGATATGCAATACTGGGGAAAACTGTGCAAAAAATTGGTTGTGCCATCCAGGGGATCAATGATCCAGATATTATCCGCTTGCTGATTACTCTCACCGCTCTCTTCTCCCAAGAAACCATGATCAGGATACGCCTCTTTGAGCGTCTCAATGATGGCCTGTTCTGCCGCACGGTCTACATCGCTCACAAAATCATTATAGGTTTTGGATTGGATGACGAGTGAACCGACATCTTGCGAAGCGCGATTAATGATAGTGCCGGCTTTACGCGCGGCTTTGACTGCGTTGATGAGCATTGGGTGCATGGCGAATAAACTTTAAAGAACTGATAAAATGTTATTTTAACTTTTTATCGTGCTTAATCCAAATTAAACACTCAAACCAACCTTGAATAATCAACACATCTTCAACAACATCCGCGTGGTACTTTGCCAGACTAGCCACCCCGGCAACATCGGCTCTACAGCACGCGCCATGAAGACCATGGGGCTACATCAGCTCTATCTGGTACGCCCTAAACATTTTCCTGATGGCGAAGCCAAATCGCTTGCCGTCAATGCGGGTGATGTGCTGGATCGCGCCATCGTCACCGCTACACTAGAAGAAGCTATTGCAGACTGCCAGTTTGTCATTGGCGTCAGCGGCAAAGAACGCTCGCTCTCTCAGGAAGTCATGACCGTCCGCGAGGCCGCACAACTCGTGCATCAAATTGCCGGCCAGCAACAAGTGGCCTTGGTATTCGGCACGGAAATGAGTGGCTTATCGAACGTCGAGGCGAATCGCTGTCAGGTACTGGCAACCATACCGGCGAATCCGGAATACACCTCGCTCAATTTAGCGCAAGCTGTGCAAATCATGTGCTACGAAGTGCGCATGGCGATTACGGATGGAAAGTTGCACTACGCAGAAAAGCCGCTGGAATTAGCCAGCCAAGAGGATTTAGAGCGCTTTTATCAGCACATGCAGGAGGTTTTAGCTGAAATTGGCTACATCAACCCTCGCGCCCCCAAAAAACTGTTCGAACGCATACGCCGCATCTACGCGCGCAGCCGACTAGAAAAGGAAGAGGTCAATCTTTTACGCGGCATATTAACGCTCTCCATTACACCCAAAAAACATACCAAATATTAAGGAAGCGCGGATGAATTCCGTTCGTGGTGAGTGTTTTCCGCTCGCTCCTTCGATACACCGCGCTACGTGCGGCAGTCAGGACGAACGGAAAACGTATCGAACCATAACGCAGAATTCATCAATGTCTCCTTAAACTGCACTTGTGAATACGATGTTAGAAATTGACTAAAATCCTCATTTACTCCACATAAACTACGGCTTTTTGTCAATTTTGCCTAGCCTTCACCGCGTTCTTCTATACGTGCAAAGGTCTCCAGTAAATTCTTTTATGGCATAATGTCGCCTATGTTTAATCACATCAAAGAAGATATTTCCATCGTGTTCGAGCGAGACCCCGCGGCGCGCACACGCTGGGAAATTTTGACCACTTATCCAGGTGTGCATGCCTTACTAATACACCGCTTCAGCCATTGCTTGTGGCGTAAGAACTGGTTTTGGCTGGGTCGCTTCTTTTCACATTTAGGCCGCTGGCTGACAGGCATTGAGATTCATCCCGGCGCAACCATTGGTCGCCGCGTGTTCATTGACCATGGCATGGGCATCGTGATTGGCGAGACCGCAACGATTGGTGACGATTGCACGCTCTACCACGGTGTCACTCTAGGTGGGACATCATGGAACAAAGGGAAACGCCACCCTACGCTAGAAAACGGCGTGGTGATTGGTGCTGGCGCCAAGGTGCTAGGCCCTATCACAATAGGTGTAGGGGCGAAAATCGGCTCCAATGCCGTCGTTGTTAAAGATGTTCCTGCCAACGCCACGGCTGTCGGCATTCCTGCTCGGATCCTGGAAGAAGAGAAATCCAAGCAACGCGAAGCCACCGCACAGAAAATCGGATTCGCAGCTTACGCAGTTGGCAATGATGAGAATGATCCAATGATTAAAGCCATTCACTCCTTGCTGGACCATGCAACAAAGCAAGATATCGCCTTACGGCAGCTACAGGCGCAGCTTGATAGGCTCAACGTGAATGAAGAAACCGATGCTGAAATCGGAGATGCATTTGATGTTCAACCTAACACCCAATCGTCAAAAGAGTGATCCGACGAACCTAAATCGCACAATAGTTGACTAAAAACGTAGGGAATTATACAATCGCCTCCTAGGTCAACTTTTATAAAGTACACACTATGCGCCTCACCACCAAAGGACGATTTGCCGTCACTGCCATGCTGGATTTGGCAATGCACGAAGCGAAAGGCACTGCTCATGAAAAACCCGTGACGTTAGCTGCTATCAGTGAGCGCCAGAACATCTCGCTCTCTTATCTGGAACAGCTTTTCAGTCGGCTACGTCGCGAAGGGTTGGTCAATAGCGTACGCGGCCCTGGTGGTGGTTACAATCTTGCCAAGAATTACAACGAAATCTCCATTGCTACCGTCATCCAAGCGGTGGACGAGTTGATTGATGCCACCCAATGTGGGGGTGAGAAAAATTGCCGCAATGACAAAGGCCCATGCATGACGCATGAGCTATGGGCATCGCTCAACGTCAAGATTCTGGACTACCTTTCAGGCGTCACACTTGCCGATGTAATTGCCAGCCAAACTGGGAAAAAGATTGAAATGAGGGCGCGGCCTAAAAAGGCTTAACCTGAGGCGGATAAACAAGACTTATACATGAACGACACCTACCTAGACCACAACGCCACAACCGCACTTGATCGCCGAGTGCTTGATGTCATGTTGCCTTGGTTGCTTGAGCAAGCTGGCAACCCAACCAGTCGTCATACTTTTGGTCGAACAGCGCGCAATGCCATTGAACATGCAAGGACACAAGTGGCTGAGGCATGCGGCGCCCATGCATCGCAGGTCATCTTCACAGCTTCAGGCACGGAAAGCAACAACTTTGCCATCAAAGGTATCAGTGCGAATCTGACGCATAAACGTGTCTTACTCAGCACAATCGAGCATCCTTGTGTTGCGCGCCCAGCCGCAACATTGCAAGCACAAGGCTTTGCCATCGAGCGTATTGATGTAGATTACAATGGTAAGCTGAACAAAGCACAACTGAAGACGCAACTTAAAAAACCAGCAGGACTGATTTCGGTCATGCTGGCCAACAACGAAACTGGTGGGATTCAAGACATTGCCCAAATAGGCGAATTGGTAAAACAGGCTGGCGCGCTCATGCATACCGATGCCGTGCAAGGCTTGGGCAAGCTACCATTACATTTCAATAGCCTGAATGTACACGCCATGACCATTTCCAGTCACAAGGTTCATGGTCCGCAAGGCGCGGCTGCGCTGATTCTCGACAAGCGAGTCGACATTCAACCACTGCTACATGGCGGCGGTCAGGAAAAAGGATTACGCAGTGGCACAGAAAACATCGCCGCCATTGTCGGTTTTGGCATGGCGTGCGAGCTGGCGATGACCAATCTAGCACATTTCTCCAGCCATACCGCAGCATTGCGCGACCGACTTGAACAAGGGCTAATGCAGTTAAACGCCACGCGCACCAGCATCACCATATTCGGCAAAACGACAGCCCGACTCCCCAATACCAGCTTTTTCGCAGTCGATGGCATTGAAGGGGAAACCCTGGTAATGGCGCTGGATCGTGCTGGGTTTGCAGTTGCCAGCGGCTCAGCCTGTTCAAGCGACAGCACCGAACCCAGCCACGTCCTGCTGGCCATGGGAGTAAGTGAAGATCTGGCACGCGGTGCCATCCGTGTCAGCTTTGGTACTAATAATACCTTGCAGCAGGTCGATGATTTTCTCGCCACATTGACTCAGGAAATATCAAGATTAAAACAGTTAACAAGCATTGCAGCTTAAGGATCACATCAACAAATGTCAGCTTCTATCGAATTACCCGTATTAAAACATCGCGATGACGCACATCCGCTCTATCTGGATTATTCTGCCACCACACCCGTGGATCCTCGTGTAGCCGCGAAAATGATTCCCTATCTGACCGAGAATTTCGGCAATCCAGCTTCACGCAGCCACCCATACGGCTGGACTGCAGAAGAAGCCGTCGAAAATGCGCGTGAAGAAGTCGCCAAGCTGGTTGGTGCTGACCCCCGAGAAATTGTCTGGACATCAGGCGCAACAGAATCCAACAACCTAGCCATCAAAGGTGCTGCTCACTTTTATGCAGCAACCAAAGGGAAGCACATCATCACTATCGCCACCGAGCATAAGGCAGTGATTGACCCTGTGCGTGAGCTGGAGCGTCAAGGCTTTGAGGCAACCTTCTTGATACCTGAGCCCAATGGATTGGTGGATATCGAGAAATTCAAAGCTGCAATTCGCCCCGATACCGTGCTGGCCAGCGTGATGTTCGTTAACAATGAGATCGGTGTAATTCAAGACATCGAGGCAATTGGTCATATCTGCCGCGCGAATAACGTGATTTTCCATGTCGATGCCGCGCAAGCCACAGGAAAGGTACAGATCAACCTGGAAAAACTACCGGTTGATTTAATGAGTCTCAGTGCTCATAAAACCTACGGACCTAAAGGCATTGGTGCGTTGTATGTGCGTCGCAAACCGCGTGTCCGTATTGAAGCGCAAATACACGGTGGTGGGCATGAGCGCGGCATGCGCTCCGGCACCTTGGCCACACACCAGATTGCAGGCATGGGAGAGGCCTTCCGCATCGCACGTGAAGAAATGGATACAGAAAACGAACGCATTCGTCGCCTACGTGACAGGTTGTTACAAGGGCTACTAGAAATCGAAGAAGTGTATGTGAACGGTGAGTTAGAGCATCGTGTACCGCACAATTTGAACATCAGCTTCAATTATGTAGAAGGCGAATCGCTGATCATGGCGGTCAAAGGCATCGCGGTTTCCAGCGGTTCAGCCTGTACTTCAGCCAGCCTAGAGCCCAGCTATGTGCTACGCGCCTTAGGTCGTAGCGATGAGTTAGCACACAGCTCTATTCGCTTCTCAATCGGCCGCTTCACCACTGAGGCCGATGTTGATTACACGATTGAACTGATGAAAAGCAAGATTGGTAAATTAAGAGAACTGTCACCACTCTGGGAGATGTTCCAGGACGGAATTGACATCTCCAAAGTACAGTGGGCAGCACATTGATAATTTATCTTTGACTTGTCTGACGTTGTTATCGGCAAGCTCATTTAGAACAAACTAAATGTCGCTTGCCTCTGCCTAATCAGCCAAGCAAATCTTAAATTATCGTAACGATTGTTTGATAGGAAGTTTATTAAAAAATTAAAAGGCAAAGCAAAATCAAGGCGGCAAGGCGCAGAGCAGTACGTATTTGTACGGCAAGCCGAGCCAACGACGATTTTGCGAAGCGTTTTAATTTTTAAGGAGTGTTGAAATGGCTTATAGCGACAAAGTACTAGATCATTACGAAAACCCACGTAACGTGGGCAGTCTAGACAAAAATGATCCTCAAGTAGGCACCGGCATGGTGGGTGCACCGGCATGTGGCGACGTGATGAAACTCATGATCAAGGTTAATGACGACGGCATCATTGAAGATGCCAAATTTAAGACCTATGGTTGCGGCTCCGCGATTGCCTCTAGCTCATTGGTCACAGAGTGGCTAAAAGGCAGAACCATTGAAGAAGCTTATGCAATCAAGAATTCTGAGATAGCAGAAGAGCTGGCTTTACCGCCGGTCAAAATCCACTGCTCTGTACTGGCAGAAGATGCCATCAAAGCAGCTGTTGCTGACATCAAAGCCAAGCAGGCAGCCAAAGATAACGCTTAATAAATTTGATGATAAAGACTAAATAGAAATGGCAATCACACTGACACAAACTGCGGCTACCCGCGTAGAAAAATTCCTGGCGAACCGTGGCAAAGGCATTGGCCTTCGTCTAGGCGTTAAAACTACCGGCTGCTCCGGCATGGCCTATACGCTTGAGTTTGTAGATGAGATGCAGCCGGAGGACCTTTCATTTGAGAGCCATGGCGTAAAGGTGATTGTAGACCCCAAGAGTCTGGTTTACATCGATGGCACGGAGCTGGACTTTACGAAAGAGGGTTTGAACGAAGGCTTTAAATTTAACAACCCGAATGTGAAAGATGAATGCGGCTGTGGCGAAAGTTTCACTGTATAAAATGCATATGCAAGCCACTGACTTTGTTGCGCGGTACTCAAAATCCTCATGTACTTCTAGTACATTCCGGCTTCTGCGTTCCGTGCGCCTCGTCATCAATCTTGCTTAAGCATTTTATAACTGCCTCATGTTACAAAACCACTTTCAACTTTTCTCTCTGCCCAAGCAATTTGATATCGATGTAAAAGCGCTCGAGTCGAATTACCGCAAGATTCAATCTGCCAGCCACCCAGACAGATTCGTCAATGCATCTGCATCGGAAAAACTTCAGTCCATGCAACTGGCCACCTCCGCCAACGAGGCCTATCAAGTACTCAAAAAGCCAGCCAGACGCGCGCAGTATCTGCTTGAACTGAACGGAGTCAATGCGATAGCAGACACCAACACGGCGATGCCTGTCGAATTTCTGATGCAGCAAATGGAGTGGCGCGAGCGCATGGAAGATGCAAAAGCAGCGCGTGACATCGCAACCTTGGAAACGCTCAACGCTGAACTGCACAAGGATGCACGCTCTATCCAGACCGAGTTGGCGCACCTGTTCGATAGGCAAAACGACCTAAGCAAAGCCACCGCAGAGACACGTAAACTCATTTTTATTGATAAAGTCTGTGCCGATATTCTGCATGCCATAGAACAAATTGAGTAGGCTCGGCTAGAATAAGCACCTCAGATTAATCACACCCACTTTAAATTCAGGTATGGCATTACTCCAAATTTCCGAACCAGGCATGAGCGCCGCTCCCCACCAGCACCGACTGGCTGTGGGCATCGACCTAGGCACCACGAACTCCTTGGTAGCCACAGTGCGCAGCGGCATGAGTACTGTGCTGCAGGATGACCATGGTCATGCCCTACTACCTTCTGTGGTGCGCTATGCCATCAACGGTGAAGTGATTGTCGGCCATGAAGCACAAGCGCAGCAAAGCGCCGACCCCGCCAACACCATCAGCTCGGTCAAACGCTTCATGGGGCGCGGCATCCACGACATTGTGGATCGAGCACATATCCCTTACCGTTTTGTGACCAGTCAGCAAGCGCAGTCATCAAAGATGCTGCAAATCGATACGCGCGCTGGACTCAAAACGCCGGTAGAAATCTCTGCCGAGATTTTGAAGACGCTCAAAGCACGTGCAGAAAAGTCACTCGGTGGCGAATTGGTCGGTGTAGTGATCACCGTGCCCGCTTACTTTGATGACGCACAGCGCCAAGCCACTAAAGATGCAGCGAGACTAGCCGGCCTAAATGTGCTACGCCTGCTGAATGAACCCACTGCAGCGGCTGTTGCCTATGGTTTGGACAATGCTTCAGAAGGCACCTATGTGATTTACGACTTAGGCGGCGGCACCTTCGATGTTTCTATCCTGCGGCTTGCCAAAGGCGTGTTTGAGGTACTGGCCACTAACGGCGACTCTGCCTTGGGAGGCGATGATTTTGATCACCGCATCTACTGCTGGGTACTAGACAAAGTACGTGAAGCAAGCAAAAACTTCGTCCCACTCAATGAAGAAGACACGCGCCTCTTGCTCAACAAAGCGCGGCAGGCAAAAGAATGGCTCACCGATAATTTTGAAGCTCAGATCCTCTGCAAACTCAGCACGGGCACATTGGTAGATGTCACGCTGACCGCACCGCAACTGGTTGAGATCACGGAGCATCTTGTCACCAAGACACTTTCCCCCACTCGCAAAGCCATGCGCGATGCCAACCTGAGCATTGAAGACATCCATGGTGTAGTACTGGTAGGCGGCGCGACACGCATGCCGCACATCCGGCAGGCAGTCGAAGATTTCTTCAAACAGGAACCACTCACCAATTTAGATCCTGATAAAGTCGTCGCGCTGGGTGCAGCCATCCAAGCCAATGCATTAGTAGGCAACCGCAGTGATAACGATTTACTGTTGCTAGATGTCACACCACTTTCTCTTGGTCTGGAAACCATGGGCGGCTTGGTAGAAAAAATCATTCCGCGTAACAGCACCCTGCCGATTGCACGCGCGCAAGATTTCACCACTTACAAGGATGGCCAGACTGCGATGAGCATCCATATCGTACAAGGTGAGCGTGAGCTAGTCAGTGATTGCCGCTCACTGGCACGTTTTGATTTGCGAGGCATTCCACCCATGGCAGCTGGGGCAGCGCGTATCCGCGTCACGTTCACGGTAGATGCCGATGGCTTGTTATCAGTTTCTGCGCGAGAGCAAAGCACTGGCGTGGAAGCCCACATCGAAGTGAAGCCTTCCTATGGACTTACGGAAGAAGAAATCACTAACATGCTCAAAGCCTCTTTCGCCAGCGCGGCGACCGACAAAAAAGCCCGCATGTTGCATGAAGCCAGAGTCAGCGCTGGTGCAATTATTCAATCAGTGAATCTAGCGCTGAAAAATGATGGACATCTCATTAACAACGCAGAACAACAAGCCATTCGTGATGAAGTTGCACGACTAGAAGCGGTTGCACAAGCTGATGATGCACATGCCATTAATCAGGCGGTGGAAAAGCTCAATCAAGCAACTGAGGCTTTTGCAGCCGCCCGTATGAATGCAAGTGTCAGCTTGGCCTTAAGCGGCAAAGCCATTAACTCTTTGGAAATGTAACCATGCCACAAATCATCGTACTGCCTCACATTGAACTCTGCCCGGAAGGCGCGGCAATTGAAGCCAACACAGGTGACTCCATTTGCGACACCTTACTCAACCACGATATTGATATTGACCATGCCTGCGACAAAGTTTGCGCATGCACCACTTGCCACGTCATTGTGCGTGAAGGCTACAAAAGCCTGAACCCAGCTGAAGAGAGTGAAGAAGACCTGCTCGACAAGGCGTGGGGGCTGGAGCCCTTGTCACGCCTATCTTGCCAGGCCATTGTGGGTGATAGCGACCTTGTAGTGGAAATTCCCAAATACAGCATCAACATGGCCAAAGAAGGCAAACGCTAGGGCCTATTCACAGGCCCTAGTTAACAGACCCTAGTTCGCATCCACCTTCTCGATTTCCACCGTATCTTCTTTGCTGTGATGCAGCGGCACTTTTTTCAATAAAACAGCCATTGCAAAAATCACAATCGCGCTCAACACCGCTGGCAAGAAACCAGTGAGCGGCACCATGGCAGCGGTATAAATCATCAGCCAAAAGTGAAACTTGCTTTTCATCTCCAGCACTTCCACAACTTCTTCCCATTTCACCATGCCAGAAGCCACATACAACAAAATGCCGCCGATACAAGCCATAGGTACTTGTTCCAAATGTGTTGCCAAATAGGCCGCCAGCAACAATTTGAACACGAATTTTGCAATACCAGCCAAAGGCGAAATCGCGCCCATGCGGATATTCACAGCGGTTCTGGCCAATGCACCAGTGTGCGGAAATCCGTTGAACAAGGGTGTGAAAATGTTCACCATACCCTGCCCCCATAGCTCTTTATTGGGGTTGTACGGTATGCCGGTGTTATTTGCCAACCTATCTGCCATGCGGCTACACAGCAGGCTTTCCACTGCGGCCACAAAGTAAATCGCCACCGCAAAATACGCCAAATCCAGCCATACTGCGCCCGTCATTTCAGGTAATGCTGGCATGGTGAAGTTGAGAAAATCGGTTGGGATATTACCGTATTTATCTTTGATTAAGACTAAGCCTTTGTCTTTCCAAAAAGTAGCGGCAGCCAACCAACCCAGCCCCAAACCAAATATCGGCGCGGGGATAAACACAGAGATTTTGATCAGGGTTTTGCAAATGGCAAATGTCGCCAGCGCCACAATCAGCGCGTAAACATTCATGTCCGGCAAAAATTCCAAGGTCTTTTGAATTTGGCTCATGAAGTTGTAGCCAATTTTCTCTTTAAAGCCAAACACCTCGCCCATTTGCGACATGGCAATCACAATCGCAATGCCGATGGTAAACCCCACCACAATGGAATGCGGCACCAATGCCACGATACGGCCTTTTTTGGCAAGCCCTGTCATCATCAACATGGCACCTGCGATGATGGAACACAGCACCAAAAAGCTGTGATTATAAGTGGCCATTAAGCCCGCAATCACGGGGATATACGCCGCTGTGGGGCCATAGACTTGATATTTACTACCGCCAAACAGCGCGCCCAGCAAGCCCGCCACCGCCCCGCCCACAATGCCTTGCTCAGGGCGCAAGCCACTGGCCATGGCAAAGCCCATCGCCAGCGGAATGGCCACCATGGCGACCACCAAGCCGGCGGTTAAATCCTTAAATATATTTTTAGCAATATTGCCTTTTTTTAAGTCTTCATAACGCCCGTCATTGGGGTTCATGTAAAACTTGAGCGTACGTAGCAAATCGTGGCTATCTGTCTCGTGTTTAGTCATTTTATAAGTGTCCTGTGTGTTGTTTAAGGAAAGGCTGATTAAATCGGCGAGCGAGATAAAGTGCAAGGCGCACGGAACGCAGAAACCGAGATAGTATGCGGTATACAGCGAGGTTGCGAGTACCGCGTAACGAAGCAATTTGCTCGCGTAGACATTTAATCAGTGTTTCCTTAGATTTTAAGGGTGTCTTGCATGAAGTGAACCTTGCCTGTACTAATGTCATACACTGCACCGATGATTGCGATTTTTTTGTCTTGTATCATGTCGGTGACAATGTCGCTACTACGGATGATGGTGTCAATTTGATGTTGCACGCTCAGGCGGTTAATTTTTTCCACGAAATCAGGGTTTTTTGAGCACCGATCTTCTGGGTTTGTAATGGTTTTTTCATGTCTAATCGCCGGTTTAATCAAATTGATAATCTCACCAATGTGACCATCCATAAAGTTATCGCAGGCTGCTTTAACTGCACCGCATGAGGTATGCCCCATCACCACAATCAGCTTGCTGCCTAAATATTTGCTGGCAAACTCTAGGCTGCCAATGGCTTTGTCTGAGGCGATATTGCCTGCCAAACGCACACTAAATATATCCCCCAGCGCTTGATCAAATACCAACTCTACTGGAGCGCGAGAATCACTGCAGCTTAAAAAAGAAGCAAAAGGGTGTTGCTTGTCCTTGGTTTGGTGGATGAGCGTTTGAAAGTCTTTGTCTTCCTCGCAGTCAGACAAAAAACGCTGATTACCTTCAATCAAAATATCCAGCGCCTCTTGCGGCGTCATTTTGTCACGGTCTAATAACGGGTGTTTATACATCAGGTTCTCCTTATTATTAACTCTTAGGTTGTATAAATGCTACTTTTTCTACTGTAATGTTTTTGAGTTTTGCATGTAACTCGTAGTCACGTAAATACTCTGCCACATCATAAGAAATGGATTTGGACTTAGTGCAATCGAGAATCACCTTAGCGTTGGCAGGTATGGCCTCCAAAGCCTCAATGATGCGTGCCTTGTTAAAGAAAGAGACTTCTTCTGCCAACACAATATGGTGTACCTCGTGACCTTCTTCTGTGGTTTGAATGTCTTTCATATGGTAAGAATTACGGTAGCTGTGGTGCAAGGCAAAACCCAGCCCCACCAGCAAACCTAAACCAATACCAGTCAGCAAATCTGTGAATACAATGGCGACAATCGTCACCATGAAGGGGGAAAACTGTTCCCAACCCAGCGCATACATTTGTTTAAACAAAGCGGGTTTTGCTAGTTTATAACCTACAATAATCAAGATAGTCGCCAAGCTCGCCAACGGAATTAAGTTCAAATAACTGGCAATGGTAATGGCGCTGATTAACAACCAAAAGCCATGCAATATGGCTGATAACTTGGTTCTCGCGCCAAAGGTAATGTTAGCAGAGCTACGCACAATCACTTGCGTGACGGGCAAGCCGCCGATTAAACCTGAAAGCATGTTGCCCAAGCCTTGCGCCTTAAGCTCTTGGTTGGTAGGCGTCACGCGTTTCAGGGGGTCTAATTTATCAGTCGCTTCGACGCACAATAAGGTTTCCAAGCTTGCCACGATGGCTAATACAATCGCCGTTTTAATGACCGCCACATTATTCCACTGGCTAAAGTCCGGGTAAGTAAAGAAACTCACAAACTCACCTACACTATTGGCTACCGGTAAACTGACAATCTGACTAGGTTCTAAACTGAATGGTAATAAGCCTTTTTGATACGTCACATTCATGGCAATACCGACCAATACCACCACAATTGGACCTTGCAATACTTGAAAAAACTTATGCTTTTTAGTGAGAAACACATCCCACAAAATAAGGATTGCGAATGAAATCAAGGCAATCGTCACTGCCCCGGGCGTTAAATAGTCCCAAGCGTTGGAGAGCGTTGTAAAGGTATTTTCACCTGACGCCTGCTCAAACGACATACTTCCCTCAAAGTCTGCATCATAGCCAAAGGCATGCGGGATTTGTTTTAAGATGATCAATAAACCAATACCGGTGAGCATGCCCTTAATGACCGATGAGGGCACAAAATAGGCGACAAACCCCGCTTTAAAAAACCCCAAGGCATATTGAATCGCGCCCGCCAACACCACCGCGAGCAAAAAGGCCTCAAAGCTGCCAAGCGCACCAATTGCGGTGAGCACAATCACGGCCAAGCCGGCGGCCGGGCCACTGACACCTAACTGAGAACCACTAAAAATACCAACGACGATACCGCCCACAATGCCCGCAATAATGCCGGAAAATAATGGCGCGCCTGAAGCCAAAGCGATGCCCAAACACAAAGGCAGAGCGACGAAAAATACCACGATACTTGCCGGCAAGTCACTTTTAAATTCTTTAAATAATTGCATGTTAGTGAAACTCCCTGAGACCTTTGCACAAAGCATTTTTAACCTAAAAATCTATCAAGTTTGTCATTCCGGCGGAGGCCGGAATCCAGACAGGCTCCATAGCCAACTAAAATAACTTTAGCAAGGGCGATTGTTAACTAAACTATAAAAACAATAGGTTATATTGATTTTTCCGACATTATTTTCACTAAAGTTACTACTCTAAATGTCACCTTGCCTAGATTCCGGCCTCCGCCGGAATGACGGGTTTTTGATATTTTAGTTAAAAATTGAACCATTTTTTGTTTTGTGCAAAGGTCTCTCTCTGTTATTAAATAGTGGCTTAAGCTAATACAGATGACGACTGCGCATATGCCTTAAACCACAAAAACCCTGCTTGTGAATATTCACAGGCAGGGCAGCTTACCAGCCGATATATTACAGTCAGTCTTTACTGCCTTCCAAATAAGGTTGTTTACCCAACATATTGATTCGCAATTTTTGATATTCAGTCGGGCCGTCTTTGGCCTTATCTTCTCCAGTCACCTTCGTCGCACCTTCCCAACCTTCTTCTTTGTTGTTTGCAGACTCATCCGGCAATTGCTGATATGGGCGCTTGGACAGGTTCTGGTTGTTTACATTATCCTTGTCAGTTGCATATGCCAAACCACTCGCCAACAAAATCGCGGTAGATACAATCACTGCCAAATTAAAGCTTTTCATGTCCATCTCCTAATCCCTTATTCGCACACTCACTATTAATATGGACGCTTAGACAAATTATTGAGACGTTGTACGTGCTGTTTCTGATCTACAGCATTGCCATCTTCACTTACTTCGCCACGCACCAATGTCGCACCTTCGAAGCCATCAGCTTTTTGATAAGCACTCTCAGGCAGAGGTTGTGCATAGGCACGTTTTGCGAAGTTTTGATTGTGTACATTTTTCTTGTACGCATCTTCCGCATTGGCCAAACCAGAAGCCATTAAAGCTACTGCTGATACAATCACTGCCAAATTCATCGTTTTCATGTTCATCTCCTTCATCAATTACTGCTTCGTTAATTTAAGTTTCAATCGCTTTGTTGATGGAACGCATTATGCAGGGGCTTAGTCAATGAAAAATCTACCAAAATAGGTAGAACGGTATATACTATATGGCATATGCCAAATGACATATCACACACGATTGAGCAGCCCGCCAGCGCACGAGCGTTGCGGCAAAGCCTGAAACAGACACAGGCCAATGATACGCATCTGCGCCTTTACCAGAATCTGGGTCAGCAATTATTTGAACATGGCTGGAGTGCAGCCACTGCATCCAATCTGCTACATTCCCTTTGCACCTTACTCTCGGCACAGCACGCCATATTGGCGATAGAGGACTCCGGCAAGTTGATTGTATCCAGCCAAGTCGGTCAGGCCCTGCCAGTAGGCGCCAGGATTCCCATGATGGGCATACTGGCAATGATGTTGAAAAACCCAGTCAATTTTACGCTGTATGAGAACAAGAATACGCAATTATGGACACATGGTGAGGCTGCCCACCATGAATGCTTGATCCCCATCGCGCTGAACCGCCATGGCGTGGGCATCATTGCGCTTTCCGGCAAAAAGCTCACGCTGAACCCGGCAGAAATCGAGTCTTTACAAGCGTTTGCAGGCCTGTTGGCGCTCGCCATCTCCCAGCACCAAAACCCGACACGTAGCGAGGCGGATCAAACCATCCTGGAAGCGTTAACCCCAAGGGAACGCGAGATTCTGGCCTTGCTGCCTTCCGGCCTAAGCAACAACGAGCTGGGTGCAAAGCTCGGCATTGCGCCTGGCACAGCCAAAATCCACGTCGAGCGCGTGCTGAGTAAGCTGGGCGTCAAGGACAGGACACAAGCGGCTGTGAAAGCGGTTGAACTGGGGTACAAAGCATGAACCCGCTTGGCCGCATTGCACAGGCTTGGCAGAACCTTCCCCTCGGGCTCAAGGGTGTTTTCGTCATTGCCCTTCCCTTGCTGGTCTTGCTGGCTTCTTTGGGCTCTCTGTATTTAAGGGAACAAGAATCCACACAGCTTGAAAACAAGCTCCGGCTGGCGCTGCAAAACCAGCGCGACATCCAGACCGTGCATAGCCAACTGCTGGAAGCTTCCACCGGTGTCAGGGATTACTTGCTGACTGGTGACAAACATTTTCTGAATATTTTTTTTCGCGTCGAGCAAGCTTTGCCAACGACTCTTGTACAACTTCAAACCCAGCTGGAAAACGAAACGCAGAAGCAGCGCCTCGCCAGAATTACGCCTTTGGTTGAACAAAACCTGCATGATTTGCGCATCATGTCTGAATACGAATCTGAGGTCGCCTCGGAAAACCTGATTGCCAAATTCAAATCGCAAGTGAACACACTGGATAAACTTCGCTACGAGATTGAACTGCTCAATGCGGAAGAAGCGATTTTGGTAGCCAAAGACCAGCAGGATGTCTTTGAGCAGCGACAGCGCAATATCACCATCACCTTACTGGCCGCCATTACCGGCATCATCGGCTCTTTGGTAGCCGTTTGGATATTCTCACGCACCATCGTCAAACGTGTACGATTGCTGAGAGACAGTGCAGCTCACCTGGCCAAGGCAGAAGCCTTGGACCTGCCCTCCAGCAGCCGTGACGAATTAGGACAACTCTCCGACGAGCTGGAACACGCTTCGCAATTACTGGCACAAAATATCAATGCCGCCAATCAGTCGCGGCATGAAGCCGAAGAGGCCAGCGCTGCAAAAAGCATGTTTTTATCTCGCACCAGCCATGAGCTGCGAACCCCGCTTAACGCGATTTTAGGGTTCGCCCAACTTTTGGAGCTGGATTTAGCACCAGGCAAGCAGTTGAATAGCGTTCAGCTGATTAAAGGCGCTGGCCAGCATTTGCTTAAGCTCATCAACGAAGTGCTTGAAATCGCAAGAATCGAATCTGGTGAAACAACCCTAGAGCTTACGCCAGTTTCAATCAACAGCCTGCTGGAAGAGGCCGCGCATTATATTGCCCCGATTGGTAAAGTGAGAGACATTGAGATTCGCTCTAACATCTCGCCTGATTTATGGGCAATGGCTAACCGGCAGAAGCTATTGCAGGTGACATTAAACCTGCTCTCCAACGCATTGAAATACGGCCCTGTCAGCTCTACTGTGCAGTTAAACGCCTATCGCCGCAGTGATGTGATTGTGATTGAAGTGCAGGACACTGGTCCAGGCATCCCTGCCGACCTGAGAGAACGGGTGTTTACCCCATTTGACAGACTGGGCGCTGAGAATACCAAAGTGGAAGGCACAGGTTTGGGGCTGGCGCTATCCAAGCAGATTATGCTGGCGATGCATGGCAACATCCAGCTTGCAACAGACAAGAGCTTATTCTGGATAGAGATCACAGCCTGCGCTCCGGATATGTCTGTACCAGAGCAGGCTCAACAGACCAACATTAGCAAACCGGTGAGCCTGTCTGACAAACACTCTATTCTTTATGTGGAAGACAATATCAGTAACCGCGCTTTGGTCGAGGCGATTATCATGCGCCAGCGCGACTTACGCATCCATTGCGTATCCACCATCAAGGATGCCAAACGATACTTGGCAGAAGTACACCCTTCGGCATTGCTGATTGATTTAAACCTGCCAGATGGCTCAGGTGAGGAGTTGGTATATCACGTACTGAATGCGCCTGAGCTCAAAAATATTCCAATGATGATTTTAAGTGCAGATGCGCTGCCAGATACTATCAGCCGTTTACAAGCCGCCGGCGTGGCAAGCTATATGACAAAGCCATTGGATGTTGCATTGTTCAATAAGCAAATCAGAGAACTTCTTCAAAATCAGGATCAATCATGACCGAAGCAGACATTCTAAACGCTAAGATTCTCATCGTAGACGATGCAGAGGCCAATTTAAAGCTACTGGAAGATTTACTGGCAAGAGAGGGATTTCATCAAATCATCAGCACCGCAGACTCCACACGTGCATTGGATTTATTCAAAGCGTTTGAGCCGGACTTAATCCTGCTGGACTTAATGATGCCCGAGTTAGATGGCTACGCGGTATTAGAAATACTCTCGCGCCATATCGCAAAAGATGAGTATCTACCGGTACTGGTACTGACGGCAGATGCCACCATTGGCGCAAAAAGAAAAGCCTTGGCTTTAGGGGCCAAGGACTTTTTAACTAAACCTTTTGATACCATTGAGGCGATGCTTCGCGTTTGGAACCTGCTTGAAACGCGCCTGTTGTATCGCCATTTGAAATCACTCAATGCCGACATTAAACCTGCGGTGCATTCACATCAATCTACTGAATAACTAAGCTGCTGAATAAAAGCCCTGTAGTTATTGAGTAAGCATCGCCACTTGATTCAAAGCCACATCAGCACGTGCAGTTCTTTCAGTGATCTTATTCAAATAAGCGATCGCTTGTGGATGCTCAGCATTTAATGACAGCACTTTTTTGAAGTGATCTTTAGCTTGTTCATAAGCTTGTGTTTCATACTCAGCTGCAGCCAAGTGAAACCAAGACTCAGCTACTTCAGGCTCGCTTTTTACCCAAGCTTGAGAAACCGCCAACAAAGATTTCCAATTTTTGGAAACATAAGGTTGCACCACTTGCATAAAGTAAGGACGTTCCTTTTCACTTGCAGCCCAGAAAGGTTTTTTACTTTCAACCCCCAAAGCCTGAGCAGGCTTATCCATCAGTGACTGCACCCACTCTACCGGCATATAGAAATACTGTGCTTCGCTACCACGGCTTTTTAAGGTGATGATTCCCACCAGAGACCCAGTTTCATCAAACACGCCACCGCCACTAGCCCCTAATTTGAAAGGACTGCTTGCGCGTATTACCATACTGCCATCCATGGGAAACATTGCCTTAACGACACCATAAGTATTCACTGGCACAGTAGTCTCACCAGGATAGCCCACAGTAAAGACTGCGGTTTCATATTTCAAACTCTTAGTAGCATGCATCTTTGCTACAGGAGCTTCTAAATCAGCAACCGTAAGAATACATAAGTCATGGTGCCAATCCGGCTTGACTGACGTTGCTTCATGAGCGACACCATTCGCCACCACTTTTACATCACGTGCATCGGTCACCACATGGCAATTGGTCACCACTTGGTCTTTAGCAATGACCACTGCTGATCCAAGACCATCAGACCCATTATTGTGCTTTACTTGCACTCGCAACACTTGTGCATTCAACTCGCGCACCATTTCATCGGTAGGCGTAGCCCAAGCATGATGAGTCAAACACCCCATGAAAACTGTCGAACCTAATATGGCTAGATTTAATACTCTAAGATAATGTTTCATGATTGCTTGCCTCGCTTCACTAACTTAAACGTTGCTGACAATCACTACACTGCAATTACCGTTCCAACTAGAAAATATTTGGCGCAACCTACCATTAAACCTTTCATAAACAAATAGTTATAGAATTTTAAGAAAAGAAAAAGGCCTCTAGAATTTAGAGGCCTCAAAAGACAATTACGCACATTATCAGTGCGCTTGGTATTTAATGGTGCATGTTGCACCTGTAAGGAAAACACATTGAACTAGTAAGCAAAAATAATGGCTGTTGTGGCAATCAAGTTATTTTGACTTGGCTCACCATGATTCAAATAGATTTTATCTTTACTGTGAAATTTTCTTAATTCCGCGCGTAAAGTAACATGACTTAACACTTTGAAATCAGCATTTACTGAATAGCTCGTTGTTCTAAAACCAGATGGCGTGCCGGTATCAACAATCACCCCATCTTTATCCTGATAATATTCTGCCCTTGCCGTAAAGCCCAACCTTTCAGAATAGGCGTATCTAGCAATCACAATCGGTGTAAACCATATATTATAGCGATTGCTGTTTTTCTCTTTTTGCTCTGCGCCAATGTCGAATCCGGTCAGCAGACTCCATTGATCACCCAACTGGTATTGCCCATAGAAATTATGAAAATAACGCATTTTGTGGGTTCTGTCTGACTTATCGTTACCAATAAACGAGCTGCTATTGAGTGTAATCTTAGCGTTCGGTTTATAAGTGAGTTGATGCCCGAATGATGGCATCGTGTTCCCATCTGGTCGCTGGATGCGCTGCCAGCCGTTTAACAGCAACCCACTGGCATACCATCGGCCATCTTCTGAGGTATATGAAACTCTTACACCCGTCTCAAAATAAGGCGAATTGTCGGCAAGGATGCTCCTTGTCAATGTCCAGTTTTCTGCGCCTATGGCACTCTCAAAGCCAATATGCGAAGGCAAAACGCCAGCATCCAGCCACAAATCATGTGTATCGGACAACTTCATCCCGACATTGACTTCAAAAATCTTTTGTAAATCATCAGGTTCGGCCGCGTAATTTGCCCGCATATAAGTCCCGGAGCCCAGTGAAAGATTCGCCCGAACACGGTCGGACTCCAGCTTGGCTTTGACTATGGCCAGATTGAGACTGGGCTTACCTGTTTTGTTGTGGCTATAAGCAAAACTTGGGCGCGTATCATCTGAGGCATGATCAAAGTCATGTATATGGTAAGTTTCCAGATACCCGCCAAAACTTAACTTAGCGCGCTCATCATCTACTGTCTCGTCGGCCAACAAAACTTTGGGCAAAGACAAGACAGCAATGAGTAGGATTTGCTTACTTTTCACAATTAGCCATGCATTAAAAGCAATGATTAAAAACTCAGCACCAAAGTTGAAGAGGCCACATGATTTTCCGAGTCAGGCTTACCGTGTTGATTCACATACTGATTTAAATAACCGACCTCAAATTTAACATCAGGCTGAAACGCCCAGTTGACGCCCAGAAAGGCACGATTCTGATCAAAACCACGACGCGCGCCGTAATCGGTATCGTTTAAATTGATGAAATACTCATCATACGCAACCCAGTGCAACTTGGGGCTTATGGCAGAAGGCATGGTCAGGCGGATCATCTGCCGAATTTTATGTCCGGTTTCATGGGAGTTCTCGATAAAGCGCTGCTCCAGACGGGTGCGGCTCTGAATCGACAGCGAACCTACTGGCTCAAAATTATGCAGCAGTTGCTGCCACACACGATTTTCCTCAAAGGATGGCTTACTATTCGGATGTGTCGTCACATGCGCATAACCCAGCCACAAGCTGGTTTGTTTGTTCAAAGCATAAAAAACCGCCGGGCGAATAAGCAGTTGATCAAAATGGCTACCTTCTTCACGCCAGCGCGGCTGCAGTTCGGCATACCAGCGCCAGTTTTCCAGCGGCAACGCACCGGTTGCATTCACATTCAGCCAAAAACGACCATCTTCTTCAGTATCGGCATTAGCCTGCGTACTGAGTAATAACAAAAAAAATAACATTCGCGCACTAAACATAAAGCGCATAAGTAACTCCAAAACAAAGCCGATTATTGTTCCTTAAGGATATTAAAACCCTAATAAGGTCAATTCCGTATAGAAGAAATCAGAATCCATATCGCGGTCTGCCTGACCAGCAACCTTTCTTGAAATGGTTTTAACAAAATCTTCCGCCCAGAAGTGGGCGTAGCCCAAGTTAAGCGATGCGTATTGGTTGATTGGGAAGCGCACGCGCAAGTCGAACTCTTTACCTAGATCCTTGCCACTCTTGCCTGTCTGGTCGCGCAGGTTGGCACCAGCATTCCAGCGATCAGTCGCGCTATCCAGTTGAAACCAGCTAAAACCGGTATCTACTTTCACGTTATCCAGAAAGGCTATTTTAGGGTCAAACTCCAACCGTAATTTGGGCGTACGGATATTTTCCATCTGGATGTAATCATCGTTTGACCAAGGGCGGGCAAAACCGAATAACCGTTCAAAGCGTTGGTGCTTGCCATCATTCGGGTGCTTGTCACCGTTGACCACGCCATAGAAGGCACTCAAGCGCGGTTTCCATGGGTACTTGAAGCTGTAGCCAATCTCGGCGTTGTAGGCATAGGCGTCGTGATCCAGTTCAGCAATGAATGCGCCAGCATTGCTCAATTCGTCCTGATGCCCCCATTGTTTAATATAGCTAACGTCATAATCAAATCCGCTTTTACCAACCATGCCGTAGGCACGCAAACCGGCAGTATGAATCTCACGGTCAATTTTAGTGTTAGCCGCAGCAGCTTTGCCGTTGCTGTCGTATTTCACCTCGTCGCCATCCTGCTTCAGCAACAGATAATAAGGTTCTAGTGTGACCGTTTCCGACCAGCCGCGCCAATTACCAATCACACCGTAAAAGTCCTGCGCATGGTCTACTTCATCCAGCCGCGTGGTAAAGCGTTGCACCGGTTTCACCGCGAGCAGTTCCAATTGCCAGTCATTCTTCTTGTCTCCTATCTGCGCCCTTAGCCCTTGAAAGGTGTTGGTGGTGTTACGCCACTCATTGCGCGCAATCAGGCGGCGGTCTATGGCTTCCCAGGCGTGGCGCCCGGCACGTACCCAAACAGGGCGTGCGTTACCAAGATCATCTTTCCCTAGAAAACTCTCTTTAAAGTTAAGCTCCAGATAGCCTTGCAGAATATCGGCTTGGTCGATATCGCGTGTGTCGTATTCACGGGTATAGTCGCCATGGTTGCGGCGAGAGTCTTGCACTTCGATAGCAAATCGCAATGGATCGAGAGTATTCTTCACCCCCAGATAAGCGCGGGTGCGTTGCAACAATAGCTCGTCGATGTTTTGATCTGCACGGCGAAAATCATTATCGCGGCGCTCAAAACGCGCACGGTATTCCAGCCCCACATCCAGCCAATCCACATCGGCAAAAGTGTCGTAATCTTTCAGCCAGGTCTTGTTCGCCTGCTTTACATAGCGTGGCGGCTCAGTCTCTTTCTGTGTGCCATAACTTTTACGTTCGACGTAATAATCCTGACGCTCCAACTGCCCAGCAGCATCCTCTGCGGCAATAACGCCTCCGCAGACCAATAACCCTATCAGTGCAAACCAATTACGATACATAAGCATTCATCCGATACTGGGCTAATCATAGCAAACTTGGCACCTCCTGCTAAATAATAATTAAGCATTTACTTATGGAAGCACGGAATAAGGTTCCATATGCAATCGGCAATAAAAAACCCCGCAATTGCGGGATAAAGAGGGAGTTTGTAAACCTTTTATTGGAATGAATTTGTCGTTCTAAATGTGCAATTCACATGCCTTTTACACGCCTAGAAAGACAAATCCCACTGCGCCCATAGGCGTGTTTCATCATCTCTCTTTTTAGAGGTCGTAGTTGTTGCAGGGTCTTCCACCGTCAATCGACTGGCTTGCAGACTAATCTTATTGTTATGCCCATCGAAGAAGTAATTGACCACAGCACTCAATTCTTTTTGCTTGTCATTATCTCGGTCGGTATCCATATCCACAACGGCATAACGCGCTGCGATTTCTAGCTCTTTTGGAATGCCTGAAATGATGCCGTGAGGAAAATAACCTGCCTGCACAAAACCACCCAATAATTTGACCTCTTCATCAAAGTTCAAAGTATCTTTGATTTTCTTGGAGTGCAATTCATGCAAGAATGAAAAGCCTTTATATTTAAAACTAACTTCTCCCAGCATTTGGTCGATCTTATATTGTCCAGGTGCAGGTCTCTTTGCAGAATCTTTATCATTTGGATCTTTATATCTGCTATCTTTTAATACCCTGCAACCGTCATTTGCTGTCTCAAATGCCGTACATTTGCTTTGGTTAGTATTGGCAGCAATCGAGATATTTAAATGCGGCTCTTCGCTGAAGTCGGTATCCGATTGGTCCCATTTCATTTCTCCGCCCATGGCATTCCATTGCAGGCGACCGGAATACATCATATTGTCATCGTCATTATCACGCTCACCCACGCCCACGCCAGTGAAAGCACCCACGTAGTAGGTCATATCTACAGGCGTACCAGCAAACAAATTACCTTTAAGCTCAACACCTTGTTGACGATCGACCGTGAAAATATCGTTGACGATAGAACGATTGACAAACTGTTGTGCACCGGATGAAGCCACACGCTCGTTGTTGTACGAGACTTTGCCACGCCCAACACGCAACTGCGCCCATTTATATTTGTCCACCGTCAGTGATAAATCACGCAGAACCGGTTGTGACCAATCATACTGCATGTAGTATTTAATCCAGGGTACAAACGCGTGGCCCTTCAATTTGGTACGCGCACGGCGAATCATAAAGGAATTGGTGTCTGCATCAAGATCTTTCGTTGTGCGTGGGTCTTTATCAAACGGTTCTGCATACCTAAATTGTATTCTATTCTGGATAGCCAGTGAAAACTTGTCATCTTCGGTCCCAAATTCGAAACCACTCTTACCATAACTGACACTCGCCGGCGCATACCCTTTCTTAGGCTCCTTTTTCTTGTTGCTAGCAACTTCGCCCCCATGCCCCTTCATCAACAACGCACCTTCCTCTTCAGTCAACACCCCTTTAGCCACCAGCGCCTGAACCAAATCGCTCGTAGTGTCAGCAGATGACTGCGTACCAAACCCCATCATCACTGAACCTGCAAGCGCTGCTGCCAACATGCCATGTAGTTTGTAGCTCATTTAAATTCCCTCTTGTTTTAAGTAGTGATTTACTGCATTTTAAATTTTGAACTGCCTGTGTGACAATTTGATGACAAAAAGCAATTTGCTCACAAACCCTGACTAAATGTTGCTTTTTTGCAACAACAAAAAGCCGCCTGTCGTTTCCGGCAGGCGGCTTTCTAAATGGGACTGCTGCGATGTAAGAACTAAGCTTCAGCGCGCATATGTGGAAACAGAATCACATCACGAATACTTGGGCTGTCGGTGATCATCATCACCAAACGGTCGATACCGATCCCGCAACCGCCTGTCGGTGGCATGCCATATTCCAGCGCGCGAATAAAGTCTGCATCGTAATACATCGCTTCTTGGTCACCCGCCTCTTTTGCTTTCATTTGTGCATGGAAGCGTGCTGCTTGGTCTTCGGCATCATTCAGCTCGCTAAAACCATTGGCGATCTCACGACCACAGACGAATAATTCGAAACGCTCGGTGATTTCCGGGTTGGCATCCGAGGCACGCGCCAAAGGTGACACTTCCACCGGATAATCAATGATATAGGTCGGGTTCCATAATTGCGCTTCGGCGGTTTCTTCAAACAAGGCTAATTGCAAGGCGCCTAAACCGGCATGGTCAAACGGTTTGGTGCCGAACTTCATGATTTCTTTACGCAGGAAAGCTTCATCATGCAATTGCTCTAAGGTATATTGCGGTGCATATTTCTGAATCGCCCCCACAATGGTCAAACGCTCGAACGGCTTGCTTAAATCCAGCTCACGCCCCTGATACTGCAACACGGCAGAACCGGTGGCCGCAATGGCTGCGGTACGGATACAACGCTCGGTAAAGTCCATCAGCCACAGGTAATCGGTATAGGCCGCATAGAATTCCATCATGGTGAATTCTGGGTTATGACGTACGCTTAAGCCTTCATTACGGAAGTTACGGTTCACCTCAAACACACGCTCAAAACCGCCAACGACCAAACGCTTTAAATAAAGCTCAGGCGCAATACGCATGAACATCTGCATATCCAGCGCATTATGATGCGTAATAAATGGCTTGGCCGATGCACCGCCCGGAATCGGGTGCAGCATGGGCGTTTCTACCTCAAGGAATTGATTCTCCAGCATAAACGCACGAATGGCAGACACCACTTTACTGCGCGCAACAAAGGTTTTGCGTGTTTCTTCAGACACAATCAAATCCACATAACGCTGACGGTATTTCACCTCTTGGTCTTGCAGTCCGTGGAATTTTTCTGGCAATGGGCGCAATGACTTGGTCAATAAGCGCAATTCAGACACTTTGACGGAAAGTTCGCCTGTTTTGGTTTTAAACAACACGCCCTTGGCCGCGATGATGTCGCCTAAGTCCCAGTGTTTAAAAGCCTCATAAAGCGCTTCACTATTCTCACCCGCCAAGTTGTCTTTAGAAATAAACAACTGAATACGGCCAGTACTGTCTTGCACGGTGGCAAAGCTGGCTTTACCCATCACGCGCTTGAGCATCATGCGGCCGGCAATACTCACGTGCACGGCTTTAGGGTCTAAGATTTCGTTTTCAAAACCACCAAATTCGGCATGCAGCACCGCTGCTTGTGAGTCAGGCTTGAAATCATTAGGAAAAGCCGCGCCGCCATTTGATTTAGCGTGTTCACGTATTGTTTTTAATTTTTCGCGACGCTCGGCAATGACGTGGTTTTCATCTATGGGCTGTGGAGTTGTTGATTGTTCAGTCATTTTTTTAAGTGTTTAATTTCAAAGGTTAAATTAACAAAATTTCGTTTGCATTCCTGCTCAGACAAGGCGGAGACACGCAGACAGTACGCATTGTACGGCAAGTGGCGACAACACCGTATGAGCGGGAATGAAAGCGTAAATCATACGCCCTGCTTCAAACTTTCAGTAACAAATGGGTCAAGGTCACCATCCAGCACCCCTTGGGTATTGCCAATCTCCACGCCTGTGCGTAGATCCTTGATACGTGACTGATCGAGCACATAAGAGCGGATCTGATGCCCCCAACCGATGTCGGTCTTGGCATCTTCCAGCGCTTGTTTTTCTGCGTTGCGCTTGTTCAGCTCAAGGTTATACAGCGCACCTTTCAGCATATTCATGGCTTCGTCTTTATTGCGATGTTGTGAACGGTCGTTTTGACATTGCACTACCACACCAGTTGGCAAGTGCGTGATACGCACCGCTGAATCGGTTTTGTTAATATGCTGACCGCCTGCGCCACTGGCGCGATAGGTATCGATACGCAGATCTGCCGGATTAATTTCAATCTGAATTGAATCATCCACCTCCGGAAACACCTGCACACTGGCAAAACTGGTATGCCGTTTGGCGTTCGAGTCAAACGGCGACTTACGCACCAGTCGATGCACACCATTCTCGGTGCGCAGTGTGCCATAGGCGTAATCGCCCGACACCTTGATAGAGGCGCCTTTGATACCAGCGACATCGCCTTCAGACTCTTCTAGCACCTCGACCTTGAAGCCCTTGCGCTCGCAGTAGCGTAAATACATGCGCAACAGCATATTCGCCCAGTCTTGCGCTTCCGTACCGCCACTGCCAGACTGAAATTCTACAAAGCAATTGGCAGAGTCTAGCTCTCCAGAGAACATACGCCTGAACTCCATTTCGGCGATTTGCTTCTCAATAGCGATGGAATCTGCATCAACACTGAACAGTGTCTCATCATCATTCTCTTCACGCGCCATTTCAAAGAGTTCTTGCGCATCTTTCAGGCTAGACTGCACCCCGATCAAGGTGCCCACAATCGTCTCTAACTCCCGCTTTTCTTTACCTAGCTTCTGACTTTTAGCGTTATCGTCCCAAATCTTAGGGTCTTCTAAAAGACCATTCACTTCTTCTAGGCGCTGACTTCTAGCTTCAAAGTCAAAGATACCCCCGAAGGGCGTTGTTGCGATCACCTAAATCGTTGATGCGATTGGCGATGATATTGAGTTGTTCTGCTTCCATAACCGATTGAGCTTAATCACTAAACCCAGCATTATACATCAAGTGCTTATGCTCACTTAGCTGGCTTGAGCATTCACCACTTCGCCATCTTCTTTAGTAAAAGTACCAATGTTAGGATTCTCCAATATCGACAGCACCAACTCGGAAGGGCGACACAGCTTAACGCCTTTAGCAGTCACGACTATCGGGCGGTTAATCAGTATCGGGTGTTGCAACATGACAGCAATTAATGCCTCTTCAGACAGACTCGGATTATCCAACCCAAGCTCGGCAAAGGGCGTACCTTTTTCGCGCAAGATATCTCTGGCATTAACGCCCATGGCGGCAATCAGCTCTATCAGACGCTCTCGACTAGGTGGTGTCTTCAAGTACTCGATGACCTCTGGCTCCACACCGCTCGCATGAATCATAGCTAGGGTGTTACGTGAGGTGCCACATGCCGGATTGTGGTAAATCGTGACCTTGTTCATGTGATATATTCCTTTGATTGATATGTTTCGACAATTTAACCTCAATGTAAAACAACCTGATGGATAATCTACGATTAAATCCGATTAAACACTCACAGATTTTGCGTTAGGCGATTAAACTTGTACTGTCATAAAAATGTAATAAATTAGCAATATAATAAATCTGAAATGTAATAAATCAGAAATTATTTAGGGAGATTAAACACTATGGCGAACGCAACGTTAGGCCGCTTGATGGCAGCAGTTTCACCACGCAACGACAATTATTTTGTACTATTCAACAGCTTAGCAGATTGTGCGGTGAAGGGCTCTAAAGTGTTGGCTTTAATGACCAGCTTGCGAGATTCAGAAAAATTTGACGAGCACTTTGCAGAGCTCAGAAAAATAGAATCCGAGGCAGATGAGTACACCAAGGAAATTCTGCTGTCCTTACATAAGACTTTCATTACACCGTTCGACCGCCGTGAGATCCGTGAACTGGCCATGGCGCTTGATGACATCATCGACTATATGGAAGATATTCCGCAAAGTGCAAAGATCTACGGTCACACTGCATTCACACCAGAAATGGTTGCACTGGCCCAGATTCTGTTGCGTGCATCTGAAAAAGTGCGTGAAGCAGTCAACATGCTGGCAGACATGAAAGATGCAGGGCGCATCCTGCGTACCTGTGAAGAAATCAGCGCCATTGAAGGTGAAGCTGATCATGTCATGCGAGCCGGCATGCACCGTTTGTTTGAGGAAGAGTCAGACGCGCGCACCTTGATTCGATCTAAGGAACTCTACGATATTTTTGAAGAGGCAGTAGACAGCTGTGAAGATGTGGCCGATGTGATTCACGGCGTAGTGTTAGAGCGAATTTAAGGGGCACGGTATGGATCACGCAATTCTCATCATGGCCTTGCTAGTGATGGTTGCCCTCATATTTGACTTTATGAATGGCTTCCATGATGCAGCGAACTCTATCGCACTCATGGTCTCCACACGCTTGCTGACCCCGCAAGCGGCCGTAGCATGGGCTGCTTTCTTTAACTTCATTGCATTCTTGTTCTTTGGTCTGCATGTTGCCGATACCATTGGCAAAGGCATTATCGATCCCCATATCGTCAATAACGCCGTGATATTTGGGGCACTCGGTGGCGCCATTGCCTGGAACGTTATCACGTGGTGGTTTGGCATTCCCTCTTCATCGTCACACGCTTTGATTGGTGGCTTACTCGGTGCCGGCGTGGCGCACGCAGGGACCAAGGGCATTATCATTGGTAGCAAGCTCATCACCACCGGTGTTGCGATTGTGCTATCGCCTTTGTTCGGCATGCTACTGGCGATGGTGCTATCAGTGCTTTTGTTATGGGTATTTCAGAAGTCATCCCCATACAAAACGGAGAGTCGCTTCAATAAGCTACAGTTCATCTCGTCCTCTTTATTCAGCTTGGGACACGGCGCAAACGATGCACAAAAGACCATGGGGATTATTACTGTTTTACTATTCGCCAATGGTTATCTTCAAGGTGATTTCCACGTGCCATTTTGGGTGGTAATTTCATGCCAGCTTGCTATGGGACTTGGCACGCTAATGGGTGGCTGGCGTATTGTACGCACGATGGGCATGGGCATCACTAAAGTGCGCCCAACTGGTGCTTTTTGCGCACAAACTTCCGGTTCCATCGCCTTGTTCTTAGCCACATCACTGGGCATCCCGGTCTCTACCACACACACCATCACTGGTGCGATTGTAGGGGTAGGCGTGTCGCGACGTGCTTCTGCAGTGCGCTGGGGATTAGCATCCAGAATTGTCTGGGCTTGGGTGCTCACGATCCCTTGTGCAGGGCTGATCGCTGCGATGACTTATCATCTAGGTCGCAGTTTCTTATAACCGCACTCAAAAATCTCCTTACAAAAGGGCTCGACTCGAACTTTTTTTTATGCGGTCGAGAACAGAACACTAGGCTTCAGCTACGCAGAAGAAAGAAACTCGCCAGCCGGGCGAGAGCAGCAAAAAGCAAAGCCACCCATACTCCATAGGGCAGACTGCAAACGAGTCTGCCCTACGCGGGCTTTATGAGGCTGCTTGCGCCACTACGTCCGCAATCTTCTGCGCCAGCGTTTTTACCTGCGCTGCATTTTCGCCCTCTACCATGACGCGAATTTTCGGCTCCGTACCAGAAGCCCGCAGCAGTACGCGACCTGTATCCTGCAACTCAGTCTCTGCCTGCTTCACGGCTTCCTGAATGCGCGGATTATTCAAATCCAGGTTCTGCTTGGTAGTAACATTAATCAGTAGCTGCGGATACAGCGTCAAATTGGCACCCAATTGGCCTAATGTTTTGTTACTTTGAATAACGGCATGTAGCACCTGCAATGCAGCGATAATGCCATCACCGCTACTGTGCTTGTCTAATGTCAGGATATGCCCGGAGTTCTCACCGCCCAACTGCCAATTATTCTGAATGAGCAACTCCAGCACATAGCGGTCACCCACTTTGGCTCGCGCAAACGGGATATTCATCGCCGCCAGCTGATGCTCCAAGGCCAGATTCGTCATCAGTGTGCCGACCACGCCACCTTGCAAAGTGCCAACTTGTTGCCTTGCAGCCGCAATAATGTAGAGCAGCTGATCCCCATCCAATAAGCGACCATTGCCATCCACCATCATCACGCGGTCACCATCACCATCAAACGCAATGCCTAAATCTGCCTGATGCTCCACAACGGCTTTTTGCAATGCTTCAGGGTGCGTAGAACCCACCTGCTCATTGATGTTCAAGCCATCTGGTTTATTGCCAATGACGACCACCTCAGCACCCAATTCATGGAACACTGGTGGCGCCACATGGTAGGTGGCACCATGCGCACAATCCAACACGATCTTCAGACCACGCAAATCTAGTTGATTGGGGAATGTGCTTTTACAAAATTCCACATAGCGTCCGGCGGCATCGTCAATGCGGCGCGCTTTACCCAGCTTTGCAGACTCCATCACATGCATCGGCTTTTCCAACTCTGCCTCGATTGCATGCTCAATATCATCTGGAAGCTTAGTGCCCAAACTGGAGAAGAACTTGATACCGTTATCGTAGTACGGGTTATGTGAGGCCGAGATCACGATACCGGCTTGCGCCCGCAAAGCACGTGTTAAATAGGCTACTGCAGGCGTAGGCATCGGGCCGGTCAGTAGCACATCAACTCCGGCTGCAGACAATCCCGCCTCCAATGCCGCCTCCAGCATGTAGCCGGAGATTCGCGTGTCTTTACCGATCAGCACCGCTGGATGCGCACCCTTAGCTAGATGGCTCTCGATACCGGTGAGCACCCGACCAGCTGCATATCCTAAGCGCATCACAAACTCTGGGGTGATGGTAGCATCCCCTACACGACCACGAATCCCGTCTGTACCAAAATATTTCTTAGTCATTATATTCTTTCCACTCTTCAATTAAGCAACATCACTGCCTCAACGACCTTCAAAGCCTCTACCGTTGCTTTCACATCATGGACGCGTACAATTTTTGCGCCCTTCATCGCAGAAACAACAGACGCTGCAATCCCTGCATGCAATCGCTGCTGTTCACCCCCCCCTGCTATCCTGCCCAAGACTGATTTACGCGACAACCCGACCAATAATGGGTAACCAATATTCACCAAGCGATCCAAATGCTGGATCAAAGCTATGTTATGTTCTTTGGTTTTACCAAAACCGAAACCCGGATCCAGCAAGATACGATCAGCCGCGATACCCTTTGCCACGGCGGCATCAGCTCGCCCACACAAGAACTGCTGCACTTCCAACACCACATCATGATAGGTGGGGTTCAGTTGCATCGTCTGTGGCGTCCCCTGCATGTGCATCAGACAAACACCCGCATCACTGTCAGCCACCACGTCTAGCGCACCTTCCTCTTGTAAAGCACGCACATCATTCACAATATCCGCACCTGCTTGAATTGCTGCGCGCATCACTTCCGGCTTGTAAGTATCAATCGAGAGTGGAATCTGCGTCGTTGCGCTAAGCACCTCAATCACAGGAATAACGCGATCCAACTCTACTTGTAGCGGCACTGGTTCTGCACCTGGGCGTGTGGACTCACCACCAATATCAAGAATATCTGCGCCTTCTTCAATCAGTCGCAACGCATGTGCAACAGCCAAATCCGTTGCAGCGTATTTTCCACCGTCAGAAAATGAGTCAGGCGTCACATTGACGATCCCCATTACGCGGGAGCGACTCAGATCAAGCTGATATCGGCCGCAGGAAAATATATGATTGCTAACCATATGAGACCTTTGCAAAAGTGCTTCTTGTGGATGAAGCGTACCAGTGATTGGCATATCCGTGGAATATATGCGCTGAAGCGCATTATTCACACGCCAAAGGCGCACACCCGCACGGGGCATCACCAACCTCGCTAGATGCTGAAGCATTAAGTCGGTTGTGACGGAACGCATAAACCGAGAAAACCAACGCAGTGTTTCGGCGTAGGCTAACTCACGAAGCGATGTTAAGCGTAGCGGCCGAAGCCATAGTATGCGGTATACAGCGAGGTTGCGAATTTGTTTTTGGCAGGCATTTGAGCGTAGCTCAAAGCTCGCACAACGTAGTTGCGGTGTAGGCATAACCTTAAGGTTATGCCGTAACCAAAAAACCGCGTAACGCAGTGATTCGCCATAGGAAGTAGTTTTGCAAAGGTCTCCATACGCAGATTATACTGAATTAGCGTCGTGACATGAAAAAGGGCTGGAAATTTCCAGTCCACATCGCACTATTGTACTCCGTAAAATATTAGGTCTTTGCAGTCGGTTGCGGAGCATGACTTGCACCCGAGTCAGTCGACTCGGCATCCCTGCCCGCAGAAGGCGGTGTTTTGCTTTGTTTGGGCTTGGGTTCACGCACAGGCAAACCTGCCATGATGTCATTGATCTGATCCGCATCAATGGTCTCATACTCCATCAATGCCGCGGTCATCGCCTCAACCTTGTCACGATTGCCTTCAAGTAGTTTGCGTGCAAGGGCATACTGCTCATCCAGAATCTTGCGGATCTCTGCGTCAACTTTCTGTTGTGTCGCTTCCGAAACTGTTCTTGAGCTCATACTACCAAAGAAGGAATCCTGCTCACTGCTCGCATACACCATCGTCCCCAAGATATCGCTCATACCATATCGTGTCACCATATCGCGCGCCAATTTGGTTGCCCGTTCAAAATCATTAGAAGCCCCTGTCGACATCTGCCCCATGAAAATCTCCTCAGCGATACGCCCGCCGAACAAAATGGAAATTTCTTCCAGCATCTTGTCCTTGTAATTGCTGATACGATCAAATTCTGGCAACTGCCATGTCAAACCCAATGCCCAGCCGCGCGGCATGATGGTAACTTTGTGTACAGGATCAGCTTTCGGCAATAATTTGGCCACCACCGCATGACCGGACTCGTGATAAGCCGTATTGCGGCGCTCCTCTTCACGCATCACCATCGATTTACGCTCTGGCCCCATGAATATCTTGTCTTTAGCATCTTCAAAGTCTTGCATATCCACCGTGCGCTTATTCCGTCGCGCAGCAAATAACGCAGCCTCATTCACTAAGTTTGCCAGATCTGCACCGCTAAATCCTGGCGTACCGCGTGCCAGCACATCTGCTTTGACGTTCGGGTCAATCGGCACTTTACGCATATGAACCAGTAAGATTTGTTCGCGACCTTTGATATCCGGCAAACCAACCATGACCTGGCGATCAAAGCGCCCAGGGCGCAGCAAGGCCTTATCCAGCACATCTGCACGATTAGTCGCTGCAATCACGATCACACCAGAGTTAGCCTCGAAGCCGTCCATCTCCACCAGCATCTGGTTCAATGTTTGTTCACGCTCATCATTACCGCCACCAGTTCCCGCCCCACGGCTACGACCCACAGCATCAATCTCATCAATAAAAATGATGCATGGGGAGTTCTTTTTCGCCGTTTCGAACATGTCGCGTACGCGGGACGCGCCCACGCCAACAAACATCTCAACGAAATCAGATCCTGAAATCGTGAAAAATGGCACTTTCGCCTCCCCTGCAATGGCACGCGCCAGCAAGGTTTTGCCAGTGCCAGGAGGACCAACCATCAACACCCCACGCGGGATGCGCCCGCCAAGTTTTTGGAATTTACCTGGATCCCGCAAAAACTCAACCAGTTCAAACACCTCCTCTTTAGCTTCATCACAGCCTGCAACGTCGGCAAATGTCGTCTGATTATTTCCCTCATCCAGTTGACGCGCTTTGCTCTTACCAAATGAGAACGGGCCTCCCCCTTTGCCGCCACCTTGCATCTGGCGCATAAAGAATATCCAGACCCCAATTAGCAGAATCATCGGGAACCACGAAACGAAGAGGCTCATCAAGAACGATTGCTCTTCTTCTGGTTTCGATTCAACGGTCACATTATATTTCAGCAGATCAGACACCAGCCATGGATCAGAAGGTGCATAGGTGGTAAACCGCTTACCCTCCTGAGTCGATCCTCGCAACACGCGACCATCAATCTGCACTTTGGCAATACGGCCATCTTTGACATCCTGAATGAATTGGGAATAAACAATCTGACCATCCGTGCCACTCTTTACACCAGTCAGATTAAAGACCGCCATCAGCACCATGGCAATGGCAAGCCAAATCGCGATATTCTTAACAACGTTGTTCAAAATTTTGTCCTCTTAGAGCCTATTTCAATAGGTTATTAATGCAACGACGATACATTTTTATTGATAGCTTACCGCAAATTTCAGGGTTTTCGTCCAATTCCCAACAAATAAACCTCGCTACTGCGATCACGTGAGGCTTTAGGCTTACGCGTCACCACCTTATCAAACATCTGGCGCATGTTGTGTAGAATTTCTTCAAACCCTGCACCGATAAAGACCTTGACTAAAAAAGAACCTTTTGGCTTCAACCAGTCGCGACTAAACTCCAACGCCAACTCAGTCAAATAGGCGGCGCCTGCCTGATCCACATCCTTCACTCCGCTTATATTGGGTGCCATGTCCGCAATTACAAGGTCAAGCTGCTTATTATTTAATTGAGCTTCCAACTCACGAAGCACGGACTCTTCACGGAAATCACCCTGTATAAAGGTCACGCCACCAATCGGCTGCATCTCAAGAATATCCAGCGCAATGACCTTACCCTGACCCTTTAGACGTTGTGTGGCGACTTGAGACCAGCTACCTGGTGCTGACCCTAAATCTACAATCGTCATTCCCGGCCTGATAAGTTTGTCCTTATCGTCAATCTCAATGAGCTTGTAAGCAGCGCGGGCGCGATAACCCTCCTTCTGTGCACGCTTCACAAATTCATCGTTCAAATGCTCTTGCATCCAAGCTTTACTAGTACGGGATGGTTTCATTGATTTGTAATTTGCATTTAAAACGGCGTATTCTACGCCTTATTTTAAATACTTAAAAAAACAAAGCCCCTAACGGGGCTTTGTTCACAACAAAAAAACACCTTCTAGTCAGTAGACTAAACCATGCTATTTATTTGCCCAGCTTACCAGCCAGTTGACCAGAAAACTTACCGAATACCGCACCTAACACGACTGAAATGATCACCAATAATGCGGGATTAGATAAATCCAGTGCTGTTGCATTCGCAGCTGTATTGGTAGAAAGCGCCAAACCAGCTGTAGCAGCATAGCCATAAACATTGGCTGGAACCACGGACAGTAGATTTACGCCTGCAACAATTACTAAAGGAAACACAGTGATAGCGATAATAGCCGGAACTTCAAGAGACTCCAACGCACCCAAATCTCCCATTGGATCACCCACCACCAAGGCCAATGCAACTGCAGCCATTACAGCACCAAAAGCCATACCCGCAATTGTTTTTTGCAATGCCGCGTTGTCGCCGCCTGTATGAAAATAACAACCCCAGGCAATAAAGCCCACCCAGATAATTGCAGTACCTGCGAGCGGATTCAATGCAAGAAAAGTCCAAACGCCACCTAAAACAGCAATACTTAAAGCCAGTGCAGTTAATTTCGACATACCTATTTCTCCCTAATTATTTAGTTGAATTTCAAGTTAATGCGAAAAGCAGCGAGGTGTGCAGAGCGAATAAAGATGTAAATAGCAACTCCACTGCATCAACGCTATGGCGATAATGAATGATTTTTGACGAAATGTAAATGACTACCCAACACTTCAACATGAATTATTGGCGATCGTAGGCGAGTGAGGATGCACCTAAATCACTGAATGACTGGGAGCACGAGCACTAGGGGACAGGCCACGATTATTTCTCTTAAAACCCTAAGGAATCTATCAGCCTACAATCAGCTAACAGGTTTATGTTAAAATGCGAGAAATTTCTAAGGAAGTCAATGAAACTCACCACCAAACAAATCGCTCATTTACGTGGGCTTGCACACAGCCTTAACCCTGTCGTGATGATCGGCAATAATGGGCTCACTGAAAATGTCATCAAAGAAATCGATGTCAATCTCAATGCCCACGAGCTAATCAAAGTGCAAGTAGCCGGCGATGACCGCGATGCGCGTAAAGCCATTTACGCAGATATCTGTACCGCAACAGGTGCTATCGCTGTACATCATATTGGGAAACAGCTGGTGTTTTACCGCGCGAGTAACACAATCAAGGAAAGTGCTAAAGTAGTCGTGCCAAAAATGTAATACTGATCAACGTCTACGCTGCGCTGGTCTAGCGTCCAAGGTCAGCGCACTTTCAACACCATCACAACGGCCAGCAGGCACTCCATCACATAAGCCACACTCGCAACACCGTGCCAGGTTTTAAAGCGATCCGCAAACACCGTCTGCATTACATCAGAAGGAAGGGCTTGCGCTTTTAAGCTTTCCAATACAGGCTGTATGCCAAAGTGTCCAGCAAGCACCAGCAACAACATCAAAAATACCGTCCAAAAGAACAACTGCTTCAAGGCCTGCGTACCATACTGCACCAAACGATGAGTCAGCAAATAGAATGCACTGACTAGGCCGATATAGCTCACCACCTTGAACAGCTCACCGGCCAACCTGCCAGCCATTTGCTTATCTTGCAGGCTGTCAAACAACACGTAAGCACTACCTGCTGTCATCCACAGCCCTCCGGCCCATAATGTCATGATGATGAGTGATAGTCTATTTGCCATATTGATACCCCCAACGTACGCTATGATTAAATATACAAGACATCCAATATTTCATACTCTCTGACACCGCCTGGCGCAGCCACCTCGGCGATATCTCCCGCAGACTTGCCAATCAAGCCACGTGCGATAGGTGAAGCCACAGAGATCTTACCGTTTTTGATATCGGCTTCATCTTCCCCCACGATTTGATAAGTCTTGTTGTCACCAGAGTCCAAATCTTCAATATTGACCGTTGCACCGAACACCACACGACCATCTGCATTGAGGGTTTGTGGATCGATCACCTGAAGGTTAGACAGCTTAGCTTCCAACTCCGCAATACGTCCTTCAATAAAACTCTGACGCTCTTTTGCTGACTCATATTCTGCATTTTCAGACAAATCACCTTGAGCACGCGCCTCGGCGATTGCCTGTATGATATTAGGTCTATCGACACCACGTAAGCGTTGCAACTCTTCTTTTAGCAACTCTGCACCACGCACCGTTACTGGGATTTGACTGACTGCCATACGACTTTCCTTATACTAAAAAACAAAACCACACTCGCAAGGAGCGTGGTCTTTAATAAAACCAAACTAGATTTAGGCTTAGTTTATTTTAAGCCAGTTGTTTATGCAAGCTCTGCAAAGACTCAACCTGAATCTCCTGCATGTGTGCCATACCGATGCACGCAGCTTTTGCACCCGCAATCGTTGTGTAATAAGTCACTTTGTTTTGCAAGGCACTGCGGCGAATCTCATATGAATCAGCCACCGCACGTTTATCTTCCGTCACGTTCACAATAAAACTGATATCACCGTTCTTGATCATATCCACGATGTGCGGGCGACCTTCTGCCACCTTGTTAACCGCCTGAACCTGCAAGCCTTCCGCTGCAATTGCTGCCGCAGTACCCTTAGTCGCTACCAAATCAAAGCCCAACTGATCCAACTGCTGAGCGATCTCAATCACTTTAGCGTAATCCTCTTTACGCACACTGATAAACGCTCTGCCGCCTTGTGGCAACTTGGTAGAAGCCCCCAACTGTGACTTCAGGAAAGCCTCCGCAAATGTAGTACCAACCCCCATCACTTCACCAGTGGATTTCATTTCCGGTCCTAAAATCGTATCGACACCCGGGAATTTGATGAATGGAAAAACCGCTTCTTTCACAGAGTAAAACGGCGGAATGACTTCGTTTGTCACTTTTTGTGAGGACAGACTCTGGCCCACCATACAACGTGCTGCCACTTTAGCCAATTGCAAGCCACAGGCTTTAGAGACGAATGGCACAGTACGTGAAGCACGAGGATTCACCTCCAGTACATAGACCGTTTCACCTTGAATGGCGAACTGCACGTTCATCAAACCGACCACGCCCAGTGCTTTTGCCATTTGCTTGGTTTGCACCCGCAACTCATCCTGCAGCTTGGCTGACAGGCTATACGGCGGCAATGAACAGGCAGAATCGCCTGAGTGTACACCTGCCTGCTCCACGTGTTCCATGATGCCGCCGATAACAACTTCCTCACCATCGGACAACGCATCAACATCCACTTCCAGCGCGTCATTCAAGAAACGATCCAGCAATACTGGCGATTCATTCGATACCTTCACAGCCTCACGCATGTAGCGCTCAAGCTGGCTTTGCTCCTGCACAATCTCCATCGCGCGCCCCCCTAACACATAACTTGGGCGTACTACGAGTGGATAACCAATCTCACCGGCTAATCGCAACGCCTCATCTTCAGTGCGTGCAGTACGATTAGGCGGTTGCCTCAGGCCTAGGTCATGTAGCATCTTCTGAAAACGCTCGCGGTCTTCTGCACAGTCGATTGCGTCAGGCGTTGTGCCGATGATAGGCACGCCTGCTTTTTCCAAATCGCGCGCCAATTTCAGCGGAGTCTGGCCGCCGTACTGCACAATCACGCCCACTGGTTTCTCCAGCGCAACGATTTCCAGTACATCTTCCAGCGTCACAGGTTCAAAGTACAAACGATCCGAGGTGTCGTAATCCGTAGAAACCGTTTCAGGGTTACAGTTCACCATGATGGTCTCATAGCCATCTTCACGCATCGCAAAGGCTGCATGTACACAGCAATAGTCAAACTCAATGCCTTGACCGATACGATTAGGACCACCGCCCAACACCATGATTTTTTTCTTGCTACTTGGCTGAGCTTCGCACTCTTCCTCATAAGTGGAGTACATATAAGCCGTATTGGTCGAAAACTCCGCCGCACAAGTATCAACACGCTTATACACTGGGCGCACGTTCAATGCCTGGCGGTAAGCACGCACTGCATGCTGATCTGTCCCCAGCAACTTAGCCAAACGCCTATCAGAGAAACCGCACCGTTTCAGCTGCCACAAGGCCGCCTTATCCAGATCTGCAATGTTTTTTCCTTTGAGCGCCTGTTCACGGTCGATAATGTCTTTCAGTTGCACGAGGAACCAAGGGTCAATCTTGGATAAGTTAAACACCTCATCAATACTCAAACCTTTCCTAAAGGCATCCCCCACGTACCAGATACGCTCCGGGCCAGGCACCCCGATTTCCTTGGTAATGATATCCAAGTCGGTTGTTTTCTCATCCAGCCCATCCACCCCCACCTCCAAGCCTCGCATGGCCTTTTGAAACGACTCCTGGAAGGTGCGACCAATCGCCATCACCTCACCGACCGATTTCATTTGCGTGGTCAGGCGTGAATCTGCTTGTGGAAATTTCTCAAAGGCAAAACGTGGCACTTTGGTGACGACATAATCGATGCTGGGTTCGAATGATGCTGGCGTTGCACCACCGGTGATCTCATTGCGCAGTTCATCCAGCGTAAAACCAACCGCCAATTTAGCAGCCACTTTTGCAATGGGGAACCCCGTCGCCTTGGATGCCAGCGCTGATGAACGCGACACACGTGGGTTCATCTCAATCACAATCATACGACCATCATCCGGATTGATCGCAAACTGCACGTTCGAGCCTCCGGTATCAACACCGATCTCGCGTAGCACCGCCAATGAGGCATTACGCATGATCTGATATTCTTTATCCGTCAATGTCTGCGCTGGCGCCACAGTGATTGAGTCGCCGGTATGCACTCCCATTGGGTCCAGGTTTTCGATCGAGCAGATGATGATGCAGTTATCCGCAGAATCGCGCACCACTTCCATCTCATACTCTTTCCAGCCGAGCAATGATTCCTCAATCAACAGCTCACTGGTAGGCGAAGCGTCTAAACCTCGCTCACAAATCGTGATGAACTCTTCACGGTTATAGGCAATGCCGCCGCCGCTACCACCCATAGTGAATGATGGACGAATAATGACCGGATAGCCAATCGCAGCTTGAACCTGCAGCGCCTCTTCCATACTGTGAGCAACCGCAGAGCGTGCTGAACCCAGACCAATCTTGGTCATGGCATCCTTGAATTTCTGGCGATCTTCCGCCTTATCGATGGCCTCTTTAGAAGCACCGATCAGCTCAACGTTATATTTAGCAAGCACGCCGTGCTTATCCAGATCCAGCGCACAGTTCAGCGCAGTTTGTCCGCCCATGGTTGGCAGTAGCGCATCTGGACGTTCTTTCTCGATAATCTTCTCAACCACCTGCCAAGTCACTGGTTCGATATAAGTCGCATCTGCCATCTCAGGGTCAGTCATAATAGTGGCCGGATTAGAGTTCACCAGAATAACGCGGTAGCCTTCTTCACGTAAGGCCTTACAAGCCTGCGCACCCGAGTAGTCAAACTCACAAGCCTGACCAATGACAATCGGACCTGCGCCGATGATTAGAATTGATTTAATATCTGTACGCTTAGCCATTAGCCAGCCTTTCTTTTTTCTGTCTTACGTGCTTGCATCATGTCAATGAAGCGATCAAACAAATAACTCATTTCGGTCGGACCTGGGCTAGCCTCCGGGTGACCCTGGAAACTGAACGCAGGCTGATCGGTACGTGCGATCCCTTGCAAGCTACCATCGAACAATGACACATGCGTGACCTTCAAATTAGCTGGTAAAGTGTTCGCATCGACCGCAAAGCCGTGATTCTGACTAGTGATATAAACACGTTTGCTTTCAACATCCTGCACCGGATGATTAGCCCCATGATGACCGAATTTCATCTTAAGTGTTTTGGCACCGGATGCCAGAGCCAGCAATTGATGGCCCAAGCAAATACCGAATGTAGGTACGCCTTTGTCCACAATTGTTTTAATCGCGGCAATCGCATAATCACACGGCTGCGGATCCCCAGGACCGTTAGACAGGAACACCCCATCTGGATTGAACGACAACACCTCTTCAGCAGTTGATTGCGCAGGCAACACCGTCACCTTGCAACCACGTGAAACCAGCATGCGCAGAATATTGCGCTTAACACCGTAATCAAATGCAACCACATGAAACTGCTCCACAGGAGCCTTGGCAAACCCCTGACCTAGCGCCCACTCACCTTCGGTGAACTGATAAGGTCTGTCGCAGGTAACCACTTTAGCCAAATCCATCCCATTCAGGCCGGGGAAGCTCGCAATGGCAGCTGTCGCGATCGACATCGCCTTGGTCTCATTCGCCTCACCGGCAACGATCACACCGGTTTGCGCGCCCTTTTCACGCAGAATACGCGTCAATTTGCGCGTATCGATATCGGCAATGGCTACCACGCCATTAGCGGCCAAATAGTTGGATAAAGATTGCGTACTCCTGAAATTACTATGCGCCAGAGGCAAATCACGAATGATTAAGCCACTTGCGTAAACCTTGCCTGACTCAACATCTTCATGATTGACGCCGTAGTTGCCAATGTGCGGATAAGTAAGTGTGACAATCTGCTTGGTGTAAGACGGGTCTGTCAGAATTTCCTGATAGCCTGTCATCGAAGTATTGAACACGACCTCGGCCACAGCATGACCAGAAGCCCCGATCGACTTGCCACGAAACACAGTTCCATCTGCAAGTACGAGTATGGCGGGCAGGTTTTGTGACACAGCAACTCCTTGTTTTACAACATTAAATAATTTCAGTCTTTGTCCATCATGAACAGATGGCAGATGTGCAAAACGGGAGGAGCATTTGCGTACTCTTCCCGTTTCAGAATTGACGAATTATAGCGAAAAAAAAGCGGAGAATCAATGTCCGGTTGCACGAAAACTCACCTCTTTTTTAGTGCCTGTATGCAGTAAATTTCTTTTAGAGCACTGCAACATAAGAAAGTAGAAAAGAGCTATGCGCAGAAGAGTAAGCGTTTAATACTTCTTAAATGTAGGTTTTTTCATCATTATCAACTATAATTCGCGCCAATTCGGAAGAGTGGATGAGCGGTTTAAGTCACCACCCTGGAAAGGTGGCATAGGGGTAACCCTATCGCGAGTTCGAATCTCGCCTCTTCCGCCA
>Ga0194120_10000452_pt1 | contig 77498 bp, 79 predicted proteins | sample TA2MahCa65mmetaG_FD_148642 | JGI IMG/M metagenome (GOLD analysis project Ga0194120, IMG submission 148642) | Freshwater microbial communities from Lake Tanganyika, Tanzania - TA2015019 Mahale Deep Cast 65m | ecosystem: Environmental > Aquatic > Freshwater > Lake | place: Tanzania: Lake...
GCCAGGCTTCCAGCGCGCGCTGCAGCCGGCGGTCGTCGGACAGGTTGACGTTGTTGGGGATGCGTTCGCGATAGTCGATGGCCATGGTCATACCCTCTTGCGATCGAATGCGCCGCGCAGCCCGGTGCCGTAGCGCTTGAGCGCGCCTTCGGCGCCGACGGCGTTGGGGCGCTGGAAGATCCAGTTTTGCCAGGCGGTGAGGCGGCCGAAGATCTTGGTCTCCATGGTCTCGGGCCCGGCGTAGCGCAGCGATTGTTCCATTCCGGTCAGCGCGTCGGGCGAGAAGCTGGCACGCTCCTCGATGCCGATGCGGAGTTCGTCCTCCCAATCGATGTCGTCGGGGGCGAAGGTCACCAGGCCCAGCGCCTCGGCCGCTTTGGCGTCGAGCGGCCGGCCGAGTTGGGCAAGCGCGGCATCGACCTGCCCGGGTTCGGCCAAATGGCGCATCGCCATCCGGCTCAGGCCATTGCCCATCGGATAGGCACCGAAATTCAAGCTATTCAGCGTCACCGCCGCCGGCGGGCGATTGTCGCCCTCGCGCTTGCCATCCAGCATCCAAGAGCGATCGCAGGCCAGCACGATCTCGAGCAGCGTGCCGGCGAAGCACGAGCCCGGCTCGACCGCAGCGAACAGCGAGCGCGAGGACATGTCGAGCCGCTTCAGCACCCGCTTCCACAACAGGCCGATCTCGCGCCACAGCCAGTCCTTTTCCTGCCCCGCCGCCAGCGCAGCGTCATGGGCGGCGACCAAGGCCGGATCGCCCGCGCTGCGGAACAGCCAGGTGCCGATGGTGGGCTCGTTGGCGCGCAGATGCAGCATGGCGTCGTCGAAAGCCCTCGCCAGCGCCAGCAGCCAGAAGCCGGCGCCGTCGCGATGCGGATCGCCCGGCGCGGCGGCAGGGCCGGCGATGGCGAAGCTGGCCAGCGCCCGCTCGCGATCGATCTCGACCGTGAGATGCGGATAGGCGATGCGATCGCCGGCGATCTCGCGCGCCAGCGGGGGCAGGGCGATGCCCTTGAGTCCGGCCGGCCGCGGATTGCGGTCGACGATGGACTGGGTCAGCTCGTCGAGGCGCTGCTTGAAGCGGGTGCGCGGCACCACTTCGTCGACCAGGCGCCAATCGACCGCGCGGCGGCCGCGCACGCCTTCCTCGGTGGTGCAGAAGAAGTCGGCGCGATCGCGCCTGACCTTGCGCTTGTCGACTAGGCGGGTGAGGCCGCCGGTTCCGGGCAGAACGGCCAGCAACGGCACTTCCGGCAGCGACACCGCCGAATTGCCGTCATCGGCCATCAGGATGTGGTCGGTCGCCAGCGCCAGTTCGTAGCCGCCGCCGGCGCAGGAGCCGCTGACGGCGGTGATCCAGACCTGGCCCGAACGCTCGGAGGCTTCCTCGATCGACAGCCGGGTCTCGTTGGTGAATTTGCAGAAGTTGACCTTGTGGGCGTGGCTGGCCCGGTTGAGCATGCGGATGTTGGCGCCGGCGCAGAACACCCGCTCCTTGCCGGAGGTAACCACGACGCAGGCCACCTCGGGATGTTCGAAACGCAGCCGGGTGACGATGTCGGCCAGTTCGATGTCGACGCCGAGATCGTAGGAATTGAGCTTGAGTTCGTAGCCCGGCATCAACCCGCCGCGCTCGTCGACGTCCATCACCACTTGGGCGATGGCGCCCTCGATACGCAGCTTCCAATGGCGATAGCGTTCGGGCGCGGTCCGAAAATCGATCACGGGTTCGGTCATGTCAGGCATGATATTGCATCCAATTCGCAGTGACAAGCATTATTTTGCATGTCGCTGCAAAGCGCGCTCCAGATCGCCGAGGCAGGTTTCGACCGCGCGGCCTTGGGTGTCGATGCGAATGTCGGCCCGGCCGTAAAGCGGCTCGCGCTCGCCCAGGATGCGGCGCAGATCGGCCATGGCCTCGGCATTGTCGGCCATGGGACGGAAATCGCCCTGGGCCTGCACCCTTGCCATGTGATCCTCGGGCGCGGCGCTGACCCAGACCACGACGCAGGATTCGAGCAACAGCGCATAGGTGCCGGGCTCGGACACCAGGCTGCCGCCGGTCTCGATCACGGCGCGGTCATGGCGTTCGATCATGCGTTCCAGCGAACGGCGTTCGAGCCGGCGGAAGGTCTCCTGCCCGGCGAGCGAGAACACCTCGCTCAGGCTCATCCCGGCCTCGCGCTCGACCTCGGCGTCCAGCCGCACGAAGGGCACGTCCAAACGCCGGGCCAGCGCGGCACCCAGGGTCGACTTGCCGGCGCCGCGCAAGCCCACCAGCGCGATGCGGCCGCGGCGCTCGGAGGCGATGCCGAGATGGCGCAACAGCACCGCCAGCGCCTCGGTGCGGTCGGTTTCGGGCAGGCGGCCAAGCCGGCGTTCGATCATGGTCAGTTCGATCGGCCGCTCGGGACCTTCGCGCAGCAAATCCTCGACCGGGACATGAATCGCCTGGGCAAGCTGGCGCAGCAGCGCCACCGAAACATTGCCCTGGCCGCTTTCGATCAGCGCCAGATAGCGCTCCGAGATGTCGGCGCCCTTGGCCAATTGGCGGCGGGTCATGCCGCGGCGCGCGCGCAAGCCCCGCACCCGTTCGCCCAGGCTGCGTAGATAGCCGGCATGACGGTCGGCCGCAGTCTCGACCGAAGGTCCGATCTTGGCCATTGCTCTCGCCATTAATGCATTATATTACACATGCCGCGAAAGGAAAGCGGCCATATGACGCAGTCCATCACCATCCTGGTCGGCACCATGACCGGCACCGCCGAATTGGTGGCCGAGGAGATCAAGGCCGCGCTGGCCGCGCGCGGCGCCGCGGTCGAGGTGCTGGCGATGGACAAGCTGACGCCCGCTGTGTTCGGGCGACCGGGGCGGTTCGTGATCTGCACCTCGACCTACGGCCAGGGCGACGTGCCCGACAACGCCCAGGCCCTGTTCGCGGCGCTGGAAAGCGGGCGGCCCGATCTGTCCAGGATCGAATACGGCGTGGTCGGCCTGGGCGACATGACCTATGCCGAGACCTTCTGCGAGGGCGGCAAGAAGTTCGATCGGCTGCTGGCGGGCTTGGGCGCCAAGCGCCTGGGCGAAAGGCTGGACCACAACGCCTCGGGCGCGGGCCTGCCCGAGGACGACGGCCGCGCCTGGGCCGAGACTTGGCCGGGCGGCGGCTGATGGCCTTCCTGCTGGCCGGCGGCAAGCGGCTGGAATATCGCTGGCTGGGGCCGCGGCCGAGTGCCGCGCCGACGCTGGTCTTCCTGCACGAGGGCCTGGGCTGCGTGTCGATGTGGCGCGATTTCCCCGAGCGTCTGGTTGCGGCCACCGGCTGCGGCGCGATGGTCTACAGCCGCGCCGGCTACGGCGCCTCTGATGCGGTCGAGCTGCCGCGGCCGCTGGCATACATGCACGACGAGGCGGCGCTGCTGCCCGAGATTCTCGGCCGGCTGGGGATCGAGCGCGCCATCCTGGTCGGCCATTCCGATGGCGGCTCGATCGCGCTGATCCATGCCGGCTCGGGCAAGACCGGGCCCAGTCTTCTGGGCGCGATCACGGAAGCCGCGCATGTCTTCTGCGAGGACATTTCGGTGCGCGCGATCGCGGCCGCGCGCGAGGCCTGGGAGCAGGGCGATCTGCGGGCACGGCTCGGGCGCCATCACGGCGCCAATGTCGATTGCGCCTTCTTGGGCTGGAACCGGGCTTGGCTCGATCCCGGCTTTTGCGCCTGGAACATCGAGGCCTATTTGCCGGCGATCGCGGTGCCGCTGCTGGCGATCCAGGGCGAAGACGACGAATATGGCACCATGGCGCAATTGGATGCGATCGCCGCCAAATCGGGCGGCCCGGTCGAAACCCTGCGGCTTGCCGCCTGCGGCCACAGCCCGCATCGCGACCAGGCCGAGGCGGTGCTGGCGCGGATGGCGGCATTCGTCGCCGCGCGGCTTGGGCACGGCGGGGCGGCGCCATGATCCGCGCCTGGGCGATCTATTGCGGCGCGGTGGGGACGCTCGCCGTCGCCGCCGGCGCTTTTGCCGCCCATGCCCTGGACGGCCAGGACAAGATTTCGGCCGAGTCCGCGGTGTTCTATGCCCTGGTCCACCTGCCGGCGCTGTTGGCGGCGGCGTGGCTGGAGGATCGCAGCCCCGGCGTCGTCTGGCCGCGAACGGCGGGCTGGCTGTTCGCGCTGGGCATCGCCATGTTTTCCGGCTCGATCGGCATTCGGATCGCGGGCTGGATCGAGACCGCGATGCTGGCGCCGGTCGGCGGCATTCTGCTGATGCTGGGATGGGCGGCCTTGGCCGTGGCCGGCTGGCGCGGGCGGTAGACGGCCGTCGCGACGCATGGCTTAATCGCTTCATGGCCAGTGCCCGACCCTCGGCCGCGCAGCGGCGCTATCTCGAATCCGGGCTGACCCAGCCGGGCGGCAAGCTGCCGCTGTTCGACGAGCAGGGCCAGCGCGTGCCCGAGAAGGTGGTGCGCGGCTGCGTCGAACGCGGCTGGGCCGAGCCTTGGTTCAAGAACCCGCTCAAGCCGGATTGGCTGGTGTGCAAGCTGACCGACAAGGGGCGGGTGGCGCTTTCGGGGCAAACCCAATGGACGATCCGATGACAGTCTTGGCGTTGGCGGCGGCGATCTGGTTCGGCATCCATGCCTTCGTCGCCGGCTCGCCCTTGCGGGCGCGCCTGGTCGGCGCCCTGGGCGAGGTCAAGTATCGCGGCCTGTTCAGCCTGATGTCGGTCGCGGCGCTGGCCTTGCTGATCTGGGCCTACAAGGGCGCGCCGGTGGTGGCGCTATGGTCGGGCGCGCCGTTCAAGGCGCTGGCGCAGTGGGTCATGCCGATCGCATTCATACTTTTCATTTGCGGCGTGACCACGCCCAACCCGTCCTCGGCTGGGCAGGAGAGGCTGCTCGACAAGGCCGACGCCGCCGTCGGCATCCAGAAGATCACGCGGCACCCCTTCCTGTGGTCGGTGGCGCTGTGGTCGCTGGTGCATGTGCTGGCGCGGGGCGAGCTGGCGGGGCTGTTGTTCTTCGGCAGCCTGGGCGCGACCGCACTGGTCGGCACGGCGCAGATCGACGCCAAGAACCGGGCGCGCAATGCCGAGGGCTTCGCGCGCTATGCGGCGGTCACCTCCAACCTGCCGCTGGCGGCGCTGGTGCAAGGCCGCGCCCGCGTCGGCCTGGGCGAGATCGGCTGGTGGCGGATCCTGGCGGCGCTGGCGGCATGGGCGGCGGCCTATCATTTCCACGCCGCGGTGTTCGGGGTCTCGGCGGCATGAAGGAATGCGGCAAGGCGTGCAAGCGGCGCGCCCACGATCCGTCTTTCGTCACGCGCTTCCTGGCCGGTACCGGGCTGGACGTCGGCAGCGGCGCCGACCCGCTGTCGCTCTACATCGAGCTGTTCCCGCGCATCGCCGGGCTCAAGGCCTTCACCCCGGCCGAGGGCGATTGCGCCAAGCTGGAGCCGATCAAGGACGCCAGCTACGACTTCGTCCATTCCTGCTTTCTGTTGCAGCTTCTGCCCGACCCCAAGGAGGCGTTCGGGCACTGGCTGCGCTGCGTCAAGCCGGGCGGGCATCTGGTGGTGACGGTGCCGGACGAGGACCTCTACGAGCAGGGCGTGTTTCCCTCGGCCTTCAACCGCGAGCATCGCTGGAGTTTCACCCTGGCCAAGTCGAAATCGTTCCACGACAAGTCGCTCAACCTGCTCGACCTGGTGCGCGGCCTCGGCGCCGAAGCCGAGCCGGTGCGCCTCAACCTGATCGACGACGGCTATCGCTACCGCCTGCCGCGCTTCGATCAGACCCTGACGCCGACCGGCGAGGCGGCGATCGAGCTGGTGATCCGCCGCCGCCCGAGGGACGAGATCGAATTCGGCGGCCGGCCGCCGCGGCCGAGCGGCCTGACCAAGGGCGATTTCGCGCTGCTGACCGGATTCAAGCTTGGCTGAAGGCGAGACCCCGCGGCGCGAGATCCCGCTCGAGGCGCGCCGGCTGTTCGACCAGGGCGCGACCTTGCAGCGCGCCGGCCGCAACGCCGATGCGCTGGCGGTCTACGAGAACCTGCTGCGCGCTTTCCCTGACTACCCGGGCGCCTTCCACAACATCGGCATCTGCTATCGCGGCTTGCGCCAGTTCGAGGCCGGCATCGCCGCGCTGATGCGCGCGGTCGAAGAGGCGCCGGCCAACGCCCAGTCCTGGTCCTCGCTCGGAAATATCCTCAAGGACGCCGGGCGGCTCGACGAGGCGCTTGCAGCGCACGAGCGCGCGGTCGCGCTGGCGCCGCAATTGGCGGGCGTCCACCAGAACCAGGGCGTGGCCTTGCGCGAGGCCGGCATGCTGCGCGAGGCGCTGGCGGCGCTGGATCGCTGCCTGGCGATCGATGCCGACCGGCCCGAGGCGCGCTGGGACCGGGCGCTGACGCTGCTGTTTCTCGAGGATTACGAGGCCGGCTGGAAGGGCTACGAGGAGCGCTGGACGCTGGGCGAGCACAAGCCGGCCACCTCGACCCTGCCGAAATGGGACGGCTCGCCCCAGCCCGACAAGGGGTTGGTGCTGACCACCGAGCAGGGCTATGGCGATGCGCTGATGTTCGTGCGCTTCTGCGCCGAGGCCAGGAAGCGCGTCGGCAAGGTGGTGCTGGCCTGCAAGCCCGAGCTGCATCGGCTGTTCCGCACCGTGCCCGGGGTCGATCTGGTGATGCCCGAAAGCGGCAAGATCGCCGGCGCGCACCTGCACGCCCAGCTTTTGTCGCTGCCGATGCTTCTGGGGCATCGCTTCTCCGATCTGCCGGGGCCGATGCCCTATCTGTTTCCGCCGGTCGCGCCCAATCCGCGCCTTGCGCAGGGACTGGCGCGCGGCAAGGAGCGCTTCAAGGTCGGCATCGTCTGGTCGGGCAGCGTCAGCTTCAAGGGCAATGCCACGCGCCGCGCGCCGCTGGATCGCTTCTTGCGCTTCGCCGAGATTCCGGGGGTGCAGCTGTTCAGCCTGCAAAAGCGCCAGCCGGCCGACGAACTCAAGGCGCTCAAGGGCGAGACGCTGATCGCCGACCTGGGTCCGGCGCTGGAGGATTTCGCCGACGCCGCCGCCGCCGCGGCCGAGATGGATCTGATCCTGATGACCGACAGCGCCATGGCGCATCTCGGCGGCGCGCTCGGCCGGCCGGTGTGGGTGCTGCTGCAATTCGCGCCCGATTGGCGCTGGTTCCGCGACCGAGCCGACAGCCCGTGGTATCCCACGCTGCGGCTGTTCCGCCAGCCCCGCCCGGGCGATTGGGACAGCCCGTTCGAGGCCGCGCACCGCGCGCTGGCCGAACGCGTCGCGGCGTGGCGGGCGGAGGAACGCAGCCCTAATCCGTCCTGACCGCGATCACCTTGGCGCCGGGGTCGGGGCCGTGCAGGCGGCGCTGCCAGGCCCAGAGGCCGAGCCCGATGGCAAGCCCGGCGACGTCGGTGACGGTGCCGGGCACGATCAGCCCGATCGCGCCAATGAAGGCCAACACGCGCAAGGGCGTGGTCAACGGCCCGTTGCACCAGCCCTCGGTCGCCATCGCCAGCAGCACCACGCCCAAGGCCGCGCTGCCGAAAGTCTGGACGATATCGAGCCAGGTGCCCTGGCCGAGCAGCGCCGGCGAGACGAAAAACATGAACGGCACGATGAAGGTCGCCAGGCCCAGCTTGACCGCGATCCAACTGGTCTTCCAGGGATCGGCCCGTGCCATGCCGGCGGCGGCGAAGGACGCCACCGCCACCGGCGGCGTGATCGAGGACAGGATGGCGTAATAGAAGATGAACATGTGCGCCACCAGCGGCGGGATGTTCATCCGGATCAGTCCCGGCGCCACCACCGCCGCGGCGATGGCGTAGGCGGCGGTGGTCGGCATGCCCATGCCGAGGATGGTGACGATCACCATGGTGAAGACCAGCGCCAGCACCTGGCTCTGCCCGGCGAGGCCCAGAATCAAGTTCGAGATGCGGCCGCCGATTCCGGTCAGGGCGATGACCCCCACCACCACGCCGGCGGCCGCGCACACCGCCACCAGCTGCACGCAGTCGCGCGCCGCCATGTCCAGCGCCTCGATCACCGCCTTCGTCCCCATGCGGTGCTGGCGCGACAGCCAGCTCACCGCCACGCAGGCGACGATGCCCAGGCCGGCGGCGCGAAAGGCGGAGTAGCCGGCGATGAACGCCCACACCAAGATCACCACCGGCAGCAGCAGATAGAGCTTGACCAGCATCGGCCCGATCGCGGGCAGTTCCGCGCGCGGCAGGCCGCGCAGACCGGTGCGCACCGCGTGCAGATCGCAATGCGCGTAGCAGGCGATGTAGAACAACAGGCACGGAATCACCGCCGCCAGCGCGATGTCGCCATAGGGAATGCCGGTGACCTCGGCCATGATGAAGGCGCCGGCGCCCATCACCGGCGGCGTGATCTGGCCGCCGGTCGAGCTGGTGGCCTCGATCGCGCCGGCGGTGGCGCGGTCGTAGCCGACGCGGCGCATCATCGGGATGGTGACGCTGCCCGAGGCGACGACGTTGGCGACCGAGGAGCCCGAGATCGAGCCGAACAGGACCCCCGACACCACCGCCGCCTTGGCCGGTCCGCCGCGCGCCCAGCCGATCAGCGCCACCGACAGTCCGTTGAAATAGTCGCCGGCCTTGGACGCGGTCAGGAAGGCGGCGAAGGCGGTGAACAGGACGATGAAGGTCGAGGACACTTCCAGCGTCGGCCCGAACACGCCCTGGTCGGAATAGATGTAACTGAAGAGGAATCCCGGATCGTAACCCTTGTGGTAGAGCACGCCCGGCAGCCATGGCCCGACGAAAGCGTAGGCCAGGAACGCGCCGGCCACCAGCGTCAGCGCCAGGCCGGCGACGCGGCGGGTGAACTCGAACACCAATGCCGTTCCGACCACGCCGACGACGACGTCGCCCGGCTCGTACAGCGCTCCGGCGCGGAACTGCAGATCGTCGAGATTGATGCCGATATAGATCGCGCAGGCGATCGCGGCCGCCATCAACGCCCAGTCGTAAAGCGGGATATGCGCCCGCGTCTTGCCGGCGGCATAGGCAAACCAACCCAACCCCAGCACCGTGCCCCAAGCCAGATGGATGGCGCGGAACAGCACCGAATCGATCGGCCAGATGTTGAGCACCACGAGGTGGAAGGCGGTGAAGCCCACCGCCAGCCAAAACAGCAGCCGGTCTTCCCAGCCCGAAAGCCGGCGCTTCGAAGCTTGGAACTCGAAGGTCTCGGCGTCGATCGCCTGGGCCGCTTGGTTGGGCGGCGGCGATTTCGGGTCGTCCGCCCCGGGCTGGCCCATCAGCGCGCCTTGCCGTCCTCGACCTTGTGGCGGCGAATCAGCAGGTGCAGCATCTCGCGCAACTCGTCGCCGATCTTGCCGCCTTCGCCGCGCAGGTTCTCGCGGAACACCGCCAGCAGCGCGTTGACGTGCAACAGGCAAAGCTGGATGTCGTCGGCGGCCAGATCGGTCTTGCCGTCGAGATATTTGCACAGCGTGTCGGCGACCGCGGTCGCCAACGGATAGCCGAAAGTGCCGCTCTGGCCGCGGATCTCGTGCGCGGCGTCGAAGATGCGCTGGCGCTGGCGGCCGATCTGATCGGGCGTCGATTGGATGGCGGCGCGCGCGGTGCGCAGCGCCGCCAGGTGGGATTCGATGTCCTTGAGGAAGCTTTCGGCGAAGGGCTTGATCGCCTTGTCCGACAGCCCGACCGCCTCTTCGATGGTCAGGCCGCCGGTCATGCCGACTTTCTGGCGGATGTGCTTGGGCGGTCGGATGACCTCGGGCTTGCGCGGCGCCATGGGCGATCAGGACTGCCGGTTCTTGCGCCGCTCGGGACCCTTGTAGTTCTCGTCCTGCTTGCGGCGCCGGTCGGGGCCGACATAGGACTGGGTCATGACGAACATCCGCTGGTCTTCGACGATGGCGTGCATGCGCTCGAACAGCTGCTTGGCGGTGATGGGCTTGGCGAGGAACTCGTTGACCCCGGCGTCGCGCGCGATCTCGACCCGATAACGTTCGGTGAATCCGGTCAGCATCAGCACCGGGACGTAGGGATTCGGACTCTGCCCGTCGCGCCGGATGCGCTTGACGAATTCGATGCCGTCGGTGGGCGGCATCGCCCAATCGGTGATCACCATGTCGGGGTTGAAATTCTTGAGAATCTCCCAGGCCATGTCCGAGTTGGCGGCCATCCGCACCTTGGACACGCCGACCACCTCCAACAGCGACTTGATCAAGTCGCGCATCTGCGGGTTGTCGTCAACCACCATGATTTTGAGTTGCGACAGGTTGTAGCCCGGCATTGCCCCTCCCGGCTCGTCCCGCCCGGCCGGACTTGTTCTTGTCGATTCGCGCCCGCCGTATTTTCCGTAGGGTCAGGCACAAAGTAAAGCGCGCGGTGCTGTGACATTTACGTATGATTGCGCTGGCCCGCCTGCGTGGCCGCCTCGGTGGATTGGTGGTGATCGATCTGGGTGGTCGCGCCGGAGGGGGCGGGTTCGGCCGGCGCGAAAGGCGGCATCACCTGGGCCATGCGCTTGTGGCTGACGATGCTGAAGGGGATCAGGGCGACATAAGCCACCCCGATCACGGTCAAGGTCGCCCAGGGCATGGCGGCCAGCGCCGTCGCCAGCACGCCCACCACCAGCAGCATCGGCAGCACCAAATCGCGCCGCACCCGAATCTTCTTGAAGGCGAAGGTCGGGATGCGGCTGACCATGAGGAAGGCGATCACAAGCAGGTGCGCCCCAACCAGGGCCGGGTGGCGGAACGCCGCCAGATCCCACTGGAAAGTGACGATCATCGGCACCACCGCCAGTCCGGCCGCGGCCGGGGCCGGCACGCCGGTGAAGAACATCGCCGCCAGCGCCGCCTTGGCCGGGTCCTCGAGCGCGGTGTTGAACCGCGCCAGGCGCAGCCCGCAGCAGACGATGTAGACCAGCGCCACGATCCAGCCGAAGCGGCCGAATTCGTTCAGGCTCCAAAGATAGGCGACGATGCCCGGCGCCACGCCGAAGCTGACGAAATCGGCCAGCGAATCGAGTTCGGCCCCGAACTTGCCCGCCACCTTCAACAGCCGCGCCAGCCGACCGTCGAGTCCGTCCAGCACGCCGGCCAGCAGGATCGCCACCACCGCCAGCGTCCAATCCTGGCTGAGCGCGAACAGGATCGCGGTCAGGCCCGCGCACAGCGCCAGCACGGTCAGGATGTTGGGCGTCAGCATGATCAGCGGCAAAAGCCGGAGACGGGCGCGGCGCGGGCTTTCCATGGCGTTCGCTCCTCGCGGTCAGCGGCTTTCGCCGCCGCGCTTGGGTTCGCTCGATTGGGCGTCGGCCAGCACGGTCTCGCCGGCGACCGTGGTCTGGCCGATCGCCACCAACGGCACCATGCCGGGTTCGAGATAGACGTCGACCCGGCTGCCGAAGCGGATCATGCCGAAGCGCGCGCCGGCAGCCACCTTGTCCTCGGCATGCAATTCGCAAAGAATGCGCCGGGCGACGAAGCCGGCGATCTGGACGCAGACGATGTCGCGGCCGAAATCGGCGCGATAGCGGATCGCCATGCGCTCGTTGTCCTCGCTCGCCTTGTCGAGTTCGGCGTTGAGGAAGGCGCCGGGGCGATAATGCGTCGCCGTCACCGTGCCGTCGACCGGATTGCGGTTGACGTGAATGTCGAAGGCATTCATGAAGATGCTGATGCGCGGCCGCGGCTGGGCGCCCATGCCGAGCTCGGCCGGCGCCGGCGCATCGACGATCGTCTGGACATAGCCGTCGGCCGGCGCGATCACTAGCCCGGGCGCGGCGCGGGTCGGCGTGACCCGGTCGGGATCGCGGAAAAACCAGGCGCACCAGGCGGTCAGGACGGCTCCGATCCAGCCCAGCGGATCCCACAGCCAAAACAGAAACGCGGTGCCGACCGCGAACAGGGCGATGAAGCGCCAGCCCTCGCGATGGATCGGTACCAGCAGCGGTCGAACGTAGTCGCTCACGCCCCGATCTTAGCACCGTTGGCGGCGCCGTTCACCGTCGCTTCGCCGGTTTCCTGCTGGCGGCGCCACATGCCGGCATAGACGCCCTCGCGTGCCAGCAGGTCTTCGTGGCAGCCGCGTTCGACCACCCGGCCGTCGTCCAGCACCAGGATTTCGTCGGCATGGACCACGGTCGACAGGCGATGGGCGATGATCAGCGTGGTGCGGTTGGCCGAAATCTCCTTGAGGCTGGCCTGGATCTCCTTCTCGGTCGCGGTGTCCAAGGCCGAGGTGGCTTCGTCCAGCACCAGGATCGGCGGGTTCTTGAGGATGGTGCGGGCGATGGCGACGCGCTGCTTCTCGCCGCCCGAAAGCTTGAGACCGCGCTCGCCGACCATGGCCTTCCAGCCGTCGGGCAGGCGCTTGATGAGGTGGCCGAGCTGGGCCAGTTCGGCCGCGCGTTCGACCTCGGCGTCGGTGGCGTCGGGCCGGCCGTAGCGGATGTTGTAGCGCAGCGTGTCGTTGAACAGCACCGTGTCCTGCGGGACGATGCCGATCGCCGCCCGCAGGCTGGCCTGGGTGACGGCGCGGATATCCTGGCCGTCGATGCGGATCGCGCCCTGGGTGGCGTCGTAGAAGCGGAACAACAGCCGCGACACGGTCGACTTGCCGGCGCCCGAGGGACCGACGATCGCCAGCGTGTGCCCGGCCGGAATCCGGAAATCGATCGCCTCCAGGATCGGTCGGCGCGGATCGTAGGCGAAGCCGACCCGGTCGAACTCGACCCCGCCGCCCGTCACCGCCAGCGGCTTGGCGTCGGGCGCGTCGCGGATCTCGGCCTGTTCGCGCAGGAGCCCGAACAGCTTTTCGATGTCGACCAGCGCCTGCTTGATCTCGCGATAGACGAAGCCGAGGAAATTGAGCGGCAAATAGAGCTGGATCATGAAGGTGTTGACGGCGACGAAGTCGCCCAGGGTCATGCTGCCCTCGACGATGCGCAAGGCCGCCATCAGCATCACCGCCGACAGCCCGCAGGCGATGATGAAGCCCTGGCCGATGTTGAGCATCGACAGCGACACCTGGCTGCGCACCGCCGCGGTCTCGTAGCGCGCCAGCGATTCGTCGTAGCGCCGCGCCTCGTGCCCCTCGTTGCCGAAATACTTGACGGTCTCGTAGTTGAGCAGGCTGTCGATCGCCTTGGTGTTGGCCTCGCTGTCGGTCTCGTTCATGGCGCGGCGGAACTTGGTGCGCCACTCGGTCACGGTCAGGGTGTAGACGATGTAGCCGCCGATGGTCAGCAGCGTCGCCAGCGCGAAGCCGACGTCGTAGACGATCATCAGCAGCGCGCAGACCAGCGCCACTTCGAACAGCGTCGGAATGATGTTGAGGACTGTGAACTGGACCATGAACTGGATGCCGGCGGTGCCGCGCTCGATGGCGCGGCTGATGCCGCCGGTCTGCCGCTCGAGATGGAAGCGCAGCGCCAGGCCATGCAAGTGGCGAAAGGTGCCCAGCGCGACCCGGCGCTTGGCGTTCTGCACCACCTTCGAGAACACCGCATCGCGCAACTCGCCGAAACCCTGGCCCAGCACGCGCGCCAGGCCATAGGCGAGGATCAGGCCCAGCGGCAATTGCACCATCAGGCCGGGCGCGTTCATGGCGTCGACCGCGCCCTTGAACAGGAAGGGCACCGACACCGTTGCCAGCTTGGCGGCGATCAGGCAGGCGAAGGCCAACAGCACGCGGCGCTTGAGTTCCGGGCGATCCGCCGGCCAAAGATAGGGCAGGAGGGTACGAACGGTGTCCCAATCGGCGCGGCGGCGCTGGGCCGCCGGATTGGCAGGAGCGGCCGGGGCGGCGCGTTCGCTGGCTGCAACGGTCATGGTCCGGGACACCTTGGCTCTGGCGGGACGAAAGCGGGCGTAGTATAGGCGCGGGACGCGTTTGTCGAGATATGGGATGAGCGAACCCGCTTCGCAAGCCGCTTTCGAGCGTGCCCGCAGCCTGGTGACCCTCGAGCCGCTATTGCCGGCCGGGCTGGTGTTTACGTGGCATGGTCGGCGCTGCGGCTGCCGCATTGCCGAATCGCGCGGCCGGGTGATGGCCGAGATCACGGTCGAGCTGGGGGCTATGCCCTTTTCGGCCGAGGACGGTGGCGCGCGCATGCGGCTCTTGGAGATCCTGCGCCATGGCGGCGGCGATGCCACCGGGCACTATCGTCTGTCGGATCGCGGCCGCTTCCAATATCGCGGCGAGGAGCCGATCGAGCGGCCGGTCTCGGGTGCCGGCATCGTCGCCGCCGTCACCCGTTTCATGCTGCGCGCCAGGCCGTTCCTCTTGCTGGCGGCCGAGAACGGCCCCCGCCGCCGGCCCAACCCCTATCGCCGCCGCGCCTGAGAGCGCGGCCTCACAGTCGGATCAGCTTGACCCGGCGGCCTTCGGCCGCAAGCGACAGCCTTCCCGCCTTCAGCGCCAACGCATCGTCGCCGAACAGCGCTCGCCGCCAGCCATGCAGCGCCGGCAGGTCGGGCGCGTCCTCGGCCGCAAGCGCCTCCAGGTCCTCGGCGTCCGCGACCAGCCGTGGGGCCACGCCCTCGGCCTCGCACTTGGCCTTGAGCAGCACCTTGAGCAGATCGACCAAGGGGCCGAGTTCGGCGCCGTTGGTCCGCCGGCCATTGCGCTCGACCGCGGGTGCAGGCGCGGCCAGCCCGGCCTTGACCGCGGCCAAGAGCGGTTCCGCCAGCCGGCTTTCGGAGAAGCCGCGCGGCAAGAGGCGCACCGAGCGCAAGTCATCGGTCACGCGCGGCGGGTGTGCTGCGATCTCGATCAGCGCCTCGTCCTTGATCAGCCGGCCGCGCGGCAGATCGCGCGCCTGGGCCTCGCGCTCGCGCCAGGCGGCGATCGCCGCCAGCACGCCCAACATGCGCGGATTGCCGCCCCGCACCCGCAGCCGCTTCCAGGCCTCGGCCGGATCGGCGCGATAGAGTGCGGGATCGACCAGCGCCGCCAGTTCCTCGCCCACCCAATCGGCGCGGCCCGACTGGCCCAGCATCTCGGCCAGGCGCTCGTAGACCACGCAAAGATGGGTCACGTCCGACAGCGCATAGGCGATCTGGCGCTCGGACAGCGGGCGCCGCGACCAGTCGGTGAAGCGCGCCGATTTGTCGATCTGGGCGCGCGCCAGCCGCGCCGCCAGGGTCTCGTAGGACGCGGCCTCGCCGAAGCCGCAGACCATGGCGGCGATCTGGGTGTCGAACAGCGGCGCCGGCACCCGGCCCGAGCGGTGCACGAACACCTCGATGTCCTGGCGTGCGGCGTGAAAGACCTTGAGTACCGGCGCCGCCATCAACTGCCACAAGGGCGCAAGATCGATGCCGGCGGCCAGGGGATCGATCGCCGCCGCCTCGCCCGGCACCGCCAGCTGGACCAGGCACAGTTTCGGCCAATAGCTGTTGTCGCGCATGAATTCGGTGTCGATCGCGACATAGGGCGCGGCGGCCAGGCGGGAACACAGCGCCGCGACGGCGGCGGAATCGGTCAACACGGTCATGCGCGCCGGAAACTAGGCAAGCGCCGCGCGCTTGACAAGCCGCGGCGGCCGTGCGTTTTTCCGGCCGCTTTCGCCACGCGAGTTCCGCCATGCATGCCTATCGCACCCATACCTGCGGCCAATTGCGCGCCGAGCATGTCGGCCAAAAGGTCCGCCTCTCGGGCTGGGTCCATCGCAAGCGCGACCACGGCAACCTGCTGTTCGTCGATCTGCGCGACCATTACGGGCTGACGCAATGCGTGCTCGAGACCTCGAGCCCGCATTTCCGAGCGGTCGAGGCGGCGCGGCCCGAAAGCGTGGTGCGGATCGACGGCGAGGTGGTGGCGCGTTCGGCCGAGACCGCGAACGCGAAGCTGCCGACCGGCGCGGTCGAGCTGCGCATCCGCGATTTCGCGGTGCTGTCGGCGGCCGAGCCGCTGCCCTTCCCGGTGGCGCAGGAACACGATTATCCCGAGGACCTGCGGCTGCAATACCGTTTCCTCGATCTGCGGCGCGAGCCCCTGCATTCCTACGTCGTGCTGCGATCCAAGGTCATTTCCTCGATCCGTCGGCGCATGATCGAGCAGGGTTTCGTCGAGTTCCAGACCCCGATCCTGACCGCCTCCAGCCCCGAGGGCGCGCGCGATTTTCTGGTTCCCTCGCGGCTGCATCCCGGCAAGTTCTACGCCCTGCCGCAGGCGCCGCAGCAGTTCAAACAGTTGCTGATGGTGGCGGGGTTCGACCGCTATTTCCAGATCGCGCCCTGTTTCCGCGACGAGGATGCGCGCGCCGATCGCTCGCCGGGCGAGTTCTACCAGTTGGACCTGGAGATGAGCTTCGTCACCCAGGAGGACGTGTTCGCCGCGGTCGAGCCGGTGATCGCCGGCGTGTTCAGGGAATTCACCACGCGTCAGGTCACCGCCTCGCCCTTTCCGCGCATTCCCTATCGCGAGGCGATGCTGAAATACGGCTCGGACAAGCCCGATCTGCGCAACCCGCTGGTGATCGCCGACGTCACCGAGGCCTTCAAGGGCGGCGGCTTCGGCCTGTTCGCCAAGGCGATCGAAAACGGATCGGCGGTGCGCGCCATTCCCGCGCCGGGTGCGGCGTCGCGGCCGCGCTCCTGGTACGACAAGCTCAACGAATGGGCGCGGGCCGAGGGCGCGGGCGGGCTCGGCTACATCGTCTACGAGGCCGCCGGCGCCAAAGGCCCGGTGGCGGGCAAGCTGGACGCCGAGCGCCTGGCCAGGATCAAATCGGCCTGCGGGCTCAAGGACGGCGATGCGGTGTTCTTCGCCTGCGCCAAACCCGATGCCGCCGCCAAGTTCGCCGGCCTGGCCCGCACCCGCATCGGCCAGGAACTGGACCTGATCGAGAAGGGCGCCTATCGCTTCTGCTGGGTGGTCGACTTCCCGATGTTCGAATGGAACGAGGACGAGAAGAAGATCGACTTCTCGCACAATCCGTTCTCGATGCCGCAGGGCGAGCTGGAAGCGCTCAAGACCAAGGACCCGCTCGAGATCCTGGCCTTTCAATACGACATCGTCTGCAACGGGGTCGAACTCAGCTCGGGCGCGATCCGCAACCACAAGCCCGAGGTCATGGTCGAGGCCTTCCGCATCGCCGGTTACGGCGAGGACACGGTCAAGGCCAAGTTCGGCGGCATGTACAACGCTTTCCGCTTCGGCGCGCCGCCGCATGGCGGCTCGGCGCCAGGCATCGACCGCATCGTCATGCTGATCGCCGACGTGCCCAACTTGCGCGAGGTGGTGGCGTTCCCGATGAACCAGCAGGCGCAGGACCTGATGATGGGCGCGCCGACCGCGCCCAGCGAGCGCCAGCTGCGCGATGTCCATATCCGCGTCAGCCTGCCGCCGAGCGTGAAGAAGGAGTAGGGGATGCGGCCCTGGGAGGGAGTGGTGCCCAGGGACGGAATCGAACCGCCGACACGGGGATTTTCAGTCCCCTGCTCTACCGACTGAGCTACCTGGGCACGGGCGCGCTGTTTATTCGAAAAGCGCCGCACTGTCCAGGAATTCGCGCGTCACTCGGTGCGGTCCTCGTCGTCGTTGTCGGCGCGCGGCGCATCCAAGGGCGGTCCCGGAATGACATAGCCCTCGCCCAGCCAGCGGCCGAGATCGAGCTGCTTGCAGCGCGGCGAGCAGAACGGCCGTGCCGCGTCGGATGCGGGCTTGCCGCAGATCGGGCAGGGGGAGGGGGCGTGGCTCATCGCGGGCGCGCGACGATCCTATCGCCGCCGGCATCTTCGATCCAGGTGACGACACAGCCGGCGCGGCGGGCGAGCTGTTCGCGCCGGTCGGATGGAATCGCCGCCAGCACCTCGGCCGTGGCGTGGATCGCAAGGCCCGCGGGCGAACGCCCCCGCGCCTCGCGCAGGGCCGCGCGCAAAAGGTCATGGGCGCGCGTCGCCGGACTGGGCACGAAACGGGTCTCGATGCCGCCCAGCCGCTCGGCCAGCGTCGCCCCCTCGCGGCGGCGAGTCAGCTCGATCAAGCCCATGGGCGAAAAGCCCAGCACGTCGCTGGCCAGGGGATCGTCGGCCAGCGCGCGCGCCAGCCGCTTGAGCAGGGCCTGGCGGCGCGGCAGGCGCGGCGGGTCGATCGCCACCTGGCCGCCGATGCGCCGCAGCCGCAATTGCCGGGCGATCATGTCCATCGCCGCCAGCGCCGCTTCGGCCGGTTTGCGGCCTTGGGAGTCGATGTCGATCGCGGTCAGCGCGGCCGCGGTCTCGATCGCGATCCGCCCGCCGCCGGGGATCGCCAGCACAGGCACGAGCGCGGCTTCGATCGCGGCATCGACGCCGCGCGCTCGGAACAGCGGCTCGACCTCGCGCCAGAGTTTCGCCGCCGGCGCGCGCGCCAAATCCTCGGCATCGTCGACCCAGATCGCGGTCGCGCCATCGGCGCGATCGCGCAGCATGCGGTCGATCTCGTCCGCTGCCGGCACCAGCACGCTGCCGGGGCGCGCTGCGCCGGGCGAGGTTTCGGCGGCGATAGCGACCCGCGCACCCTTGCCGGCGGCTTGCGGGCGACGGATGCGCAGCGCCAAGCGCCGGCCTTCGGGCGGATAAGGCGGGGCGCAGCGCAAGAAACCCGGCAGGTCCTGGCCGATGTCGACAAAGGCGCCGCCGAGATCGGGCGCCGCCGCCAGCACGCGGCCGGCGATCACGTTGCCGGCGGGCGGCGGATCGTCCTCGCGCGCGATCGCCAGTTCGACGGTCTCGCCGTCGATCAGCAGCGCGGCGCGGGTCTCGCCCAAGCCGCGTTCGATCAGGATCTCAGTCGCCGGCATCGGCCAAAAGCGCGCGCACGTCGTAAAGCGGCAGGCCGACCACGCCGGAATACGATCCCGCCAGCCAGCGGATCAGTCCGGCGGCGGCGCCCTGCACGGCATAACCGCCGGCCTTGCCCTTCCATTCGCCGCCGGCGAGGTAAGCCGCGATCTCGTCTGGCGTCAGGCGCTTGAAGGCAACCACGCTTTCGGACAGGCGGCAGCGCGGCGCGGCGCCGGGCGCGATCAGGCAGAGGGCGCTGAACACGCGATGGCGGCGGCCGGACAGCAACTCGAGGCAACGTCGCGCCTGGGTCTCGTCCTCGGCCTTGGGCAGGATGCGGCGGCCGAGCGCGACCACGGTATCGGCCGCCAGCACGCGCGCCTCGGGCCGCAGCGCCGCTACCGTCTCGGCCTTGCGGCGGGCCAGGCGCAGCGCGTGCGCGCGCGGTGGTTCGTCGCGCAAGGATGCTTCGTCGATCGCCGCCGGCAGGACCTCGTCGGGAATCAGGCCGATCTGGCGCAAAAGATCGAGGCGCCGGGGCGAGGCCGAGGCCAGGACCAGGGGCGTCCGGCCGGGCGCCACGCGCGGCCTATTTGTAACGGAAGGTGATGCGGCCCTTGGTCAGATCGTAGGGCGTCATTTCGACCAGGACCTTGTCGCCGGCCAGGACGCGGATGCGGTTCTTGCGCATCTTGCCCGAAGTGTGGGCCAGGACCATGTGGTTGTTTTCGAGCCGGACGCGGAACATGGCATTGGGCAGAAGTTCGGTGACGACCCCGGGAAACTCGATCAGCTCTTCCTTGGCCATTCGCGCTCCTTGGACTGGCGGCAGGGCGGAGATATGCGCCCGGGACCGGCCCCGGTCAAGGGTTTAGCGCGAAGTCGCGGTCTCGCGTTGGGCCAAGCGGGCGCGGATGGCTTCGACGATCAGATAAGGGGAAAATTCCCGCACTTCGCGGCCGTGGTTCCGTACCAACTGTTCATAGACCGAAAGCACGGTCATCGCTGGTAACGCTTCCAACACCGCGTCGATCAGACGCATGATCTCTTCATTGGTTGCAATGCTCACTAGACCTCCCCCAGGCCTGGTTCACGCGAGTCGGATATTGCCTCTCAACCTATGGTCGCGTCTACTCCTTTATGAGGATTGTGCCGCTGCGGGGCAGGTTTCAGATTTGGATGCAGGATTCGGCCGGACAGAGTTTCCCACCCATGCCTTCGCAGCGGCCAAGAGCCCCAAGACCAAGGCAAAGCCGCCCAACTGCTGCCGGTGCCAAGGCACCGGTAGTGGTTGGGCAGAGGTCGGCCATGGTCGCCTATTGCATTGCCGCCGAATTTTTCCCCATCGATCGTGCCCTAGGCCTCCGCCAAGCTGGGCATCACCGTCGGCAGGGCGCGCACGCGGCTCAAGACCCTGTTCCTCAAGACCCGTACGAGGCTGCAATTCGAGATGCTGCTCTTGCCGACCGGCGGGCTGACCGGGCTCGACTTGGGCCGATGGCGGATCAGACCGTCGGTCCGCCGGACATGTCGAAGCGGCGCTTGATCTTGGCCATCAGCTGATCGCGCAGCGCGCGATAGCCCTCCAGCACCGTCTCGCGCCCGCCCTCAACCGCCGAGGGATCGGGCGTCGGCCAGTATTCGACCTCGCAGGCCGAGGTGCGGGTCATCTCCATCGCCTTGTGATGCGCCTCGGGCGATAGCGAGACAATGAGGTCAAAGGACCCGTCCTGCAAATCGTCGAAGCTTTTGGGACGGTGGCGCTGGAGGTCGATGCCGATCTCCTCCAGCACCGCCACCGCGAACGGATCGAGCGGTCCCGGGCGCACGCCTGCCGAATCGACGAACACCCGCCGCGCCAGCAGGTGCTTGGCGATGGCTTCGGCGATCGGCGAGCGGATGGCGTTGCGGCTGCAGGCGAACAGCACGCTGGCCGGCGCGCGGCCCATCTCACGGCCCCTTGGCGTAAAGCGCGCAGATCAGCGTGAACAGCCGCCGCGCGGTGTCGAAGTCGATCTCGATCTTGCCCAACAGGCGCTGGCGCAGCAGTTCCGAGCCTTCGTTGTGCAGGCCGCGGCGGCCCATGTCGATCGCCTCGATGCGCGATGGGCTGGCGGTCTTGATCGCCTGAAAATAGCTGTCGCAGATGTCGAAGTAGTCCTTGACCACGCGCCGGAACGGCACCAGCGACAGCATCACCGCCCGCAGCGGCCGGTCGCTGTCGTCGCGGATGTCGAACACCAGCCGGCCCTCGGCCACCGCCAGGCGAAGATGGAACGGGCCGTCGCCGCCCTCGGCCAGGCCCTCGGGCCGGAAGCTGTTGTGCTCGATCAGGTCGAAGATCGCCACCCGCCGCTCGTGGTCGACGTCGGCGTCGCGCCAGCCGATCGAGGCCTCGTCCAGCGTCAGCTTGACGATGCGACGGCGGTCCTCGGCCATCGCCTAGCGCTTGGTCGAGTTGAGCCGCAGCGTCACCGACAGCGCGTGCGCGGCAAGGCCCTCGGCCTCGGCCAATGCCGCGGCGGCGGGGCCGATGCGCCGCATCGCCTCGGCATCGCAGCCCATGATGCTGGAGCGCTTGACGAAATCCAGCACCGACAGGCCCGAGGCGAAGCGCGCGGCGCGGCTGGTGGGCAGGACGTGGTTCGAGCCGGCGACGTAGTCGCCCAGCGCCTCGGGGGCATGGCGGCCGAGGAAGATGGCGCCGGCATGGCGAATGCGCGGCAGCAGCGTGTCCGGCCGCGCCACCATCAGCTCGACATGCTCGGGCGCCAGCCGGTCGACCAGCTTGCAGCCGGCCTCGAGATTGCCGACGCGCAGGATGGCGCCGTGATCGGCCCAGCTCTTGGCGGCGATCGCGCGCCGTGGCAGGGTCTCCAGCAGCCGCGCCACCGCCTCGTCGACCGCATCGGCCAGCTCGCGGTCGTCGGCGATCAGCACCGCCTGGCTGGATTCGTCGTGTTCGGCCTGCGACATCAGGTCGGCCGCCACCCAGCGCGGATCGGCGGCGCGATCGGCCAGCACCACGATCTCGGACGGGCCGGCGATCAGGTCGATGCCGACCTGGCCGAACACCAGCCGCTTGGCGGCGGCGACATAGGCGTTGCCGGGACCGACGATCTTGTCGACCGGGGCGATGCTGGCGGTGCCGTAGGCCAGCGCCGCCACCGCCTGGGCGCCGCCGACGCGCCAGATCTCGTCGATGCCGAGCAGCCGGGCGGCGGCGCAGACCAGGGGGTTGAGCCTTCCCTCGGGCGTCGGCATGGCCACCGCCAGCCGGCCGACGCCGGCGACCCGGGCGGGGATGGCGTTCATCAGCAGCGAGGAGGGGTAGGCCGCGAGCCCGCCCGGAACGTAAAGCCCGACCGAGTCCAGCGCCGTCCAGCGCCAGCCCAGCCGCACGCCGTCGGCATCGACGAAATCCTCGTCCTCGGGAATCTGGCGACGGTGATAGGCCTCGATCCGCCGCGCCGCCAGCTTCAGCGCCTCGACCGCGGCCTCGGGCGCCTGCTTGGCGGCGGCCTCGATCTCGCCGTCGCTCAGCCGCAGCGTGGCCTCGGTCGGCTCGATGCGATCGAGCCGCCGCGTGTGCTCGATCAGCGCGGCATCGCCGCGCGCTCGCACGTCGGCGACGATCTCGGCGGCGACGCGGTCGACCGCCTCGGCGGTGTCGCGCTTCTTCGCCAGCAGCGCGGCGAAACCGGCGTCGAAATCCTTGGCGGAGGCGTCAAGTCGCCTGACCATCGGTGGCCTCCTTGAAGCGCGCGATCCAGCGGTTGATCTCGTCGGAGCGGGTCTTGAGCGCGGCGCGGTTGACCGCCAGCCGCGCGCTGACGTCGAGGATGCGTTCGACCTCGACCAGGCCGTTGTCGCGAAGCGTGCGGCCGGTCGCGACCAGATCGACGATGCGCCCGCACAGGCCCAGCGCCGGCGCCAGTTCCAAGGCGCCGTTGAGCTTGATGCACTCGGCCTGGACGCCGCGGCGGGCGAAATGGCGCCGGGTCAGGTTGGGATACTTGGTGGCGACGCTGACGTGGCTCCAGCGCCGGGGATCGTCGCCGGCCCGCATCGCCTCGGGCACCGCCACCGCCAGGCGGCAATGGCCGATGCCGAGATCGAGCGGGGCGTAGATCTCGGAATAGTCGAACTCGGCCAGCACGTCCGAGCCGGCGATGCCCAGTTGCGCCGCGCCGAAGGCGACGAAGGTGGCGACGTCGAACGAGCGCACCCGCACCAGCTCGATCTCGGGCCGGCTGGTGCGGAACAACAGCCGGCGCGATTCCTCGTCGGCCAGTTCGGGTTCGGGCTCGATGCCGACGCGCGCCAGCAGCGGCAGCGCCTCGGCCAACAGCCGGCCCTTGGGCAGGGCGATGATCAGGCGATCCATGACGCGCTCAGCCGCCGGCTTCGAGCTTGTGCTCGGGACGCGGCGCCGCGTGCAGCGTATCCGGCCGGTCGGCCAGATAGGCCGCCAGCCGATCCGCCTCGATGCGCAGTTCGGCGCCGCCGGCGAAATCGAGCGACACCGCGACGCCGCCATCGGCCAGCGGTTCGCAGCGCAGCGACAGAAGTTCCAGCGTGGCGTGGCGGTGTTGGCGCGGGATGCCGATCGACTTGACGCCGCGCACGAATTCGAAATGCAGCCCCGCCAGCACGCGCTGGCCGACCGGCCCGCCCTTGCAGCATTCCCAGCAGTAGCGCGAGACCAGAAGCGCGAAGCGGCGCTGCTCGGCCAGCCAGGCCAGGTCGCCGACCTGGGTCACGGCATCCTGCAGCATCGAGGACATGACCGTGAGGTCCTCGACGTCGCCGGCGCGGAGCTTGAGGGTGCCGGGCGTGGCCATGCTCAGCCCCGCTCGCGCAGACGCTCGACCTCGGCGCCGGCGGCGGCCAGCTTGGCCTCCAGCCGCTCGTAGCCGCGATCGAGGTGATAGACCCGGTTGACCACGGTCTCGCCCTCGGCGGCGAGCCCGGCCAGCACCAGCGAGACCGAGGCGCGCAGATCGGTCGCCATCACCGGCGCCCCGCGCAGCACCGCCACGCCGCGGACAATGGCCGAGGCGCCGTGGACGGTGATGTTGGCGCCCATGCGCGCCAACTCCGGCACGTGCATGAAGCGGTTCTCGAACACGGTCTCGGTGATCATCGAAGCGCCCTCGGCGATGGCCGCCAGCGCCATCATCTGCGCCTGGACGTCGGTCGGGAAGCCCGGAAACGGTTGGGTCATGACATCGACCCCGCGCGGACGCGTGCCGTTGCGGGCGATGCGCAGGCCGTCGGGCAGTTCCTCGATCTCGGCGCCGGCGGCCTGGAGGCGCTCCAGCACCGCGCCGAGATGGAGCGCGCTTGCGCCCCGAAGCGTGACCTCGCCGCCCGCCACCGCCGCCGCCAAGGCATAGGTCGCGGCTTCGATGCGGTCGGGCAGGACGCGGTGCGCGGCGCCCCCGAGGCGTTCGACGCCGTCGATGACGATGCGGTTGCCGCCCGCGCCTTGGACGCGCGCGCCCATGGCATTCAGGCACTCCGCCAGATCCTCGATCTCGGGCTCGCGCGCGGCGTTGTCGAGCACGGTGCGGCCGCGCGCCAAGCTGGCGGCCATCATCAGGTTCTCGGTCGCGCCGACCGAGACCTTGGCGATCTGGATCTCGGCGCCGACGAGACCCTTGGGCGCCGCGGCGACGACATAGCCGTCGGTCAGCTCGATGCGCGCGCCCAATTGCTGCAGGCCGGCGAGATGCAGGTCGATCGGCCGCGTGCCGATGGCGCAGCCGCCGGGCAGCGAGACCTTGGCTTTGCCGAAGCGTGCCAACAGCGGCCCCAGCACCAGCACCGAGGCCCGCATCTTGCGCACCAGGTCGTAGGGCGCGACCAGGCTTTTGACGTCGCGCGCCGCCAGCCGCAGCCCGCGATCCGCGCCTTTGCCCTCGGCCTCGATCTCGATCTCGACCCCAAGCTCGGCCAAGAGCCGCGCCATGGTGTCGATGTCGGCGAGATTCGGCACGCCCGCCAGCGCCAGCGGCCGCTCGGACAACAGCGCAGCCGCCATCAGCGGCAGGGCCGCGTTCTTGGCGCCGCTGATCGGGATCGTGCCGGAGAGCGGCCGACCACCCTTGATGCGGATGCGATCCATGCTGTCCTGCCGGGAGACGAACGGCGCGGGTTTTAGAGCAATCCCGCGCGCGCCTCAAGCCTGGCGCCGAAATCGGGCGGATCCCGGCGCCGTCGGCGCGATCATTCGGGGGCGTGGAGTCCCGTCGGCGCCCGGATCGCGATGCGGGCGGTTACGCTCAGGGATGCGGGATCCAGCGCCAGGACTTCGTCGGCGGCGGTCAGCGCGACCATGATCCGGCCGCCGCTCCGGTCGAGCGCCGCCGCTCCCAAGGCGCGGCCCGGGCGCGGAGTCGCGGCGGCAACAACGCGCCGACGAGCAAGGTCGAGCACCTCGATGCGATCGCCGGCGATGGCGATGGCATGGCCGGGTTGGGGATGCGCCAAGAGCCGGCCTCCGGGCCGGCTTAGCGGCATTTGTCCGACCAGGCGCCAGTCGACGGCGGAAACCAGGGCGATGGCGGCGGGTTCGACGATCGGAATCGCCACCAGTTCCGCGCCGGCCGCCAAGGCCTTGCCGGCGGCGTATTGCCCCTTCAGGGCTACGGCCGCGAACACCCGCCCGATATAGAGATCGAGCCCGCGAGCGACGGAAGCGCCAGGTCCGAGGCCGAGCAAATGCTCGCCGTCGGGCAGGGCGACGATCTCGGTCATGACGTCGGGCAGCGGCATCCGGCGCGGAAGAAAGCGCGGCACGGCGGCGGGCGGCCCGTCATTGCGATAGTCGTGCACCCAGCCGCGATGGGGCGGGTTGTCGCCAAGCGGTATCTCCCAAACCTCGGCAAGATCGGAAAAACCGACCAAGAAACTCTTGCGCGCGGGCAAGGCAAGCACCGCCGCGGGCGTCGGCGTATGGCCGCCCTCGATGCGCAGCGGAATGGAATGTCGCTCGGTCAAATCGGCCATCGCCAAGATCGACAGCGAGGGCGGCGCGAGGGTCGCAACCACGACCAGATCGCCGTCTCCCGAGGCCGCCAAGCCTGCCGGCCGGCCGCGCAGCCGCACCTGACCGACGATCCGGCCGGCGGCCAGGTCGATCCTGACGGCATGGCCGTCTTCAGTGGCGAGGACGGCCTGGCGTCCGGCCGGGTCGAAGCGGACGCTCGCGAGCGGCGCGGGCAACTGACCGATGTCGATCGCCTGGTCGTCGGCGATGACCGCGAGGTGGCCATGCTCGCCCATGGCCAGGACGGCCGCCGAGGCGGGCTGGACGAATGCCAGTGCCGCTAACATCGTGACGGTGCGCGACAGCGCTTGGGTCATGATCGGTCCCGTCTAGGGCATGATCGATCTGTCTTGAACCATAGAGTTCAAGACAGATCGCGGATCATGCCCTCGTATCCTGCTCTGGACCGCGATTCACGGTTCATAGGGAATCGCGGCCGTGATTCCCAATGAACCGATCGCGGTCTAGGGCCGGACAACGACCGAGCCGACCATGCCCTCCTGTTGCCAATGCGGGCCGCAAAGATAGCCATGCGTCCCCGGCGGCAAGTGTCGACATGCTCGCCGCCGAAGAGGCGGGCCGATTCCTCGCGTCCGGCGGCCTTGAACCAGACGCTGTGCGACGTCCGCCGATCGACATTGACGAAGCGCAGCGTGGTGCCGGGCGCGACCGCGATGCTGAGCGGGCAGAAGCTGTGCTTGTACATGGTCACGACCGGAACGCCGGCGGCGGAACTGGGTTGGCCGAAAACCTCCCGGTAGCGCTGCTCGGCCTCGGCGCAAATCTCGCGCTGCAGCGCGGCCTTGTCGGCCTGGGCGGCGGCGCCCATCGCCATCAGGCACCCGACCACGGCCGCGATCGCCCGCTCCATGACGCCGCGATCCCGCGGACCTATCGCTTGCGGGCGTTGATGTCCGCCCCCGGCGTATCGAGACCGAAGCGGTAGTCGACCGAGACGTGGTGGAAGCGCGCGGCGCTGAAGTCGTCGTGGACGGCGAAGCCAAGGGTGTATTCCTTGCCCGGTTCCAGGCTCACGTCGCCGGGCTGGTCCGACCGCAACGGCCGCCGCAGCATCACCGTCCAGACGCCGTTTTCGAGCCCGCCTTGGCCTTCGATCTTGACGCCGCCGGTCATCACGCGCTCGGCCATGACGTGGCCGTTCTCGACCGTGCCGTCGGCCGACCAGCGCATCAGATCCATGAAGGTCCCGCCCTTGAGCAGGGCTTCGAGATCCGCCGCCGGCTTGAGCTTGTCCCAGCCGCCGCGCGGGCCGTCGCTGCCTTGGATTTCGATCGCGGTCCGCGATTCCGGAATGTATTTGGTGACCACCTTGCCGGCGGGCGCCGAGGGCATCGATCGCGAATCGTGATGGCACGTCGCCCAACAGCTCGATTGGTCGACGCGCTCGATGCCGGTGCCGGCGATCATGATCGCCAGCTTGGTCGCATTCTTGGCATCCATCTTGCCGCCGGGCACGAAGGGCGCGGGGGCATGCGGCGTGTCCGGCCACTGGAAGCGCAGGCTCAGGGTCTGGCCGTCGTGCATCGCTTGGACCTTGAGATCGATGAAGGGCCGCTTGCCTGGGATCGGCGTCGCCTCGACCTTCTGGCCGGAGACGATCTTGGCGCCCATTTCCTTGGCTTCCTTGGCGTGGCAGGTCGAGCAGCGATCGCCGGCGCGCAGGAAGGCGCGGGCGCCGCCATGATCCTTGCCGGTCAGCAGCCACTCGTAGGACGCCTGCCCGGGATAGAACAGCGGCACGGTGACCGCCTCGACATCGCCCCAGGCGCCGGCCGAAGCGGGGGCGGTGGAAGCAGCGGCGGCGGTCGCCGCAGGGGCCGAGGCGGCGGAGGCGACCGGGGCGGCGGCGGGGGGCGATGCCGGCATGGCGGCCTGCGCCTTCGCTGCCTTCTCCTTGGCGGCGATGCGATCGAGGCTGTCGAGGAATTCCCTCGGCACCGGCCGCGCATCGGCGGGAATCGGCCGCTCGAGTCTCTCGAGCTCGGCCTCGGCCAGGCGGTCGCGGACATTCTTGTGGGCGATGCCCTTGTGGCAGTCGATGCAGGTGTTGCCGGCCTGCATGGCATCGAGATGCGGCTTGCGCGCGCGGGGGCGCTGAAGTTCGGGACTCATCGACTGCAGGGTGTGGCAATTGCGGCATTCGCGGCTGTCGGTCTGCTTCATCGAAGTCCAGACCCGCTTGGCGAGCTCGAGGCGCCGGGCCTCGAATTTCTCGGGCGTGTCGACCGTGCCGAGCGCCCAATGGAACAGCTCGTTGGTGGCCTGGATCTTGCGCGCGACCTTATGAACCCAGGGATTGGGGACGTGGCAATCCGAGCAGGTGGCGCGAACGCCGGTGCGGTTTTGAAAGTGTATGGTGTCGCGATACTCGGCGTAGACGTTGTCCCGCATTTCGTGGCAGGAAGTGCAGAATCCCATGGTGTTGGTGGCTTCCATCGCGGTGTTGAAGCCGCCCCAGAAAACGATGCCGCCGAAAAATCCCACGGCCAGGATCGCCAGCAGCGAGTAGCGGGAACTCGGCCGCGTCAGGACGCCCCACAGCGCGGCCAGGCCGCTGGTGGATGGTTGGGACATGCGCGAGGCTCTTTCCGTCGTCGCGGGTGGAGGAAAACGGGGCGCCGGGGAGAGATCCCGGCGCCCCGCCGGTCCTAGTAGATGTCCTTCTGCGTGTTGTAGACGTTGAACTTGCCGGTCGGCGTGATCATTTTCGGATCCTTGATCACCGCCTTCAGTTTCAGCGTCGCGTCGTCATAGATGACGATGGCCGACGGATCGGTCTTGCCGGCCCAGACCGAGATCCAGACCTCGTCGCCCTTTTCGTTGTACTCGGGATGGACGGCGCGCCGTACCGCCTTCATCTCGGGCAGGCCGGCATCCTTGGCGACCGCCAGTTTGACCGGCGCCTTGGACAGGTTGTTGAGGTCGAACACCACCACCGACTCGGCCAATTCGCGTTCCGGGTTCTGCGGCAGATCGACCCACAGCTTGCGCGACTTGGGATGGGTCTTGACGAACAGGTTGCCGGCGCCCGGGACCTTGAGTTCCTGCACCACCTTCCAGGCGTTGGCCTTGTGCTTCTCGGGATCGGTGCCGATCAGGGTGACGACGTCGGCGCCGAGGTGCCCGGTCGCCCACACCGGCCCGAACTGGGGATGGGTGAAGTTGGCGCCGCGGCCGGGGTGGGGGATCTTCTGGGTGTCGACCAAGGCCGCGAGCTTGCCTTCCTTGGTGTCGACCACCGCGATCTTGTGCGAGGCGTTGGCGGCCACCAGGAAGTAGCGCTTCGAGGCATCCCAGCCGCCGTCATGCAGGAACTTGGCGGATTCGATCACCGTCTGCTTGAGGTTCTTGATGTCGGAATAGTCGACCAGCAGGATCTGTCCGGTCTCCTTCACGTTGACCACCCATTCGGGCTTGATGTGCGAGGCGACGATCGATGCGACGCGCGGTTCGGGGTGATATTCGCCGTCCACCGTCATGCCGCGGGTCGAAACCACCTTGAGCGGCTTGAGGGTTTCGCCCTCGGTGATGACGTATTGCGGCGGCCAGTAGGTGCCGACGATGGCGTATTTGTCCTCGTAGCCCCGGTACTTGGAGACGTCGACCGAGCGCGCGTCGGCGCCGGCCTTGAGGGTCGCCACCACCGACGGAGTCTCCATCCACATGTCGATCAGGCTGGTCAGCCCGTCGCGGCCGATGGTGTAGACGTAGCGCCCGGAATGCGACAGGCGCGAGATGTGGACGGCGTAACCGGTCTTGACGATCGACGAGATCTTCTTGTTGTCGCCGTCGATCAGCGCGACCTCGCCCGAGTCGCGCAGCGTCACCGCGAAGACGTTCTTGAGGTTGAGCGAGTTCATCTGCTTGGTCGGACGCTTGTCGGGCGGAACGATCAGCTTCCAGCTTGCCAGCATCTCCTTCAGGCCGTGCTCGGGCGGCACGTCGGGCGCGGTCTGGATGTACTTCGCCATCGCCACGATCTCGTCCTTCGACAGGATGTCGTCGAAATTGACCATGCCGCCGTCGGTGCCAAGCGCGATGATGCGCTCGAGCCGCTGCTGGCCGAGCTTGGTCATGGCATCGGGCTCGAGGTTCTTGCCGGTGGCGCCCTTGCGCAGCACGCCATGGCAGCCGGCGCAGCGCTCGAAATAGATCTGCTTGGCCTTGGCGCGATCGTCGGCCGAAAGCTGCACGTTCTGAGCCAGGACCGCGGTCGCCGAACCGGCGGTGATGGCGATGCCGGCCGTCAAGCCCAGCAAGGCGCCGCTGATCGACGGCAATTTCCTGATCGATGTCATCGTGAATCCTCCTGTTGCGAATGGCGGCAGCCGAAGATCGGCGCCGCGCGCCTCGGACGAGTGGAAGGGAACTTAAGAACGCGGTGACGCACGTCATTGATTCAAGTCAAAACGACTTGGCGAAATCGCGGTTTTCGGGTCGGGAGCGGAAATAAATTCGATCCGCTTGATGCAGCGACAAGTTTCCATATGTCGACGGTCAAATTTCGATCCCGGAAAACGACAAGATCGATATCGGCGCGACTATGGGGCGATCTGACCGCTCCCGAGCTGACCCCTGCCGAAAAATCGAGAGGACGGATGCGCTCGATCGATTCGAATCGATGCGCCTCGGGAACCGATCTTGCGCCGCTGCGCGCACGGCGGTTCTTTCGCTTCGCGCTTTGTCATGCGCGCCGAAATTTTCGGCAGTCCGCTAATCGGACTCCGACCGGCGGGGAGGGCGGGTCGCCGCGATCGGCGCCGCGGCGGATGCGGTGCGCTCGGCGCGGGCGCGGGCCTGATCCTTGCGGCGGACGAGATTGCGCCGCAGCGCTTCCGCTCGGCGCTCGGTCTTGGCGGCGGTGCGGTCCGCCGCGCCTTGCTTTGGGCGATCGACCATGGCCTTGCCTCGTGCCGGCCACTATGGCATGAAACGGCCCCTTTCGGTCGGTTTGCCCACATAGCTCAGAGGTAGAGCACCCCCTTGGTAAGGGGGAGGTCGAAGGTTCGATTCCTTCTGTGGGCACCAGCTTTCCAACTTCATCGGCGGCCCCCAAAAAAAACCGCGCGGGGTTGCCCCCGCGCGGCGTCAGGCTTGAACCCCGACTTGGGTTACATCTGCGCGTACTTGCCGTCCTTCCAGACATAGAACACGTATTGCGGGTTGCGGCGATCGCCCTTGGCGTCGAACTGCAGCTTGCCCAGCACCGTGTCGAAGGTCTTTTCGCGCAGGTTCTTGGACAGGTCGGCGACCTTGGTCGACTTGGCCGAGTTGACCGCCTGCGCCCAGACCTGGATGGCGGCGTAGGTGTAGAGGGTGTAGCCCTCGGGATCGAACTTCTGGGCCTTGAACTTCTCGACCACGGCGGCGGCCGAGGCATACTTGCGCGGATCGGGCTCGAAGGTCATCAGCGTGCCCTGGCCGGCCGGACCCGAGATCTTCCAGAACTCGTCGGTCACCAGCGCGTCGCCCGAGACCATCACCGCCGTGTTCATGCCCTGCTCGCGCGCCTGGCGCACGATCAGGCCGGCCTCGGTGTGATAGCCGCCGACGTAGATGACGTCGACCGCGGCCGCCTTCATCTTCGACACCAGCGCGTTGAAGTCCTTGTCGCCCTGGGTGTAGGCCTCGTACATCACCTCTTTCTTGCCGCGCTTGTTGAACTGCTTCTTGAACTCGTCGGCCAGGCCTTTGCCGTAGGCCGACTTGTCGTGCAGGATCGCCACCTTCTTGTCGCCCATCTTGTCGGCGATGTAGTTGCCGGCGGTGATGCCCTGATAGTCGTCGCGGCCGCAGACGCGGGCGACGTTCATCCACTTCTTCTGCGCCGCGTCGTCGGTGAACTTGGGATTGGTCGAGGCCGGCGAGATCTGCATGATGCCGGCTTCGTTGTAGACCTCGGAGGCCGGGATCGAGCTGCCCGAGCAGAAATGCCCGCCGACGAAGGCCACCTTCTTCGAGACGAAGGAGTTGGCCACCGCCACCGCCTGCTTGGGATCGCAGGCATCGTCGCCGATCTCGAGCTTGATCTTCATGCCGCCGACGCCGCCGACGGCATTCAGGTCCTTGACCGCCATTTCGGCGCCGCGTTTCATCTGCTCGCCGAAAGCGGCGTATTGGCCGGTCATCGGCCCGGCCACGGCGATGGTGATCTCCTTGGCCTGCGCCAGCGCCTGGCCGCCGGCCAGCGCCAGAGCGGCGATCGCCGCGCCGGCCGTCAAATGCTTGAGCATGTGGGTCTCCCTTTTGTCCCCAGCTAGGTCGCGGCAGCCCCCTGGCCCCCGCCGATGGAACCGATTAAGCCATGCCGCGCGGCGGGCGACAAGGGTGCCGATTCTACCCGCGCGAGCGGTAGCGCCATGCACCGTCGCGCTCGTAAAGCCAGGGATACTGACCAATCATCCGCGCGACATGAGTCAGCCGCCACGAGGCGAGTGCGATTCCGCCCAGCGCCAGATAGGCGATGCCAAGCCCGCTTGCCGACAAAAGTTCGCCGCCGAACAGCGCAAAGGCGAGAAAGCGGTCGGCCAAGGTCAACAGCAAGGCATAGAGCGCCGCCAGGCGCGCCGGCTTCCAGCCCATCGCCACCGCCTGCCCGGTCATGAAGGCGGCGAAGCCCATGAACGGCAAGGTGAACAGCAGGAAAGCGAGGGGCGGGGTGCCGAGCCAGTCCATGTCAATCGCTCCGCCCGCCTTCGAGATAGGCCGCCCGCACCTCGTCGTTGGCCAGCAGTTCGCTGCCGCTGCCCTGCATCACGACGCGGCCTTGGGCCAGGACATAGCCGCGATGGGCCAGGCGCAGCGCATGATGGGCGTTCTGCTCGACCAGGAAGACGGTGGTGCCGGCCTGGTTGATCTGGCGGATGACCCCGAAGATCTGCTTGACGATCAGGGGCGCAAGTCCGAGCGAAGGCTCGTCCAACAGCAGCAACCGCGGCCGGCTCATCAGCGCTCGGCCGATCGCCAGCATCTGCTGCTCGCCGCCCGAAAGCGTGCCGCCGCGCTGCTCGCGCCGCTCGGCCAGGATCGGGAACAGGGCGAAGACGCGTTCGAGGTCGACTTCGAGATGCGCGGGATCGGCCACGGTCGCGCCCATCATCAGGTTTTCCAGCACGCTCATGCGCGGGAAGACGCGTCGTCCCTCCGGCGCGATGGCGAGACCGCGGCGGACGATGGCGTCGGTCGGCAGGCCGGTGATGTCCTCGCCCTCCAGCCGGACGCGTCCGGCCTGGGCGCGGGGATTGCCGAACACCGTCATCAAGAGGGTCGACTTGCCGGCGCCGTTGGCGCCGATCAAGGCGACGATCTCGCCCGCGGCGACCGACAGCGTGACCCCGCGCAGCGCCTCGATCCGGCCGTAGAACGTGTGGACGCCCTCGATCGCCAGCATCAGGCGGCGTCCTCCTCGCCGAGATAGGCCTTGATCACGCGCGGATCGCTGCGCACCGCGGCCGGCGGGCCGTCGGCGATCTTGCGGCCGTATTCCAGCACGACGATGTGGTCGGAAATCCCCATCACCACGCTCATGTCGTGCTCGATCAGAAGGATGCCGATGCCGAACTCGTCGCGGATCGCGGTCAGCAGCCGGTTGAGTTCGGCGGATTCGCGCGGATTGAGCCCGGCCGCCGGCTCGTCGAGGCAGAGCAGCGCGGGTTCGGTGCACATGGCGCGGGCGATCTCCAGCCGGCGCTGGGCGCCGTAGGGCAGGTTGCCGGCGAACTGGTCGGCCTCGGCCTCGAGTCCGACCCGGCGCAGCCAGCCGCGGGCGCGGTCGATGGCGCCGGACTCGGCCGCGGCATAGGGCACCAGCCCCAGCAGCGCGCCGAGGGTGTAGCCCGAGGCCCGCATCAGCCGGTTGTGCTGGGCGACGATCAGGTTCTCGAGCGCGGTCATGCGCGGGAACAGGCGGATGTTCTGGAAGGTGCGGGCGACACCGGCGCGGGCGATGCGGAATCCGTCGAGCCGTTCGAGATAAAGCGGCTGGCCCTCGCGCCACAGCGTCATGCGCCCGATCGGCGGCTTGTAGAAGCCGGTCAGGCAGTTGAACACCGTGGTCTTGCCGGCGCCGTTGGGGCCGATGATGGCGGTGATCTGGCGGTTGGCGGCGACGAAGGACAAATCGTCGATGGCGACGATGCCGCCGAAGCGCATCGCCAGCCGTTCGACCGTCAGCAGCGCCGGTTCAGCCATGCAGCCGCACCGTCGGCGCGCGGTCGGCGACCAGGCCGTGCGGCCGCAACACCATGATCAGCACCATGCCGGCGCCGAACACCAGCATGCGGTATTCGGCGAAGGCCCGGAACCATTCCGGCAGTACCACCAGCACCAAGGCCGCCACCACCACGCCGACCTGGCTGCCCATGCCGCCCAGCACCACGATCGCCAGGATCAGCGCGGATTCGAAGAAGCTGAAGCTTTCCGGGCTGATGAAGCCCTGGCGGGTGGCGAAGAAGGCGCCGGCGAAGCCGCCGAACATGGCGCCGATGGCGAAGGCCGAAAGCTTGGTGTTGGTCGGATTGATGCCGAGCGCGGTGCAGGCGATCTCGTCCTCGCGCAAGGCCTCCCAGGCGCGCCCCAGCGGCAGGCGCCGCATGCGCTGGGTGAAGTAGTTGGTCACCAGCGCCAGCGCCAGGATGACGAAATAGAGAAAAACGATGCGGTGCATGGGATTGAAATCGAGCCCGACCAGCTCGTGAAACGAGGTGCTGCCCTCGGGCGGGTTGGCGGTGAAGGGAAAGCCGAAGAACGACGGCCGCGGAATCCCCGACAGCCCGTTGGGCCCGCCGGTCAGGTCGACCCAGTTGGTCAGGACGATGCGGATGATCTCGCCGAAGCCCAGCGTGACGATGGCCAGGTAGTCGCCGCGCAGCCGCAAAACCGGAAAGCCCAGCAGGACGCCGGTGAAGGCCGCCAGGATTCCGGCCAGCGGCAGGCAGATCCAGAACGAGAAACCGAAGGTCTTGGCCAACAGCGCATAGGAATAGGCGCCGACGGCGTAGAAGGCGACGTAGCCCAGGTCCAGCAGCCCGGCCAGTCCGACCACCACGTTCAGACCCCAGCCCAGCATGACGTAGATCAGCACCTGGATGGCGGTGTCGACGACGTAGCGATCGGCGAAGGGCAGGGCCGGCAGCGCCAGAGCGAATCCCAATCCGAGCCAGATCAGCCAGCCCATGCGGCGATCCAGCGCCGCCGCCGCCGGCCGCCATTTCTCCGCCAACCCGGGACCCGGATCGTGCCGCCGCCAGAACAGGATTCCGACCCGTCCCAGCGCCGCCAGCGCCGCGCCCATCGCCACCACTTGCATCCGCCATTCGATGGCGAGATGGCCTCCGCCGTCGTCGAAGGTGCGGGCGCCGACGATCAGCACCCCCAGCACGAACACCATCAGCGCCGTGGCCGCGGCTTCCTTGGCGGCGCGCGGCAGGAAGTCGTCGGCTGCGGCCGCGCTCATACCTTTTCCACCTCGGGCCGGCCGAGCAGGCCGGTGGGCAGGAACACCAGCACGATCACCAGGATGGCGAAGGCGGCGACGTCCTTGTATTCGACCGAGAAATAGGCCGACCAGAAGGTCTCGATCAGGCCGATCAAGAGCCCGCCCAGCACCGCCCCCGGCAGCGAGCCGATCCCGCCCAGCACGGCGGCGGTGAAGGCCTTGAGCCCGGCCAGGAAGCCGATGAAGAAGTCGATCACGCCGTAATAGAGCGTCACCATCACCCCCGCCACCGCCGCCAGCATGGCGCCGACGACGAAAGTCAGCGAAATCGTGCGATCGACGTCGACCCCCAGCAGCGCCGCCATGGTGCGGTCCTGCTCGCAGGCGCGCTGGGCGCGGCCGAGCGGGGTCTTGGCGATGATCAGGGCGAAGGCCGCCATCAGGGCAAGGGTAAGGAGGAAGATGAAGATCTGGATGTAGCTGAGGCGGACGGCGAAGCCGCCGCGGTCCATCAGGATCATGCCGCCCTCGATGATCGGCTGCAGCGGCTTGATGCGGGCGCCTTGCGAGAGCTGGACGTAGTTCTGCAACAGGATCGACATGCCGATGGCCGAGATCAGCGGCGCCAGGCGGAAGGACCGCCGCAGCGGCCGATAGGCCACGCGCTCGATCGACCAGCCATAGGCCGCCGTGATCGCCATCGCCGCGATCAGCACCAGCAGCAGGCCGCCGACCACGCCCATGCCGCCGACCGAGGCCAGCACCGTGAACACGATCACCGCCACGAAAGCGCCGATCATGTAGACCTCGCCATGGGCGAAATTGATCATGCCGATGATGCCATAGACCATGGTGTAGCCGATGGCGATCAGGCCGTAGATCGAGCCTAGGGTGACGCCGTTGATCAGCTGCTGAAGGAAAAACGCCATGCGGCCGGGGAACCCCGAGGAGACTAGCGGGGCTTCAGCCTAGACCATGATCGACGTCAATGGAATTGCCTAGACCGCGATCGGTTCATAGGGAATCGCGGCCGCGATTCCCTATGAACCGTGAATCGCGGTCCAGAGCAGGATACGAGGGCATGATCCGCGATCTGTCTTGAACTCTATGGTTTAAGACAGATCGATCATGCCCTAACCGCGCCGAACGCGATGGGCGGCGATTCGGGCCCCGCCCTCGAAAGGCGATCGATCGGCAGGGAACCGCGCGAGCGATCCTTTCGGTTCGCAAATCGCGCGCCCGAAAAGGATTGGGCGGAGATTTGCCGCGATCCGCCCGAAACCTCGCGGTTCAAGACAGATCGATCAGGCTTTGGCTTCCTTGGCCTTGCGTTCGGCCATCTCGGCCACCTGGCGCAGGGTGGCCATCAACACCTTGCCGGTGGCGTCGGTCGAGCTCTTGAGGTCCTTGGCCACCACCACGCGCAGGGTCTCGGCGAACTTGTCGGCGATCTCGACCGTCTCCTGGGCGTCCTTGGGGGCGGCGTCGAGATAGTCGCAGCCCAAATCGCAGATCGTGCTGACCAGCGGATAGCCCATGGTCGAGCCCTTGCCGCGCAGATCGTGCCAGATGCCGCGCAACCGCGCCAATTGCGCCGCGCGCTTGCCGGGCTCGGCCTTGGCGATCTGCAAGGCCTTTTCGCCGCGGGTCGCTTCCTTGGCCAGAATCTGGGTGAATTCGCCTTGCAGCGTCGCCACGGCCTTTTCGGCGCGGGCGAACAATTCCTCGACCATCCGGCCCGGCATCGGCGCGGCCTTGAGGGACACCGGATTGGGGTTCGGAATCAGTTCGTGGTTGGGCGGTTCGGATTGCGGTCCGGGACCGGCGGGTTTGGGTGAATCGCTCACGGCCATCGATTATACCTTGGCCGGCTCCGGTTTGGCATTGCCGGCGTCGATCGAAAGATCGTTGGCATCCTCGGCACGACGGAAGGGGCCTTCGAATTTCTCGTCCTTGCGCCGGCGACGGTCGGGACCGAAATAGCTCTTGGTGCGGACGAACTGGCGGGGCGCCTCGATCACCTCGACCACGCGAGAGTAGACCGTCTGCGCCGAGACCGGCTTGGCCAGGAACTCGGTGATGCCGGCGTCGCGCGCCTCCATCACCGCCGCCAGCTTGGTGTTGGCGGTCAGCATGATGATCGGCAGCATGCGTTCGCCGATCTCGCCCTTGCGGATCATCTTGACCATGTCGAGGCCGCTTTTTTCGCCGCCCAGGACCCAGTCGATCATGGCGATGTCGTAGGCGCTGACGCGCATTTCGTCGATCGCGGCATCGACGCCGTCGCAGGCCATGACGCTCTTGAAGCCAAGCCCGCGCAGCATCTGCAACAGCAGGCTGCGCATGAACTTGTCGTCATCGACCATGATCAGCGAGACTTTGCTGAGATCGTAGGCTTTCATGTCACCCTCAAAGCCCGTTCATAGCTATAAAATATGGTTGACGTCTTGATCACTGATAAGTCGTATGGTTTCGTACGCATGGCTACCTATAATACTCGAATTATAGATATACAACAGGAACATGCCGTAGTTTCGCGGCCGTTGCCCAAAATCGATATGATGAGCGCCTCATGGCCGATGGCCCCAAATTCCTCCCCGCGGGCGAAAGCGGCCTCTTGGTCGAACTGGGAGATGCCATTGACCCGGCGTTGAACGCCCTGGTGCATCGGTTGGACGGGCTGATCGGCCAGGCCCGCCTAGCGGGGGTGATCGAGACCGTGCCGACCTATCGTTCGCTGTTGGTGGTGTTCGATCCGCTCGCAACCGAAAGCGCGCGATTGGAGGATTCGGTCCGCGCGCTTTGGCCGCGCGCCCAGGCAAGCGAGGCGGGCGGGCAAGGGCGGCGCTGGTTCGTCCCGGTGGCATTCGGCGGCGAACTCGGCATGGATCTGGACGATGTCGCACGCCGCACCGGGCTGAGCGCGGCCGAAGTCGTCGCCCGCCACGAGGCCACCGACTACATCGTCTACATGCTGGGCTTCGCGCCCGGTTTCGCCTATCTCGGCACGCTCGACGAAAAACTTCGCCTGCCCCGGCGCGAGACGCCCAGGCTTGCGGTGCCGCCGGGCGCGATCATGCAGGGTGGAGCGCAGGCCTGCGTCTCGACCCTGGAGATGCCGTCGGGCTGGCATGTGCTGGGGCGGACGCCAAGCCCGATCTACGATCCCGGGCGCGAGCGGCCCTTTCTGTTGGCGCCCGGCGACCGGGTGCGGTTCGTCTCCATCCCGGCCGGCGAGTTCGAGAACCGGGCCAAAGCCTTGCCCGACAGCGAGGCTTTGGCATGAGCCCGCATCTGGCGGCGATCGCGGCCGGGCCGATGTCGACCGTGCAGGATCTTGGCCGGCGCGGCTATCAGCGCTTCGGGGTGTCGGTGGCCGGCGCGCTCGATCCGCTGCGGCTGGCCGTCGCCAACGCCCTGGTCGGCAATCCGCCCGATATGGCCGGGATCGAGATCACCCTGGCGGGCGATCGCTACCGGATCGAGGCGGACAATTGTCTTCTGGCGCTGGCCGGCGATTTCGACCTGGCGATCGACGGCCGGCCGGCCGCGCCCTGGCGCGGGCATAGGCTGGAACGCGGTCAGGTCTTCGCGGTAGGCGCGGCACGAGCCGGCGCGCGCGGCTATGTCGCCGTCGCCGGCGGCCTCGGCTTCGCCCCCATGCTGGGCAGCCTGTCCTGCCACGTGCGCAATCGCCTGGGGCCGCCGCGACTTTTGGCCGGGGCGGTGCTGCCCCTGAGCCGCGACCGCGCGCCCAAGGGCCCGGCGCAGGCGATCGACCCTTCGGCCATTGCCGCGGGCGAGGGACCGCTGCGCGTCGTGCTGGGACCGCAGGACGATTATTTCACCGCCGCCGGAATCGAAACCTTCCTGGCCGTCGAATACCGCGTCAGCCGCGCGGCCGACCGCATGGGCTATCGCCTGGAAGGCCCCAGGATCGAGCACGCCAAGGGCTACAACATCGTCTCCGACCCGATCCCGGCGGGCGCCATCCAGGTGCCGGGCGCCGGCACGCCGATCGTGCTCTTGGCCGATCGCCAGACCACCGGCGGCTATCCCAAGATCGGGATCGTGATCGCGCCCGATCAGGGACGGCTGGCGCAGATGAAGCCGGGGGATGCGGTGCGCTTCGCCGCCATCGGCCGGGCCGAGGCGGCCGAGGCGCATCGCGCCTGGCGGGCGCGGATCGCGGCGCTGCCGGGTATGCTGCGGCCGGCGGTCGAGGATGCGACGAAGCTGCTGGACAGCGCGCGGCTGCTGAGTCTCAATCTGATCGACGGGGCGGTGGCCGAGGATCGGGCATGAGCAGGAACGTGGCGACGGTGGACCTGAACTCGGACATGGGCGAGGGGTTCGGGGCGTGGAAGATGGGCGACGACGGGGCGATGCTGGACATCGTCACCTCGGCCAACATCGCCTGCGGCTTCCATGCCGGCGATCCCTCGATCATGACCGCGACCGCGCGCGCCGCCCGGCAGAAGGGCGTGGCGATCGGGGCGCATCCCTCCTTCCTCGATCTGTGGGGCTTTGGCCGCCGCCAGATCCGCGGCGACAGCCCGGCCGAGATCGAGGCCATGATCGCCTATCAGGTCGGCGCCTTGCAGGCGACGGCGGCGCTGGCCGGACACCGCGTCAGCCACGTCAAGGCGCATGGCGCGCTGTCGAACATGGCCTGCCTCGAACGCGAGCTGGCACTGGCCATCGGCCGCGGCATCAAGGCGGTCGATCCCAAGCTGTTGTTCGTGGTCATGCCGGGGACCGAATTGGAGAAGGCCGGCGAGTCGCTGGGCCTGCCGATGGCGCGCGAGATTTTCGCCGACCGCACCTATGGCGAGGACGGCAACCTGACCCCCCGCAAGCAGCCGGGCGCGGTGATCCATGACGCCGCCCTGGCGGCGCGGCGCGCCGTCGCCATGGTGCGCGAGGGGGCGGTGACCTCGACCTCGGGCAAGCGGCTGCCGATGGCGATCGACACCATCTGCGTCCATTCCGACACGCCCGATGCGGTGGCGATGGCGCGTGCCGTGCGCCAGGCGCTGGAGGCCGCCGGCATCGCCATACGGCCGATGCACCTTGCCCTGGGGTTGGCCGCGTGACCGACGCCATCCATTTCTGCGCCAGCGATTCCCCGCCCGCCCAGGCGGCCTTGGTGCGGCTCAAGCGGCGCTATGGCGGCGTCGCGGTCGAACGCGCGCGGGTCATCGTCGCGCTGGGCGGCGACGGTTTCATGCTGCAAACCTTGCACCGGCACATGAAGCGCGGCTTGCCGATCTTCGGCATGAACCGCGGCCGGGTCGGATTCCTGATGAACCGCTTTTCCGAAGGCGGGCTTGCGGCGCGCATCGCCCGCGCCCGGCCGGCGGTGGTGCATCCGCTGGCGATGGAGGCCAGCGACGCCAAGGGCCGGGTCAGTCGCGCGCTGGCGATCAACGAGGTGGCGCTGCTGCGCGCCGGGCGCCAGACCGCGCATCTGGCGATCAGCGTCGATCGCAAGCTGCGGGTCAAGGAACTGGTCTGCGATGGCGTGCTGGTGGCGACTCCGGCCGGATCGACCGCCTACAATTCCTCGGCCCATGGGCCGATCCTGCCGCTGGGCGCGGGCGTGCTGGCGCTGACCCCGATCTCGGCCTTTAGGCCGCGGCGCTGGCGCGGCGCCATCCTGCCGCGCGACAGCCAGGTGCGGATCGAGGTGCTGGAGCCCGAGCGCCGGCCGGTCAACGTCGCCGCCGATTTCGTCGAGGTGCGGCGGCCGGTGCGGGTGACGGTGCGCGAGGCGCGCGATCTGCGCTTGACCTTGCTGTTCGATCCCGAGCACGACCTGGAAGACCGCATCATCAACGAACAATTCGCGCCCTGACTGGCGCCCGCATTGGGGGATACCATGTCGAGATTCTTGCTGCTGGCCCTTGGCCTGATCCTGGCGGCGCCGGCTTGGGCGCAATGGCCCGACCGCACCATCCGCATCGTCGTGCCCTTCGCCGCCGGCGGGCCGGCCGACATCTATGCCCGCGTGCTGGCGGCGCACCTCAAGGACCCGCTCGGCCAGAGCGTGGTGGTCGAGAACCGCCCCGGCGCCGGCGCCATCGTCGGCACCGACGCCGTCGCCAAGTCGCCGGCCGACGGCTACACGCTGCTGATGATGAGCAATACCCACACCGTCAACGAGACCCTGGTCGCCAACAAGCCCTATCAGTTGATGCGCGATTTCGTCCCGGTGGCGCCGGTCAACGAGTCCGAGTTGCTGCTGGTGGTGCATCCTTCGGTGCCGGTCGCTTCGCTCAAGGATCTGCTGGCCCACGTCAAGGCCAATCCCGGCAAGCTCAACTACGCCTCATCCGGTATCGGCACGCCCTATCACATGGCCGGCGAGCTGTTCAAAGCCATGGCCGGGCTGGACATCGTCCACGTTCCCCATCGCGGCAGCTCGGGGGCGCGCGCCGACGTTCTGGCCGGCCATCAGCACATGATGTTCGACGCCATCACCACGATGGCGCCCAATGTCCAGGCCGGCACGCTCAAGGGCCTCGCCACCACCGCCAAGGCGCGCTCGCAGATCCTGCCCAACGTGCCGACGGCGGACGAGGCCGGCGTGCCCGGTTACGAGGCGACCATCTGGCTGGGCGTGATGGCGCCGACCGGCACGCCCAAGCCGGCGGTCGATCGCCTCAACCGGGAGATCGGCAAGATCATCGCCCGCAGCGACGTCAAGAGCGATTGGAGCAAGCAGGGCGCCGCCGGCATGGTCATGACGCCCGATGCCTTCGATCGCTATCTGCGGGCCGACATCGAGAAATGGGCCAAGCTGATCCGCTCGGCCAACATCAAGCCGGAATGATCGTCAACGGCCGGGCGCGGACGGTCGCCGCGCCCGACGAGGCCTCGCTGCTGCATGTCCTGCGCGGCGAGTTGGGCCTGGTCGGCACGCGCCATGGCTGCGGCAGCGGGCAATGCGGGGCGTGCTTTGTGCTGCTGGACGGCGAGGTCAAGGCCGCCTGCGAGTTGACTGTCGGCCAGGCCCGCGGCCGGAGCGTGACCACGATCGAAGGTCTCGGATCGCCCGAGCGGCCGCATCCGATCCAGGCCGCGCTGCTGGAAGAACAGGCCGGGCAGTGCGGCTATTGCCTGTCGGGCATCCAGATCGCGGCGGCGGCGCTGCTGGCGCGCCGGCCCGATCCCGACGAAGGCCAGGTGCGCGCGGCGCTGGCCCGCAATCTCTGCCGCTGTGGGGCGCATGGCCGCATCGTCCGTGCCGTGCTGCGCGCGGCCAAGGCGATGCGGGTATGAGCAAGCTGCCGCAAAGCCTGGCCAACAACCCGAAGCTGGGCCAGTGGCTCGATTTCGCCGCGCCCGGACGGGTAACGGTGCGCATCGGCAAGGTCGAGATCGGCCAGGGCATCAAGACCGCGCTGGCGCAGATCGCGGCCGAGGAACTGGACCTGGCCTTCGCCCAGATACGGATGGCGGCGCCGGCCACCGACACCGCGCCCGACGAGGGCGTGACCTCGGGTTCGCTTTCGATCCAGGACTCGGGCTCGGCGCTGCGGCTGGTCTGCGCCGAGACCCGCGCCCTGTTCCTGGCCCAGGCGGCGCAGCGGCTGGATGCCGCGCCCGAAACGCTGACCGTGGCGGATGGCGTGTTCCGGGCCGCCGACGGCCGCCGCACCGATTATTGGGCGCTGGCGGCGGCGGTGACCCTCGACCGCGCCGCGTCAGGTCTAGTCGCTCCCAAGCCGATAACGGCGCATCGCGTGGTCGGCCAGTCGCAGCCCAGATCGGATTTGCCCGACAAGGTGTTCGGACTGCGCCGCTTCATCCACGATCTCGACCTGCCGGGCATGGTTCATGGCCGGGTGCTGCGCCCGCCTTCGACCGGGGCCAGCCTGGTTTCGGCTCCCGAGGCGATGGCGGACGGGATTGGCCTGGTGCGCGACGGCAATTTCCTGGGCGTGGTGGCCGACAGCGAGCAGGCCGCCGAACGCGCCGCCGAGCGCCTGGCGTCGCGGTTGGAATGGCGGGAGCGCGACGCGCTGCCCGATCCGGCGCTGCTGTTCGATTGGCTCAAGACCGCCAAGGCCGAAATGCAGATCGTGGCCGAGCGCGGCACGCCCGCGTCCGGCGCGCGCACGCATGGCGCCGAGTTCCGCAAGCCCTATCTGGCCCACGCCTCGATCGGACCCTGCTGCGCCATCGCCCGCTGGGAAGACGGCGCGCTGCGGGTCTGGAGCCACACCCAGGGCATCTTCAACCTGCGCGCCGATCTGGCGATCGCGCTGGGCATCGGCCGCGAGCGCATCGCGATCGAGCATGTCGAGGGCGCCGGCTGCTACGGCCATAACGGCGCCGACGACGTGGCGCTGGATGCGGCGCTGTTGGCGCGCACCATGCCGGGGCGACCGCTGCGGGTGCAGTGGTCGCGCCGCGACGAACTGGCCGCCGCCGCGTTCGGTCCGGCGATGGCGATCCGTCTGGAAGCCGATCTCGACGCCAAGGGCGGCGTGCTGGCCTGGCGGCACGAGGTCTGGAGCAACGGCCACAGCTCGCGCCCGGGCCGGGCCGAGACGCCGACCCTGCTGGCCGCCAGCGACCTGGCCAAAAGCTTTCCGCGCCGGCTTTCGATCAACGTCGCGCCGGCGGCGGGCGGCGGCGCCGAGCGCAACGCCGTGCCGCCTTACGACCTGCCGGCACTCAAGGTCGCCAGCCACCGCGTGCTGGACATGCCGATCCGTGCCTCGGCGCTGCGCGGGCTGGGCGCATTCGCCAACGTCTTCGCGATCGAAAGCTTCGTCGACGAATTGGCGGCGCTGGCGGGCGAGGACCGCCTGGCGTGGCGGCTGGCGCGCTTGGCCGATCCGCGCGCCCGCGCCGTGATCGAACTGGCGACCGCGCGCGCCGGCTGGTCGGGACGCGCGCGCCGGCCCGGTCGCGGCATCGGTCTCGGCTATGCGCGCTACAAGTCCAACGGCGCCTATTGCGCGGTGGTGGCCGAGGTCGAGGCCGAGCGCGAGATCCGCGTCGAGCGCCTGACCGTCGCCGCCGATGTCGGCCTGGCGATCAATCCCGACGGCATCGCCAACCAGCTGGAAGGCGGCGCGGTCCAGGCCGCCAGTTGGACGCTGCTGGAGGAAGTCCGCTTCGATCGCCGCCGCATCGCCATCGCCGGCTGGGAGGACTATCCGATCCTGCGTTTCCCCGAGGCGCCGGCGGTCGCGGTGCATCTGATCCGGCCAGGCGACCAGCCCAGCCTGGGCGCGGGCGAGGCTTCGCTGGGGCCGACCGCGGCCGCGATCGCCAACGCATTGCACGACGCGCTGGGTCTCAGGGTCCGCCAACTGCCGCTCGACCGCGCGCGCCTGGCACAGGCCGCCTTGGCCTGAGGCCGGGCCTCGCCTAAACTCGCGTCCAAACTCAGGGGGATGTCATGATTCGATTCGCATTCGCGGCGATCCTGGCCGCGCTGGCGGTGCCGGCCTTGGCGCAGGGCGCCTTTCCCGACCGGCCGATCGCCATGATCGTGCCCTTTCCGCCCGGCGGCGTGGCCGATCAGACCGCGCGGCCGGTGGCGGCGGCGATGGAGAAGGCGCTCAAGCAGCCGGTGGTGCTGGCCAATCGCCAGGGCGCGGGCGGCGCGGTCGGCATGGCCGCCACGGCCGCGGCGCGGCCCGACGGCTATACCATCATGACCGCGCTGTCCTCGATCTCGGTCATCCCCGAGGCCGACAAGCTGTTCGAGCGCAAGCCGGCCTACACCATGGACCAGTTCGCGCCGCTGGCGCTGATCTCCTCGGACCCGACCGTGCTGGTGGTCAACGCCGAGCGGCCGTGGAAATCGGTCGCCGAGCTGGTGGCCGACGCCAAGGCGCGGCCGGGGCAGATCTCGTTCTCGTCCTCGGGGGTCTACGGCACGCTGCACATGGCGACCGAGATGTTCGCCCACGCCGCCCAGGTCAAGTTCAAGCACGTGCCCTTCAACGGCGCCGGGCCGGCGATGACCGCGCTGCTGGGCGGGCATGTCGACATCCTGGCATCGGGTCCGGGCGTGGTGCTGCCGCAGATCAAGGCCGGCAAGGTGCGGGCGCTGGCGGGCTGGGGGGCGAAGCGGCTGGACGTCATGCCCGAGCTGCCGACCTTCAAGGAACTCGGCTTCGACATCGAGTTCTACATCTGGGCCGGCGTGTTCGCGCCGGCGGCGACGCCGGCGCCGATCCTGGAGACGCTGCGCCGCGCCATCGCCCAAGGGGTCAAGGATCCCGATTTCGTCGCGGCGATGGAAAAGGCCGGAACGCCGGTGGCCTATCTCGACGCGCCCGAGTTCAAGAAGTTCTGGGACACGGATGCGGCGCGGCTGGCCAAGGCCTTGCGGGCGATCGGCAAGGTCGAGGGCGGCTGAGCCGCCGAACGTCGCAGCCTTGGGCGTGAGCGCGGATCGCGCCGCCGGTCTGGTGCTGGCGGCGCTGGCGGCCGGCATCGCCGCGATCGCCCTGGCCGAATTGCCGATGGGAAGTTGGGCGCGGCCGGGCGCGGGCGCGGCACCCTTGGGCCTCGGTTTGATCCTGGGCGGGTTCGGGCTGGCGCTGGCATGGCAAGGCGGCGGCGCCTGGGAGGCGACCGACCGCGCCGAAGCCGGCCGGGCGCTGGCCATCCTCGCCGCGGCGGGCTTCGCCGCGCTGGCCTTCGAGGCCCTGGGCTATCGCCTGACCATGGCGGCGATGCTGGCCTTCCTTTTGCTGGCGGTCGAGCGCAAGCCGGTGCTGCCGGCGCTGGCCTGGAGCGCGCTGCTCAGCCTCGGCAGCTTCCATGCCTTTTCGGTCTGGCTGCGCGTGCCCTTGCCGCGCGGGCCGTTCGGGTTCTGAATGACCGAGACGCTGGCCAACCTGGCGCTGGGCTTTTCGGTCGCGCTGTCGCCCCAGGTGCTGATCTATTGCGTGATCGGCTGTTTCATCGGCACGCTGGTCGGCATGCTGCCGGGGCTGGGGCCGCTGGCCGGGATTTCGCTCCTTCTTCCGGTCAGCTTCGGCCTCAGCCCGACGGTGGCGCTGGTGATGCTGGCCGGAATCTATTACGGCGCGATGTATGGCGGCTCGACCACCTCGATCCTGATGCGGCTGCCGGGCGAGGCGGCCTCGGTGATGACCTGTATCGACGGCCATGCCATGGCGCGCCAGGGGCGGGCGGGGGCGGCGCTGGCCATCGCCGCCATCGGCTCGTTCGTCGCCGGGACCTTGTCGCTGGTCGGGCTGATGCTGCTGGCGCCGCCCTTGGCCAGCCTGGCGCTGAAGTTCGGTCCGCCCGAGCAATGCGCGCTGTTGGTGCTGGGGCTGGTGGTGCTGGCGGCGATGGGCGGCGGCTCGGTGCTGAAGTCGCTGGCGATGACGGTGCTGGGGCTATGGCTCGGCACCATCGGCATCGACCAGATGAGCGGTTTTTTCCGTTTCCAGTTCGGCCTGGTCGAACTGGGCGACGGCATCGGCCTAGTGCCGGTGGCGGTCGGCCTGTTCGGCATCGCCGAGATCCTGGCCTCGGCCGGCAAGCCGCAACTCGAACGGCCGCGCACGCCGGCTTTTCGGGAATTATGGCCGAGCCGCCGGGAGTTCGCGGACTCGGCCGGCGCCATCGGCCGCGGCACGGTGCTGGGGTTCCTGATCGGCATTATCCCGGGCTCGGCCCATATCGTCGCCAGCTTCGCCAGCTACGGCATCGAAAAGCGCGTCTCCAAGACGCCCGAGCGCTTCGGGCAGGGCGCGATCGCCGGCGTGGCCGGGCCGGAAAGCGCCAACAACGCCGCCGCCTGCGGCGCGCTGGTGCCGATGCTGGCGCTGGGCGTGCCCTCGGGCGCGATCCCGGCGGTGATGATCGCGGCCCTGGTGGTGCATGGCGTCGCCCCCGGGCCGACGCTGATCCAGGACCAGCCGGCGCTGTTCTGGGGTTTCGTCGCGGCGATGTATGTCGGCAATCTGGTGCTGTTGGCGATGAACCTGCCGCTGGTGGGCGTGTTCGTGCAGTTGCTGCGGATTCCCTACGCCTATCTCTATCCGGCGATCCTGGCGTTCTGCGTGCTGGGGGTCTATGCCGCCAGCCAAAGCGCGGTCGATCTGTGGATCATGGCGGGGGCGGGCGCGGTCGGCTACGGCCTGCGCAAGGCCGGGTTCGAGACCGCGCCGGTGGTGTTGGGGCTGGTGCTGTCGCCGATGCTGGAAAACGCCTGGCGCCAGTCGCTGGCGATGTCCGACGGCAGCTACGCCGTCTTCGTCCAGCGCCCGATCGCGGCCGGCTTCATGCTCGCCGCCGCGGTCATGCTGGCCTGGGGGATGCGCCGGCGATAGACGAGAGAGACCGGCTCACCCAGTCGCCTCCAACCCCAACGCCGCGATGGCGTTTTGTTTCAGGATCAGGTCGCGGACTTCGGGTCTGAAGCCGGCCTTGAAGTATTTGCTGGCGGCGGCCTGGACCGGTTCAGCCGCGTTTGGGCGGCCTGGGAATCAGCATCGATACCCGGGCGCGATAGTCGAGATAGGTTTGACCGAACAGGGCGACCAAATCGCGCTCTTCCAGCCAGGCGCCGATCAGGATGTAGCCGGTGGCGGCGGCGGCGAACAGCGCATGGCCGAACGTCATGGTCGGCGTCGCCCAGAACGCGAGCAGGAAGCCGACATAGATCGGGTGTCGTACCACCTTGTAGAACAGCGGCGCGCGGAAGGCGGGTTCGGGCCGGGCCGCGCCCCGCCATGCCGCCCACACCTGCGCCAGGCCGAAGAGGTCGAAATGGCTGATCAGGAAAGTGCTGAGAAAGGCGATGCCCCAGCCGATCCAGAACACCGCCAACAGCACGGTGGACCAGGGATCGCCGACGCTCCACACCGAGCCGGCGATCGGCCGCCACTGCCAGAACAGCAGCGCCAGCGACGCGGCCGCGGCCAGCACATAGGTGCTGCGTTCGATCGACTGCGGCACGATGCGTGTCCAAACCGCCTTGAATTCGCGGCGCGCCATCACGCTGTGCTGGACGGCGAATACGCCCAGCAGCACGAGGTTGATCAGCACAGCCTCCAGCGCCGAGGAAGCGGCCGGACCGCCGGCATCGACCGATCGCGGCGCGAAGCCGCCGACAAAGCAGATGGAATAGAGAATGACCGCCATGGCGCAGGCGTAGCTCGCCGCGCCGAAGGCCAGAATCGCAAATCGAGCCATGACGTTTTTCTCCCCCTGGATTGAAACACCAGTCGGCCCGATCGGACCGGAGTCGACACGAAGCTGGTGAAGATGATCGAAAGCAAAGATCGGATCGAAACTTTGAACAAAGTCGGAGACGCAACCTCGCTCCCGAAAAGCTCCGCGGTTCGAGGCTGCCGCCAAATGCAAATCGGAATTAGAATCTATCGCTTCTCGGCGACGGCGGCAATCGGCCTCGGCGCGGGATGCGGTGTCGCCGAGGACATGATCGATCTGTCTTGAACCGCATGATTCGAGACAGATCGCGGATCATGCCCTCGCATCCCGCTCTGGACCGCGATTCGCCGTTGGCATGGAATGGCGCCCGCGATTCCATGCCGACCGATCGCGGTCCACGCTGGACTTGCATCGAGGAACGCGGGCGGGCTCAACCCGCCGCGAACTTGCCGAATTCCCAGTTGCGGCCCGGCGCCGCGGCGAACAGCGCCTTGGTGTAGTCGTGGCGCGGCGCGCCGAACACCTGCGGCGCGGTGCCGTATTCGACCACCTGGCCCTGGCTCATCACCGCGACGTAGTCGCAGACCTGCGCCGCCACCCGCAGGTCGTGGGTGATGAACAGCATGGCGAGGTCGAGCTTTTGGCGGATGTCGTCGAGCAGTTCCAGCACCTGGGCCTGGACCGAGACGTCCAGCGCCGACACCGCCTCGTCGGCGATCAGCAGCTCGGGCTCCATCGCCAGCGCGCGGGCGATGCAGATGCGCTGGCGCTGCCCGCCCGAGAACTGGTGCGGATAGCGATCGAGCGATCCCGGATCGAGCCGCACCGTCTCCATCAGCGAACGCGCCCGCGCCAAAGCCTCGGCCCGGCCGAGGCCGTAATTCATCGGTCCTTCGACGATGGATTCGCCGACCGTGCGGCGGGGATTGAGCGAGCGATAGGGGTCCTGGAACACGATCTGGATCTTGCGGCGGTGCGGGCGCAGCCGGCCGGCGCTCAGCCCGGCGATGTCGTCCCCGGCCAGCCAGATGCGGCCGGCGCTGGGCTCGATCAGCCGGGCGACGCAGCGCGCCACGGTCGACTTGCCCGAGCCCGACTCGCCGACGATGCCGAGGGTCTCGCCGCGGCGCACCTCGATCGACACGCTTTCGGCCGCCTTGACGGTGCGCGATTTGCGGAACCAGGCGGCATCGGCATAGGTCTTGCCCAGCGCCTCGGTCTTGAGCACGGTCGGCCGCGCCGTCTCGGGCCGCGGCCGGTGGCGCGGCACGATCCCCGGCACCGAGGAGATCAGCATCTTGGTGTAGGGATGCCGCGGGCGCTTGAGCACGTCCTCGGTGGTGCCGAATTCGACCAGCTTGCCCCATTGCATCACCGCGACGCGATGCGCGATCTCGGCCACCACCCCGAAATCGTGGGTGATGAACAGAACGCCGGTGGCGTGGTCGCGCTGGAGGTCCTTGATCAGCTCCAGGATCTGCGCCTGGGTGGTGACGTCCAGCGCCGTGGTCGGCTCGTCGGCGATCAGCAGCGCGGGCTCCAGCACCAGCGCCATGGCGATCATGATGCGCTGGCGCTGGCCGCCGGAAAGCTGGTGGGGATAGGCGTCGATCAGCCGCTCGGGCTCGGGCAGGCGGACCTGGTTCATGATGTCGAGGATGCGCGCCCGCCGCGCCGCCGGATCGAGGCTGGTGTGGACCGCCAGCACCTCGTCGATCTGCGCGCCGCAGGTCATCACCGGGTTGAGCGCGGTCATCGGCTCCTGGAAGATCATGCCCATGCGGCTGCCGCGCAGATCGCGCAGCCGCTCGGGCGGCGCGCTCAACAAGTCCTCGCCCGCCAGCGCGATGCGGCCCGCCACCGGCCGCAGCGCCTTGGGCAACAGGCCCATGACGGTGAAGGCCGCGACCGACTTGCCCGAGCCGGATTCGCCGACCAGGCAGACGATCTCGCGCGGCCGCACCTGGAACGACATCGCCTCGATGGCGAATTTGCGGTCGGCCCCGGAAGGCAATTCGACCGACAGGCCCGCAACCTCCAACACCGGCACGCTGTCGTTCATCTCACACCCGCTTCGACATGCGCGGATCGAGCGTGTCGCGCATGCCGTCGCCCATGATGTTGATCGCCAGCACGGTCAGGCTGAGGAAGATGCCGGGATAGAGGATGTTGTGCGGGTAGACCCGGAACACGGTGCGGCCCTCGGCCATGATGTTGCCCCAGGTCGGGATCTCGGTCGGGATGCCGATGCCGAGGAAGCTGAGGATGGCTTCGACCAGAATGGCCGAAGCGCAGATGAAGGTGCCCTGGACGATCAGCGGCGCCACGGTATTGGGCATGATGTGGCGGACCAGGATCAGGGGCAAAGGCGTGCCGACCGAAATCGCCGCCTCGACATAGGGTTCCTCGCGGATGGTCAGCACCACCGAGCGCACCAGCCGCACCACGCGCGGCACCTCGGGCACGACGATGGCGATGATCACCGTGCCCAGGCCCGCGCCCCACAGCGACACCAGCGCGATCGCCAGCAGGATGCCCGGGATCGCCATCAGCCCGTCCATCACCCGCATCACCACCGCGTCGACCCAGCGGATGTAGCCGGCGATCAGGCCGATCAGAAGCCCGATCGAGACCGAGATCGCGGCGACGCTGAGGCCGACGATCAGCGACACCCGCGTGCCGTACAGCACGCGGCTGTAGACATCGCGGCCCAGGCTATCGGTGCCCAACCAGGCGGTGCGCACCAGGCGCGAGCCGTCATCCTGGCGCAGCGAGACCTCGGTGCCCGGCACCTTGTTGCGCATGGTCGGGTCGATCCGCGCCGGGTCCATCGTCCCCAGCAGCGGCGCCGTCAGCGCGATCAGCAGCATGACGATAAGGATGACGCCGCCGATGATCACCGAGCGGTGCCGCAACATGCGGCCGATCGCCGAGGGCCGCTTGACCTGGGCGGCGGCGCTGGCGGCAAAATCGACTTCGATGCGGGCCTCGGCGCTCAATAGCGGATCCTCGGATCGAGCAGGACGTAGATCAGGTCGATCGCCAGGTTGATCAGCACATAGGCGAAGGAGAACAGCAGGATCACCGCCTGGATGGTGGGATAGTCGCGGCCCAGCACCGCATCGATGGTCAGCCGGCCGAGGCCGGGAATGCCGTAGACGCTTTCGGTCACCACCACGCCGCCGATCAGGACGGCCAGGCCGATGCCGATCACGGTGACGATCGGCACGGCGGCGTTGCGCAGGCCGTGGCGCAGCAGCACGGTGCGTTCGGGCAGGCCCTTGGCGCGGGCGGTGCGGATGTAGTCCTCGTTCATGACCTCGAGCATCGAGGCGCGGGTGATGCGCGCGATCAGCGCCACGAACACCACCGACAGCGTGAAGGAAGGCAGGATCAGGCGCTCGAAGAACGGCCACAGCCCCTGGCCGATCGGGCGATAGCCCTGCACCGGCAGCACGCCCAGCTGGATGGCAAAGACGTAGATCAGCAGATAGCCGATGACGAACACCGGCACCGAGAAGCCCATCACCGAAAACGCCATCACCGTGCGGTCGACCCAGCTGTCCTGGCGGTAGGCCGCGATCACCCCCAGCGGCACCGCGATCGCCACCGACAAGAGCAGCGTGACGATCGCCAGCGCCACGGTGGGTTCGATGCGCTGGGCGATCAGCTCGGCCACGGTCTTCTTGAAGAAGAAGCTTTCGCCGAAATCGCCCTGCAGCGCCTTGCCGATCCAGATGAAGAACTGGGTGACGATCGGCTCGTCGAGGCCCAGCTTCTGGCGGATGGCCTCGACCTGGTCGGGCATGGCGTTGTCGCCGGCGATCACCGCCGCCGGATCGCCCGGCGTCAGCCGCAGCATCAGGAAAACGAACACCGCCACCATCGCCAGCACCGGCACGGTGGCAAGCAAACGGCGGACGACGAACGCCAACACCGCGTTTCGCCGCCCGCCGTCTAGAGACTCCTGACTGGACTCACTTCTTGACGATGTTCCAGAACACCGGCACCGGGGCGGTCAGCATGCCCTCGATGTTGGTGCGCATGGCGATCGGCTGGTACCACTGGCCGAGATTGGCGTGGGTGCCGATTTCCATGGCGCGGGCCTGGACCTGGGCGACCAGCGCCTTCTGCTTGGCGGCGTCGGTCTCGCGGCTGTAGTCGTCGCGCAGCTTCTCCATGCGCTCGTCGCACGGCCAGCCGAACATCGCCTTGTCGCAGCCCGAGTTGAAGAACCCGGCCATGACCGGATTCAAGATGTCGGCCGCCACCCACGAGGTCAGGAAGGCGTTCCAGCCGCCTTGGGCGGGCAGTTCCTTCTTGGTGCGGCGCGCGACCAGGGTCTGCCAGTCCATCGACACCATGTTGACGTTGAAGCCGCCGCGCTCGAGCAGGCTCTTGGCGACCGGCGCCAAATTGGTCAGCACGTGCAAGTCGGTCGAATGCATCAGCAAGACCGGCGTGCCGTCGTAGCCGGCTTCCTTGAGCATGCGCTTGGAGTCCTCGAAGCGCGAGTCGTAGATGCCGTCCATGCCCGCCATGGTCTCGTTGGGCGTGTCGCAGACGAACATCGCCTTGCAAACCCGATAGTACTTCGGATCGCCGATGACGGCGTCGAGGAAGTCCTTCTGGTTGAAGGCCACCAGCGCCGCGCGGCGGATCGCCGCCTTGTCGAAGGGCGGGTGGGTCCAGTTGAAGCGGAAGGTGTACTGGTTGCCGAGCGGGTTGGTGTTGACCAGCTTGACGTTCTTGTCCTTCTCGATGACCTTGAGCAGGTCGTGCGGCGGGGTTTCCATCATGTCGATCTCGCCCGCCAAAAGGGCGTTGATGGCCGATTGGTGATCGGCGATCCACAGCCACTCGACGCGGTCGAGATGCGCCACCTTGCCGCCGGCCATGCCCGAGGCCGGCTCGGAGCGCGGCTTGTACTTCGGGTTCTTGACCCAAACCTGCTTTTCGCCCGGCTTCCATTCGTCCTTCTTGAAGACGAACGGGCCCGAACCGGTGGTGTCGGAAAGCTGCTCCATCGGATTGCCGTCGGCGACGCGCTTGGGCATCATGAACGGCACGTTCGAGGACGGCTTGCCCAGCGACATGATCACCAGGCCGTAGGGCTCGTTGAGCACCAGCTGGAAGGTCTTGGCGTCGACCGCCTTCATCTCCTTGGTGAAGGTCATCAGCTTCTGGCCCATCGAATCGCGCGCGCCCCAGCGCTTGATCGAGGCGATGCAGTCCTCCGACGTCACCGGCGTGCCGTCGTGCCATTCGAGGCCGTCGCGCAGCGTGAAGGTGTAGGTCAAGTTGTCGGGGCTGACGCTGTAGCGCTCGACCATCTGCGGCTTGAGTTCGAGCTTCTCGTCCATCGCGAACAGCGTGTCGTAGACCAGATAGCCGTGATTGCGCACGATGTAGGCGGTGGTCCAGATCGGATCCAGGATTTTGAGATCCGAATGCATCACCACCTTCAGCGTCTTCTGCTGCGCCGCGGCCGGTGCGGCCGCGAAGCCGGCGCCCAGCGCCAGCGCGGCGCCCGCCGCCGCCAAACCCAAACTCCGAACGAAGCTCATGGTGGATTCCTCCCTTGCGGATTTTCCCCGGGACAGTCCGTCCCCTTGGCCTGAACGTTAGCGCAAAGCGGCCGTGCCGGGCTACCGGAATCGGGACCTCACGACCGCCGGCGGTAGACCACGTAGCGGTCGAACTGGTCGATCTGCTCGTAGGCCTTGAAGCCCTCGGCGAAGCGCGCATCGCGCGCGAAATAGTCGAGATAGTTGAACGGCCGCGCCAAGCAGCGCGGGATGCCGGGGAAGGTGTCGAGGATCACCAGCTTGGGCCGGAATTTGAGGAAGTCGGCGATCACCGCCTCGTAGGCGAAGGCCTCGCCCTTGGGCATCTGCGCGGGCTCGCGATAGAGCCGGCCCGAGGCCAGGCAGTCCTTGTAGGCGCCCTGGACCATCCACATGGTCTGGAAGCGCATCGCCATCGGCGATTCGGTGTAGTTCAGCACCGGATAGAACGGCGAAATGCCGGGCGAGAGCGGCAGCACCGGCTGGCGGTGGGATTCCAGCCGGATCAGGCGTTCCAGCCGGGCATCGACTTGCGCCACGTATTCGAAATAGCGGAAGCCGGGGGTGAAATAGGTCGCGGTGGCGCCGTAGACCAGGCCGAGCACGCTCAGCACCGCCAGCGCGTGCGCGCGCGGATCGATCCGTGCCTCGCCGCCGCTGCCGGCCAGCCGCTCGATCGCGCGCCCCAGCACCACCGCGAACAGCAGCAGCGCCGCGATGTAGCCCGGCAGGATGTGGTACATCCAGCCCTTGGCCTGGGCGGCGCCGATCAGCAATGCCGCCAGGCCGAAACCGGCGTAGATCGCGCCCAGCCGGTCGCGCAGCACGAACCACGCCACCGTCCCCAGCGCCAGGATGCCGATCAGCGCCGGCACCACCTGCCGGCCGAACAGCACGCCCGCAATCGAGCCTTGGCCGAGCTTGAGGTAGTAGTCGGTCAACAGCGGCAAGGTGTGCCGGAAATAATCCGGCATCGCCACGAACACGAACAGCGCGTAGGCCAGGAACAGCCCCAGCATCGCCCAGGGCTCGACCTGGCGCAGCCAGGCCCGCGGACCGCGGCGCAGCAGCACCAGCCCTTCGCCCAGCACGGCATAGGCCAGGAAATGCGGCTTGAGGGCGATGAACAGCGCGGCGGTCAGCGCCGTCGCCAATGCTTCGCGGCGTTCGAGCCGGACCCCTTCGGCGCGCAAGGCCAGCGCCGACAGCCAGGGCAAGAGCGCGATCGCCAGCAGATGCTCGCGCTGGCCGTATTCCCAGCGCGGCACCACGATCAGGGCATAGGCCGCCAGCGCCGGCAGCAGCAGCGCCAGCACCGAACCCGGCGCCAGCAGCCGGCGCCAGATCTTCTCCGACTGCCACAGCGACCACGCCGTCAGCGCCAGCACCAGCGGCACATAGACCGCGGCCGAGGTCAGGCCCGTGATCTTGCCCAGCGCGACCGGGACCAGGCCCAAAAGGAAAATCAGCGGCGGGTTGACGTCGATCAGATCGACATAAAGCCGTTCGCCCGCCCACCAGCGCTCGGAATAGGCCAAGAGCGACGCCACGTCGTAATTCAGCGGCGGCAGCAGGTACCCGACCGCCCACAGCGCCGGCAGGCCGTAGGCGGCGATCCGCGTCCACTGCGCCAAGTCGAGCCCGCGCCACGCCAGCCCCGGCCGGGCCTCGGCGGCGGCGGCTTCGAGTTGTGGACTACGCGGCTTTTCGGAGTTGGGCATGACGCCGGACCAAAGCCGATTTTCGTGGAGGAATCAATAGACTAAACCGCATCGTCGTCCTAATAAGGTCGGCCATGGAACGGGGCGAATACCAGGCCATGAGCCGGGCCGAGGACGGCATGTGGTGGTATCGCGGCTTGCACGAAAACGTGCTGGCGGCGCTGGCCGGGCTCGACCTGCCCAAGGGTGCCAAGCTGTTGGACGCAGGCTGTGGCACCGGCCGGCTGTTGGCCAAGATCGGCGCGCGCTTTCCCGATTTGGAGCGGGCCGGGATCGACATCGATGCCGAGGCCTGCACCCTGGCGCAGGCCAAGACCGGGCTGGAAATCGCCCGCGCCTCGGTCCAGGCGCTGCCCTTCGCCGATGCCAGCATCGCCGTCATGCTGTCGATCGACGTGCTCTATCACCGCGCGGTCGATCCCTATCTGGCCCTGGTCGAGGCCAAGCGCTGCCTGGCGCCGGGCGGGGCGCTGATCGTCAACCTGCCGGCCTACGAATGGATGCGCTCGGCGCATGACGTCGCCATCCAGACCGGCCGGCGCTTCACCAAAGGCGGGGTGGTGACGCTGCTGCGCCACGCCGGCTTTGCTCGCATCGAGGCCCATTACTGGAACAGCCTGCTGTTTCCGCTGATGGCGGCGCATCGCTGGCTGCGGCGGGGCAGTCAGGCTCGCAGCGATGTGATGGACTTTCCGCCGCTGCTGGACCGTCTGTTCGGCATGGCGCTGGGGATCGAGCGCGGCATGGGGCGGATGGGCTTGCGCCTGCCCTTCGGCGGCTCGATCCTGGCGGTGGCGCGGAAGGCGAGCTTGGGACCGGAACGATGAGCGATGGCGCGGGCAAAACTCTTGGGCTGAGCGTGGTGGTGCCGGTCTACAACGGCGCGGCCACGGTCGGCCGGCTGGTGGCGGCGCTCGACTCGCTGCCGATCGAGCGCGGGCTCGAGATCGTGCTGGTCTACGACGGCAGTCCCGACGGCAGCCTGCAGGCCTGCAAGGACGCGGCCGAGCGCGCGCGCTGCCCGGTGACGGTGGTCGAGCACGCCCGCAATTTCGGCGAGCACAATGCGGTGATGAGCGGGCTGCGCCTCGCCCGCGGCGAATGGATCGTCACCATGGACGACGACCTGCAGAACCCGCCCGAGGAAGTGACGCGGCTTTACGACTATGCCCGCATGTCGGGCAAGGACGTGATCTACACCTTCTACGCCGAGACCGAGCACGCCTGGTGGCGCGTCGCCGGCAGCCGCTTCGCCAATTGGATCGCCGACCAGGTGATCGACAAGCCGAAGGGGCTTTATCTCTGCTCGTTCCGCTGCATGTCGGCCTTCGTCGCCCGCCAGGTGTGCGACTACCGCGGGCCGTTTCCCTATGTCGACGGGCTGATCTTCCAGGCGACGGAATCGGTCGGCACGCTCGAGGTGCGGCATCTGCCGCGCGCGGTCGGGCGCTCGAACTACACCCTCAAGCGCCTGGTCCGGCTGCTGACCAGCATCGCCGTCAACTTCTCGATCAAGCCGCTGCATCTGGCGACGCTGGCCGGGGCCGGGCTGTCGGCGCTGGGGGTGCTGGGGTTCCTGGTGGTGGTGCTGGAAGCGATCTTCTGGGAACCGCCGCCGGGCTGGGCGTCGTTGCTGGCGGCGACGCTGCTGCTGTCGGGCACGCAGCTTTTGCTGCTGGGGATCATCGGCGAATATCTCGGCCGGCTCTACCTGATCGCGTCGGGCAAGCCGCAGACCGTGGTGCGCAACGTCTTCTTGCCCAACGCAAAGCCTGCCGCCGAAGTCATCCGCCTGCCCGAGATCGACGGCCGCAAGGCCGGGTAGGGGCGCGGCACCGGCGCGGCATCTTGCGGCCTGACCGCGCCGCCGCTTTACATCCTTGCCTTCGTCCCCTATGCAAGCGCCATGCTGCGCCGCGCGTCCCCGACCCCGACCAAGCCCGCCGCCCGAAAGCCGCGGTGGCTGGGGGTTTGCGCGCGCTGATCGTCGATCGACGACAGGTTTGCAAGGCCCCGCCGGTTGGACGGGGCCTTTGTTTTTTCCCTGCTTCCGTCCGGCCCAACGCAGGAGAAGACCATGAACTCCATTGTCCCAAGTTCCCGCCCGCGCGCGGTCGGCATCGTCGGCGCCACCGGACTGGTCGGCGGCATGATGGCCGAGATCCTGGCCGAGCGGAATTTCCCGGTCGGCTCGCTGCGGCTGTTCGCCTCGGCCAAATCGGCCGGCAAGACGCTGCCTTGGCAAGGCCGCGCGATCGCGGTCGAGGACGCGGCCACGGCCGATTACCGCGGCCTCGATATTGCCTTCTTCTCGGCCGGCGGCGCGGCCTCGCGCGAATTGGCGCCCCGGGTGGCGGCGGCGGGCGCGGTGGTGATCGACAATTCCTCGGCCTGGCGGGGCGATTCGCAAGTGCCGCTGGTGGTGGCCGAAGTGAATCCGCATGCGCTGGCGCGGATTCCCAAGGGCATCGTCGCCAATCCCAACTGCACCACCATGGTGGCGATGCCGGCGCTGAAGCCGCTGCATGCCGAGGCCGGCCTCAAGCGGCTGGTGGCCAGCACCTACCAGGCGGCCTCGGGCGCGGGCGTCGAGGGCGTGCGCGAGTTGGAAGCGCAGCTGCGCCAGGCCGGCGACGGACTCGCTGCATTGGCGCGCGACGGCGGGGCGCTGCGGCTGGCGCACAGGAAATGGGCGGCGCCGCTCGGTTTCAACCTCGTGCCGCTGAACTACAAGCTGGTCGAGGACGGCTATACCGAGGAGGAGATCAAGCTGCGCGACGAGACCCGGAAGATCCTCGAGATCCCGGGGCTGCCGGTCGCCGGCACCTGCGTGCGCGTGCCGGTGTTCACCGGCCATGCGCTGTCGATCAATGCCGAGTTCGAGCGCGCGATTCCGGTCGAACGCGCGCTTGTGCTGCTGAACGGCGCCCCCGGGGTGACGGTCAGCGACCTGCCCACCCCGCTGCACGCCACCGGCCGCGATGCGGTCTTCGTCGGCCGGGTGCGGCGCGACCCGACCGTCGCCCACGGCCTCGCGCTGTTCGTGGTCGGCGACAACCTGCGCAAGGGCGCGGCGCTCAACGCCGTGCAGATCGCCGAAGTGCTGATCGGCGCCGAGGCCGCAAGCCAGCCGGCGGCAGGACAACGCCGCGCGGGGTAGGGCAGGGCGGCTCAGCCGATCCGGAAGCGATTGCGAAGGCCGAGGCCGATCAGGAACAGCAGGACGCCCGAGACGATCTGCTGCGACAGAACCCACAGGCGCATGCCGAAGGGAAGGTCCAAGTCGCCGTCGAAATCCCGCAGCCCCAGGTTCTTGGTGACGGTCTTGTAGCTTTCTCCCGCCGGCCCGGCGATCGGGACGGAATTGAGGAGGGCGAAATCGATCAGCGCCTCGGCTTTCTTGGCATTCTCGACATCGTGCGCGATCAACGGGCTGGGCGGGAATTGGCCGGCGCCATGAATGGCGATGCCCCCCACCGTAAGCAGGACGATCATGGTCGCTATTCGGTTTTCCCAACTCCACTTGCCGCGCGTAAAGGGCGGCCGGCGGACGAATGGGACATACACCGCGACAAGGGACAGAGCCCACAACACGCCCCAGTGATCGAACATGGCGATGTTTTTCGAGTCGTAAAATGCGGCAAAACCCAGGATAACGGCACCGAGCCATAGCATCGGCCGCATCACCGACCGTCCGCAATCCGAAAGCAGCCAATAAATGCCCAGCATGAAACTGGACGCGATCAGCGCGCCATGGCGCCCGCTGGCATGGAACGCCCCGCGCTCGGCGTGCTTTTCCAGCACGAACAGATCGCGCGCCGTATCGTGCGCCGCGTTCGTTTCCATGATCGCCCGCAGGCGCCGGATGCGGGTCAGTTTCAAACTGTCCTTGGTCCAGTCGATCCGCATGCCCTTGGGAATGAACCAGGGCAGATCTTTGGCCGGGTCCCTTGCCCGAAACGTGGTCCCGACCATGTCGATGCGGTGAAGATTCTCGGCATCGCCGAACTCGGGCGGCTGCTTGAACACCGCATCGCGAAAACTCAACGCGCCGTTCAGTTTCCTGCCGCTGAAATTGATCGTCCCGTTGAATCGGGCGCCAGTGAAATCCATGTCGGGCAGCGTGCGATACGATTCGGAATCCTCACGCCGCATGATCTCTTTTTCCCATGCGTCGTTGCCAGTGGGATTTTCCCGGCGCATGTTCTCGACAAATTGCTTCCACTCCGATTCGGTCCAGCCGCGAAACTGGCAATTGTGAAATTCGGCGGAATTGAATCGGGCAAAACCAAGAAATATGGTTCCGGAGAAATCGGCGTAGTCGCCGAACCGCGCGCCGGAGAGATCGGCTCCATTGCCGAACCGCGCGCCGGAGAGATCGGCGAGATTGCCGAACTTCGCGCCGGAGAGATTGGCCCGTAAGTCGAATTGCGCGCCGGAGAGATTGGCGCTGTCACCGAACCGCGCGCTGGAGAGACCGGCCCTAAAGCCGAACCACGCGCCGGAGAGATTGGCTCTTTCGCCGAACTGCGCGCCGGAGAGATCGGCGAAATTGCCGAACTTCGCGCAGGAGAGATTGGCGTCGTCACCGAACTGCGCACCGGAGAGATCGGCACCGTCACCGAACTGCGCGCCGGAGAGATTGGCACTATAGCTGAACCGCGCGCCGGAGAGATCGGCCTCATGGCCGAACTGCGCGCCGGAGAGATTGGCCGCAAAGCCGAACTGTGCGCCGGAGAGATTGGCCCATACGCCGAACTGTGCGCCGGAGAGATTGGCCGCAAAGCCGAACTGTGCGCCGCGGAAACGGATTGCCTCATTCTCGGTCCGTCGAAAATCGACACTAGATAGATTGACCGGTTTGAATAGAGCGAGGCGGGCGGCCTCGTCGCTGCTTTCCAGACCGAAGTGCTCGCTCTTATGCAGGATGTCGGAAAGTCGGGTGTTTTTTGCCAGGGCGGCTTCGATTATTGGTAGCGCTTCGTCATCCGTAAGTTTTCGCCACTTGCGGCCCGCTCTTATTAGGCTCGTATCTTCGATCTCCTGTCTGGCTTGCTCCGTCCCCTTCATCCACTCGTTCCACGTCTCCACCCCCAGCCGCGCCAAAGCGAGCCAGAGTTTTTGCGGCATCTGGTCGCTGGTGTCCTGGTCCGGGGGCGGCGGGGCGGGCGCGCTCATGGCGCCATTTCAAGCCGCGCAACCTATGCGCGCAAGAAGAATCTGGCAGCTATGCGCCGACCGGCGGACCCGGCTTTCGGGCGACGGGGCTAGGCCGCGATCGATTCATAGGAAATCGCGGCCGCGATTCCCTATGAACCGTGAATCGCGGTCCGGAGCGGGATGCGAGGGCATGATCCGCGATCGGTCTTGAACCCAGTCGTCCAAGGCCGATCAATCATGCCCAAGGATCGATCACCGCGATGCCGCAGCCGGTGTAGTCGGCGGCGTTGCGGGTGGCGACCGCGGCGGCATGGGCGCGGGCGATGGCGGCGATCTGGCAGTCGATCTGGCCGATCGGCCGACCGGCGGCGCGGCGCCCGGCGGCGATGACGGCATAGGCGCGCGCGGCGGCGCGGTCGAAGGGCAGGATGCGGTCGCGGAAATCCTGTTCCAGCATGGCCTCGATCGCCTCGGCCAATGCGCGGCGCCTGCGGCCCGCCGGCAGGATGGCGACGCCATGGCGCAATTCGACCTCGCTGAGCGTCGTCAGCCAGATCGCGTCCCCGTCCTGGGCCGAAAGCCAGGCCGCGACCGGGGGCGCCGGCGCCGGCCGGAGCATTTCCGAGACCACATTGGTATCCAGCACGATCATCGCCGCCGGCCCTTGAACCGGGGCGGGGCGCGCATCGGCGCGCGCGCCGGCAGCTCCAACTCGACTCCGCCCAAGGGCGCGATGCGGGCACGGATCGCCGCCGCCAAATCGCGCGGGGCCGCGCCCCGCCCGACGGCGCGGCGAAGGATTTCGCGGGCTTCCTCTTCCATCGAGCGGCCGCATTCGGCCGCCCGCACCCTCAGGCGCCGCTTCAGCCCGTCGTCAAGATTGCGGATGGTGATGCTGGCCATGGCGACGCTCCCGATCTCAGCGCATTTTAAGCATTGATGGCATTGCAATCAATGCAATCGAAACGGCGCCGTCACCGCGCCGCGTCGATCGGCCGGCGGGAAGCTGGGCGGCGCGAAGCCGGTCAGCGCCGGCGCGGGGCGAGGTCGTCGAGCGCGACCCCGAGCGCGCGAGCCAGGGCGGCGAGGGCGCGCATCGATCCGGGCTTTTTGCCGGTCTCGATCTCGGACAGATAGGTGGGCGCGATCTTGGCCTTGGCGGCAAGCACCCGGGCCGACAGCTTGCGCCGCTGCCGCCACAGCCGGACCGGGCTTTCGCCCGCCGCCAGGCGCTTCACCATCTGCCACGGCAGGAACTCGGTCTCGCCGGCGGCAAGGCGCGCATCCAGCGCCCGGACATCGGCCCGGTCGCGCGCTTCGTCCAGCGCCTCGATCAGCGCCTCGTAATCGTCCCGCGCCAGGGTCACGGTCTTGGCGGTGCGGGCCAGCGGCCGGATGGCGTTCATCGATAAGCCTCCCCGCGCGGAGCGATCTTGAGCACCCGCAACGTGGCGCTCGATCGCTCGATCCGATAGATCGCCCGCCAATCGCCCAACCGCAAGCGATAGCAGTCCTTCATGCCGGCCATCGGCGCGACATTGGCGTGCAGGGCGAAAGGCGCTTCGGCGATGGCTTCGAGACGTCGCATCATGCTGGCCTGCATCTTGGGCGGCAGATCGAGCAGCCGCCTCGCGGCCGCGCGTTCGATCTCCAATTGCATGATCCATATTCGCCGATAGCGAAGCCGATGTCACCTGCCAAGAAAGCGGGGCCTGCGGCCGCTTTCGGCGGAAAGCGGGGTAGAGGCAGGTTCGGGTATCGCGTCAGCCCGCCGCGCGCGCGGTCATTGATGCGGGTTGCCCTGCGTGCCCGCTCGGTCGCGCGGGCTCATTTCCCTGCACAAATCGCCGCCGGGCTGGGCGATAATCCCGTCCACCTCGTCGCAGCCTTCGCAAGGAGCCCCCATGTCCGCCGAATCGAAGCTCAAGCAGCTCGGCATCGTCCTGCCTTCCGTTCCGACGCCGGTCGCGAATTACGTCCCCTTCCGCATCCACGGCAACACGCTCTATCTCTCGGGCCAGGGGCCGCGCACGCCCGAGGGCGGCTTCAAGACCGGCGTGGTCGGCCGCGACGTCGACGTCGCCACCGCCTATCAGCACGCGCGCGGCGTCGGGCTTGGCCTGCTGGCGGCGGCGCGCAGCGCGCTGGGCAGTCTCGATCGGGTCGATTACGTGGTGAAGCTGTTGGGCATGGTCAACGGCGCGCCCGGCTTCGGCGACCAGCCCAAGGTCATCAACGGCTGTTCGGATTTGCTGGTCGAGGTGTTCGGCGATGCCGGGCGGCATGCGCGCTCGGCCGTCGGCATGGGCAGCCTGCCCAACAACATCACGGTCGAGATCGAGGCCATCCTCGCCATCAAGAGCTGAGCGGCCGGCCAGACGCCGGGCGCCCGCCCTGCCGATGCGCCGGCCCGGCCCGGCTGGCGGTCGGGTCGGCGGTGCGGCGGTGCGGCGGCTCAAGGCGTGGTCTTGACAAATACCCCCAAAGACGCCATATTGTTCTCTCCAATCCATGCTCGCGGCGCCGGCTGCGGGCGTGGATTCGCTGATGGACATGTGAACGCAGTCGCCAGGGGACCGAGCGTGGCCGGAACCACCGGCCGCTCGCTCGATTCCATATATCAATCCGCGTTGACCGTGACCGGTCAACGCGCCCTCAGGTGCCGGGCGGGCGCATCCGCGCCCTTGGCTTACGCGCCATAAGGCGCGCGGCCTCAATGGCCGTTTCAAAGGCCGTTCCAAGCTGCGCTGAGCAAGGCTCATCGCAGCTTGGCATTGTCCTTATGTTGTCTGGACGTTGCCCCGCGGCCGGTCGGGGGCTGAAGGTTAACGCGGGCTGCGCGCAAATCGCGCCCGGAATCGGGTCAATGGTCGATTACCCTGTGAAATCAAGGCACTAGCCCAAAACAACTTGGCCATTTGCGCGTATTTGCGCGCCCAATTGGCTCGACTCCGCGCTTTTGGTGACCGGGTCCGCGCCGCTCCGGCGCCAACTGGCTCCGGCGCGCCCAAATGCGCGCCGCTCTCCACTCTCCTGCGCCAATTTAGGCGCCGACGCGCCCGAATGCGCGCCTTGCCGCATCAGTTCCGGAGGCTTAGGTTCGCGACCATGACCCGATCCGGCGCGTTGCCCCTTGCCGGGGCGCTGTTGGCGCTCGGTCTGGGCCTGGGGGCCTGCGCCGACCAGGCCGGGCCGACCGACAGCGCGGCTTCGATGGTCGAGACCGCCGCGCCCAATCTTCTGGGCCAGATCGAGGTGCGGCCCGGTGCGCGCATCGGCGTGATCTACATCGCCGCCGACAATTGCCCGCCTTGCACCGCCTGGGAGCGCGATATCGGCCGGCGCTCCAAATCCGCCTTCCTGGCCGAGAACCGGGCCTTGCGGATCGAATGGACCGAGATCCGCGCCCGCAGCTTCGGTCGCACCAATTTGGATGCCGATTGGCCGCCGGAATGGCGCTTCGTGCGCGAGCGCACCAATGTCCGCAGCGGCACGCCGCGCTATCTCACCTTGGTCGACGGCAAGGTGGTGGCCAACACGCTCGGCACCTACGACTTCCACGACCGCACTTTGCTGCTGCTGCGCCAGCTCGCCGCCCGCCGCGACGCGCGGAGCTGAGGCAGGCGGCTATTTCCAGCACCACAGCTCGCGGATGAACTGGAGATAATAGGCCGCGCCCCAGCGGATCACTTGCAGCTTGCGCGTGCCGCCGCCGACGCGCGGCGGTTCGTCGAAGGCGAGTTCGGTCACCTTGAGCTTGCGCTTGGCCGCCCGCACCGACAGCAGCGGCTCGATGCCCATGGTGGTGAAGCAGATCCGCTCGTAGGGGACGTAGCTTTCTTCGCGGTGCAGGTCGAGATCGAAGAAAATCTGCTTGCGATAGCCGCGCAGGATGACCATAGCGTCGGTGTAATTGCCGCCATGCAGCCGATTGACGGTTCCGGTGAACAGCCAGTTGCCGAAGCCGGTCACCAGGTCGTCGTCCTGGCTCTTGGCCGGCGGCAGGTAGCGCGAGGCGATGACCATGTCCCAGCCCTCGCGCAATTTGGCGGCCATGGCCGGGATCGACTCGACCAGGCTGTTGCCGTCGGGGCTGAAGGTGATCATGGCATCGCCGGTAATATGCTCCATCGCCTCGATGTAGCCGTGGCGGATGCCGCGGCGCTTCTGACGCATGACTTGGTAGCCGTTGGCTTCGCACCACTCGATGCTGCCGTCGGTCGAACCGCCATCGACGATCAGGATCTGGTTGACCCAGTCGCGGCCGATGGTCGGCATGATCTGTCTCAACCCGTTGACCTCGTTGAGCACAAGAACGACCAGCGAGATTTTCATGGCGAGCGATCTGAGTCCGGAAGGCGCGGCGCAGAAATCGGGCCGCGAAGGTGGACGGCCTCAATAGACCAACTCGGCGGCATCGGCAAAGCCAAAATGCGAGGCGGCGCTGGCCTAGGGGATGTTCGATCGGTATTGAACCATAGGGCCCAAGACAGATCGTGAATCATGCCCTCTTGTCCCGCTCTGGACCGCGACTACCTATGAACCGATTGCGGTCCAGCCCCCTGACTCGATCGGTTCACCGCCAGCCGAGCTGCTGGGGCGTCGCCCAGCAGGCGTGGAATCCGGCCGGCACGCGCTGCGGGATTTCGAGCCGCACCACCGGCCCCAGCGCCAGGTCGCGGGCCTCGAACACCTGGACCTCGGAACCGAGATCCCGGGAGCGCACGGCCAGCGTCACCAGCCAGCCTTCGTCCTCGCGCACGGCGTCGGGATGGGGAACGAACTGGGCCTCCGAGAACATCAGCCCCGATGTGGTCCAGGCCTCGGACTGGCCGGTGTCGAGGTCGTATTTCAACAGGCCGGGATGATAGAAGGCCGGCCGGTTGCGGCACAGCATGGCAAAGCCGTAGCGGGTCGGGCGCCCGACCCGCGCCGGATCGACGCAGGGAAACTCGGCGTTGATCTTGGGATCGAGGTAGAACTCGTTGGCGGTCCCGGTGGCAAGATCGAACTCCCAGCGATAGAGCCGCGCATCCATCTCCAGTCCCGCGATCATGGCGGCGAAGCGCTCGCAGTCGATCGCGCCCTGGGCGTCGCGCGGCGGCTCGTAGCGGCAGCCGACCATGATCACGCGCTCGCCTTCCTCCCAGGCGTTGACGACGTGATAGAGAAAGCAGGGCTCGACCTCGAACCAGCGGATCGCGCCGCCATCGCCATGGCGCGGCAGGATACCGAAGCGGGTCGCGATCTCGGGATGAAAGCGCAGCTTGTGGCGCCCGGCCTTCAGCGCCTCCGCATCGTGAAACAGCGACAGATCGTGCAGGATCGAGAAGCGCTCGGTGATCGCCATGTCGTGCGGCAGCCGCGGGCCGGGCAGGTCGATCGGCGTGGCGTGGGTCAGCTTGCCGTCCGCACCCAGCACGCCATGGTGCATGTAGGGCGCCTCGACGCCGTAGCCGAAGATCATCATCTCGCCGCTGACGGGATCGACCTTGGGATGGGCCGAGATCCTGAACGGCGCGTCGAGCGGCCCGCGCGTGGCGAGCGTCGTCGGGTCGAGCGCGTAGGAGCGTCCGCACAGATACCAATTCGCCACCAGCCGCCCGCCGTGCATGGCGACGTCGGTATTGGCGGTATCCTTGAGCGGCATGTCCGGCCGATCGCGCCGCGGCGGGTCCATCACGCCCCGCCACAGCGCGCGGCCGGCGGCCTCTTCCTCGGCCAGCCCGGCGGTCCGGACATAGCGGTTGCGATATGAGGCCTTGCCGTCGCGGAAGCTGACGGCGTGGATCATGCCGTCGCCGTCGAACCAATGATGCCGTCCGGGCGGATCGAAGCGCGGATTGGGGCCGTTGCGGAAATAGGCCCCGGCCAGCTCGTCGGGCACGTCGCCCTCGAGCACGCGCAACTCGGCAACGTCGATTTCGGTCTCGATCGGCGCGTAGGCGCCTTCGATATAGCGATCGAGCGGCCCCGAAACTGCTGGGCGGGTCATGGCGGCATCCTCCCCGGACGCCGCCATGATAGCCCAGCCCGCGTTACATCGCGCGGACCTTGACCAGGAACTCGTCGACCTGGCCGGACAGCACCGTGGCGTCCTTGGCCAGCTGGTTGGAGGCCTGCAGCACCATGCCGGCGTTCTGGCCGGTTTCGCTCGAGGCTTGGGTGACCGACTGGATGTTGGAGGCCACTTCGCGCGTCGCCGCGTTCTGCTGCTCGACCGCCGAGGAGATGGCGGTGGTGATCTCGGAGATCTTGCCGATGGTGTCCGAAATGCCCTTGATCGACACCACCGTGGTGCGGGTCGATTCCTGGATGCCGCCGATCTGCTGGGCAATCTCCTCGGTCGCCTTGGCGGTCTGGTTGGCCAGGGTCTTGACCTCCGAGGCGACGACGGCGAAGCCCTTGCCGGCCTCGCCGGCGCGAGCCGCCTCGATGGTGGCATTCAGCGCCAGGAGGTTGGTCTGGCCGGCGATGTCGTTGATCAGCTTGACCACGTCGCCGATCTTGTTGGCCGCTTCGGCCAGGCCGGCGACCAGCTTGTTGGAGCGTTCGGCCTCTTCGACCGCGGTGCGCGCGATCTGCGAGGACTGGGTGACCTGGCGGCTGATTTCGCCGACCGAGGCCGAGAGCTCTTCGGTCGCCGAGGCCACCACCGCCGACTGCTTGTTGGCCTGCTCGGCCGCGGCGGCAAGGCTTTGCGAGGTGGCTTGCAATTCGGTCGCGGCGCTGGACACGGTCTCGACCACCTTCTTGACCGAGGATTCGAAGTCGTTGGCCAGCTGCACGTTCTGGGTCACCACCGACCAGCTCAGCACCGGGCCGAGATACTGGTTGTTGCGGTCGTTCAGCGCCGAAACCCGCAGATCGAGGGTCTCCGGCCCGACCTTGATCTTGGCGGCATGCGGCAGGTTCTTGGGGTCGCCCAGGATGCGGCGCTGGTGCATCGGGTTCTTGTGGAACACGTCGACCGAGCTGCCCAGGATCTTGTCGGCCGAGACCGGCAGGTATTGCTGCAGCTTGCGCAGGGTCTCCAGGCTGGTGCGGTTGATGTAGTTGATCTTGAAGTCGGTGTCGCAGCTCATGATGTTGATCGGCAAGTTGTCGATCATCTGCATCAGCCGGTCGTTGTCGTTTTCCTTCTTGACCGTGTCGGTGATCAGCGACCAAACCACCATCGGCGCGACGTAGCGCGAGCCTTCCATCAGCGCGCTGACGTGCAAGTCCAGCCATTCGCCGCCGATGGTGATGCGCGCCTTGTGCGGCAGGTTGCGCGGATCGGCCAGCATGCGGCGCTGGTGCGCCGGGTTCTTGTGGAAGACGTCGATCGTCGTGCCGATCAACTGATCGGCCTTCACCGGTAAAAGATGCTCGATCTTGCGCAGCGTCTCGATCGTGGCCCGGTTGGCGTAATCGATCTTGAAGGTCTGCAGGTCGCAGGTCATGACGTTGACAGGCAAGTCATGGACCATCTGCTGGAAACGATTCGAGCGCGAACCGAACATCGGCCTTCCCCCTTGGGTAGTGGTCTAGGTAGTGGCCGCCAATTGACGGATTTCTATGGGCATTGTCTATAGGCTGAACGGCCTAAGTACCCCAATAACCCGTCAATTCATTAAGGTTACGCGGCGATACTTATCCCGATTACCGAGTTCGGTAACCGGAACCATTTTGCGTGCTCTGGGGTCGTGATTGGGTACGATGACCGCAAGCACTCTACCGTCCCGGCCGCGCTGAAGCTGGGTGACGGTCCAAATCGTCGCCGCACGATTGCCCTCGAGATAGCGATCGCCGACCGCCACCGGCTTTTCGGTCACACCGCAACTCGTCCGGGCATGGGATGCTCGGAAATCACGCGGCGGAACAGGGCGCGGTCGCGCAACGAGCCGATGGCGATGGTCTTGAGATCGGTCGGGGAGTCGACCCGCGACAGGACGGCGTAGCGCCGCCCATCGACCGCGTCGTAAACCGCGCCACTTCCCAGACGAAGGAATGCCGGTCCGATTGCTGGAAACGCCAGCCGACCGCGATTTCCTCTTTGCGACTCATCCCGCTTGCCTTCGCCGAACTCCGCGCCCGACGCAAATCATGAAAGCCCCGGCGATGAAATTCAAGCGTCGTGACGATGCGCCTGACGATTGCTATTATCGAGACCGCTCAGGGGGACGCATGACAAAAGAACAGCTGCAGGATTTCGAGCGGCGCACCTTTCCCAAGGGTACCGTGATCTTCAATCGCGGCGATCTGGCCGACTATGCCTACATCGTCCAGTCCGGCACGATCGACATCTGCCTCAAATTGGGCGGCGAAGAGAAGCCGTTCGAGACCATGGCGCGCAGCGACGTGTTCGGCGAAATGGCGCTGATCGATTCGCGGCCGCGCTCGGCGACAGCGGTGGCGACCTCGGATGCGGTCTGCCTGGTGGTGACACGCAAGCGGTTCCAGGACGCGCTCGATGCCGCCGATCCGCTGGTTTACGCGCTGTTGCGGCTGTTGACCCGACGGTTGCGCCACACCACCGAACATCTCGAGCAGGTCACCGCCAAGCCTAGTTGAGCGAGGCGTTGTTGCGCACGAAGGTCAGGTAGGGCAGCCGCGCGACTTCGCGCGCGGCGACGGCATAGCCTACCACCAGGGTCAGCACGGTGGCGATGAAATAGCCGTAGCCATACCAGGCAAATCCCATCTTCAACGTCACCCAGCTCAGCACGCCGTTGCTGACCATGAACAGCAACTGCAGCATCAGCATGTGCCGGCGCAGGTCGAAATAGGCCAGTACGATGCCGACGAACAGCAGCATGACGTGGAACAGCGCCCCCAGCACGCCAAAGCGGAATATGCCCAGCTGCGTGGCTGGGATGCCCATGGCATCGAACAGCCCGGGCGCGACCAGGATCGCGGCGCCGGCGATGCAGGCCTGCAGCACGATGACGTTGCGCGCCGAATCGAGCAGGCTTTGGATCAATGCCTTGTGATTGCGGCGGATGCGGTCGAGGTTGGCGTGGCCCTGGATGTCCTTGTAAAAGCGCTGATAGTGCTCGAAGAAATCGGTCTCGATCGAGACGATGAACACCGCCAGCGCCGGCACGATGGTGAGATAGGCCAGGAACATGGCCGAATCGTAATCGGGAAACGAGATCATGCCGCCCATCGCTTCCTGCTCGGGCGCGAACCACATCACCCATTTGTCGATCCAGATGGCGACGTTGTAGGCCAGGCCGGCCAGCGCCAGATCCCAGTAGCGGCCGAAGTAGCCGAGGAAGGCGAAGGGCCGCTGGATCGGATAGGGGTATTCGGCGAAGACCCGCGAGATCAGCGAAAACAAGATGACCGCCAGGCCGATGTCGAATCCGCCCATCAGGCCAAGCGCGCCGAAACGCTCGACCAACGCGATGCCGCCCAGGAACGACGCCGCCATGCCGATCGCAAAGGCATAGGTGATGGAACGAAAATCCTTGAGCGCGGTCAGGTAGAGGCCGACCATCCAGATGCCGGAGACGAGGTGGAAATTGACGATGGTCGCGATCCGCATCGGATCGCTCATCTTGGCGACGCTGAAATAGAACCACGCCACCGGCGGCGTCGACACCAAATACAAGATTCCCAGCCCGGCCAACAGCATGCCGGGCGCCTCGGCGACGCGCTTGGTGTAGATCAGATCGGCCAGATAGCGAGTGGCGACGATCACCAATGGCCCCGAAAACACCAGGCTGAAGGCGAAATTGTAGATCAGCGCGATGCGGTAGGTGCCGATCTCGTTGATGGTGGTGAGCTGGCCGCCGATCAGATTGATGCCGCCGACCGCCAGCACGGTGAACATCCACGGCCCGGCCGAGACCAGGGCCGAATGGGCATAGCACTCGATGATGCCGAGCAGATCGTCGCGGCGAGCCAGCTTGCGAAGCGCGAATCCGATGCCGGCCATGTCACGCCGCCATTTCGGCCGCGGTCGGCGCCGGCCGATCCGGCGCCGCCCTCAGCTCGGCATAGATATCGCGATAGATGCGGTCGATGTCGACCTTGTTGTAATAGCGCCGCACGCGCTCGCGGATGGCGTGGCTGCACTTGGCGCGCCAGGCCGGGTCCATCAACAGCCGCGCCAGCGCCTGGGCGGTCGAAGCCGGGTTCGACAACGAGACGATGGCGCCGGCCGGGCCGAGCTGAGGTTCTTCGTCGGACCGGCCGAAGATCATCTCGCGGCAGGCGCCGACATCGGTCGCCACGGTTGGCACGCCGGCGGCGCCGGCTTCGAGGATCACCAACGGTTGGGCCTCGCTGATCGAGGTCAAGGCGATGGCGTCGAGCTTGCCGAGATGATCGGTCAGCGCCACCCGGCCGAGGAAGATCACGGTCTCGCTCAGGCCGAGATGGCTCACCATGCCTTCGCATTCCTTGAAGTATTCCTGGTCCTCGTCGGTCGGCCCCATGACGTAGGCCTTCACGTCGGGAATCTGGTCCTTGAGGATGGCGGCCGCGCGGATGAAGGTCTTGACGTCCTTGATCGGCACCACCCGGCCGATCAGCGCCACCGCCGGCGGCCGCGCCGCGGGATCGGGCTGGACCTTGGAATAGCGCGCATAGTCGATGCCGTTGGGCACGATCGCCAGCCGTTCGGGCGGCGCGCCGTCGCGGCGCTGGAGGTCCTGGTTGCCGCCATAGAGGGTGAAGATGCGCTCGCAGGCCTGATAGCAGGCGCGGCTGTAGCCGATGAAGGTGTCGATCCACAGATCGCGCAAGTCGCGCCGCGGCTTTTCGATCGCCAGTCCGGCGGCCGAGGCATCGGACAACCAATCGGCCATGGCGATCTCGATCCGGCGCTCGTTGGTGTAGATGCCGTGCTCGGTCAAGATGGCGGGACGGCCGGTGATCAGGCGCGCGCGCGCGGCATAGAGACCGGCATAGCCGGTCGACACGGCATGATAGAGGCGGCAGGGAGGCAACGGGCAGATCAGGGTCGCCAACAGCCCGCCGAGCTGCGCCCGCCAGCTCCAGAAATAATCGATGAACGAGGCGCTGGGCATGGCCTTTTCGTACATGTGCGACAGCAGGTTCCAGGCCGCATCGGAATCGAGCAAAATATGGCGACCGATGTCGCCAGGCCGGTAGCTCCCGAGATGCCCGACCAGTTCGGCCAGATCGGCCAGTCCGCCTCCGGCCTGAAGGCGGATCAGCGCCGGTTCGAGATCGCGCAGCAGGTTGCGCCGGCCGGGGACCCGGCTGCGGCCGCGCGGCATGTCCTGCAGGCCGACCACCGTCAAGCCGCAGACGTTCTTGGGGACTTCGTAGCGATGCTGGCGCGGCTTGGCATCCGGCATCAGCGTCAGGAGATGGAAGCTGAGATCGGACTGGGCGCGGATCAAGTCGTGCACCCAGCTCGACACGCCGCCGGCGACGAAGGGGTAGGTGCCTTCCAGCACCAGGCAGACATCGGCCGGTGCAGTGCTCATGCCGTGCGGCCCGCCCACAGCCGCAGCACTTCGCGCATCTCGTGCGGGAACGAGGCATCGGCCTCGGCGCCCTCGAGCCTGTGCGATGCGATCTGCCGCATCTCGGCGAAGCGACCGAGCCGGAACAGGCATTCCAAGTACCAGTCGTGCAGGCGGCGGTCGCGCGCGCCCGCATTGATCGCCGGCTCGATCGCCTCCAGCGCTTCTTTGAATCGGCCGTCGCGCAGCGCGATGCGTCCGACGGCGCTGCGCACGGTGTTGTGTCGGGGATCGAGTTCGAGGCCCGGCGATAATGGGCCAGGGCGCGGTCGCGGTTGGCGGCGGCACGCTCGGGGTCGAGCAGGCCCGAGAAGGCGTAATCGTCGTAGGCCAACGCCAAGGCCAGAAAAGTATCGAACTCCTTGGCCCCTTTCGCGATCTCGCCTTCCAGCCGCATGATGTCCTTTTGGAAGCGGTTTTCGATCTGTGCCGCGGCGGTGGCGGCCTGGACGCGAATCGCCGGTTCGCCGTCCGACAGCGCCATGCGCAGCGCCTCGGCGAAGCGGGGTTTGTAGTGCCGCGCCAACAGCGCGATCACCGCGCGTTTCTGCTCGAGCGTGCCGAGCGAAAGAATGTCCGCGAAAGACGCGACCGAGGCCGGTGTCGCCGCGGTGTCGCGGCCGGCGACGATGGTGTCGTAAAGCTCGCGTGCCGAGCCGAGTTCCTCTTCGGGAAAGAGCGAGGCGTACCACTCCTCGAAGGTGCTGGCGGAACGCCGGAACCAGGCGTGCAGTGCCAGGGTGAACAGCGCCCCGCCGACACCGAAGGGTCCCAATGCCAACGTCGACAAGGCCAGCAAGGTGGTGAAGCGCGAGTCCTCGCCCGCGGCCTGCCGCCAGGCGGCATGCGCCCCCAGGATCAAGCACAGCCCGATATGGGCCAGCGCCACCGGCGCCAGCGTCGTCGGGTCGCGCACCAATGTCACCATCATCACGCTTTCGGCGACGGCGGCAGCGCTACCCAGCATCGCCAGCTCGGCCCAGCGCAACCGGCCGGCGCTGGCCAGAGTCCGGCGCGGTGCCGCCTCGCCCAGCCCGTGGCCGGCGGCGACGACCGCGGCGTTAAGCCCGCTCATCGCGCTTGACCTCGTGCAGCACTTGGACCGAAGCCGTCATCTTCAGGTTCGAAGCCGCCGACGGCAGGTTGCGCTTGAGATCGGCCAGCAGCTTGTCGGCCACGGCGCCGGCGTTGGCGACCGGGGTCGCCGGCAGCATCAGGACGTATTCGTAGCCCTGGCGGCGGAAGTCGAACGCCAGGTCGGTGGTGCGCAGTTGGCGCTGGACCGCATCCGAGATCGCCTGCGATACCTGGCCGAGCGTGTCGGGATCGAGCCGATCGGCATCCTCGATGCGCAGCACCACCAGCGGCACGTCGAAACCGACCCGCGCCGCCAGCGAGCGCATGAACTTGGACTGGCGTTCGAAATAGCCGGCCGACATCAGCTGGCCCGCGCCCGACAGAACGCTGGTCTCCTCGGCCAGCTGGTAGCGCAGCGCGGTGGCGTAGGCGGTGCCGATCCAATCGCACAGCACCCGGAAGTTCTCGATCGCGGCGATGTTGAACTCGCGGAACCCCATGCGCTCGATCTTGAGCATGCCGATCAATTCGCCGGTGTCGGGGTTGACCAGCGGTCCCGCCAGCACGCCTTCGCCCGCCAGCACCCGTTCTTCGTTGGCGCGCGCCGCGCACACCACCTGGCGGCCGGAGACGATGGCCGCGAACAGCGGCGCCGACGCCGCGAAGCGCCGGCCGAACTTGTCCTCTTCGGTCCAGCCTTCGCACAGCATGGCTTCGAGCGCGTCGCGATTGAGCACGAACACCGAGAACGCCTCCGGCGACAAGATTGCGCGCACCAGTCCGGAGACCCCGGCCATGACCTCGCCCGGACCCAATTTCTCGATCCCCTTGGCGGCTTGGTAGGTCGAGATCACGGTGCGCATCTGGCCGGCGACGCGGGCTTCCAGCTGGTCCTTGGCCAGCGCCATCTGGCGATAGGTGGCGGTGATGACCTGGGTCTCGCGGTTGGCTTCGTCTAGATTGACCGCCAATTCCTCTTCGCGACGGGACTGGCGCATGCGCAGTTCGCCGAACACCACCGCCGACAGCAGCCAGCCGGTGGGCTGCCAGCTGATCTCGAACAGATAGGCATAGAGGTCCTGCTCGATGCGCTGCGGCGGCAAGTTGCCGACCAGCAGCACGGCGCTGGAGACCGCGGCCGCGACCAGCCCCTCGTTGGTGCCGTATTGCACCGCCATCAGCATGACGATCAGCCAAAAGGGATGGGGCGTGACCGAGCGGAAGCGCGTGCCTTCGAAGAAGACGAAGTCGAGCGCCAGCACCAGCACGTAGAATCCAGCCATCTCGATCAAGCCGCTGCGGCGCAAACCCAAGAAGCGCACCGGCGCGCGGGTCACCGCGGCCGTCCCGCCTGCCTCGGCCGGAGGCGGTTTCGAGGCTGGAGGCGGCGGCGCGCTCATGCTCAGAACCGCCACACTCCGAACACGCCGGCGGTGCGTTGAATGCCGTCCGAAGTCCGACTGGTGGTGTGGGCGAAACCGGCGCGCAGGCCGATCTCGAATTCCGGGCTCGGTTCGTGCGACCAGGAGAGGTTGAACAGCGGGCCCTTGGCCGAAGTCAGAAAGTCGAGAGCATAGCCGCCGGTCACGGTCAGCCAGCTGTCGCTCGAATGATCCCAGCGCCATGCGACCTCGGTCGAGTGGGTGGCGCGCGAGCGCAAGTCGAGCGGCGCATAGGAAGCGCGCGCGGTATCGAAGCGCTCCTGCCGGCGCGGCACCCATTCGTTGTCGGCGATGTAGCCGAGCGAGATCTCGTGGCCGCCGCCCGAATACATGGTCCGCCGCAGTGCCGCCAGCGCGCGCCAGGAATCGGCCACGTTCTGGTCGTCGCGCACGCCGTAGCGCCGCCGTCCGCCGCCCGCGGTCAGGGACCAGACCTCGGCGAAGCTTTGCTGATGTTGGATTTCGAGCTTGTCGACCGTGCCGCCATCGGCCAGGCCCTGGACGATGTCCCAATAGGGCTCGTGATAGGAGGCGGTAAAGCGAGTCTCCCGTCCCGGCGCGCGTTCGACATGTTCCGCGCCGAGGCCATAGACGTCGCGCGCGCCGAAGGCGCGGATGCGGCTCTGCCCGCCCTCGGTGGTGAAGACGCCGGCGTTGAGCTCGACCTGGACGTTTTCGTCCGAACGCGAGCCGAGCCGGCCGTCGATCCGCCGCAGCGAGCGCGTATGCAAGGTGCGATGCTCGGCCTTGAATCCGATCTCGCGCTCGGCGTCCGGGTAGGCGAAGCCGGCGACTTTGTCGATTGCCTGGCGATCGGCGCCGTGGACCTTCTGATAGCCGAGATCGGCCTTGACCTGGGTCTGGCGATCGCGGGCCAGCCGGCGGCGGGCCGCGGCCAGCTCGGGATTGGCGGGATCGGCCTTGATCGCGGTGTCGAGATCGGCCAAAGCGGCCGCGTACCGACCGCTTTGCTCGTTGAGGCCGGCGCGCTGCGCCAGCACGTCGGCTTCGGGCGGGCGGCCGACGATCAGGCCGTCGAGCACGATGCGGGCTTCGCCCGGCTGACCGCTTTCGGCCAGCATGCGGGCACGAAGCTGATCGAGCCGGCGCCGGGCGGCGTCGTCGCCAGTGGCCTGGGCGCCGGCCGGAAGCAAGGCGACCGATACGGCAATCCGGTTCAGGCGTTGATCGACCGCGAACCGCGCCGGGCCCGCGGCCCGAATCAACACCGTGTCATAGCCCGTGCCTATGGCTTCCAAGACCGGCGGCAAGGCGCGCTGCAGCGCGGCGAAGGCGGTTCCGTCAACCGCGCCGCGATAGGTGATCAGGATTTCGCGGCTGTTCAATTCGGCCCAGCGCGTCACCTCGATCGGCGATTCGATCGCCAAGTCGAGCCGACTCGGCTCCGAGCGCTCGACCGTCGCCCGCCACGCGGTTTGCGCCAGGGCGGCGCCGACCGTCATCCCCAAGCCCAGCCCGACCCAAAACCGCCATCTCATGCGAATCGTACCCCACCGTCCCGGACATTAAGCCGTGCTTTCAAGTCATTGACCAGTCAGCATTTGACGAGCTTCGGCGGTGCGGCCGGCATCGAGCAGTGCGGCGACGTAATCGGCCCGCAGCGAGGCATCGCGCGGCCGCTCCTCGACCAGATCCTTGAACGCCGCCAAGGCCTCTTCGCGACGGCCGAGCCGCTGCAGCGTCTGGGCTTCGGTCAGGCGCATGGGATAGGTCTGGACCGGTTCGGCGCGCACCAGTTCGAGCGCGCGCTGGAAATGCGGCCGCGCCGCCGCGATGCGCTTTTCGGCCGCCAGCACCTCGGCATAGATGAAGTTCGACTGATAGTCGCCGGGCGCGCGCGCCAAGAGCCGGGCCAAGGCATCGCGCGCCTCGTTGCGGCGATTGAGATAGAAGGCGATCCGGCCGGCTTGGGCCAAGGCCGGCGCATCGTCGGGCTGCTTCGCCAGCAGAGCCTGCAGTGCCCCGAGCGCCGGCCGCAACTGGCTTTCCTGTTCGCCGAGCCTGGCCAATTGGCGCAGTTCCTCGACCCCGGCGCCGGCGGCGATGCGGCCCTCGATCGCCGCCGCCAAGCGCCTGCCATCGCGCAAGCGCACCAGGGCTTCGATATAGGCCGGCCGGCCGGCATCGTCGGGCTGGCGTTCGTAGAACGCGATGACGCGGGCATAGGCGTTGACGTCGAGCAGTTTACGCAGCCACGCCAAGCGCGCCTCGCCGCTGGCGCCTTGGGCGCGGGCCTCGATCCAGTCGATCTGTGCCGCGGTCGGGCGCGGACCCCAGAGATAGAGCAACTGGCCGACATCGTTGCTGTCGGGCGCAGCCGAGGCGGCGAGCGCGCGGAACGCCGGCTCTGCCAAGTCGCGGCGGTCGAGTTCGAGCAGTTGGAAGGCAAGTTGACGCCGGATCTCCGGCGTCTGGCGCGCATCGAGAGCGCGGCCGCCAAGGAATGTCGCCAATTCTTCCTTGCGGCCGAGCTTGATCAAGGCATCGACATAGGCAAACAGCCAAGGGTCGGGATCGCTCTCGGCGGCGCGGCGCAAGT